>JAABUH010002691.1_pt1 | contig 16608 bp, 25 predicted proteins | sample 5559121 | NCBI WGS metagenome assembly JAABUH01 (sample SAMN10711871, study PRJNA513364) | rock metagenome | isolation source: Antarctica rocks | place: Antarctica: Victoria Land, Battleship Promontory nord | collected 2015-12-28
GCCGGCCATGGAGGCAGCCCGTGCGCCAGGTGCCGCAGAGCGGTTGCTAGCGTGGGCGGCACGGCGCCAGCGCGGCAGGCGTCGAGTCCTGTGTCTGGGGGGAGTTTCGGTCTTACGGTGAGGGTCATGTCCTGAATCTGAACAGACACAATGCTGAAGTAGTTGAAATACAGGCTGTGTATCAAGCTTGCCCGTGTCACTTGGCAGGCTCTCGCCTGAGCTGCAGAGCGAAAAAGAACATGAGTACCCTAACGCCCTGGCCAGGCGTGGGGGCGGCCATTTCGCACAACACTACAAATTCACACTACAGCTCAGCTTTGCACAAGCAAATAACAGGAAAATCACTGCCTGGTTGCGGCTTCAATTTGTAACCCACACACAGGGCAGCTTCAGACGCTTTCCAGCAAAGTATATCAGAGATGGCGGAGCATGACACGTTCCTGTTCACCTCGGAGTCCGTGAACGAGGGTCACCCCGACAAGCTCGCAGACCAGGTGCGCGGGCGTCCCCGCCAACGTGGTCACTTTTTTTAAAAGTTCAAAACCGCGCTGCAGTGCCAGCCTCGCGGTGTGGGTAGTGACGCGCACGGCGCACGCGTCGCAGGTCTCTGATGCCGTGCTGGACGCGTGCCTGGAGCAGGACCCCTACGCCAAGGCAATCACCCACCTTTTTTTTTAAATGCCTCGAAGCCTTCAAGGGGTGCTGCCGCGCCTGCTGGGGAGGGCGCTGAGTGTACGCACAATTTTTGAGATGGCGTGGGCGGGAGTGGGGACGTTGATGCACGTGCTGCCGGGCAGGTGGCGTGCGAGACGGCCACCAAGACCAACATGGTGATGATCTTCGGCGAGATCACGACCTCCGCCAAGGTGGACTACGAGAAGGTGGTCCGCGACACCTGCCGCGGCGTGGGCTTCACATCGGACGACGTCGGTCTGGACTGTGACAAGTGCAAGGTGCTGGCCCCTTGCCTGCCTGCAGGTGGAAACCGTGTCTGCCTACCTGGCTTGGCAGGAGTAGCAGACAGCGCTGCTGACTGCGCTGCTGGCCACGGGAGGCGCGGCGCGGCTGCAGGCACCACCGCATCTTTGCGTTTGCACAGCCTGAGAGCTCTTTTCTTTCTTATGGACTGGTATATGCCTGCCTGCATTGTATGTGCAATCGTGGTCAGGGAAGCCCGCGCGTGGCGTGCAGCCGCCGCCTTGCGGTGAAATATGCCGCAACCACATTTGGCCACACGCGGCCGCACACGTGCCGGCGCTGCGCTCTCGCAGGCTGACTCGTTGAAGGAGTTGTCGGGTTGGTTGAGACGCTGTGGCAGTCGTACACATCGTTGTTTGCTTCACCGCGCGCAGGTGCTGGTGCACATTGAGGAGCAGTCGCCGGACATCGGCCAGGGCGTGCACGGGCTGGGCACCAAGACGCTGGAGGAGATCGGCGCCGGCGACCAGGGCCACATGTTCGGCTACGCGACTGACGAGACGCCCGAGCTCATGCCGCTCACCCACGTGCTGGCCACGCAGATCGGCTTCCGCCTGACCGAGGCGCGCGCTCGTCCCCGCTCCTGCCCCTGACCTGCGCAGCGTCGAAGCGGAGCGAATGTAAGGCTTCTGTGTAGCCAGCCTGTGAGTCTGCCTCTGCTCCCTGAGACCTGTTGCAGGGTGCAGCGCCTGTCGCTGGCAGGGGCCGCGCCTGCGTGCACCCACACACACACAACGAGCGGCCTGCAGGCGGGAACCTGGCGGCGGCGGCGCGCAGGTGCGCAAGAATGGCACACTGCCGTGGGTGCGCCCGGACGGCAAGACACAGGTGACGTGCGAGTACCGCAAGGAGAACGGCGCGATGATCCCCATCCGCGTGCACACCATCCTGATCTCCACGCAGCACTCGCCCGACGTGACCAACGACCAGATCCACGCCGACCTGATGGAGCACGTGATCAAGCCGGTCGTGCCGTCCAAGTACCTGGACGATAAGACCATCTTCCACCTGAACCCCTCGGGTGCGCCGTGGCGCCGCCCGGCCCCGGTGCCCACCTGCGGCGGCTGCCGCCGCTGCAGACATGCACTGTCGTTAGCCCTGGTTGCTGAGCTGTGCCTCCTTGTCAGCCACGTCAGCCACGACCTGACGGTGGAGAGCACGAGTGCACCTTGGTCTATGGTCATATCCCTGTTTGCTCGGCAGAGACGGGTGGCATTATGAGGCCCTCTTTGCCTCCATGATGGGGAGGCGCATTGTGCATGTTGGGAATACCTCTCGCTTCATCTCATCTCATCTCTGGCAGGCCGCTTCGTGAGCGGCGGCTCGCGCGGCGACGCGGGCGTAAACGGGCGCAAGGTCGTCAGGAACACATCTCACCTCAGGAACCACATTTTATCTCGGGGGCTGCTTTGGCAGGCCGCTATGTGATCGGCGGCCCGCACGGCGACGCGGGCCTGAGCGGGCGCAAGATCATTCAGAACTGATTCCACATTTAGACCACCTCTAATCTTGGGAGACGCTGCGGCAGGTCGCTTCGTGATCGGCGGCCCGCACGGCGACGCGGGCCTGACCGGGCGCAAGATCATCATTGACACGTACGGCGGCTGGGGCGCGCACGGCGGCGGCGCCTTCTCTGGCAAGGACCCGACCAAGGTGGACCGCTCGGGCGCGTACATTGCGCGCCAGGCCGCCAAGTCCATCGTCGGGTCCGGCCTCGCGCGCCGCGCGCTGGTGCAGGTGCGGCCGCGCGCGCGCCCCGCCCGAGTCGCACATGTGTAAGGTGGCCGAGGTCACAGCGCGCCGGCGTGCCGGCCTGTTGTCCAGGAACAGTGCGGGCCGCGCCTTAGGGTGGGGCGCTGTTGTGCAACTGCTGCGGCTTACATCATGGAACATGGTCATGCCTGGTACAGTGTCCGGGAAATTGAACTGACAACTCCCCAAGCAATGCCTCAAGCCACAGTCGAGCTGCTACACCGCTCATCAGTACGGATGCCTAGCAGGTTTGGGTGGAGGCATTGCGGGCACAGTATTATTAGTTTGCCCGTGTGCAAATAAGTTGCTGAACCTGATGTGCTGCAAGGTCATGCACACAATCATGCGCAGGCCACTTGCAACAGCGTGCTGTCCACTGATAGTCGTGTGCGCGCCCAGGTGTCGTACGCCATCGGCGTGGCGCAGCCGCTGTCGGTGCACGTCGACACATACGGTACCGGCTCTATCCCGGACAAGCAGATCCTGGCGGCCGTGCTGAAGAAGTTCGACTTCCGCCCGGGTGCGGCCGCGCTGCTTAGCTGCGCGCTGCCCGCCCGCCTGCTGGCCACGGCTGCGCTAGCCGCCTTTCTGAGCGCGCTGTGGCCCAGCCTGATTGCATCTGTGTGGGAGCTGTGTCATGTCGTGCAACGTGCATGTGCCATCAGGTGGGCCTGTCCGCCCAGGAGCGTGTTGGTGTGGGGTAAGGTAGGGTTAGGGTCACTGACAAAAACTGCGGCCGCTCGGGCAGGCATGATCGGGCGCAACCTGGACCTGTACCGCCCGCGCTACAAGAAGACCGCCGCGTACGGCCACTTCGGGCGCGAGCCGACCGACGTGTTCACCTGGGAGAAGGTCATCGACCTCAAGAGCGCCTGAGCGCCCCGCTCGCCGAGGCGCGGGGCTGCGGCAGCCTTGACGAGGTGGCACGCGCGCGCCGGGCCGCGCGCGAGCGCCCTAGCTTGGCCGCCGTGCGGCCAGCCGCCCCCAGGCGGCCTGTGCGTATGGCGGCCTGAGGGCGCTGCAGGCAAGGAACGAATGGCGGCCATGCGGTCATGCAAGCACTGACGGAGAATTGGCAGCTTTGGGTTTGGAGCACCTTGGGGTCATACGTGCACTGGGATGGGCGCACAGGGCTGCTGCGCATGCGGCCATGGATGCCCGCACCAGCTCGCGCTGTGCACCAGCAGGCTCGCCTTGAGGTATATCCGCCACCTGCCCCTGTTGCAGCTAGCACAGCCAGTTGGGCTATAGGCTTTAGAAATGGCTGTGGTGAGGCTCAGGGCCCCGTGGGCGCAGTTGTTGCCACTAAGCGCATAAGTAGGGGCGGTGATGCCCCAGCACACAAGCCGACTGCCCCTATCGGCCTTGCAGTCTGCGCGATATGCTGGCAGTCGCCATCGTTTAGTTGTAGGGAGCGTTCTGGAATGCAGGGATGGCAGTGAAGACCTGGCTCAAGTCAGTTGTAGGGGTTGTTTTGGAACACTTCTTTCGCCGCGCCTTGGCACTGGGCGCCCGTCTTCGCGGTTCTGCAGGAGGGTGCTGGGTCGCCAGCGCCAAGGGAGCATGCTGTCACGCTGGTGGAACTGTGCAAACAGACAGTCGGCCCGGAGCGGCCTTGGACCTGCTGCTGTGTGAACGCAGGGGCTCAGCGACTGTGAACTTGGATGCATGACCTTTTACATATGCGCGCCACAAGGGTGCTGATTCTTTGGCTGTCACTGCCGGTGTCCAAGCGCGCGCCTGTGGAGCCGAGGGGCCTGACAGGTGGGGCATGGTGCGCTCTTGCAAAGCGGTTTGCAGCTGCATGCAGCCCTGCTGGGAAGGCCCGTCACTGGCTGCACGCCGTGGGAGCGCGCTGGCCGTCATGCGTGCCTTGGGGCTTGCAGTGCCAGCAACTTGCTTGCGCACGGTCCCGTCGGCTGGGTTGTTGTGTTATAACTGCAAGCACCTCCTCTCAGGCAGCTTGACAGGTGCTCAGTCCCAACTCACTGGCGTCTTCTCCGCATACACCCGGTGCCAATAGGGCATCGTGCAAGACATCCGCTGACAGCATGCGCCTGCGATACCTACTGAGTGGTGCAAGAACACGCATCTGCACACACAGCATCACATGCAGACGCACATCATGAATGCCCGAATGCCCAGCGAGCAGTCAGCACTACAGGGGTTGCATGGGGCGCCTGATATCAGGGAGCAGACATGCAGCAGATGCATGCATGTGCCCTGCCCATGCATGCACGCTTCAGCACTGGCGCAGTACACGCCCGTCTGGAGCAGGCTGTCAAAGTTCACCGTGGCGCATCCCCAGCAGCCACCCTTTGTCATGACGGGCAGTCATAAATGTATGCGCGGTGGCTCTGTGCCTCAGCGGAAGGCATGCTGGTCGCGCAGCAGGCTCATGAAGCTCAGCCACAGCCCGTCCTCCAGCAGCCGCTCCTCCACCGGCAGCGCTGGCATCAGCGCCTGCAGCTTCCGCAGGGCGCGCTGCGCCTGCTCCACCCCATCCTGCGCAGCAGGACGTGTGCACCAGGTGTGAGTGCTGGCCGGTGTGCCGCAGGGGTAGCTCGAGCCTGACAGCTGTGAAGCCTACCAGGTGGAGAGGCTTATCCCTTGAGCGGACGTGCACAGCGCCAGGGCGTGCTCAAAACCACTGAGCAGGCGAGCCTGCCCCCTGAGGCCCGCTGCGACGGGGCGCACCTCTTGCGTGAGGAGCCAGGGCGCGCGCTGGACCACTGCGCGCAGGTCGGTTCTGGGCAAAGCAAGCTTCAGCTGCAGCGTCCTCCCAGCCAGCGCTGTAGGAGGCAGTAGTATGAGGTAGGGATTCCTCCTGCGGGGTGCTCAGTGTTGGGCGGGCTACTTCTGGCTCAAGCAGAGGTGAGCACTGCAGGTGGCCTCAGGCCCGGCCCCCTACCTCAAAGTCGCCAAGGCGTCAGCCCTTGGCAGGTCGATGAGCTCGGACAGCAACACCACAGCCTCGCCAAACACAGCGCTGTCCTGCTGGCAGCGCTCGACAAAGTCCTGTGCGTACGCCTTGTGCTCGGCGGCGCTCTCGTGCGCGAAGACAGGCAGGCGAGTCTGCGCAGCCGCCGCGGGTGTTTGCTGCAGCATTGTGGCCTAGAGGTAACACCAACTCTCTTCCGCATGAGTGCGGTCCGCACCAAGATGTCCAGGCCCTCAGCCAAGTGAACGTAAGCCTTGCTGCCACGCTCCAAGCTGCTCTTCTCCTCACAGCTTGCTCTTACAGAGACACACTGTGCGTGACGCTTGGCACTGCGTACAGGCGGAGCGCAGATCTGCGACCAGTAAGGAGCGGTGTTGCAGGTGTGTCCGAGCAGCGCAGCTGTCCTCAGCTGCTGGTGCGGTCTGCTCAGCATCAAAGGATTATGAAGGATTATGAAGCCAGAATTAATCTTCCTTGTGCCTGATCACTTCCATGCTGCGCATGCTGCGGTGGACCACTGCAGGTGGTGAGAAGTAAGAATGGTAGTTCACATTGCAGAGCTAACCTGCGCCTGTGCAGGATGTCACAAACGAGGTTACATGTCCGCACACTGCCTTGGATGCGCATCGCCAATTCTTAGATATCCTGGGCACAGCGAGCAGCAACAAAGAAAAGTATAAAACACGCGTGCATCAGCAACGCTACTCTGGGCAGCCTGTGAAGGCGAGGCGGCCGCTGCGCAGCAGCGCGTCCTTCTGGTCGCGCTTGTACTCCGCCGGGAAGGGGTGCCCGATGCCGTCGTGGAACTGGTGGTACACCTGCGCGCACGCCCGCACCCGTGAGCGCCAGCCCGTGCGCTCACAGGCCCTCAACATAAGAATCGGCGGCTGCTGCTGGCACTGCGTGCCTGCCGCGTGCCCCAGCGCATGCCCCAGCAGCTCGTGAGTCGGGTACTGCAGGGTATGCTGACCTGCCAACTTGCCTACCAGTCACATGCCTGCCCACAGTCCGCACCAGGACGACACGCCGGCAGCGCGCCGACGCCCTGGGCTGCAGGTGCGCATGCCGACGCCCGGGAACACGAGGACCAGATCCAGCAGGAGTGCACAGCCAGGCGCGGCGCACCTCCGCCTGGTTGAAGGGCAGCACGTCGCTGTCGAGCACGTACACGCGGTTGATGGCGTCGCCCTCGCGCGCCCGCCCGTCCACAAACTCGTTGCCGCGGCCCTCCACCAGCTCCATCTTGTGCACGTTGCGCGCCTGCAGAGTCGCGCCGCTCAGCCCACAGCTCTGAAATCATGCCAGTAGCGGTCCCGTCCTCTGCTGCCTGAGGATTCGCTTGGCGAGCGCTTGACAGAGCGCTGGTAGATACCTTGTTCTCTGCTGTCCAAGGACTCGCTTGGCGGGTGCCGCGCCACATGTACTATATCAGTTTAAGCGCACAGTCCGTGCCTACAGGCTCACAAGGGGCCCTGCTTCAAGCAGCTGGTGCAGGGTCCCCCACCTGCAGCACCTTGAACAGCGGCGAGCGCACGCCGCCCGGGATGCCGATCACGTTGCGGTAGCCGGGGCCCATGTCCTGGCGCGCACCGCAGGCCTCAGCAAACGCATCGCAGTACGGCCCGATATGCAGTGCTGTAGCGCAGAAGGCAGAAAATGCCTGCTTGTGCAGCGGGCGGGGGGTGGTTGTGAGCAGCGCACCCTGCGACACGTGTGAGACGCAGCTCAGAGCAGGACATGCAGCCAAGGCGGGCTGGTATCCGCACAGCTCAAGCACGCGCCCGGCAGGCGACGCGGGCAGACCTGCGGGTCCAGGCGCAGCATGCCAAAGGGCGTCCGCTGGAACTGGCTGAAGTAGACCTGCGCGCCGCGCACCGGCGCATGTCACGGTGCCACGCTCTTGTAGGGTAGAGATTAAGAGAGGGCCGCCGCACAGGACGCAGCTCTGTCCCAGAGCTACCTCATACTCACTCCAGCCATGAAATGTACTCGAACACGAACACGTTCCGCAGCTGCGCCGCCCGCCAGCGGCGCCAGGCTGCGGGGGCGCCGCACGTCTGCAAAGCGCTCCAGCTCCTCGTGCGCGGCGTCCCTGTCCAGCTGCACCTGCACCACCTCCGCGTGCCCTGCGGCGCCACACAGCTTTCACAGCTCAGGACCCGCACTGCTGTCAACTAAGACAGCATGCACACTCGAGGCTGTATGGCGCTGCAGGCTGGAGTGTGAGGCTGCCAGCTCCGGAGCCGTATCATCTCTAAAAAAAAGTGCGAGACGTCCACGTCGTCCGGCACACAAGCAGACGTGGTGCAGGCAGCCTGGTGCGCACCCAAGCGCTCATAGACGCTGCCGGGCGGCCCGTAGTAGTAGCACACCTTCCCGTCGCGGCCTGGCGCGCAGGCAGCGCATCAGCACGGCCCTGCAAGTGCCAGCACGCCGTTCGTAGGACAGCCTTCCACTGCGCTCTGCCAGAACATGACAGCAGGTTGCTCCATCGCTTGCTCCACTGTTTCTAAAAGGTGCACAGTCGCAGGGCGCACCCTGCTTCTTCCCGCCAGCGTAGCCCACGACGGCGGTGACCTGCTCCGGCGCGCGGCCCAGCACCTTGCGCTCCGCGTCCACATAGTCCTTTTGCCGCCCCCAGAAGCAGCCGTTGCCAAAGTACAGGGGCACGCTGTCGGCGGCGGCCGCAGCGCTGCACGGCGCGAATGCGGCCGCGACCGCGAGCAGGGCGGCCGTGAGCTGCGAAGCCGGGCCAGACCTCCAAGCTGCAGCACTGTGCGCACCACAAGTTGGCTGTCATGGCGCTGCTGTGTAGCCTACTCTGCTAGCCAAGCTAGCTTGGCTAGCACTGACTCAAGCAGACAAAAGCGCGTGTGCTGTTAGACGTACAAGCAGAACGGCACATGAAACGTAACAAGTTACATCAGTGCTTCGCGAACGTTTAGCGGGGCAATAACTACTTGTACAAGGATCTAACAAATGCGCCCGGGTAGCGGCCTGAGTGGTGTCGCAGGCTTGCTCACTCATGCGCTGGTGCTGGCACAAGGATGTTAGGACACCACGTGGCATATTGCTCGCTGCGCTTGTGCGTACCTGCTTGCTGCTGCATGTGGGCGAGCTGCACAGCAGGCTGTATGCCTGAGGCGACGCTGGCCGGTCGGCCATGGTGAGTGCGCTGGCTGCGCCTGTGCCTTGCAAGAGGGCGGCGCCATGTGTGCAAGCATGTCTGCAGCAGAACAGCAGGCAGGACAGCTAGTGGAGCAGGTAGTAGTGACTGGCAAACAGTACAGCTCAGTGACTCACTACCAGTGACTGGCAGGCAGAAAGCTAGGGTGCATCAAGGAGTTACAGCCAACATTTGGGCCTTGCGCATGGACTCACTTGCATGCACGTTCAGCACAACCAGATCACAGCAACTTAAGCACTGCATTTATGTATAAAGACATGACTATAGGCAATCGTGCAGTGGTTAAGTGCATACACTGCTCGCTTGCGCCCACTCGACCAGCACGTGCAAGTTTCCCAGCTACATAACTTGCCCACACAATCAATGGTGCGGCCCTGCACCTGTCGCCGCGTCAGTCCGTACTTAGCAGGACGGCACTGCCACCAGCCGGTCCCACAGCTGCATCTGAGTCTCACCTGACCCGCCCAGCGCCCACCCCGACCCCTCACCGGCTTGCTGCCGCCTGGCTGCACACCTCATGCGCTCAGAGCGCGAGGCCATGGCGCATGCCAGCAGCAGCTCCTGCCTGTCCTCACTGCAGACATGCACGCGCATGAACCCCCCAGGCCCTACTGCAACCCCACCTCAGCTGGGCGTGGATGCGGCCGCCACCTGGCCCAGGGCGGCGCCCCCCAGGCCCGCCCGCGCGCCGCCGTCGCCGCCCTCGCGCTCGCCCCCCGCCTCTCCGCCGCCAACCGGCTCAGGAGCGGCGGGCGCGGGCGCGAGCGCGGCAACAGGCGCTGCCATCCCAGCGGCCGCCTTTGTTGGGGGCTCTAGCCCGGGGGCCGCCGAGGGCGCCCCGGGCGCCAGCAGGTCGGCCGGGAGGACCCAGGGGTCCGCGGGCGCGGCCGGCGCCGCGGCGGCCAGGCTGCTGAGCATGGACACGCCGGCGCCGGGCGCGCCGGCGGGCGGCAGGACCGGGCGCGCCTCCGACGGCGACGGCGCGGGCGCCAGCACCAGCCCCGGCCAGAAGTCCAGCATCGTGCACTCGTAGCGGTACCTGCCCGCGATGCAACCCCATGTCGACCCTGTCCTTGGTGCTCTTGAGCCTCTCTGGAGCAGGATGCGTTTGGAGCAGTCTCGGCATGCCTCATTCATTGGAGGAGGTCAGCTGTCTTGCACAGCTGCCGCATGCCCGGTTGCACGGCCTCAGGCTATCAGGACCATCCAGGCGCGCTGCTGACGCAGCAAGGGTCAAGCAGGACTGACGGCCAGGCCGCCAGCTGCATCCGTCGGGTGGCCGGCCGTGCGACGTGAGCCTCAGGGCGCACCGCAGGCGGGAGTAGTAATTCATGTAGGCCTGCACGGGCGGCGCGCAGGCAGCCGTGCCCGGCGGGCACGCGCTGGCCTTGAGCAGCCCGCGCGCAGGCGGGCGCTGCAGCGCTGCCGCCCTGGGCGCTGGGGGCTCAGCGGAGGCGTTGGCAGGCGCCAGCGCAGCTGGCGGCGGCGGCGGCCTCTGCGCGGATGCCACCGCAAGCAGTCAGCGCTCTGCGTCATGAGCGGAACAGGCGCGCACCTGTGCCACCTCGAGGTGAGGCTGCAGCCTGCCCTGCCGCCGGCACCCGCCTGCGCATGCGGGAGGAGAGTCTGGCCAGCTTTCTTGCATGTGCATACATAGACATGAAGCACAACTTTTTTACATGCAGTTATGCAGTGGCCCTTTGACAATGCGGAGCTGCGGTGAGACACCGGACTTGGGGGTGAGAGCCAGAGCTGGGGTGAGAGCCAGAGCCGCAGGCGCCCGCGGCAGGTCGGCGCGCGGACCGGGCAGCTGACGGTGTACCGCGAGGGGCAGCCCTTGAGGAAGCAGTTGCGCATGGCCGGCAGGTATGTCACGGCCGAGCAGCCGGGCGCCGACTCGCACGCGACCAGGCACTGCGTCAGCGTGTCCACCGGCCCCGGGTTGCCCACGCCCAGCTGCGCGCGCGGGCCGGTTGTCGCGTCCTGGAGCTTGATTGCAGGCGGAGCTTACTTGCGAGCGGCAGACAGCAGACGATACGCAGCAGGCGCCAGCGCGCAGCCCCGTGTCTGTGCTCTTCAGGGCCCTGCCCAATCTTCTGAGCCTACACCCTAGCCCAAAGCACGAGCCCGGGCTGGCGGCGCGCGCGCGCGCCTGCTTGCCCGAGCGCAGCGCGCTGAGCGCGGTGGCGCCGGTGGGGTCGTCGATGTCGCCGGGCGCGGCGCGCGGGTAGGCCACGTCGCAGAACAGCGGCCCGTGCGTGCCGGCCGGCGAATACTGCGCCGCCAGGTCCTCCACCGCGGCGCTGGCCTCGCACACGCGCCCGTTGCCTGCGCGCGGGGCCCCACATCAAAGCTGCATCCGCCACGATCTGCATGAGGCGCTTGCGCGAGGCATGCTGCTCCGGCAGCTTGACCACCGCCTGGCGGGACTGCGAGCATGCGGGCTGCCTGCGCCTGTGAGCGCAGGTGAGAAGCGCGCCCGCTTGAGGACTGGTCAAGTAGTAATAATGGCATCTACACACACGCCGCTTGCGTGGACATTGTTCACACGCTGCGCTTGGAGCATCCTGACGGGGTCCCTCTTGGAGGTCACATGCGTTCCACACAGACACAGGATTCCGGTGTCTGTGTGGAATACAAATGACCTGCAGGAGGGACGCCGTCAGGATGCTCCAGGCAGCTTGTGAACCTGTCCTGTGACAGGACAGGTTTGCGTGCATACGCACAGGGGCACCGCCGCGCCCGCCAGCAAAAATGCACCCCAAAGAGCTGTGTCACACAAAGTAGGCTCGGCCGTAGCACAGGCGCGCACCTGCATAGCCCGCCCAGCAGGTGCACTCGAAGCCGCCGCGCGTGTTGATGCACGTCGAGTTGGCCGCGCAGCTGGACGTCCCGCGCACGCACTCGTTGATGTCTACGTTGCACGCCGCGCCCTCAAACCTGCACAATGTCAGGAGACGTTTGGTGTTCGTGTGACGCAGTTCCAAGCGTGCAGGGACGCTCCCAAACCAATGCTCGCGCACCCAGTGCCTGCACCCGAGCATGTACCTGTCTGCCAGCCCTGCAGCCCATACAAAGGAGCGTGCGTCTGCTCTGCAGCTGGAGCATTTTGTGCTCGCGACCCCAAGACATCAACTCCCGCGCAGAACTTGGCACACATCTGATTCGGCTCGGGCGCGCAAAGCCGGACCCCGCTGCCCGCACGGGCGCGCGCACCCAGTGCCGGGAAGGCCGGCCACGCGCGTGGCGGCGCAGTCGGCCGCGCCGCCGGGCGCCGCGTGCGCGGACGCGTTGCAGTGCGCCACGGGCTGGCCGCCGCGCGCGGCCAGGAACGCGGCCTCGCCGGCGATCAGGCCGCTGGTGGCGTCCGTGGTGTAGATGCCGTACCTGCACGGCGCGCAGTGGCTATCATGTAATGCCGAGAGGGTAAGGTAGTGTAGGTTATCTTAGGGTAGTTTAGTTCAGGGTATGGACGCTGGCACAGCACCCTCAGGGGTTGCTCAGGGGGCATCGGGGCGGCATGGCAGCTGCAGGGCGCGCAGGGGCTGCAGGTGGGAACCCGTGCTCACAGAGCGACTGCTGTACAGTGCAGCAGCATGAGTTAACACCGTGGAGTACTGCCTATGGCTTGCTGCATGGCTCTGATCTGTGTGGCTGTTAACCCAGCCAGCCGCAGTGCGGTGAGGGGCACAGGGGCGCACAGGCCCTGGCCGCCGCCCTCGCTCGCGGGGCCCAGCTGCCCCGGCGCCAGCCACTCCCAGAAGCCCAAGCCCTGCGCGCGCGTGCGCTATTTTGCCCTCCGCCGTCGCTGCCACGGACAGGCAGGTTTTGAGCTCCACACATGTCAGGACCACACAGAGCATGCACTGGCAGGCGCGCTGGCGCCTGCAGCCACACCGCGAGGGCACACGCGACCAGTGTGGCGCAATCTGGCAAGCCAGACATGCGCCACGGAGCACTTGCAGAAAGCCGGGCTTGCAGAAAGCGGGGAAGCAGGGCAGGCTCCGCGACCGCGGGGGCACACGTAGCAAGTGCGGCGCGGCCTGGCGATCTGCCTATGCGCCATGCTACCTATGCGCCATGAAGCATTTGGAAAACGGGCGGGCGCCGCCGGCGCGCGCCTTGAGGCTGGACCCCGGCGCGATGAGGCCGTTGGACTCGTTGAAGACGACGCCGAAGTAGCGGTCGCGCTCGGCCATGGTCGCGTTCTCGCTCGCGTTCAGCCACTTGCCAAACTCCTCGAGGATGACCTGCGCGGCGCCGGCCAGGGCTCGCGGGCTGCGCGGCATGCCGGCAGCTCCTTGCAGGCACCGATCGCCGTGCCACCTAGAGCGCTCACAGCGGTTGCGAGCGCGGCACTGAGCGCCCCCAAACAGTCTCCAGGGGGCGTGCACATTGCCAGCGACATACACATGCACACACTCCAGCATGCTCACAGCCACAGGACGACGGTCAACGCCGCAACAGCCCCGCTGCTTGCGCTGGGGGGCAAGGCCGCTCACAGCGGGGGGCGCGCCGGCTTGCGCAGCTTGGCGGCGTCCTCGACGTGCGCCCGGATCCATGCGCGCAGGAAGCCCTCGTTCACGGCCTGCGCGCTCGCTGCCGCTGTGTCACGGGGTAGGGTATGATTAGGGCACGCATCTCACACCGTGCGTGCAGAAATCAGCCAGCAGCGGTGCGTGAAGGCCGGCAGATGCACAAGCACAGCCAGCCACGCGCACGCGGCCGACCCAGATCGGCACGTATGTCGTGCCCGCCGGCTGAGCGCGGAGCCGGTGCTGCAGGGCGACGGCGGGGCAGAGGCGTCGGCGAGCGCCATGCGCGCAGCGCGCGCAGCGCTTGCAGCTCGGGCGCGCGCGCCTTCCAGTTGTCGACCCACGCGTGGAAGGTGGCAAAGTCGATGTCGGGCGAGGCGTGGTCGGCCAGGAAGTCCTGCCCCTCCGCCGCCGCCCAGGGCGAGCCGCCTGCGCGCGCGCGGCAGTAAGCGCGGCGGGGTGGGCGGGGGCGCTCGCGGGCAGACAGGCAGGCCTTGCCCTCCGCCGCCGCCGCCGCCGTCGAGAGCGGTCCGTCCGTAGGCGGCGCCCCTTGCGCGGGCTGCGGCAACAAGCGAGCGAGCTGCTGATGTTGCTCTCGGGGACGCTCGGAGAAGACCGCTTCCCCCAGCATGCAGACTGAGCCGTTCCGACGCAGCCAGGCTTCAGCGCAAAGATGCTGCTGCCAAGTGCGCCGCTGTCTGCCACGCTACTACCGAAAGAGAAGCCTGCATGTGATCAGGGGCATGAGTGGCTCGCATGCCAGCCCCTGGGGCGAACGAAGACCCTCAGTGCACAAGCGGACATGCTCCTGGGCTGTATGAGCACGGCATGCTGCGACCGCTCCAGCTGGCAGCATATGGCCGCGCGCAGGGCGCCGGGGGAACGCTCGACTGCGCGCGCATGCTGGTGTACAAGAGCGGCCGCGCGAGGGCGCGCGCCCTGGCCGGGGTTGATGGGCAGGCGCGCGGCGGACGTGGAGTAAAACCCTCGGTGCCCGTGGTCACCAGGTGGTTGGCGTCCAGCGACTTCACATACGCGGCCATCCGCGTCATCCACGCCTGCGCGCGCGGCGCTTGCGGCTCGACGCCAGGCCCGTTGCCCTGCTTCATGGCAAGACGGCCACACCAGCAAGAAATTGAAAGTGTACGTCGCACCCGAGTCTGCCAGCCTTTCACAATGGCCCTGCAGGCGATGGGCAAGCTTGTGCACAGGCGCTCGCACTTGCCGTGTCTGTGTGCATGGAGCGCAAGCGCCGAGAGTGGGCAGACGGGTGCGGCGCGGGGTCGGGCGCACTGCGACGGTGCCGTTCGGGCACTTTTGGCAGCGGGCCTCGTTGAGCAGGTCCCATGCTGCGCGCGCTCATGACCCTGGTAAGCAGGGCAGCGCCAGCATGTTGCGCTGGTGGAGCGCTGCCGGTGACTCAGACAGGCACGCTACATCTGTGAAAGGACGCCCGGGCAGCTGGTGTGCGCGGCGCCGCGCGGGGCTCGTTCTCTGCCTGGGGAGAAGTGCGGTTAGGAACGAGACGTGGAGTGCTGCAGCTCACATGAGTACAAACGCCACAGCAGTGACGTGAATGAAGTTTAGAAGAAAAAACATCGCGCTGGTGGAACCCAGCAACACCCGCGGCGTCCACGCTCTTCACAACCACGCGAAGCACGCAGCCGGGGCAGGGCGCGACGGCGGGGGGCGCGCACGCGCGCGCCGTGCGTACCCATAATCGTGTCGTCGTCCGCGTACCGGCGCCCGTTGACCGTGTTGACGCGCGTGATCAGGTGCCGCGCGTAGTCCTCGTACCTGCGCGCCGCAGCGACGCCTCGCGCACCGCGGCTTGCGCCGCCCCGGGGTTGGCCTCATGGGACAGTGCGGGGCTGCACGCGCAATGCTCGCAGCCCTGCAGGAAGAGGTCAGCAGGAGCAGCCATGCACAGCATCCAGTCAAAGCATCCACAAAGGCCAGTCACTCACACTCCTTGCATCAGTTATCGCTGTGTGTCATGACCGTCTTGAGCTTGTAACGACCACCAAGCTTGCAGGCCGCCGTGGGGGCCCAGGCGGGTGGCCGCGGGCTGCGGCGGCGCGCCAGCGCTGCGTGGCCGGGTGCGTGTAGAAGTCGGCGTGTGTCAGACTGGCATTGCCGGTCCAGGCCACATACTCGTCCACGCCGCCCGTTGACTGCCAATTGTCCATGATGGCCACGATCGCCTGCGCGAGCGGCGCCCGCTCGGCAGGGGGTGGGGTATAGGAATAGGGTTAGAGTACGAGCGCACGACCCCGCTCCCCGCTCCCCCGCCGTGCGCCGCCCGCGGCCTGTGCGCTGAGGGCCCCTTCGGCGAAGCCTCCCGGCTGGCCTGGTGGCGCGCATGGCCTGGTCCGCGGCGCCCGAGCGCTCGGCCGCGCGCGGCGTGTCACGGGCGGCCGACCAGCCACGCCGGCAGGACTCTGTAAGTGCTTGGCCATCGCGCTGCCGCACAGGAGCCCTTCACCGGGGGCGCGCCTTGAGCTTGCGCTGCCGCGCCTGGTCCAGCGCATAGTCCAGGCCGCGGAACATGTGCTCGGTGTACACGCCCGGCGCCGGCTGACTGGAGAAGGCGGCCGTCACGCCGTGGCTCCACAGGCGCAGCGTGTTGAGCCCGGCCGCGAGCGCCGCGTCCATGAGCGTGCGGATGAGCTGCGCGCCAGGGTAGGGTTAGCGCATGGGGGCAGGCGCGCGCGCGCTTGCGGCGGCCGCGCTCAGGCTCGCTACGTGCAGCACCGCGTGTTCCGACCTCTGTGAGACTACCTGAGCTGTGTAGACACACCCTGTGGCAGCGTCCCGCAACGGCAGCATCACACGCGACAAGGGGGAGCGCTGCCTCTGTCGGCAGGACACTTTCAGGTCCCTTGCGCGTCAAGGGAGCTTTACCGCATGGATCCTTGCTGGCCATGCGGGTCAGACTGCTCATGCACTGCAACTCCGTGCATGCAAGCAAGAGCAGAGGGCTGCATGTCTGTCCGAGCGCTGGGGCGCGTGCGCATGGGAAGGGCGCGCCTCAGAGCCCGTCATGCCGGGCGGCAGCGACGCGCCCAGCAGCCAGGGCGCGCCCGCTCCCGCCTCCACCACCTGGCGCGGGCCGCGCATGCGGCGAAGCGGCTGTCACTGATTACGCGCCTCCTTCCGCGCGCATGGATGCGTAGCTGCTGCACTGCGGTGCAAACAAGGAAGGAGAATTGGGG
>JAABUH010002692.1_pt1 | contig 16602 bp, 15 predicted proteins | sample 5559121 | NCBI WGS metagenome assembly JAABUH01 (sample SAMN10711871, study PRJNA513364) | rock metagenome | isolation source: Antarctica rocks | place: Antarctica: Victoria Land, Battleship Promontory nord | collected 2015-12-28
CGATGGCGGACGTCGAAGCCTGCCTCACCCGCCACCCCACGCTCGGCAAGTGGTTCGTTGACATCCGCCCGCCCCGGACCGGACGGGATAGCTAATTCTGCGGGAAGCCCTTACTCCATCCGGCCTGATTTTCTGGCAGTCCCTCCGCAAGAGTGCCAGGGTTTTGCTGTGGATGGAGTAAACGGCCAGCACAGCCGTTATGGCGGCTCCGGCGTAGCCGGATATCCTCGCCGGGAAGTGTGATAGGGTCAAGCAGATCCGAGCGAGCAACAGTGGCAGCATTCGGGGAACCGGATGCGGCTGAGGCGCTCCATACTGGACACGAGCGACCTGGAACGGGATGGTTGCGGTGATGGGACGGTTTCGCGTTTCATCGATACGTCGCATCGTGGAGCGTTACTGACATGGATGGTGACTATGGTATAGCTGGAGTCAACGTGATGATGATCGGAGCTGGTGGTGCATCCCTCGTGTGCGCTTAAATGACGCGCGCTTTACGCACAGCAACGCCAGTATGAGCAGTATGGGTGATAGGGGCTACGGAGAGGAAAGGAAGGATAGCGTATGGCCGATCAAGTCTCGCTGGCTGGCTGGAGCCTTGTCCGCCGCTTCCGCCGCCAGGATGAACCACTGACGCTGCTCCAGTTCCCGCGAATCGCTCGTGAGGAGTTCGGCTTCGAGGCGATCGAGCTCAACTCGCCGTTTTTCGTGGCGCGCGACGACGCCTACTTAGCGGAATTGCGCGCCCGAACAGCGGAAGCCGGGGTGATACCCCTCGGCATCGCCGTCGACGCGGAAGGCGATCTTGCGGGGCTCGACGAGGGTGCTCGAGCGTTGGCAGTCCGTAATCACATCACCTGGTTCGACATTGCCGCAACGCTCGGCTGCCGATTCGTGCGTGCGAACCTCGGCGGGCGCGATACCCCCGACGAGGCAGCGGCCCTACGCGCCGGCATCGCCAGCTTCACCGCCCTCGCTCGCGCTGCCGGAGAGCGTGGCGTGGTGGTCACGCTCGAAAATCACTGGGGACTCTCGACGAGCCCGGAGTCGATGGTTCGCGTCTTCGATGCGGTCGCCAGTCCTCATCTCGGCGCACTCGTAGACTTCGGCAACTTCCCCGCAGACACGCGCTACGCGTCGCTCGCGCGCATCGCTCCGTATGCCGTTGCGGCACACGCCAAGTTCGGCGACTTCGATGAAGCCGGGGAACCGATTGGCATCGACATCGCTCGTTGCATCGGGATACTGCGCGATGCGAATTATTCGGGAACCTGGGGCATCGAGTTCGAGGGACGGGGCGACGAGCGCGACGGCATCCCGCGCGCGAAGAGCCTGCTATCCCGGCTGCTCGACCAGCCGCACAGTCCGGGCGCGACGCCTCGCCCGGAGTAGCGAGCAGTCGATCCCGGCGCTCGCGGCCGATCTGGGCGTCTCGTCGGAGGCGTTGCGTCACTGGTTGCGCCAGGCCGACGCCGACGCGGGCGCGGGCCCGCCAGGCGCGCTGACGACGGACGAGCGGGAGGCGCTGCGCCGCCTGCGCCGCGGGTACTGTCAAGGTAACTGGCCGACCTCGTCGGCGTCCCGGTGTGCGATACTCGGTCCCATGAATGAACATGATGCCACGCCCTGCTACAAGCACCATCGCTTCCCGCCGGAGATTATCGCGCACGCCGTCTGGCTGTACTTCCGCTTCGCGCTGAGCTATCGGGACGTGGAGGAGCTGCTCGCCGAGCGCGGCGTCATCCGCACCGACGAGACGGTGCGCCAGTGGTGCCACAAGTTCGGGCAGGTATACGCGAACGCGTTGCGTCACCATCGGCCGCGCCCGGGCGACAAGTGGCACCTCGACGAGGTCTTCATCCAGATCAACGGGCGGCAGCACTATCTGTGGCGGGCCGTCGACCAGGACGGGCACGTGCTCGCTATCCTGGTGCAGGCGCGCCGCGACAAGGTCGCTGCCAGCAAGTTCCTGCGCAAACTGCTGAAACGCCTCACCTATGTGCCGCGGGTCGCGATCACGGACAAGCTCGCAAGCTACGGGGCGGCCAAGCGTGCGGCCCTACCGCGCGTCGCGCATCGCCAGCACAAGCGCTTGAATAACCGCGCCGAGCATGCCCACCAGCCGACCCGGGAGCGGGAACGCCGGATGCGGCGGTTCAAGAGCCCGGGCCATGCCCAACGCTTCCTCGCCGCCTATGGCCCGATCGCTGGCCACTTCCGGCCGCGCCGTCACCGCCTCACCGCCGTCACCTACCGCGCGACCCGCGACCAGCGCTTCGCCACCTGGCGGGCAGCCACCGGCACCCCGGCGATGGCCTAAGCGGCGATACCCGCCCGCCTCACCACGCCTCCACGCCCCCACCCTCTGCGCCGCGCGACTTATCTTGACAGTACCCTACGGCGAGCGCGTAGCAACCCTCAACAAGAGGTTCCAGCGCCGTCTTCGCGGGCTTCGCCTCGATCATGCCGCGATTCGAGTAGAAGCCTCCTCGGGGGTGCGCGCAAGAGTTGTCAGGGGCGGGCGGCATCGTCTGAAGCCGCGGTCAAGTGCCCCCCATGGGCCCCCATTCATCGCCCTTGGCGGCACACTCGTCGGCGAAGATTCCACGTTTCGACGGCGAACCGGCCCGCTCTGACAACTCTTGCACCCCCATACCCACTTGACAACTCATCAGGCGGTGTTTACACTGCGGATAAGACTCGCTGCACCTATGCAGAATTGCACAATTGAATCTGGGGAACCCGCAGCGTAGCTCGCGTTCGTTCGATATGTCGGCGATGGCGTATCTCCAAGCCAACCGCTACCTGTCTCAGCGCCTCGGATCGGGGAAGGGAGAAGTGGGACTATGGGTGTAAACATCACCCAGCCGGGGCTGCAGCAAGCCAAGGTGGCCCCGACGCGCCGGCGCGATGTGTTCGGGCAAATCCGGGGCAACTACGTGGTCCGCAGTCTGTTCAGGGTCGTGGTCACCATCTGGTTCGTGGCCTCACTGCTCTTCTTCCTCTTCCGCCTCTTACCGAGCAATCCGATCGACGTCTATATCCAGGACGCGATCGTCCAGCGTGGCATGAGCGTCGACCAGGCCCGCTCCGAGGCCACCTCGCTGTTCGCGGTCGATCTCAACCGCCCGATCTATTTCCAGTATTTCGACTATATGAAAGAACTGGCGCACTTCAACCTGGGCAAGTCGCTGATCTCGAAGAGCACCCCCGTCAGCGGCATCGTCCGCACCTACCTGCCCTGGACCCTCTTCACCGTCGGCCTCGGCCTGACGATCAGCTTCACCTTGGGGATGGCCCTGGGCACGATGATGGCCTACAGGCGCGAGAGTCTGTTCGACCACGTGCTCTCGACACTCTTCGCCTTCTTGCACGGCATCCCACAGTTCCTCCTCGGCCTGCTCATCATCTTCTGGGGCGGCGTGCGCTTCCAACTCTTCGATATCGGCAAGCAGCGCGGCGCCCTGACGCCCGGCGTCGAGGTCGGTTTCACCATCGTCTTCTTCGCCGACGTACTCCGGCATGCCTGGCTGCCGATCCTGGCGTATGTCTTGACCTCCATCAGCCACTGGGCGCTGCTGATGAAGAACGCCACGACCGCGGTGTTGGAGGAAGATTTCGTCACCGTGGCCCGCGCGCGGGGGCTGTCCGACCAACGTATCGCCTCGTCGTACGTGGCCCGCAATTCCGTCTTGCCGCTCGTGACGCAGGCGGCGATCGCCTTCGGCTTCGCGCTGGGCGGGGCGGCGATCATCGAGACGGTCTTCGTCTATCGCGGGCTCGGCGCGCGGCTGGGCGAGGCGCTCAACGCGCGCGATTATCCGGTGATGCAAGGGATCCTCATCATCATCACCGCCGCGATCGTCATATCGAACCTGGTGGCCGACGTGCTCTACAGCCGGATCGATCCGCGGATTCGTGTGGGAGGCAGGTAAGGGATGCGCCAGACAGCCACCGCCGGACAGTCGCCGCAGCCACGGCCGGGCGCCGCGCCCGTGGTCCGGCCCAAGAACGCCTTGCAAATCACGCTGGGGAACGTCGCCACGACCTTCCGCTCGTTGCGCCGTAACCGCGCGGGCTTCATCGGCTTCCTGCTGGTGATGGCGATCATCGTGCTCTGCTTCATCGGGCCATTCTTCATCCCGCTTGATCCGTCCAGCCACGTCGACAGGATTTACGAGCCCCCCTCCTGGCACCTCCCGCTCGGCACCGACTATTCGGGGCGCAGCGTCTGGCCCCAAGTCGTTCATGGTGGTGCCCAGGCGCTGGAGGTCGCCTTCGTCGCCGCCACCATCTCGACCCTCATCTCGATCGTCCTAGGTGCCCTCAGCGCCTATAGCGGCGGCCGCCTCGATGCCTTCATTGTGGCGGCTGCGGACATCTTCCTCACGCTGCCGACCTTTATCATCCTGGCGGTGATCGCGGCGACGTTCCGCCCGCGAAACATCTTCCTGCTGGCGCTGATCCTGGGCTTGCTGACCTGGCCCGGCCTGCTGCGCGCGGTGCGCGCGCAGGTGCTGTCGATCAAGGAGCGCGACTACATCGAGGCGGCGCGGTGCCTCGGCCTGCGCCGAACCCACATCGTCATGAACGAGATCCTCCCCAACATGGCGGGCTACATCATCATCAGCTTCATCTTCAGCGTCACCGCGACGATGCTGCTCCAGGTGAACCTGGTCGCCTTCGGGCTCGTGCCGATCACCGGCGACAACTGGGCGATCCAGATCTACCAGGCCGCCTACCAGAAGGGTGCGTTGTACAACCCGGACAGCTCGGGCTACATCATGGGGCCGATCACGGCGATCATCCTCTTCCAGTTCGGACTCGTCACGATGACACGCTCGCTCGAAGAGATCTTCAATCCGCGACTGAGGGGGAATCTCTGATGGAACCGAAGGTGCGGATGGGACAGCAGGCCGCGGTGTATTCCCACGCGCGCCCGTCGGGTGAGGGCGAGATCGTGCTCTCGGTGCGCGATCTGGCGGTGGAATACAAGGCGAAGCGCGGTGCCGTCAAAGCCGTGCGCTCGGCGACCTTCGATCTCTACAAAGGGGAGAGCCTGGCGCTGATCGGCGAGAGTGGCTCCGGCAAGACGACGTTGGCCCTGGCGCTGGTGCGGCTGCTGGTGCGCATGGCCCGGATCAGCGACGGCGAGGTGCTCTATTACCGCGACGGCAAGGCGACCGATGTGCTGGCGCTGAACAACCAGCAGATGCGCAGCTTCCGCTGGCAGGAATGCGCGATGGTCTTCCAGGCCGCCCAGAATTCGTTCAATCCGGTTCTGCGCATCGCCGAGCAATTCGCCGACACGGCCCGCGCGCACGCCTTGAACGACCGGGCCGAGATCGACCGGCGGGCGCGCGACCTGCTGCGCCGGGTCCAGCTCGATCCCGAGCGGGTCCTGCGCTCCTACCCCCACGAACTCAGCGGCGGCATGCGCCAGCGTGTGCTGATCGCGCTGGCGCTGTTGCTCAATCCGCAGATCGTCATCCTCGACGAGCCGACGACCGCGCTGGACATCCTGACCCAGCGCAACGTCATCGACGTGCTCAACAACCTGCGCAAGCAGCTCAATTTCAGCGTGATCTTCGTCTCGCACGACCTGGCGATGGCCGCCGAGCTGGCCGACCGCGTCGCCACGATGTATGCCGGGCGCATCATCGAGATCGGTGACGTCTTCGATATCTTCCAGAACCCGCGCCACCCCTATACCTACGGCCTGATGAAGGCGGCACCGACGCTGCACGATAACGTCCACGAGACCTTCTCGATCGCCGGCTCCCCGCCCGATCTGATCGACCTGCCGTCGGGCTGCAAGTTCCACCCCCGCTGTGAGTTCTGTAAAGAGCCGCAATGCACCACTGAAGACCCGCCGCTGTTCGACGTCGGGCCGCGGCATGGTGCGGCGTGCTGGTACTGGCAGGAGGTGAAACAGGCCGCCGAGGCGGACAAAGCCGATCGGCTGGCCCAGCCGGACATCGCCGACGTGGCGGCGACCGCGGGCACAACAGAGAAAGTAGGGTAGCCAGATGGGAGAGGTCCACCAGGAGGCGCGCGAGCGCCGGCACGCCCGGCACAGCAGAGAAGGTGGCGGGGCCGGTACCACGACCGCCACCGTGCCGCCGGTCGACGCACCCGCCGCCGCCCCCGGCTCCGCCGTGATGGAACTCCGCAACGTGAGCCTCGTCTTCAAGACCAACCGCGGCGACTTGCCGGCCGTCACCGATGTCTCCTTCGCGCTGGCCCCGGGCGAGGTGATCTGCCTCGTGGGGGAGTCGGGCTGCGGCAAGACGACGACCGGCAAGATCCTCGCCGGCCTGCACCAACCGACCTCGGGCGCGATCCTCTTCGAAGGCAAGGACGTGAAGACCCTGACCGGTCGCGACTACGATCGGTACCGTCGTGAGGTGCAGATCATCCACCAGGACCCGTACGCCTCGCTCAATCCCGCGCGCACGATCTTCCAGACGCTGAGCGCGCCGCTGGAGCGCTATAAAGTCGTGCGCGGGCGCACCCAGCTGACCGCCAAGGTGATCGAACTGCTGGAGTTGGTCGATCTGACGCCGGCGAGCGACTTCATCGAGAAATACCCGCACCAGTTGAGCGGCGGCCAGCGCCAGCGCCTGGCGATCGCGCGCTCGTTGACGGTCGAGCCGGACTTCATCGTCGCCGACGAGTCGGTCTCGATGCTCGACGTGTCGATCCGCATGAGCCTGCTGGAGACGCTGCTCAAGCTCAAGGAGGAGCTGGGCGTCGCCTTCGTCTTCATCACCCACGACCTGGCGGTCGCGCGCCACTTCGCGTGGGATGGGCGGATCGGCGTGATGTACCTGGGGCGCCTGATCGAGATCGGGCCCGCCCAGGACATCGTCGGCGACCCGCAGCATCCCTATACGCGGGCGCTGCTCGGCGCGATCCCCGAGGCCGATCCGACGATTACCCGCACCAAAGAGCGCATACAGCTGCGCAGCCTCGACGTGCCGAGCCTGTATAATGTGCCGACCGGGTGCAGCTTCCACCCGCGCTGCCCGTTCTTCGAAGAGGGCCTGTGCGACACGCTGATCCCGCCGCTGTACGAGATCAGGAACCAGCGATCGGCCTGCCATGTGATGGCGCGCGAGGTAGCGGGGATCACGCCCTACGGGATGGAGCCGGTGGCCGGGGCGAGGGCCGGGTAGCGCATGGCACCAGAGATCGGGCAGGTGGGCTTCCGCATCGCCTTCTTCCTCATCGTCACCGCCGGTGCGCTGCTCTTTTTCACCCCGCCAGGCACCGCCGAGTTCTACGTCACCGTGCTGACGCTGCTGCTGGGGCTGGGCTTTGCCGGGTTCATCTTTATGCTGCTGCGCATCCTGAAGTGAACCCGGGCGGTGCTCGGTGCGCCCGGCCCGGCGTCGGCCACACGCGGGGATACCGTCTCGTGCCGGGCAGGTAGCACGGCTGGTGCCGGGTGCCGCGATGAGCGCACGGGGGCGCGCGGGTCAGCGAGCGAGCCAGCTCGCGGTGCGCCACGTCGTGCAACCGGCGGGCTGAACGATGGAACCGACAGGCGCGCGGCAACGTCCTTACCATGAGGCTGAACAAGCGGAAGCCTTCTCTACGTGGTCACTGGGTGCCTGACCGTTGCGCCCGCCGATTATTGTTCCGTACCAGGTCTTAGGGGGAAGGGCAGGATGGCGAAACACGACGCAGAGCAGCCGAACAGCGAGCAGGAGCGGCCCAAAGTCCTCGAAATCAATCTCAACGGCGTGACTCGGCGCCAACTGTTGGGCCTGATGGGCCTTGGCCTTGGTGCTGCCGCGCTGTCGGCCTGCGGCGGCACCGACGCGACCGCGACCAAAGGCACGGGCGCCGGCACGACGGGCGGAGGCGCGGCCACCGCGGCGACGGGCGGCGGCGCGCCCGCGACCAAAGGCACGGGCGCCGGCACGACGGGCGGAGGCGCGGCCACCGCGGCGACGGGGGCCGGCGGGAAAACGTTCGAAACCGGATACGACTTCGGCAAGAAGGGCGGCGCGATCCACGGCGGCACGAACCTGGAGCTGCCGCCGGCCGGGCACCACAACTTCTTCGTCGCGACCAAGCTGATCGGCAACGACTTCTGGGCCGAACTGGAGCACCTGGCGCCCGCCTGGTACCAGTGGGCCGACGACAAGTACGCGGGGGCGCTGGCCGAGAAGTGGGGCTTCCAGGGGGGCGACACCTACGAGTTCACCCTCAAGAAGGACCTCAAGTGGAGCAATGACAAGCCGGTGACGTCGAAGGACGTCGTCGCGACCTGGATCCTCAACCGGCTCTTCAATAACCAGGCGTGGCGGTATCTGGACAAGGTCACGGCGAAGGACGACCAGACGATCGCCTTCCACATGAGCAAGCCCGCGAGTGTCGTCGAGCGCTATGTGCTGCGCCAGCGCATCCGCCCCGCCTCGATCTACGGCGAGTGGGCGGACAAGCTGGTGCCGCTGTACGAGGCGGGCAAGGACAACACCGCGGACGACGTCAAGAAGCTACGGACCGACTTCGAAGCGTTCCGCCCCACCGAGCGGTTGGCGACCGGCCCGTACATCATGGACCTGGGGACCCTGACCGAAGCGTCGGTCGAGTACAAGCGCAACCCGAAGGGGCTGAACGGCGACACGGTCCTCTTCGACAAGATCAAGCTGTACGTGGGCGAGACGCCGGTCAGCACGCCGCTGGTGCTGTCGAAGGAGATGGACTTCGTCACCAACGGCTTCGCGGTCGCCACCGACAAGCAGATGCAGACGCAGAAGATCCGCGTGCTGCGCACCGCCATCCACTCCGGCCCGGCGATCCACTTCAACTACGACGACAAGTCCAATCCGGAGATGAAGGTCTGGAAGGACAAGCGGGTGCGCCAGGCGGTCGCCTACGCGGTCAACCGCCAGGACAATGGCGTGCTGTCGCTGGGCCAGTCGGGCAAGGGGTTGATGTACCTGACCGGCGTGTCCGACACCATCCTCCCCAAGTGGATGAGCGAGGCGGACCTCAAGAAGCTCAACACCTACGAGTACGACCAGAAGAAGGCGGCGGATCTGCTGCAGCAGGTCGGCTGCAAGAAGCAGGGCGACCAGTGGATGGACCCGAGCGGCAAGCCGATGGCCTACGACCTGATCGAACCCGCCGAGTACCAGGACTGGTCGGCCGCGGCGCAGGACTGGGCCGACCAGATGACCAAGTTCGGCATCAAGATCACCGTCCGGGCGATCACCTTCACCCAGATCCCCGAAGATCGGAAGACCGGGAAGTTCCAGCTGGCCGTCGACGGCTGGGGCAGCGGCCAGCCGCATCCGCACTTCTCCTTCGTCTCATCGCTGTTGAGCAAGGTGCAGCCGCTGGCGAACGGCCCGTACATGTCGTTCGACCTCAAGCAGAAGACCGATACGGTCGGCGACATCGACTTCCAAGACCTGATCACCGCCTCGGCCGAGGGCCTGGACGTCAACGCGCAGAAGGACAAGGTCGCGAAAGTGGCGCTGGCGTACAACGAACTCCTGCCGACGATCCCGATCTGGGAGCGCTACGCCAACGGCCCGGCGCTCGAGGGCGTGCGCGTCAAGCAGTTCCCGCCCGACAGCGAACTCCTCTACGAGAATGACCTCTACAACGACGCCTTCATCACCAGACTGATCTTCGACGGTAAGCTCGGCTCGGTGTAGTCCGCCCCCCCACTCATTCTTCGCCGTCATAGCGAGCGCCGGACACCATACAGGTGGCCGGCGCTCTGCAGCGTCCGCCTCGCCGCGACCGGCGGCGAGGTAAGCTGTGCCCGTGCCGTCGGCGAGATCGAGAGTTCTTTCAAGATTCGCTGGTCGGGGAACAAACGCCGCCCTGGCGGCGTTATTGTTAGCGAGCGCACAATGTTGGTGCGCGAATTAGCCGCCGACAGGCCGCCGTGTTAGAGAAGCACATGGTTACTGAGGCGGAGAGAGGGTCGATGATGACCACCATGTTTGGCCGGATTGCCCGGTTTTTCGCCACGCCGGAGCCCATTTCGTCCGAATTCCGCGTTGAGTACCCGGAGCGCCCGATTGTCGTAGCCTTCTCGGTACTACCACGCTAGTATAGCGCGGTCGAGGCCCTGGTCGCCGTCGCGGAGGCCGATGAACGCCTCCAACGCGGCCGGCGCGCGGGTGCAGCGCGCGTGTTCGGCATCGACCGGCTGGGGCACCCTGTGCTGGCCGTTTACTTGATCCGGGGCGATTCGTTAGCAGTCCAGGTACGAGAGTGCTAGGATATGGCTACGGACGGAGTAAACGGCCAGCACAACCACCCGGAGTATGCGGGGACGCGCTACGAGGTCCAGCTAGGCCGCCTGGGGGCCGAGCTACTGGACGCCTTCGGTGAGATTCGGGCCTACCCGGTCGCCACGGTGCCGAATTACGGCGGCGGCACCGCGCCACCAGCGCCCACGCCGCAGCCCATAGCGCCACCCGTACCCCAGCCACCCGCGCCGACACCGCCGCCCGCCCCGGCGAACCCGGTGGTGACGATCGCGCCCGCCTCGGGGCCAGCGGGGACGAAGTTCATCGCCAACGGGCGCAACTTCCCGGCTGGTGCGACGATCACCTGGGTCATCAGCAACGCGGCAGCGCAGACCACCTCCGGCACATTCCAGATGGTTCCCGGCACCACCACCTTTGACTTTACCATCAATACCGAAGGCACCCCTCCGGGTGCCTACACCATCAGCTTTACGAATGGGCGCGTCGGTGGTTCGACGGCGTTTACGATCATTGGTCAGGCATTACCTGCTGGGTGGCAAAGTTGGCGTGGGCTACCACTGCCGGGATACTTCGAGTACCGTAGCGAGGGGCCGTCCATTTCCGCTCCTGGCTGCACGGTGGTAGTCTTCTACCACCACTTACCCGATGCAAACATTGAGGCAGTACGACAGCAAGTACACACAGCCTGGCGTCAAATCGGCATCGCTGTTAGCACACCCTATCGCTCAATTCCGAATTACGACGAGTACTACGGGCTGAATCGTAGCGGACAGCTAGCCTGGAACTCCAGCCATGCCACTGCGATTGTGGACAATTCAACACTGTACATCTGGGATTGCTCACGATGATCGCGGATTCCGATAATCCCCGCGCCGCTGGCCGTACATTGCAGACATCCCTTAAGGGCTTCCCGCAGAATTAGCTATCCCGTCCGGTCCGGGGCGGGCGGATGTCAACGAACCACTTGCCGAGCGTGGGGTGGCGGGTGAGGCAGGCTTCGACGTCCGCCATCGCCGCCTTGGTCAAGGTCACGCCGCGCGGGTAGGCGGTGGTCACCAGGGCGACGGTGGGGTGGGTGCCCTTCCAGGTCATGCTCGCCGCGAAGCGCAGGACGGCGTCGAGGGAGTCGAGCAGGGTGCCGTTCCGGTGCTGCTCCAGGATGCCCCAGCACCGCTCGACGGGGTTGTACTTGCTGTGGTAGGGCGGGTAGTAGGCCAGGCGGATGGTCAGGTCGGCGTCGGTCGCGAACTGCACGAGGCGGGCGACGAACTGGGTGCGATGGCTGTGGTTCTCCGGCCCGTTGTCCAGGTTGAGCACGAGCGTGGTGATGTGCGCGAAGCGCGCGCACGCCCTCCCACCACTGCGCCAGGCGGTCGACCAGGCAGTCGCTCGTCACGCGGGAGGTCACCGCGTAGAGGAACAGCTCGTCCAGATCCGGCAGCAGGAGCCCGACGGGGGTCACGGTCGCCGCGGGCTGGAAGTCGTGGTCGGCCGCCGCGACCGGCACGCGGCTCCGCCCTCTGCGCGAGAACGGCCCGACCTTGACCGTGGCTTTCGCGTCCAGCGAGACGCGCAGGGTGTCGGGGGCCGCGTCCGCTACCCGATTGACGACGGTCACCTCGGCGAAGATGGCGTCGGTCGCGGCGATCTTTTTTGGGGCTGTGTCTTGGCCACGGTCTGGGGATAGTAGCCCAGCGCGTTCAGCTTCGCGCCGATCGTCTGCACGCAGGGCAACGCCGCGTCGGTGTAGCCCTGCTCGGCGATGAGCCGTCGGCGCACCTCGCCCGCGGTCAGCCGCGTGTAGAGGCGCGTCGTACGGAAGGACGGGTCGGCCTGGCTCTGGCCGGCGACGATGGCCTCGAGATCGTCTAGCAGGTCGGGCAGGTGCGCCTCGGCACGCTTGCGTCCCCGCAAGGCGAAGCCATCGACGCAGGTGACGCCGCTGGCCCGCTCGCGCTGGCCCTTGCGGATCGTCACCCGGCTCCAGCCCAGCTCCCGCTCCGCGCGGCGTTGCCCGCCCGGCCCGAGTTCCTCGACCGTGCGCGCCAGGAAGCGCCGCCGCTCGCTCCCCGTGAGCGCCCGGGCGGCCTCACGCAACAAGGCCTTCACCGGCTCCGTCAACTCCACCGCACCCCTCCCGCGAGCGACACACGGCCCCAGCCCCAGGAGTGTCTCACGAACGGGATACTTATTTCTGCGGGAGACCCTTAGCGGCGCGAGCACGGATTGCTTGATAGAGGTAGCACGCATGTGACGCATACAAATCGAGAACAGGGATTAGCTGATCTCGTAACTCAGCAGCGCAGGTCGGGCCAAGATGAAGTGGACTAACGCCCCCTAAACATTCTTCATACAAGAGTAAACGGTCTGCGTAAAACTCGCCCTTACCTCGGCGCCCTTCTTCTCCTGTCACCTCCGCCAGCAAATCTTCAATAGTTGCAAGCAACTGCTGTTTTCCAGCAAGTGGTGCTGCTGCGAATGAATTTTGTATACGAAGCATTGTCTCTACAATTCCAATCCAGTACACCCGAGTTGAGCAATTCTCCGGCAGATTTTGCAGCCAATCCCGCAACCATTCTAATGGTCGAAGTACTGTTACGGGTACCTCCAGTCGGAGGAGAATAACGTGTACACGAGATAATCGCTCAAGCGATATCCAAGTTTGCTCAACCGGCAACTGCGCTAAACTGGCGATATTAGCAACCGATCGCTTACCATTGACAAATCCAAGCAAATGTACGTTAGATTGCCCTAAAGAGATATTTTGACGTCCTGGTAATACAGCCCTTCCTGCTTCGCTGTCGAGTAAGCAAATAGGGTTCCTCTGTGGGGATAGGTGGATATGTACTTGCTCGTCCTTCGAGATAGCGTGCGCCAGAGCCGCTACGCCCCAGTAGGCCATGAAAGCTTCGCGACGCTGCAAATGCGTAGGCCCGGAATTGGAAAAGGTTTCATTAGCTATAGGCATAGCAAAATCCCCGTAGTTCAGTGGACCAAAAAAGCTGGCAGTTTCATTTTTTGCACAGAAACGCTGTAAGTAGGACATAATTTGCCGTTCCACGCGACGACTATCACTAGTCCGTTTGTCGGGGTTCCATCGTTCAAGATACGGATATAATCCATGTACTAGCATCTGTGGGCTAGAAAGCCACACGGCCTCTTGAAAGGAGGGATGCGCAGCGATGTCGCGGAGCACTTTCCTCCGTTCCACAAACTCGCGCGCGAAGATATTTTGTGCCTCTATCTTAAGCTGGGTGACCCTCACGAGGGTTCTGTTCCATTGGTCCAAGAATCGACAGAGCGCTCCGTCGAGGACTCGAAATTCTTCCTGTACCATTACCGGCTGTCCTCGACGAATGCGGTCCCAATATGTCCGTCGGATGCGCGCCGGAATTGCATCGTGGTCCCTGATCTCCCGCTGTACAAGCGCTCGAAGCTGTGAAAGCTCGTCCTCGATCGTGAGGAGCGCCTCTATTCCTTTCGCTGTCTCAACAAAGGCGAGAAGTTCCAGCCATTTCACTGGGAAGCCGGTCCCACGAAGCAGAAAATGGGGGAAGAGTTGCCATGAGCGTGTATCGCGTTCTGAGTTTCCCATATTCTTATTCATGCATCACCTGTAACTGTTTCACGCGCCGCTGCTATAAACGTTGCTGCGCCGCCTGATAATGCACATCAAAGCACCACGAGGTGCAACGGAAGAGCAGCTGATGGCAATAGTGCGCTCGTCATTCCAATCCTATCCTAGCACGGTTGAAGGATCAAAGGCTTCGGCAATAAGTGAGGTTCCTTGATCGATCAACTCAGCCACAATTTTCCCCGACAACGCGCCTGCCAGTATTCCTTGTCCGCTATGCCCAGCGGCGAGCATAACCCGATTAGTACCCGGATATCTGCCCAGAGCAACTCGCCCGTTCGGACTCACCGAACGCAACCCCGCCCAGCTTTGCGTTAATCGTGCTTGACGGAGAGATGGTGCCATTCGAGCTACAACCGATGTCAAGTAAAACAAACCAATCGGCGTTGTATGATTTGCAAATCCAGCCTCCTCTTCGGTTGCACCCACTACAATTTCCCCACATCGCCACGGCGCGAGGTATCCTACTGCGCCAGAAATGATCCGCGAAATACTCATCTGTGGATGCATCAGCGTGAGCATCTGCCCACGAAGTGGCCGAATGGGCAACGAGGGTAATCCAGCGATCAGGCCGGACCAGGCACCGGCAGCAACAATTAGCCAATCACTAGACAAGGAACCGCGATAGGTGGTTACACGCACCTTGTCCTTATCTTCACATACCTGAATCGCGCCCTCACCGATATGTAGGTCTACACCGCGACCGCGCGCGTCATGGAGCAACGCTGTAATGTAAGCATCAGCGTCAACCATGCGAGCAGTTTCATCGAGAAACCCCCCAAGGAGCGCGGTGCCTGCTAAGGCAGGCTCGAGTTCCACTATCTTATCTGCACTAATCCATTGCCCAAGCCACTCAGGGTGATGTACTGCTGCTGCTTCCAAAGAGGCCTGCATATTGCTATCCGTGGCAATGCGGAGGATACCTTCTCCACGGCACAATGAATTGTTCCGAATAGATAGTGAATCAAGGTCTGCAGTCAGAGTGGCCTTCGCAACAGTGACAAAGTCAAGCATAATTGGATCGTCGAGGAGCCGGAGCGAGGGAACAGCGACTCCAGCAGCAGCCCGAGAGCCTTGACCACCGGGAGACGACGGGTCAAGAACGATTACTGTCGCACCTAGCTCGGCTAGCTGTCGAGCAGCCGAGAGACCAACGATCCCGGCACCAAGGACGATGATGTTTGCCTGCTTATTCATCGCACATGCCTCCCACGTAGTAAAGAATTAAGGATGATCGTTGGACTACCACACCCATTCGCTATCGGCAGAAATGCCAAGTCATCGGAGACCGATGTTACCTCGCGGAAAGTTGACATTATCGGCAGATCCAAATTAATAGGGCCGATTCGATGGACACGCTCTGAGCGCTCTACTTTCCACCCAGCGACGGTTAACGTAGTGATCCCCGGTTGGGACATCTGTACAGCATTCTCCATGCGAACGCAAAATTCGTTGTACGCAATCGGCATTTCGCTATTCCCGGAAAGGAGGTGGAGATTTAGCGTCCATGGACTGGGAGGGTCCGCGGCACGGAAGCGTAGGGCGCGGCCGTTGGGCTTCGTATGGAAATGGTTTGCAGAACCCAGTGAATGTAGAAAAGATACAACACGCCCTTGTTCAACAAGCTGCACTGGAAACGCTGGCTGACCCTCATCGTCAACAGTTCGATAATGCATGCCATCCGGGTGGACTGGATCATCTCTCAAGTCTACTGCAGACGGAAATAGCTTCTTCCCAATTGCACGTTCTAGCCCTGGGGTCTGTTGGACTGTGTCAGCACGTAACATCCAACCGAGCCCAGCCACCAAGGAGGAAGCAACAACTGGGCGAAGTACCGTAGGTAAAGCGGTGTCAACTTCTCCTACCGCCATCGCCATTGTGGTCACCGCCTCGCTTAGCCGGTCGACCATCGCCTTTGTGTGCCAAGGACCATTCAGGCACGGCTCGGAGACTGCATCAACGACAACCCCCCCTTGCGTGTTGCAGCGGGCCAAAGCCTGCTCACTTGGCACCCAGTATGCGACCCGTAGTCCATTCGAATTGATGATAATTGAGAACGAGGAGAACTGTTTAAGTTGGAGTACCTGGATTGGCACCCCTCTATGTCGGAGCACGTCTACTATTGCGCTCGCCCTTAGACGAGCACGCGTACCGGAAAGCTCACCCGCTGGTTCCGCCGCAGGGAGCATGTCGCTCATTTGTTGAGGAACCGGATATGGACTACTCGATCGCGCTCGCTCACCTGCGGTCTCAAGGAGACGCCGCATGTCAGCGCGATTCTTTGCGATACCACCGGCGAGCCCACAGCCACCGTCACGCCATACTCTGGCGGTTGCGCGTGTTGCACGCCCGATTGCCTCCCTGGTAGCCCCCGTAGTCGGGTCGTAATCTAATGTTAAGGAGGCATCGCCGTGAATGAAGAGTTCGGCGGCAGTTGCTGTCCGTGGCGCGAAACCAGCAAGTGCTAGTTCGGCCTGATGTAAGAGTTTCCGCAGGTCGTCACCTTCTCCCGTCATATATACCTCCCTATGCTTCTCTACCTAGAATTCTTTCCTCGACTAAATCTTCCCCAATGTTTTCATCTTACCGCCTCAATGCTCTAGTTTTCGCTAACTGAAAGGCATCCCGCGCGCCCGATCCTGTACAGTCTGGTTGCTCGGACCGGGACTGACAGGGAGGGTGCGGGATGCCGGACGCAGTGTACCAAGTGATGACGATGCTGTG
>JAABUH010002694.1_pt1 | contig 16600 bp, 24 predicted proteins | sample 5559121 | NCBI WGS metagenome assembly JAABUH01 (sample SAMN10711871, study PRJNA513364) | rock metagenome | isolation source: Antarctica rocks | place: Antarctica: Victoria Land, Battleship Promontory nord | collected 2015-12-28
CAAGAGGCTGCGGAGGCGCCCCTGGCGCGCCTGTGGTGCCTGCGCAGACGAGGCAGGCCTCCGGCAGCCCGGTCGCCGCCGCGGCCGCGGCCGTGATCGCAGCGACAGGCGCGCCAGGCGCGCTCACCTCCGCCGGCAGCAGGCCTGCAAACGGCTGCCCGCACGCCGTGTCAAGCTTTGGTGCGTCGCGCCGCATGCGGGGCATGTTGCAACCCAGCCTGGCCAGTGCTGACCCGAGCAGGATGCAGCTGCTACATATGGTCCACAGTCCGCGCCGTCATGCACCGCTGCGGCTTTCAGACAGGATGCGAAACTGCTGATTGCTCCTTGCTTGGCAGACACAGGTTTTGACAACAATCAGTCATCATTTGTTGAAACATGAATTCTGAACTTGTGAACAACCCGGACGGACAGCTCGAAGCGCAGCCGATGTCAGCGCTGATCAGCTGCATCCCTCTCTGAAGCAAGGATAAGCAGTCCGCCTTGAACACGCGCATGGCAGGGTGTCCACTTCAGGCCAGGCCTGGCGCCAGCACACACCTGAGAGGCGAGCCAGTCCGGGAAGGCCTGCGCAGCCGGGTCATAGCCCAGCTTGAGGCAGTTGTTCCAGTCGCTGGCGGCCCAGCGGCCGTGCAGCAGCGCCGCCAGCCAGTCCGCCTGGTGCAGCAGCCGCGGCTGCCCGCCCGCGCGCGCCGCCTGGCGCGCAGGCGCGGGGCCCCTTGGTCCGTGTCCTTGGTGCGCAGGGCGTGCCGGACAACGGCAGTGCTCGGCCAGGTTCTTGTCGTTCCTACGCTTCATAGGCGCGCTTGCGCAGGCACAAGGCATCGTGAATAGGAGTAGGTACCCTAGCCCTAGCCTTGTCCGGTATTGTAGGGCTGCTCGTGAGCGCGTGGACATGCAGACCTGCGCCCTGTGAGGCCGGCCCTGCCTGCCCACGCAGGCTGCTCTGTGCCTGCTGCGCAGGAGGGGCGCGCTGCGTGACCGGGCCGAAGGCGCACCCGCTGCCAGACGCCCTCGGCGTCCCAGGCGAGCAGCTTGCACAGCGTGGACGACGCGGCGGTGGCGGTGTGCTGCGGCGGCGCCATCGCCCGCGCCCGTGACACCACCTCTGGCGCCTGACAGGAGGGTTGCCCAGTGAGCTGCCGCCAGCCTCTAGGGTTGCCCAGTGAGCTAGGGCCAGCCTCTTACCCCAATGCAGCATGCCAGTCACTCACACAACGCCTGCATGCAGGCTTCCTGCCTGGTAGCAAGTGCATGCCGTCCGTCGTCCACCTCATGCATACACATGGGCAGCCATGCGTGCCTGGGCAGCTTGGCAGCCCATCTATCCAGCAAGCACACGGCATGCGCCCCGTGATCGCTGCAAGGCGGCCGCCGGAGGGCTGCGCTGCCGCTGCGGCGCAGCGGCCTGTGCAACCCTGATGTGTGCAGCTGAACCCTGGAAGCGCGCTGCACCTGGCCTTCATTGTACAGCTTCGGTGGCGCCAGGCATGTGCCGCCAGCCGCAGCTGCATCGGCGACGTCCACCAGCAGCGCCGTAGAGGACGTGCCGTCAAAGGCCAGCGCCGCAACGTTGCTGCGTACCTCGCCGCCAAGTGCGTCCAGGAGTGCGAACAGCGCCCTGAGGGATGAGAGGGGTGCTGCTCAACACACCGCTCTGAGGGGAATGCGCCCCAAGCCAGAAGCAAATTTGCTGCAACTGCTGCAGGTGCGTCTAACAGACAGGCTCGCTCAAATAGGTGCAACGCGTTTAGCAAATCGGCTGCTCAGCAGGACCTGGGGAGCTGACACCCGACAGGCGCCTTGTCTGCGGAGCCGCACCCGTGCCAGGCCTTTGGCCAGTCTGCAGCTGCTTCGCTGCCATACCCTTGTTGCGTGCTGGCCACCACCTTCCCTGCCTCTGTGGCGCACGCAGGGCAGCCGCTGCGTAAGCCTGTTGGAAGTCTGCAGTGGATGCAGACATCAAGATGAGGCATGGGCACTTGGTCTTTGCCTACCGTCTATGGCCATCGCACGTGCTCCGGAAGTGCCAAAGTCGAGGCCAAGCAACACGCTGTCCCGCTTCGCGGCCTGCATTGACGCGCAGCGCGTTGTGCGGGAGCACTGCAGCGCTGGTCGGAAGGACTGCACTGGCCTCAAGCCGCCCGGCACTGACGCTAGAAGGTGACAGCTGAGCATGGCCTGCACAGCGAAACGCCACAGCCGGCAGGGGCACAGAGCGCTGCAAGTGCTGCTCAATGCGGTCTTGTGAGGTAGAGGTGCACGGGTCGCGATGTTGATAACAAGACCCTCCGTCGTTCTGTCTTTACTGCAAATCGCTGGAAAAGAAGGCCATTCTCTGAGGTGCCGATCACCACCTCTTCGAGAGCTCCATGTAACCCGGCAGCTGCGCACGTGCGCAGGAGAGGGTTTGGAGCCTCCCAAAACGTTCTGCCGGGTGAGCAGTTGCTGCTTTTTGCTACACTCTGGTTTGTGATAACACTGCAGGTATGATGGCGACCACGCAGTACGTTGTGCTGCTCTTTGCTGCTCTTGCAGCTTGCTGCTCGCTTGCCGGCGCCGGCAGGTGAGCAAAACTGGTGGACTGCGATGCAGTGTGTTAAGCTGCTTGTACCGACACGTTTTTGCTCGCTTGAATGAAAAATAATCTGCTGTCCTGTGCACATAAAGCGTTGTGCGGGTGTGCACCTGCAGGCTAAGCTTGAGCGAGCAGCCACTTGCAGTTGCAGCACCGGCGCCTCGTAGCCCGCTGAATGATCGCCCACTGATTGGCATCTTGAGCGAGGTCCGCCTCTTAGCGTGGGTAATCTGCTACACTGCGAGATGGCTACGCCGGAGAAACTGACGGCGTGGCACGTGATGCAGCCGGGGTCGCCTGCTCCCAAGGGCGAGTCATACATAGCAGCTTCATATGTCAAGTTTGTGGAGGTGCGCTCCCACCTGCCTTGCCAAGTGCGCTACGTCTCAGAGGCCTGGAGCAGCACAGTTTGCGCTCTACCTGAGGTCCACCTGCAGCCTGTCGGGGATGGGTTGCCAGCGGCCGCAGCCTGCGGCAAGACCACTGCCGAGGCACCTGCGACCAGTGGCCGCACTACGCTGGAGGCGTCTCACCCCCACCTGCAACACACCCGCCCTCCGGGCCTTGCTGACACTGCCAGCCTGCCGCAGTCCGCGGGCGCGCGCGCGGTGCCGATCGTGTATGACGCGCCCCTCGAGGAGATCACCGAGACGGTGAGCAAGCTCAACGCCCTGCTGCTGCCGGGCGGCGGCGCGCCCATCACGCCCGGCCACCGCTTCTACGACACCGTGTCGCACCTGCTCAACCTGACCATCCAGGCCAACGACCGCGGCGAGCACTTTGCGGTGCGCTGCACTGTCGCGCAGCAGCACTTTGGGTGGGGCTCCTGCGTGCCTGTATGCATGCCGCTGTCTCGAGAGTATCGCGCGCGACACCTGCTCACGCTTTGATGCATCGGGACCTGCTGTGACGTGCCTTGCTCTGTTTGCAAAGGTAAGGCAGGCGCATGCGGGCGCTGTGAGGTTGCAGACACATGAACAAGCCAGATGCGGAGAGCGCGCTGCATGTCGCCACCTGCTGTGCATATTGGTTGATAACTTGCCAGTGGTCTGGGCCGCGCAGCTCCATGGCACCTGCCTGGGCTTTGAGGCGCTGGCCGTAGCGGTTTCGGGCGGCAACAGTACCTTGCTCGCAAGGTGCGGGCGCGCTCCTGTCCCCACTTGCCAAGCATGCTCGCCGACAACCCTCGGAGCAGGTACTTCGCGCATAGAGCAGAATTTTGTTCTCTTTTGGATTACGTGTGGTGGTGGACGCTTGCCAGTAAGCGCAGGATGCCGCTGGCAAGCTGAAAGCGAGTGTGTGCTGCGTTTCTCGGCACATTCGCAACCATAGCCTGCCTGATCCTTCATAAGCGTTGATATACATGTTGGTACGCTGATGGGCGGCTGCCGCGGGCGCTGGGCGCAGCTTCAACTCCGAGGACAACCCGACCGCGCTGCTGCTGACCGAGGACGCGCTCGGCAGCCGCTTCTTCGGCGGCATGCCGCCGGCGGTCGTGGCCAGCCTGCAGACCGGCGAGCTGGCCATGGAGAACCACCAGGCCGGTGCGGGGCTGCTCGACGGGAGCTTACTAAATTTACCTGGTGCCCAGAAGGCTTCCAAGGCAGTCTCGCCTGCCATGCGGATGCATAGCGTGCTCATCAGGCCTGGTGGCTGTCAACAAGAGAGGTGCTGTGTGCCTTGGGCCTGGGCGGCTGCTCGCACGGTCTGCTTGGTGTGTTTTAAGCCCACGCTCTTCAAGCTGAAGGGTTTTTAACTGAGTCTTACCAGACAGCGCTGCGTGCGCATGCCATGCCATGCACATAGCAGTGCAAGCGTGGGCGGCTGCGCGCCAGGCCTGGCGCCGTCCGCGGTGGACGAGAGCCGCAAGCTCTGCGACTTCTTCACCGTGACCTCGCTGAGCACCGACCGCGACGGCGCGGTGTACGTGGCAACCATGGAGGCCCGGGACTACCCCATCACCGCCACGCAGTGGCACCCGGTGCGGGCCCTGCGCGCGCCCCCGCGGGGAGGGGATGCTCTGGTTGGCCAGGGCGGCTCCTGCGTGCGCTGGAGCGGGCCTGGCCCCCTGCGTGCGCTGGCGCCGAGACAAGGTCCACCTCCGCACAGGCTGCTCCTTGCACAGCTTCAGTGCTGTGTGTTTTTTCTAATGCGTTGAATGTGCAGCATACTCCAGGTCTGCCCTGAAGCACTGCTGTCCATCTGTGCCCGCCCTTGCTGGCGCCATGCTAAGCGTCATCTGGTGTGTCGGCTTGTTGGAGTGCTGGGGGCGAGCATGTCATGGCACTGCGAGCATTGTCTGTCTGAACGCCGCCGCGTGGCGAGGAAGGGGGGCAAGAAAGACCTACGCCACCCTCGTGCGCCCTGTCGCAGGAGAAGAACGCCTTTGAGTTTGCCGCGCACCTGCACATCCCGCACTCGGCGGCCGCGGTGCGCCCGCCTGCGCCGTCCCCGCACAGCCTGACCAGCGCTCTTGCTCGCGTGCGGGTGCTCCCGGATCTGCGCATGCACATTAGATGCGCCTCTGCCCAAGCAAGATGATGTAATAACCCCTACCATGCGGCTGCACGCGCATGCAGTGCGTGCTGGCGACCAGCTTGCAGGCACAGCCGCCACACCACGATGCATAATATATATCAGGTCTTAAAAGCCCTCTGCGGCTAAATGGCAGGTGGAGGTGTCGCACGCGGTGGCCATGTTCCTCGGCGGCGAGGCGCGCAAGAACGGCCGGCGCCCCGGCAGCCAGGCCGAGGAGGACGACCTGCTGATCTACAACTACCCCATCCACTTCACCGGGCGGCACCGGTACCCCGGTGAGGAGACCGACTTTGAGCAGTCGTACTTCTTTGAGAGCGCTGCCCAGGGCACGCGCCCCGGGAGCGCCAGGGCGGCATAGGGGACGCCGGCCGGCCGCTGGGACCCGCGCGACCCTTGTTTTGCCCTGCTTGAGCACGGCTTGCTATGTGCAATGTTTTATATAGCACGTTCAAGCGTATATTCTTCTTTATTACTCTTCAGCCTGCGGTGCATGCGAGACCGCCCACGGAGGCTATCACTTATTACTTGTGACTGTGTCACAGAGTTGTCTAGGCAGGAAAGTTTGCGACACCGGACTGCCCAGTGTTGAGGTATGTGTTGGGGAGTCTCAAGCAGCATGCAGCCAGGTTCTGAGGCATCACAACGTCAGCTTGGCTGTTGACGGATTCAAGCGTGACCACTAGACAAACACCAAATCTGGGGGCTGCTCAGGCGAGGCTCCAGCGAGTGCCTGGGATGGCTAACCTAGGGCAGATGGCTAACCCAAGGGAGCAGATGGCTAGCTAGCCATCTGTAGCGCACATACAAGCATGGCTCGTTACAATGAAACATTACACGTACGCGCCATTACAAGTGCGCCTCAGCACATCAAACTGCACCGCAACGAGGTGGTGTATTTCGAAACAGACACGTTGATACGCCCTTGCATAGATTTGGTCCAAGGAGCTCGAGCTTTGCTACTATCATCATGGCGTGCTGATGCAGCCTTGTTACAGGTACTAACCGCCGCCTGTAGCCCCTTGAGCGGCATACGCCCCAGCGCAGCGTGAGTGCGCACATGGCCAGCGCCGGTGTGACCGCTCGGCCAAGGGCTGTACGCCTGGACGAGCTCCCTGCAGAGGTACCTCCCGAGGAACTGTGTTGGCCTCCACTGTCCTGCACTGCGCTCCACTATGCAGTGGACGCAAACCATGTTCAAACGCTGGCCAGCTTGTGCAGGTCCTGCAGGCGTGCGTGGTTCAAGTCGTCGAGCAGTCTGCACACTGGCACGGGGACTGGACACAGGCCTTTCTGCTGCGGACAGTCTGCAGGCGCGCACTGCATTTTGACATATGGAAGAAGGCTGGAGAGGCTCGGCAAGCTGAGCTGCTCCCGTGCCACAAGTGACAGGCGGTTCAAGGAGGCGCTCGACGCGCCGTTCTGGACGACGCTGCACCCTGACACCACGGGCAGGCTGTGGCAGGCGCTGGGACATCCCAGTTCGTTCCTCATCCTGCCTGTGTCCCAGTGAGCGTTTGCTGTGCAGTGAAGCATGGCCGAGCGCTCCACGCTCCCTGTGTTCCAGTGACGCGTCTCAACACCTCACTCTTACTGAATCAGGCCCTCCTGGCACATCTCAAACAGTGACACCCTGGCTGCCGCAGGTGCGCCTGCCGGCGCTGGCGCCTGGCAGTGGCTCCAGGCGCAAGGCGCCACCGTGACGTGCATCTATGGTCTGGCCATGGTCGACGCGGACGTCGAGCGGCTCTCGACCTTGCTGGCGAGCCTGCCCGCGCTGAGGTCGATTCGCGGGACCGATGCAGTCAGCGGGCTCACTCTCCGCCCGCCCCCAAGCGCTGCTGTAGCAGCTGCCCAGGACTTCCTGGCTCGGGCCGCGCGCACTATAGGGCGCTGCTCGTGCCTGCAAGACCTGGATTTGGATATAAAACTGGCTAACGAGCTGGCGGACTGCGTTTCAGCAACGTTTTGGCAATACCTGGCCAAAGCGCGCGCGCTCGAGGACCTCGTGCTGACCATCAGGTCGGGCGCGGCCGACCTGCACGACGGGTTGGCCGCAACAAATGTTTCAAACCTGATCACAGGCTTGGCCGGCCTGTCGCGGCTGCGCTCACTGACCGTAACACTGGACATTGCCCGCGAGGGCGCCACGCTGCCTGCCTGCGTGTCGCGCCTGGCTCAGCTGACATTCCTGAGCCTGTGTGGCCTCAGCGGGCTGTGCTGCGCGCCCGGCTGGGCGCGCCTGCCGGCGCTTGAGTGCCTGACGTTTGGACAGTGCGAGTTTGCCTGCGACGGCGAGGAGGCGCTGCCGGGCATGGACACTCTGGCGTCCCTGACCAGCCTAGAGCTATGGGGCTGCCCCGGCCTCAATGTGCTCCCAACGTCCCTGTGGCGGCTGCCGCAGCTGCGCAGCCTCGTCCATTGGAGTCCAGCGGACGAGGCACCGCACAATGAGCTCCCAGTGGCGAGCCTGCCCGCTAGCGCGCCCTGCTTTGCTTTCTTAAATAGCTTGATTCTGTCAAGCAACCTGCCGACCTGGCCTGCGTGCGTCCTCGCCATGACGCACTTATTGACCCTCGACCTGACTGGCAGCTGCTTTGAGCAGCTGCCCGAGGGCGTGAGCGCGCTCACCGCGCTTACGCACCTGTGCCTTGGGCGGCGCTCTGCATATTGGGAAGTCGGGGGCAAGCTGGATGCGCGCGCCCTAGGCAATCTGGCATGCTTCCCAAACTTGCACAGGGTGGGCTTTGAACACAGCAGCGTGCTGTTCTGCCCAAGCTTTCAGACTGCTGCCGCGCACCCCTGCCTGAAGGAGCTGGTGCTGGTCAGGTCGTACCCTGCCTGTGGCCCGTCGTGCCAGGCATTCCTGGTCTATGTCATCGCCCTGCTGCAGCAGGGCCGCGCAGACGTGCTCCGTGGGCTTGGCAGCATTGTGCAAGGCGCGGGGCAGCAGGACAGCCAGAGCTTCAGGGGCGCATTGCAGGCCGTGGGCTTTGCGCTGCACGACGACGACAGTGATAGTGCTAGCGCGAGTGCCGATGATGAAGATGACTGATATAAGTAACCCGCATGCACCGGTCCAAGCACGAGTCGCACTTGCGCCCGTGTAAGGCCGCTGGTGGGGCCGTCTAAAGGCGGCGCATGCCCCAATCCAGGCCCCTACCCTGCTTGAAAGCCTAGGCGCTCAGCATGCATGGCCGCCATGCTGCCGCCCATGGCATGCGGCGTTTGTGTTTGTGTGCGTGGACGCCTGTCACAACTAGTGTGCTGCATGGGCGCTGCTACGGGGGAAGCATGTATGAAGGTTGTCTGCAACCTGGAGCTGATCATGCGGTGCCCTTCTCCGACGCTCTACCCACAATCGCCAGGGCATGAGCAGGATACACCACAGGAAGCTCACACCTTTCATTCCCAGCAGACCTGCATGCTCAAATAGACACGGTGGGAGGCAGGCTGACGCCTCTTCCTGAGAAAGACCTGTCCAGGGTTTAATATAATCTCACACCCTTACAGACTGTCGCCGAGTACTGTGGCAGGCTCTGATCTAAGCGCATCGAGCTGGCCTTGCGCACAGAGTCTATCATCACAAGCGCTGTGAGCGAACGTTATGCAATGGACAGGTCTCCGCTCTGACCGCTGATCTCGAGGCGCAGCCACACCAAGCTCTTGCCTATTTCACCTGCGCCGGCACATGGGCGGCGTGCCTGCTGCAACTGCAGCATCTGCGTCGCTGGACGTGCAGGCACGGCAGATGGAGGCGGGCACTGCCTTGAACAGCGCCATCAGTGGGGGCACTGGGCACAGAAAGCTCGCCTCACCTTCCGACGAGGAGCAGCTGCGGTATGCCTCGTAGCACGATGTGTACATAAGCAAGTGTGTGCACCTGTGCCACTGAGTCTTTCCAGACTTTGCTCTTGTTGATGCACTGATGTTTTGCTGCTCAGCTGCAGCCCCTTCATTTGACACGTAGCACCCGGCGTGTATGACATTTCTAAACACTGTGCGCGCGCAGGAGCGACATTGCAGCCACGCGGCGCTGTCTGCTCGTACTGCTGGTGCTGCTCGGTGCGGCAGGCACTTGCACCGCGGTCGCCGCGTGCGTGCAGGCGTCCGCTCTAGTCACCATTATAGACAACTGGGTAAGTTGTGCCCCGCTGCACTGGACGCCCTTAGTATGTCGGTGCTATTTTGGCTGCTTTCCTGAAAGGCACCCAGTGCTGCCTCGCACTGGCACAGGGCTGCTGTGCAGGCTGTGCGGCTGACCTGCGCCGCGCCCCCCAACTTCGTCGACGCGGAGGGGCACGTGTGGCAGGCGCGCGCGAGCGCTCTGATTGTGAGCGGCGGCTACGCCGAGGCCGCCCCCCGGACGGTCATCGCCGGCACGGGCGGCCTGCAGCCGGTGTTCCTGGCGGAGTGCTCGGGCAGCCTGGCGCTGTCGCTGCCCGCGCCGGTGGACGCGCACTACGACGTCACGCTGCTCGCGGCGCGCGCCCGGTCATTAGCACAACGCTAAAGGCGGTCTCGTCTTCTGCGCATCCTGGCAACGTACTTTATCTTTTTTTGCCAGTACCAAGGTGGATTCAGCGGCCAGAGGCTCAGCAGTTGCGCAGGCTGCGCGCCGGCCTGCCCCTCCCTGACCGACCGGGGGGCGCCGCGGCAGGCGGAGAACTTTTTCACGGCGCCGCAGCAGCGCGTGTTCGACGTGCTGTTCCAGGGCCAGGCGGTGCTGCGCCGCGTCGACCTGGTCGCGCTCGTCGGCGCGCGGGCCGCGTGGCAGCACACTGTGCCGCGCTTCCCCGTAGCGGGCGGCCGCCTCAACATCACCTTCACCAACATAGTGCGCTACTGCCTCCGCCCAACACAATGTCCTACACAAAGGAGTCTGCTCGCTGTGACACTGTCTGTCGACATTGCATGCAGGCAACTGCAGCCCTGAGGAAGCACCGAGGGAGCGATACACTGTCGCCTGTTTATGATTACCAGCACGGGCAGGCCATGACAGCAAGCAGTGCGCTGTTGCCTGTCCCTGAGCACCATCCTGAGCAGGCCATGACTAGCAGCGTCAATGTGCAGGTGGATCAGGCGAAGCTGGGCGGCGTGGTTATGCAGCTGAGCGGGGCATAGGGCGCACGTGCCATGCACGCTTTCAGCTGGGCCACACGGGCGGCTGCTGGCGCAGCCTCAGTGCAGCACCAGAGCAGGATCAGGTCATCTGCTGAACGGTGCCTATGCAGTGTAGGCGTGAACTGCGCGACAGGTGACTGGGCCAGTGCAAGCACCTGTATACTATGTCTGTGTTGGCAGCAGAGGACATGACGCACCAACCTTGCAACAGTGCTGCACACGTTGCATGACATGCTGACTGGAGCTACGCATCAGCAGCCAGCAAACGCGCTGTCCTTCCTCTCCACCACCACAGAGCGCCAGCACAACAACCGGTGGCGTGCAGCAACCGGCGGCGTGCAACCGGCGCCGCACAGCTTAGCGAAGCCGCCAGCGCTTCAACCATGCCACACACCAGCGCAGGCTGGCGACGTCAGCGCAGCAACCCAGGCAGCGGCTCACGCCAGAGCAGGCGGCTCGCCTGAAAAGCACTCGGCAGCCGCCATGGGCTTTTCAGATCCGGCACGCGCTTCTCAGAGCGGCCATGCGATTCTCAGAGCCGCTGGGGTGTTCAGAGCCGCCATCTGGTTCTCAAGCCCGCCACAGGTTAGAGCACCAGCTCGCCCAGGAAGACCTGCTTGTCGCTGCCGGCGGACGCGATGATGGGCTCGCTGGGGTGGAAGGCCGCCTCGTTGACCGAGCCGGCGTGCCCGGGCAGCTGGTACAGCAGCGCGCGCGTGGCCGCGTCCCAGATGTACACCATGCGGTCCGCGCTGCCCGCGGCCACCTGCGCGCGCGCGGCGGGCGCGTGATCGGGGGCGTGGCGCGGGCGCGGCCCGGCCGCGCCAGCCCGGCTGGCGTGCATCCAACAGCTTGCGTGCTGTGCTGTGTGAGCCGCGCGGAGCTGCGGGCAGGCTCGTGTCCATCCGGCTGGCAACCTGTTAGGGGCCCCGTCCCGCCGGCGGCCCAGGCGAGGAGCGCGGAACCTGGCAGCCACGCTGCGCCCAGCCCCGGCTCGCGCAGGGGCCCTGCAGGGTTTGCAGGGCGCGGGCCATGCTGTCTGGCGGATGCCCTGGTGGCCCCGATCACTTTACCAGCAATGCCCCAAGCAGACTCCTAGACATGTTCCATTGCATACTAGCCAGGCTCTAGGCCAACCCTGGCGCCCCACGCGTCAGCGCAACCCGTGCGAGAACGTCAGCCTCACGGCTGCCTGTGTGGCTCGGCCGTACACGGCTGTGGGCGCACCCGCGAGCCGTCCGGCGACCAGTCGCACTTGAGCAGGTTCTGCTCGAAGTTGTGCTGGTGGCCCGTGAAGACCTTGGTGCAGCGGTTTGCCGGCGCGAACGGCCGCATGTCCCACATGCGCAGCGTGTTGTCCTGCGCGCGGCGCGCGCCCCATGCCCAGCTCACAGCACGCTCACAGCACGCAGCTCACAGCTCACAGCACATGGCACGCGCGCCGCGTGTTGTGAGCTCCGGCCGCAGGAGCAGCGCAGTGACGCATGGGTCTAATAGATCCATGCGGAAGCGATCTCTGTTTGCCAGGGCGGGGCCCAGCGCGTCGCAAAGCTCTGCTCAACACCCGTGCTGCATGCTCTGCACGATGTGCATAGTCGCAAGGCTGCGAAGCAGACGCACAGAGTGCACCTGGGCTGCTTGGAATCTCCACCTGCAGCACGGGCGGAGCGGGGCACGGCGGCGCGGCGCGCACCATGGCATTCGACAGCAGGTGCGTGCCGTCCGGGGACACGCGCAGGCCGGTGACCGTGTTGGCGTGGCCCTTCAGCGTCATCGCGACCTCCGCCTTCCGCAGGTCCCACACCTGCGCGGCGCGCAGGTGTACAGGATCAAACCTACTCTAGCCCTACCCTACCACCGCTTCAGGCGAGGCCCGGGCTCGCCGAGCGCGCAGCGCCAGGCCTCTGCACATCCTGTGCGCAGGAGCGGGAACAGTGCAGGTGCAGCGCGGTGGTTGCGCTGCACGTGGCGGGCTCCGTGGCGCCCTCAGGGGCATGAGTACACACCTTGATGACGTTCTCCACTCCCGCCACGTACACCTGGTCGCCGGCGTGTGCGAACGCAACAGCCACCACCTGCGCAAGGCCCCCAGCCCCAGTCAGTACAGATACCCCTCGGCATGCAGAGGTCAGCCCTAGCGGATTAACTCTGAAACACTGGGAATGCAGAAGCGGGCCAGGACGCCAGCGCAGGCCGCCACCACAGGCGGACATTCTCGCCGGCGGCGTGCCAAGCGGCAGCGCCCAAGCGGGGCACAGAGCGTGTGCTTTTCTGGCCTGACCTTATTGAGCTGTGCGCTGGATGAAAAGCGCGTCCGGCAACCAGCCAGCCGGTCTACAGTAGATGGGCGGCAAGCCAGCAGGCCTGGGGCGCGCCTGGAAGCGCTCGTCAAAGGTCGCCACCGACCGCTTGGCGCGCAGGTCCCACAGCTGCGGCGCAGCGGCAGGCTCTCAGGCGCGCCTTTGTTTGTGCCATGACCAGGAGGACCAGCAGTCAGCCCAGCGCATAGACGACTACAAACAGCAGAGTTTGCAGAGTGTGCGCAGCGGCAGCCCTTGTTGCCAGTCGGCCCCAGTACTCTTGCGGCGCTCGAATTGACCAAAGATTGTGCTACTTCCAGACAAATCATCCATAACAACTCTCCCATGCGAGAGCATGCGCCACACGCCTTTGCCGTGGCATCGTCCGAGCCGCTGACCAGCAGCGGCGGCCCGCGCTTCAGCGGGCAGCAGCTGTTGACAAAGTTATCGTGCTCAGCCATCTTCTTCACCTGCGCGGGCAAAGCCTGTCTCAGCACTCGGTCCGTCGCCTTCAGTGGGTCACATCGCTAGTTGATGCCGTGGCGCCAAGGGCCAAACCCTCACGGCAAAGTCTGACAAGCATCTTGTGTCGTCTTTGCAGGCCGCCGCCGGCGGCGAAAGCATCAGCTGCACGAAAGGCGGACACACAGTGAAACCCCGCAAGGGTTCCTTGCCCTCGGTGCAGCCAGACGCGCCTGGGCGCCGGTGGCAGCGTCCCACACGCGCACGCTCTTGTCGGGCGACGCGGACGCGATGCGCTCGCCGTCCGTCGTCCAGTGCAGCTCCAGCACCGCGCCCTTGTGACCTGCCGGGCGGCGCGGCCGGCCTCCGTGAGCGCGGGCGCCGTGTGGGCGCACATGCGCAGCCAGGAGGAGCGGCTGCTATTGCCGTCCGAGCGCCTGCAGCCTGTGCACATCGAATGCTCGCGCTGTCAGGAGCAGAGCCGCGCGCGCTCAGGCTCCGCTCCTGAGCCTGAGCTCAGGAGCGGCTCAGGCTCAGCTGAGCTCCCAGCTGAGCTTGCTCAGCTCAGCTCTGAAGTCTGCACGCAGAAGCAGCATGGAGCTTCTGGGTGCAGAAGCCCCACGCTTTGCACCCAGCGTGGGGGGTTGGGTTGGTCAGGCGCTGCGGGAGCGCGCACCGCGCAGCATCATGTAGTTCTCGCACTCGCCATACGTGCGCCAGAGGAAGATGTGCTTGTCGTGCGAGCCGGACGCGACGACCGCGCCGTCCGGGCTGAACTTGGCGGTGAACACCTCGCCCGCGTGCCCCGTCAGCAGCATCGTCGGCGCCAGCAGCGCGGACGTCCGCGCGGGGCCCTGCGCGCCGCGCCGGACGTGCTCTTGCCAGCGGCAGCGGGCGCAAAAGAGGGTGCGCAGTCCCTCCTCCTCGACACCGTTGCGCAGTGCGCTGCTGCTACGATCGTGTTGGGTGACGCCTTGCTACCAGCGCAGCAGCACAAGGGGCAACGACTGCACTGACTGGCCAACCATGCCGCGCACCGCACGGCATGCGTGGCCCCGGGGAAACAGATACACTCCGCCTAGTTCCCAGCTTGCTTGAGGCCAAAGGTCGCCTGGCCGCACACGGCTTTGCCCAGCCAGCACGGCCCTGCGCTGGACGCCGGGCGGTGCAAGGCCGCGCGCCGCGCACCTCCGGCTCGACCCGCTTGGCTGACACGGCCAGCGCTGACCCATCCTCCCGCCGCTGCTTCTTCAGCGTCAGCTGCTGGTGCCCGCCATTGGCCTCTTGGGGGAGTGCTCGCTTGCCATCCGCGGACGCCATCGCGGCGCAACGCGCCCCCGGGCTCTCTTGCTTACGCCGCCAAGCACACCCGCACGTGGCTGCCTTCCCGGTGCTCTGTGTGCAGCTCGCGCTGTCCGGGGCGGCCGACGGCCGCCTTGCGTGGATGCGTTCCGCACGCTGCTGGCACGCCACTAAAGCGCTTGCCGCGCTCTCCTGCGGCAGGCGCACGCCCCACTGCTAATCGCGCCCATGCGCCTGGCGGGCGCGCCGGCCACTCCTGTCTGCTTGACGCTATTTACAAAAAGGCACCTGTCCTGCGCTGTGCCCGGGAGCAGACACACAGTGAGTTGCAGGAGCTGCGCTCCTTGCAGGTGTCGGGAGTGAAGGTGCCCCAAGCTTTAACCCGGGGTGGAGCCAAACTCGCTTTGCGCTCTAGCAGCACGAGCTGAGCTGTTTACATAACTCTGCAGTCCAAGCGCAGAAAGCAGTGCTAGCTGAGCGGCCTCTGAGGTGAGGCAGTGCATGGTGCTGGCCGAGCACTTGCTGTGTGCTTGCCTTATGCGTCTCAAACAGGCCGGCTGGCAACGGGGCTGGCGTGCTTCCTGCCACGTCCGCCACGTGCACAGCCTCAGCAGGCATGCGTACTTGCCTCCTCCCCCGTCGGGAGAGCCGCAGCGGCGCACCGTCAATGCCGCACCGCAGGCCGCCGCAAGTGAGACCAGCCGGCGCCGGGTGCGCGCGGACAACGACCGCAAAGGACAAGACAGCCAAGCGGAGAGCTCTGTCATTGGCGAAGCTGCGCGGCGGCTAGGTGAGCTGCGCCGCTTCTCCTGTGCATGTCCTCTGCTGTGGCGCCGGTAAGCTGCGTTGTGACAGCACAGTGTATCGCAGCAAGCCTCGTCATCTGGCACTTGCAGGGCAAAGCACTAAAAACTGGGCTGTTTCTTGAGGCAGCCATTCGTCTGAGGGCAGACCTGCGGGGAGGTGCACGCCTGTGCGCCAGTGGCACCAGAGCCCAGCACCTCCGCTTGCACCAGCGCGCAGGCACGCCGGTGGCCGTCACCAAGGGCGGCAAGGCGCGCCTATTCGCGCAGGGCCACCCGCTCGTCTTCAACGGCGCGCTGGACCGCATCGTCGGCCGGCCGCAGCCGCGCAGCGGCGACCCCATCGTGCTTGCAGACGGCGCTGAGCGCGTGCTGGGCTGGGGCGTGTACAACTCTGTCTCCATGTACCGCGTGCGGTGCGCGCCGGTCGCGCAGCCCCCAGCGAGCCCCATCAACACCTGGAAGTGCCCTTGCAGTCTACAGTTGGAAGTGCCCTTGCATCACCAGCTCTGGCCGGCGGTGCGGAGTGCTTGGCGAGGCGGGCGTTGGCATGTGCTTGTGTGCGTGTACCCCGTGCGGTTTGCTGGCTGTGTGGCCCTGGCGCGCGCTCTCCAGGCGCCACGCGGCCCCAAGCTGCCCGCAGAGCATGCCTCCCTGGCGACCAGGCGTTGCGCAGCGCAGGCATGAGTGCTGCGCCGCGCCGCCCTGCGGCGCACGTGTTCCCCCTGGCTGCGAGCACCGCGTGTGGCTGGGATAGGGTCATATACCCTTATATATATATATATGTGGCTGCGCTGTCGCAGGGTGCTGCAGCTGGAGGACGAGGCGCGCCGCGCGCCGGCGCTCGCGCTGAACCTGCCGGCGCTGCTGGCCGCGCGCGTGGCGGCCGCGGCCGCGCTGCGCGCCTCGCTGGGCCTGCCCTCCGCCGGCACCACGGTCTACCGGCTCATCAACAGGCGCGGGCCCCGGCGCCCTGGGCCCACCAGGCTGGCAGCGTCTCAGCAGGGGCTGCTCCCAGCGGGCTCCGCATTGGCCCGCTTGTCAGGGCATCAGATACGGAGTCGCGCTCTCAGACATGCTCTGCTGCTGTGCGCCGCTGGCGCGGTGCCAGAGCGGCCGACGCGCCGCGTCGCGCTGGTGCCCTGACAGGCCCGGCGCCGCGCGCAGCGAAGGCGACCGCCTGAGCGGCCTGGTGGTGGACGTGCTCGGGGACTGCGTGGTCGTCGCGTCCTCGGCCGCGTGGGTCGAGGTGCACCGCGGCGCCGTCGAGCGCGCGCTGCTCGCCGCGCTGGGGCCGCCGCCCGGGCCTCACCCCGGCGGCAGTCCCGCGGGCGCGCCGGCGGCCGACGCCGCGGGCCTGGCGGGCTTGGAGGCGGGCTGGACGGAAGATTTGGCGCAGGCTCCGGGGACAGACCAGTGCAGCAGTGGGGCGCCTGGCGTGGACGCGCATGGGCTGACCGCGGATGAGAGCAGCATGAGCGAGCGGGACGGGACAG
>JAABUH010002695.1_pt1 | contig 16591 bp, 14 predicted proteins | sample 5559121 | NCBI WGS metagenome assembly JAABUH01 (sample SAMN10711871, study PRJNA513364) | rock metagenome | isolation source: Antarctica rocks | place: Antarctica: Victoria Land, Battleship Promontory nord | collected 2015-12-28
CGATACACTGCTTCCGGCATCGGGCGCACCTCCGACGAGTCACGGTCTCAACACCCGGACTCTACCAGAGCGTCGCGCCCGACGCCTTTCCCGCACTCACTGCCCACAGTTAGCGAAAACTAGAGTTTAGGAAACGGCCTGAAATGGATTGGATATCGTCAGAGCAACACGGGCAACTGTTTTCTACCGCAGTGCTGAGCACAAGTATACCCACTTGGACGCATAGTGGGTACTCACGCCTTCAGATGAGCAAATGCTGAACGTTCTCAGCGCAACCAGTGCGGGCTGAGTCCCGCCTCGCGTAGCGTGGCGAGCACCGCTTCGGCGTCGCGATCGGTGGCGATGGTGATGAGGAGGCGACCATCGGGGAGCGTTTCGGGCGCGGTCATGCCCGCGCGCGTGAGCGTGAGGATCAGGCGCTCGACGGTCGCCGGATCGTCGGGGCGCAGGATCAGCGCGCGCGTCAGGCGCACCCCGGCGTAGCCGCGCAGCCACTCGCCGATGGTGAACGCGACGTTCTGCGGCAACGGTGCCCGCCCGCCCCGCTCCAGTAGCGTGATGATCTGGGCGGCGGTCAGCCCATCCGCGAGCCCGCGCCGCACCGACGCCTCGCCGAGCCGATAGACGCTGGCGGTGTCCAACCGGATCAGCTCGGCGATCGCGCCGAGCGCCCAGATGCGGCGCGGGGCCGGTTGGAGGAGCAGGATCTCGAAATCGGCCCCCACGGTGAGCGCGCGATCGCCGCGCGGGGCGGGCGCGGGCTCTTCCCCCCGACCTAGGAGCCACGACCCGATCGGGGTCAGTGCCACCGCCGCTTCCTCGCGCTTGCCGCGCATGTATGATCCCTGCGCCAACAACCCGAGCGGCACCAGCGCGCCGTGCAACAGCACCTCGATCGCCGCCACCGTCACCTCCTCGCGCGTCCCGGCGGGGCCGCTCGCGCGCGCGGCGCTGAAGCTGCCGCCGAGCAGGCTGGGTCGCAGCCGGGCGATCCGCAATGCCAGCTGTATGGCGTCGTACCAGGTGCCGACGACGCAAGCGCGCAACTCGGACAGCACCGCCTCGCGCGCGCCGGGCCAATCGACATTCGCCAGCTGCAAGTCTTCCTGGCTCGGCCCTTCCGGCCAGTCGGGCGCGCGCCGCCAGCGACGCAGCAAGGCGCGCGTCTGCTCCGGGAAGCTGCGCCCGCGCCACGGTTCGAGTGCCGGGCCATGCTCCACGTAGCGCTCCTCCTCGATCCGCACCAGCCCCTCATCGAGCGCCAGGACCAGCAGGAAGGGTACGTACCCCTGTCGCGCCCGATTCGTATCGAGCAGGCCGTTCCAGAGGGCGGGCGCGAGGCGGCGCGAGGCGGTCACGTTGCGCTCCTCATCACCATCGCGCCATTCGAGCGTGCGCTGGCTCAGACGTTGGAGGATCGTCAACAGATCCCACGCGGCACCATAGAGGTAGGTCGGGCGCGGGAGGGGTGTCGCCGCGACCTCTGCCAGGGGCGGCGGGGCATCGCGCGGCGGGCGGCGCGGGGCGAGGATATCGCTCGGGACGATCAGCGACCGCCCCGCCGCGTCGTCCCAGGTCGGCCAGGCGAGAAGCCGCCGATTGAGGACGCGCGCCGCCTCGCGCAGTAAGGGGCGACCGAGCTTCAGATCGGCGCGCAGGGCGGCGAGCACCTGTCGTCCGCCCGCCTCGCGGATCGCCCCGAAGACCTGGCCCGCCCCGGGCGGGAGCGCGCGCACGACCACGCGGCGCTGTTCCGGCAGCTCGACCCGCGCCAGGATCTCGTCGATCAGCACCTCGCGCCCGATCGTCCCCGGCGTGGCGCGGAGCCCCCACGCCTCCGCCGCCTCTTCGAGTTCGCCCCCTTCGAGGGTGGTCAGCAGCGCGCGCAACGGCGTCTCCGGCCCCAGGCCGGGGCCGAGCAGTTGCTCCTCCTGCACACGGCGGAACGCGGTCGCCAGTTCGCGGGGCAATTCGAGCGGGGCCGCCGGCTCCGTCGCCAGGATGCCACAGCCACGGAGCGCGTCGAGCGCCGCCGTCACCGCAGCGGGGTCCAGCGCGACGAGCGCGGGCAGCGCCTCGGGCGTGGGGGGCGGCGTGCTCGCGAGGATCGCCTCGATGATCGCCCACTCGGCGTTGCTAAGCGCCTCGACCCGATCGCGCACGACCCAGGGATCGCGTAACGTCCGGTAGAGTTGCGCGACGTGATCGGCGTCGGCACGCCCGGTCAGCGCGACATCCCAGCAGTCGGCGATCCGCCGCAGCTCATCGGTCCCGCGCCCGCGCAGATGGACCAGGAGATTCCGCACCATCACCTCTGGGGATAGTAGGCCAGTGGGCGTAGTAGGCGAGTAGTCCAGTTAGTGAAGAACGACGAGCAAGAGTGCTACCAGAGGAAACTATACGGCATGAGTCGATAGTCAAAAGGTCTGGCGGGCGACTATTCGCGCGGCGCATCCGGCGCGAAGATCGCCGCGAGCTGCGAGTCGGCGAACTCGCTGGCAAGGCCGTCCATAACGAGCCAACGCCGCTACGGACCACGGACCACGAACTTCTCTCTGCCGACTGCCGTCAGTCATCCCCCGCCAGGGCGATGCAGGAGAACGCGACCTTGGCGTCGGTCGGCACGCCGAAGCGCGCGGTGTGGCGCGCGGGGAGACCGCCCGGAAAGTGCTTGACGTATTCCTCGTTGCAGGCGTCGTAGTCGGCGGGGTCGGTGATCAGCATCGTCACCTGCACCACGCGCGACAGATCGCTCCCGGCCTCGCGCAGGATCAGATCGAGGGTCGCCAGCGCCGCGCGCACCTGACCCTGCGGCGAGTCCGGGCGCGGCTGCCCATTCGCCGGATCGTGCGGCGCGCTGTGCCCCGAGACGAAGACGAGCCCCGCCGCCCTGGTGGCCCGGCTGAACGGCAGCGGACGCGGCCCCAATGCCGCCGGATTGATGAAGTCGATCATCGGCCCCCTCCTTGGTGTCCCACAATCCCAGCGCGCCCGACTGCGGGCGCATCCTAACATCTCCGCGCGTTTCACGCGGCAAGGAATTGTTATCGATGGGTGTTAACCGAAAGCTTCCCGGTGCGCCGCAAGCATGGCGCACCGGGAAGTTGTGAACTGGTGGAGCGCCGCTTAATCGGCCTGGTTCGCGGCCATCAAATCCAGCGGCTCGCGCCCGTCGCGCATCACCTCGTAGACATCGCGGACGTTGGCGAAGCGGGTGAGGATGTGCTGCAACTGCGGGATGCTCGCGACCTCGATCGTCATCAGGATCGTCACGCTGCGATCGCTGTGCGTCGTCGTCAGCACCGAGAGGATGTTGATCTTCTCGTCGGCGGCGAGCGCCGTGATGTCGCGCAGCAGCCCCACGCGATCCCAGGCTCCGGCGCGGATCTGCACCGGGTAGAGGGTCGTATCGTCCCCGCCCCAGGAGACTTTCATCACCCGCTCCGGCTCGGAGACGTTGATGATGTTCGGGCAATCGGCGCGGTGGATCGTGACCCCCCGCCCGCGCGTCACGAAACCGACGATCTCGTCGCCGGGGATCGGCTTGCAGCAGGGCGCGATGCTCGTCAGCAGATCGCCCACCCCGGTGATCTGGAAGCTGGCGCGCATCGGGCGGCTGGTGGCGTGGCGGGTCGGGATCAGCGCCTCGCGCTCGACCGGCGTATCGAGCTTGCCGACAATCTGTTGCGGCGTGACCGCCCCGTAGCCGATCGCGGCCAGGAAGTCCTCGGTCTTGGTATAGGCGGTGAAGTGCTTGGCGACCTCGTCGGCGCGCACATCGAGCCCGAGGCGCTTCAGCTCGCGCTCCAGCACATCCTTGCCCTGCGCGATGTTCTCCTCGCGGCGCTGCCGACGGAACCACTGGCGCAGCTTCTCGCGCGCGCCCGCCGTCATCACGTAGCCGAGCGAGGGGTTGAGCCAGTCGCGGCTCGGCCCCGGCTTCGTCTTGGAGGTCTGGATGCGGATGACCTGCCCATTTTCCAGTTGATAATTCAGCGGCACCAGCTTGTCGTTGACCTTCGCGCTGACGCAGCTATGGCCGACATCGGTGTGGATGCGATAGGCGAAGTCGACCGGGGTGGCCCCCTTCGGCAGATCGATCACGTCGCCAGCCGGGGTGAAGACGTAGATCATCTCGCGGAAGACGTCGCTCTTCAGCGACTCCACGAACTCCTGCGCGTCCACGACCTCGTCGCGCCACTCCATCAGTTGGCGCAGCCAGGCGACCTTCGCCTCGACATTGGCGTCGCTGCGCCCGGCCTCCTTGTACCGCCAGTGCGCCGCGATGCCGTACTCCGCGACCCGGTGCATCTCCCAGGTGCGGATCTGGATCTCCAGCGGGCGGGCTTCCAGCGCCAGCACCGCCGTGTGCAGCGACTGGTACATGCTCTCCTTGGGGCGACCGATGTAGTCATCGAACTCGCCGGAGATCGGGTGCCACTTCTCGTGGATGACGCCGAGCGCGCCGTAACAATCGCGGTTCTCGTTGACGATCACGCGGATGCCGATGACGTCGTAGATCTCGTCGAACGACGTGCCCTTGCGCTCCATCTTCTTGTGGATCGAATAGGTATGCTTGCGCCGCCCCGAGATCTCCGCGCGGATCCCCGCCGCGTCGAGCGCCGCGCGCAACTCCTCGGTCACCCGCTCGATGTAGCGGCCATGTTCCGGGCTATCCTTCCGCAGCCGCTGATCGAGGTCGGCGTATTTCTCCGGCTCCAGATACTTGAACGCCAGGTCTTCCAGCTCCGACTTGAACTGCCGGATACCGAGGCGATTTGCCAGGGGCGCGTAAATTTCCATCGTCTCCAACGCCTTACGGCGCTGGCGCTCCGGTCGATCGAGCGGGGCGGAGCGCATGTTATGGAGGCGGTCGGCGAGCTTGATCAGCACCACGCTGACATCGTCCACCATCGCCAGGACCATCTTGCGGAGATTCTCGGCCTGCGCCGCCTTCTCGCGCTCGTGACGGCCAGCGCTCTCCTCGTTCTGGGCGAGGCGACTGGCGGTCTGGCCGAGCTTCGTCACGCCATCGACTAGCTTGGCGATCCGCGCGCCGAACTGCGCGGTGATCGCCTGGGTCGTCGCGCCGGTATCCTCGATCACATCGTGGAGGAGCGCCGCCGCGATCGTCTCGGGATCGAGTTGCATCTCGGTGAGGATCCGCGCGGTGGCGATCGGATGGAAGATGTACGCTTCGCCGCTCTTGCGGCGCTGCCCGGTGTGCGCGGTCGCCGCATACTCGTAGGCACGCTCGAGCAGCGCGGTATCCGTACCGGGCATCTGCCGCCGCACGTAGGCCAGCAGCTCATCGAACTCCGGATGCCCAAGCGCGACCCAATCGAGCGGCTCGGTGGCGGTTACAGCGGATGCGTCTGTATGCATCGAATCCCCCACCACTTCTTCGGATCGGCGGCGGTGGTCACGTCGATTGTTGTGTTTCTCGGGTGTTTGCGCTGGAGAAACCATTGCGGACAGGCCCGCCACTGTCGCCGCATCGGAGGTTCCGTTTCAAAGTATAACGTCGGGATGGGTGATCTGCCACCTTTTCGCGTTTCGCACACTTACTCAGCACGATCGCGTATGTCTTGCTCACATCTATTCGTTCTGAAACCGTACACATAGCAAGGGGGCCGGGTGGCGCTGCCACCCGGCCCCTTTCGTACTTCGTCGTTCGTACTTCGTACTTCGTCAGTATTTCGCGACGGACGGGTCCACCTCATCCGACCAGGCGAGGATGCCGCCGGTGAGGTTCCGCAGCTTGCGGAAGCCCGCTCCTTGCAAGATCGCCAGTCCCTTCGCCGAGCGGACGCCGGAACGGCACTGCATGATGATATCATCCGCCGTGTCGAGCTCGTGCATCCGCGAGGGGAGATCGCCGAGCGGGATGAAGCGCACGTCCGGCGCGTCGATCCGCCCGATCGCCCACTCGTGCGACTCGCGCACATCCACGATGGTCAGCCGCTCGCCCGCGTCGAGGCGCTCCTTCAGCTCGGTCGGGGTGATCTCCTCGCTCGCGTCGAGGTCCACTTCCGGCCCGGCATTGACGCCGCAGAACTCGTCGTAGTCGATCAGTCCGGTGACGGTCGGGTGCGGGCCGCAGACCGGGCAGCCGGGATCCTTACGGAGCTTGTACTCGCGGAACTGCATCTTCAGCGCGTCGAAGCGGAGCAGCCGCCCGATCAGCGGCTCGCCGATGCCGAGCGCCAGCTTGATCACCTCCGCCGCCTGGAGCGCCCCGACGATCCCCGGCAGGACGCCGAGCACGCCCCCCTCGGCGCAGGACGGGACCAGCCCCGGCGGCGGCGGCTCCGGGTAGAGGCAGCGGTAGCAGGGGCCATCCGGTGCGCCGAAGATCGAAACCTGCCCCTCGAAGCGGAAGATCGAGGCGTAGACATTCGGCTTGCCGAGCAGCACACAGGCGTCGTTGACGAGGTAGCGCGTCGGGAAATTATCGGTCCCATCGGCGATGATGTCGTAATCCTTGAAGAGTTCGAGCGCGTTCTCGCTCGTCAGGCGCGTCTCGTAGGTCGTGATCTCGATGTGCGGGTTCAGCGCGGTGAGGCGCCGCTTCGCCGCGTCGAGCTTCGAGACGCCGATATCCTCGGTGGTGAAGATGACCTGGCGCTGGAGGTTCGAGTCGTCCACCACATCGCTATCGACGATGCCGAGATGGCCGATCCCCGCCGCAGTCAGGTAGAGGCCGAGCGGCGCACCGAGCCCGCCCGCCCCAATCAGCAGCACCCGCGCCGCCTTCAGCTTCTTCTGCCCCTCCAGCGTCACTTCGGGCATGATCAGGTGGCGGCTGTAGCGTCCGATCTCCTCCGGTGAGAGGGTGATCTCTTCGGTCGTCGCGACACCGCCCGCGATCGCCGGGACGATCGTGATCGTGTCGCCGTCGCCAACGGCGGTGCCGTCCTTCTCGAGGTAGCGGATATCCTCGTCGTTGAGGTAGATGTTGACGAAGTTCCGCAACTGCCCGTTCTCGCGGTAGAGGTGCTTCCGCAACTCGCCGTACTGCGCGGTCAGCCCGGTCAGCACCTCGCCGACCGTGCCGCCCGCATAACTGAGTGTCTCCTGATTGCCCGCGAACTGCCGCAAGGCGGTCGGGATCAGGACCGTGATGTTCGTTGCCATCGAATCTCCCCTCTGTATACATGACGAATGACGAGTGATGAATGACGAATCGGGTACAGCCCTCTGGCCCGCTTCGTGCTGCGTTGCACGCATCCGTGTCGGGTTGGCCGGGGCCACCCCCACTCTCCCTTGTAGGGGAGGGTCGCCGCCGCAGCGGCGGGGAGCGGTCCGCCCCACACTATTTGCGAACCAGACCGCTTAGTTGTCGCTCGTCACGACGATCGCTTCCTCGTCGTAGCCTTCCCGGTCGTCCTGCAAGCGCCAGCTATGGACTTCGGCGGCACGCCCGGCGCGCACCGCTTGGATCACGTATGAATATCCCGGCCAGGCCGCCTCGCGGTCGGTCTCGGACGGTCGCGCCGGATGGTCGGGGTGAGAGTGGTAAAAGCCGAGGATCTCCCAGCCCGCCTCGCGCGCCCGGCGCTCCTCGCGCATGAAGTCGCGCGGGGCGATCATGAAGCGGCGGCGACGCTCCTCAGTTTCTTCCCACTCGTTCCCCACCGGCACAACCTCACGGATCTGCTTCTCGCCGTCCGCCTGCGTGCCGAGCAGGAAGCCGCAGATTTCGTCCGGGTAGCCACTTTCGCCATGCCGCGCGATCGCGTCGCGCTGCGCGGCGGTCCAGTGCAAGCTCACAACGCCCCCCAGGGTGCTGACGGATGACGAGTGACGAATGGGGACGGGCGCTCGTTCGTCGCTGCGAGTATCACGCATCACTCTCGTCCTCTTCCTCCCAGAAGCGCTCCGAGAGGTATTTGTCCGCGCCATCGCAGAGGATCGTCACGACGGTGCCGTGCGTCAGGCGACGGGCCACTCTGAGCGCCGCGACGACGTTCGCCGCCGCCGAGATGCCGACCAGCAGCCCTTCCTCGCGCGCCAGACGCCGTACCATCGCGTACGCCTCCTCGGTCGGCACGGTCAGCTGCTCGTCGGCGAGCGCGGGGTCGTAGATCGGCGGCACGATCGCGCTCGCCATGTGCTTCAAGCCTTCCAGGCCGTGATACGGGCTATCCGGCTGCATGGCGATCAACTTGATGTCCGCGTTGTACTCGCGCAACCGCCGCCCGGTCCCCATGAAGGTGCCGCTCGTGCCGAGCCCCGCGACGAAGTGCGTCACCTGGCCGCCCGTCTGCGCCCAGATCTCCGGGGCGGTCCCGGCATAGTGCGCGCGCCAGTTCGCCTCGTTGCTGTACTGATCGGAGTAGAAGTAGCGCGCCGGGTCGGCGGCGTAACGTCGCCGCGCCTCGCGGATCGCCCCATCGCTCCCGGCGAGCGGATCGGTCAGGATCATCGTCGCGCCGTAAGCGCGGAGGATCCGCTTGCGCTCCGGGCTGGCGTTCCCAGGTAAGCAGAGTTCGACCGCGTAGCCGAGCGCCGCGCCGAGCATCGCCAGCGCGATCCCGGTATTGCCGCTCGTCGCCTCCAGGATCGTCTGCGCGCGGGTCAGCGCCCCGCGCGCGATCCCGTCGCGGATCATCGCCAGGGCGGGTCGATCCTTGACGCTCCCACCGGGATTGCGCCATTCGGCCTTCCCCAGGACGCTCACCCCTTCCGGCAGGCCCGTCGTCACCTTTTCCAGGCGCAGGAGGGGCGTATTGCCGATCAGCTCGAGCGCCGTGGTGCCGCTGTGTTGTGCTGTCGTCGTCGCCACTTCGTACCTCGCTCGCACGTTGGCTGCCTCTATCAAGGCTATTGTTGTGTAAGTCGCTCAACGAACACACGATGTCCGCTTTTACGGCCATTCCACAGACGATAACGCGATGTGTGGTCGCCCCATTCCCCGGCGCGGCAGCACCATGACTGTCGCGGCACCCCTTGCCATAACCCCAGACGCGAGCGCAAAATGAACAATCGCTAAACATTCCCGCTCGACTGGCTTGCAAATTGTGCATCGTCTCCATAGAATGCGGGCGGTGTTGACAATGCGATAGCGAAAGGAGGGGGATTGCGCCGACGAGAGCGCAAAAGGTGGAGCGACGCCCCATAGCGCCGCAGATCGTGGGCGATGTTCGGTATCCTTGATTCGGGCTGCGAGGGACGCTCGCGCAAATGGTTTCGATGCCTGTCGTCGCTGTCGGTCATGCGTTAAGGAGTGTATCGTGAGTCTCGAACCAACGAGCGCCGTTACGGGCCGATCTGCCCGACGCGGGGCCTTCGCCCTCCCCTTCCGCCTCTTCTTCGTCGTCGCGCTGCTCCTCTCGACCTTCGGCGGCGCGTTCGGTGCGCTGACGCCGGGTGCTTCGGCGGCGGCGACCACCTTCACCGTCAACTCGACCGCCGATCTCAACGATACGACCCCCGGCGACAACAGCTGCGCCGCAGCGGGCGGAGTCTGCACCCTGCGTGCGGCAATCCAGGAAGTAAACGCGCTGGCATTGCTCACCCCCGCCGACACCTATGTGATCAACCTCGCCTCCGACGCGACCTATACCCTATCGCTCAGCGGCACTAATGAGGATAACGCCGCAACCGGTGACCTCGACGTTAAGGCTAACCTGACGATCAATGGCAAGGGCGCTGGCACCGGAGCAGGGGCGATCGTCGTAGGCAACGACCCCACAAATCCTAATAGGCCCTTGTGCTAGTACAGCGCGGCCTGGGTGCCCCAGTAGTTTTTATGGCGCTGTAGCACGCCTGCTGCCGTCAAGAAACTACGGGGTTATCTACGCCGCAGTGTGCTAGTTCGGACGCTTGACAATAAGTCCTCCTGCGGCTATGGGTGAGCTGTTGCGGAACACCCGAGCCGAAGGAGGACGGTGCGATGATAGCGGACTTCGCGGACTTCAGCTTGTGGATGTACGTGGTCGTCGACGAACTGTGGTGCCAGCTGCCCCCAGCGTACAAACGCCGCAGTGGTCCGCCGCCGGCGTGCAGCGACAGCGAACTGCTGACGCTGGCGCTGATCGGCGAGTGCCGCGGCTGGACAACGGAGACGACGCTGCTGGGCCAGTGGGCCGCGTATCGCCACCTCTTCCCGCAGTTGCCCGAGCGCAGCCGCTTCAATCGGCGGCGGCGCCGCCTCGCGCACGCCCTCAACGCGATCCGTCAGGCCGTGCTGGCCGTGCTGGATGTGGCGCAGGACCGCCGGTGCGCCATCGACAGCCTGCCCGTCCCGGTGCTGGCGTCCCACCTCGTGCCCAGCGCGGCGGGGACCGAGGGCTGGCGGGCCGCCGGGGCGGATTTCGGGAAGGTGCCCACGAAAAAGCAGACGATCTTCGGCGACAAGCTGCACCTGCTGGTGACCCTCGGCGGCGTCATCTGCGACTTCGTGCTGGCCCCGGCGAGCGCGAGCGATGTGGCAGTGGGGGCCGAATTGCTGTGCGAGCACGCCGATCTGGCCGTCCTCGGCGACAAGGGTTACAGCAGCGCCCCGCTGGCGGACACGTTGCGCGCCGACTGCGGCGTGGCGCTGCTGACCGTCCCGCGCCGGAACCAGCGGCGGCAACTGCCCGCCGCCGTGGCACGCCTGCTCAACGGTGCCCGGCAGATCGTCGAGACCGTCAACGACCAACTGACCGAGCAGTGCGGCCTCGCGCGCCATCACGCCCATACCTTCCGAGGGCTGTGCGCCCGCCTCTACTGCAAGCTCACCGCGCATACGCTCTGCCTCTTGCTCAACCGCCGCCTGGGGACCGCCGACTGGCTCCAGATCAAGGCGCTCGCCTTCCCTAACTAGCACAACGGCCTAATAGGCAGCGGTGTGCTCCCGGTCAGGAGTTGCTGTATCATGCCCTTGTGCCGGCCGTTTACTCCATCCGGCCTAATTTTCTGCCAGTCCGGTCGATTGAGTGCCAGGATGTGACCCCGGACGGAGTAAACGGCCAGCACAGGACCTCGACCTCGTCGGGGAGGCGGGCGACGGACAAGCGGCACTCGACCTGGTGCGGCGCACCACGCCCGACGTCCTGTTGCTCGACATCCGCATGCCGGGGCTGGACGGGCTGGCGGCGCTGCGGGCGATCGCCGCCGACCCGGCGCTGGTCGGCACGCGCGTGGTGATCGTGACCACCTTCGAGCTCGACGAGTACATCGCCGAGGCGTTGGGGGCGGGCGCCAGCGGCTTCGTCCTCAAGGACGCCCCGCCCGCCGACTTCGTCCGCGCCATCCGGGTCGTCGCGGGCGGGGAGGCCTTGCTGTCCCCGTCGGTGACCCGGCGCGTCGTCGATCTCTTCGGTCGGCACCTCGCCGCAGGGCTGACCCCGGTGCCCGGCCTCGACCAGCTCACCGATCGGGAGCGCGAGATCGTCGGGTGGGTCGCCACCGGGCGCGCCAACGACGAGATCGCCGCGGCGCTCTCCCTCAGCCCGGACACCGTGCGCACCCATGTCAGCCGCGCGATGGGTAAGCTGCGCGCGCGCGACCGCGCGCAGCTCGTCGTCTTCGCCCTCCGCGCGGGCCTGCCGCTGCCCCACGAGCCCTGACCGCGCCCCGGAGTCCGCGCGCTGCCCGAGCGGCGGACGCGCGCCGTCGCCAGGTGGCGACCATCGGCTTAGCGTACGTTTCCGTTCCGATGATTGCCGGACCCCCCATATGCCCGCATGGCGCGCTTCCCCTCGACCGACGCGGCGCGCTCGGTCTACCAGGCCCTCCAGGAATACATCTTCCGGCATGAGGAGGTGGAGCTCTCCGTCTACAACCTGGTCGTCGGCCAGGCCCCGCACGTCGTCGTCCTCGGGGAACAGCCCGGCACCGGCATCAACGACGAGCTGACGGGGTTGCTGGCCGACGGCGAGGCGACGCAACTACCGCCCGGGCTGATCGCCCAGCTCGCCGAGCGACGCTCGCGACAGGAGGGGCCGTGGTCGGAGAGGCACCCCGGCTTGCCAGGGGATCCAGTGTCCTAGCTCCCTCACCTCGCTGATAATGTGGGACAACGTCTATACAGAGCACTCTCGCTCGCCTGCTATACTCGGCGCATGCTACCATCGACAGTCCGCTTGCTCTATCTGGGCCGGTTCTTCGTGTCGCTGCGGTTTTTCGCGGCGGTCCAGGTCATCTACTTCGCCCAGGTCACGGGGTCCTATACCCTGGCAACGAGCCTGCTCGCGGCGTCCACCATCAGTCAGGCTTGCCTGGAACTGCCCACGGGCGTCTTCTCCGACACGCTGGGGCGCAGCCGGACGGCCGTCCTGGCGAGCCTCGCGGCGCTCGGTTCCGTCGCCCTCTATGCGCTCGCCGGGGGCTACTGGGTCTTGTCGGCCGGTGCCGTGGTCGAGGGCCTGGCACGCGCGCTGGGGAGCGGGAACAGCGAGGCGTTACTCTACGACGCGCTGCGGGATGCCGGGCAGGAGGGGCGCTACCATCACGCCAACGGGCGACTCGGCGCGATCGAGGCGGTCGGCTTCGGGCTCGCGGCGCTCGCGGGCGGGGTCCTGGCCTCCCGGTCCATGGGCCTCGCCCTCTGGCTGAGCGTGCTGACCCAGGCGATCGCCGTCGCCGTCGCGCTGCGCGTCACCGAACCGGCCTCGGCGAGCCGCTCCGCGCTCAACCCCTACCGGCACCTGCGCGAGGCCGCGACCGCCTTCCGCCAGAATCCCCGCCTGCGCCTGCTGACGCTGGCCCAGACCTGGAGCGAGGCCCTGGGCGAGTCGTCCTTCCAGTTCTCGCCCATCTTCTTGCAGACGCTCGTACCGCTCTGGGGCATCGGGGTGCTGCGCGCAGCCACGAACCTGTTGAGCGCGGCGGGCTTCTACCTCAGCGGGACGGTCATCGACCGTCTCGGGGCGTTGCGAGCGCTCGTCGGCCGCTTCGTGGGCGATCGCGCCCTGATGCTCCTGGCCTATGGCGTACCCGGCCCGTGGTCGGCCGTCCTCATGACCGCCACGGCACTGACCTACGGTCCCGCGCAGGTGGCCCAGGGGACGCTCATGCAACACGAGTTCACCCATCAGCAGCGGGCGACGATGGGCTCGCTCGACGCGCTGGTGGGGAGCATCGGCCTGGCGGTCATCTCCATCGCCATCGGCTTCGTCGCTGACCGCATCGGCCCGCGTAATGTCCTGCTCCTGGCCCAGGTCCTCCTCCTGCCCGTCATCGCTATCTACTGGCGCATCTTCCACCACTATGGACAACGATCGGGCGGGGTGGGGGCGAGCGCTTAAGCCGACCATTGAACGCCTCGTTCGCATAACGCCCGATCCGCGAACCATCAAGGCTAAATATCTCGGGTGTGGTGTGCAGGTCGGCATACCACACCTGCAGCATGCCTTATGAGCCCCTACCTGTTTGAAACAGTTCGTCGGTGTTTCGTTGCGTATGCCGCCGCTCTGATTCGCCGGAGTGGGCGATCGCTTGATGTATCGCGTGGTTTTCGCGCCGTGAGTGCAACAGAACGGTTAATTCTGTTGCACTGCTTAGCGGCATCCATTTCACACCGCTCTTACGCTACTCGCTCCCGAAGGAGGCGAAGACCCGTCGCTTCAGTGGCGGCATGGCATTCAGCACCCGGAAGGAGGTCTTCATCAGCGCCAAGGCGAGCGGGTTGTCCGCCGCCGCCTGGTCGCAGGCCTTCCGGGAGCTGCGGACGGCGGCGAAGCCGTACTCGCGCATCGCGGCCTCGTAGTCGCCGATCGCGTCGAGCAGCGGGCGCTCCCCGCGCTGGGCGGCGATCAGCTGCTGGCAGAGGAGGGCCGCGTCACGCAGCGCGGTATTGGCCCCGATGCCGCGCATCGGCGTCATGCTGTGGATCGCGTCGCCGAGGAGGGTGACCGTCGTCGGCGACCAGGGGCCGATCGGGATGGATGTGCGAATCGGGAAGAAGTCGACGGTGGATGGGTCGGCCGCGCGAATCAGTTGTCGCAGGTGCGGGTGCCAGTTCCGGGCCAGCCCTGCGGCGACCTCTCGGAGGGTGCGGCCATCCATTTCTTCGGGATCGGACCGGAACGCGAACTTCTCGCCGCGCCCCGCCAGAGCCCATAAGATGTAGTCGCTGGTATTGTCGAAGAGCAGTCCGGGATGGAGCGCGGCGGCGTTGTCGTCTCCCCCGATCGCGGCGCTGGCCTGTGGTCGGCGGCGGAACTGCTGGACGGCGACGAAGAGGCCGAGCCCGCCCGGCGCGACGATCGAGGCCGGCCCCTCGGCGAGCCTGGGCGGCAGCAGGCGGCGCGTCTCCTCGGTCAATGGAACCTTGCCGCTGATGTTGAGGACGCCGGTATCGATCCGCTCGGCGTGCGGCAGGTACTGCTTGCGGACGCGCGAGTTCGCCCCGTCGGCAGCGATCAGGACATCGCCCGTCGCCGAAGACCCATCCGCAAAGTGCGCGACGATCCTGCCATCGGCAAGGCGCTCGTAGCCGGTGAACTCCTTGTCGAAGTGGACGATCTCGTCCAGACCATCGAGGAGGACCTGCCGCAGGGTGATCCGGCTGACCGACTTGTGGCTCTCGACCGGGTCGGGAGCGCTATTGTCGCCCTCCGCGACGTCGATGGAGAGCAATTCCTGCAATTGCTCGGTATAGAAGCTGAACGCGTCGCCCCCTTCCCCGCACGTCGCCACGAAGGTGGCGTAACGCCCGGGCGGGAGGCAGTGGTGGAGGGCGCGGCTGCCCGCCGGGTTGATGTGGACGCGATAGCCCTGGATGCGATCGGTGCGGGTGCGATCGCGCTCATAGACCGCGACCCCCATTCCCGCGCGGTGCAGCCCTTGGGCCAGGCAGAGGCCGCCGAGGCCGCCGCCGATAATCAGAACGTGGACCGGTGCCGTCGTCGTCATGCCGCGCCCTCCCCGTTTCTTCATCATCCGCCTTGACGCGATTCCATTGACATCCCGTCGAATCCCATATTGTATATACAAACTGGAGTATTAACTTCTAGTAAGAATATACAAGCTAGAGTATATTTTGTCAACGAGTCTCCTCGCGCCGCGCTTTGTCGGGGCGCTGCGGATTTGACGAGCGCCATGCGGGTGCGAATCGGGGCGAAGTCACCCCGCACAGGTATCCAGCGATGCTCGCCCTACTCGCCCGGAGCAGCTGGGATACCCGAGCGGCTCAAGGCAACTCGCCGCGCTCGATCATGGCGATGACCTCCTCGGACCAGGTGAGCTCGGCCTCGATCCGCGCGATTGCCAGTCGCAGCATCATCCTGACGTGGCGCGGCTTGTAGTCGTGCACGCCCGCAGGCGTCGCCGAGGCGCGCAGGCTCTCCGCAGTCAGGCGAGCGAGCGAGGCGTGGCGGCGGAGAGCCGCGATCAGTTCGTCGCGCGGCAGCTGGTCCATGAACGAGCTGGCGATCATGAGGGGGTCGGTGATCGGCCGATAGTGTGCCCAGTATTCGCGCAGCAGGCGCTGGAACTCGATCTCGCCCCGGTCGGTGAGCACGTAGGTGGTGCGCGCGGGACGCTTGCCGACCTGATCGGTCTCGCTGACCGCTACCCACCCTTCCTGGGCCATCTTATTGAGGGCGAAGTAAATCGAGCCGTAGGTGATGTTGGCCCACTCCTCGGCGCGCCAACTCTCCAGCTCGCGCCGGATGTTGTAGCCGTGCGTCGGCTGCATGAAGCGCAATGCGCCTAGGATCAGGAGTCGTGTGGCGGACATCGCCCATCCGGATGCTCAAGGTGGAATATTCTAGGTTCAGCAGAGTGTAATCGGCGGCGCGAGGGGATGCAACAAGATTGGCTCGAAGCATGGCGCCAATGTAGCAGTCGGTCGCCCGCGCGCTGCAACAGAATTACTAATTCTGTTGCACTGGAGAACCACTTGGCACGCCCTCGGCACGCATCGGCCCTGCTAGCGCCCGGCGAGTATCCGGCGGCCGAACTGGCCGAGCAGCACGTCGTATGGGGCGGCGTTCTCCGGGTGGTACTCGAAGCGGGCGCGCTCGAAGTATTGCACCCGATACTGCCGCCCATCCTCCAGCGTCTCGGCGATCGTCTCGGTGAGCGGATAGCCAAATTGCGCCAGCCCGCCGCGCGCCTCCCAGTAGGCCAGGAAACCACCCTCCAGGTTGTGCCCGGTCTCGGGGAAGAAGCGCCCGACGAGCTTCGGCCCCGTGTCGGGGTCGGCCGGATGGATGCGGCGGCCGAACTGCCCCAGCAACACCCGGAATTGCGGTTCGGTCTGCTCCGGGTGGTATTCCATGCGCACGCGCTCGAAATATTGCACCGTGTAGACCTTGCCGTCCTCCAGGCCACTTTCCTGGGCGTCTTCCCTATCCTGGACCCTCGATCATCAAAAGATCGGGAGAGCCCGCCTCCTTTACATATATGGATCGTCCGGTTGGCAGGAAATCAGCGGGCGTTCATGAATAAATGTGAGCGATGGCACCAAAATTACGCTCTGTGTTGACCATAACTCTGCCATGCTCAGGAGCGGTATGTGTCAACAAACTGGGGTCTTGCCGACATTCGATGATCGGGGGTGGCGCAGTCCGCACCGTTCAGCAAGGCTTACCCACCGCTACGCCGAACACCGCGTTGAGATCGGTCTCGTGCAGCAGACCCGCGGATGGCGATC
>JAABUH010002696.1_pt1 | contig 16588 bp, 18 predicted proteins | sample 5559121 | NCBI WGS metagenome assembly JAABUH01 (sample SAMN10711871, study PRJNA513364) | rock metagenome | isolation source: Antarctica rocks | place: Antarctica: Victoria Land, Battleship Promontory nord | collected 2015-12-28
TCCCCCTCCCCCGCCAATTGAAAGGTCATCTCCTCCGGAAATGCGTTCACCGCCTTCGCCAAGCATATACAGCAAGCATGGTCCTTCAAGCTTCTACCCTTCTAGCGAGGTCACCACTAGCGATGTTACTGTTCCGCCTCTTCCGAATATGACCAGCAATGAAAGCTCATATCAACTGAAATCGGAGACTTCAGACTTCCAGCCATCTGGTACCCCTTCTGTTTCCCCGCCACAAGATAGACCGAGTGTAGAGCGACCGTCAAATCCGAAAGAAGTGGTTACGAAGACTGCGACGCCTTCGCCAGATCAAAAGCGCTTGACAAAGCGACGACATATCATCAAGGAGCTTGTAGACACGGAGCACTCATTTGGTCAAGACATGAAGGTCGTTGATGATATTTACAGGGCTACTGCCAATGTCATTGTTATGACCGCAGAAGACGTCAAGACTTTGTTCGGCAATTCAGATCAGATCATCGCATTTTCCACAAATTTCCTTGATGCATTGAAGCAGAGCTCTAAGTCCGTGTACGTTCTAGCCAAATCAAAGCGTTGGAGATCCAATAGAGTTAGCAACGCGACATCGTATAGCGGCAACACTGATGATCAATCATCGATCAACGGTGTCGAAATCAGCGATGATGAGAAAGACCGCAAGACTTTTATTGGGGAAGAATTTGGACGCCATATGGCTAGCATGGAGAAGGTTTACTCGGATTACCTGAAGAATCACGATGCTGCAAATCAGAAGCTCCAGGCCTTACAGAAAAATATCAAGGTTGAAATTTGGCTCAAGGAGTGCCGAGCATATGCGCATGACCTTACCACAGCATGGGATCTGGATTCTCTACTAGTCAAGCCGGTCCAACGAATATTGAAATATCCGCTATTATTAGACCAGCTATTGGAGGCAACGCCGGAAAACCACCCTGACTTCACTGCGTTGGACATTGCTGCTCGGGAAATGAAAGGGATGGCAAAGCGAATTGACGAGATGAAGAGGCGGGCAGATCTCATGGAGCAAGTAACGAATACGCGAAAACGCAAAGAATCAGATGTTCGAATTGGTCTCTCAAAGGCATTTGGACGCCGTACAGAGAAGCTTAGACAACAAGTAGGGATTTCTGACATGGTTGAGGACAAGGCATACTCAGCAGTCTCTGAGAAATTTGGCTCCCACTTCTTCCAACTTCAAGTTGTGATGAGGGATGTCGAGATGTACACTAGCGACGTTCAAGTATTCATGAACCGCTTTTGCGACTTTGCGCTAGCCATGGAGGCACACATAGAAGTCGGCCAGACGAGTTATCCAGAGCTTGAGAGTAAGTGGCGGAAATTCAGGATGTCCACAAGGGAAATGTCAATGACGGCCCTCACGGATCATGTAAGCTTTCCGATCTAATATCAGACATTCAAGGATCAAGACTGACATTGCCTAGGTCTCTCTGGTTCGCAAGAACGTGATCGATCCTATGACAACTCTGCTAAAGCTTCATGATGGCCCCCAGAAACTCATGCAGAAGCGCAACAAGCGTCTCATGGATTTTGCCCGGTTCAAAGCAATCAAGGAGCGAGGAGAAAAGCCAGACAAGAAGACAATCGAGCAAGGCGAGCAATTTCAGGCAATCAACGACACACTGAAAGAGGAATTACCCAAGCTCTTCGCCTTGACCGGCAAGCTAGTCGAGGCATGCTTGACTAATTTTGTCCAGCTCCAACTCCAATGGCAAATTGTCTGGCGCAGGAAGTTGAGTCAAGCCGTTGACGACAACAAGATTCCGGCAAAGGCTCAAGAGATTGTGGACGCCTTTGCAGATGACTTCAACTTCTTTGAAGCCCAGGTCTTGTCCCTTGGTGTCTGTAATGGCTCAATGCTAAACGACGTCGCTAATCAGATTAATTTCCTGTCGCCGACGACCACTTTGAATGGTGAGGATAGCAGTGTCCGGCAAGCTTCGCAATCTTCGTCATTGGATCTTTCCAAGCAGCGTACTAAGTCCGTCAGCAGTGACAAGTCACCTGTCATACCTCATCCTGATTTTGGAGGCCGTAGCAGTGGCAGCTTTTTCCCCATCGGTGACGGAGTGCAGCTAGCGCCTGCTGGCAATTACATAACGAGTGGTCGAATACGGGCCAGCTCCACACTCTCTGGCCACAGCCCAAGAACTCCAGAGGTACCAGGGAGCTATCCTTCTTACTCTAACAACACGACGCCAATAAACGCGACTCCCAATCGACCATCGACTGCCACTCCACGGACATACACCGAACCTTCACCATCCTTGGGCCGTCCAAGTACAGATAACCCGAGCTTTAATGGACAAAGCGAGGACTCCACAAGCGCTGGTAGAATCCCCGGAACTACCTTTCCGCCAAGCTCTGGATCTTCACAACTACGTGACACGTCAGACTCTCAAAGATACTCGGGGTTCTTCTCTTCTGCTATGCCCATGTCTGACTCTCCGCCAACGCAATCGCCTGCTCCCGGACAAAGCTCGAAAGAATTCAATGTCATCTTCCTTGCGGCCAGTGTGTATGAGTTCCACATCGATCGCGCAAGGATGGAGGCTGGTTATCCCTATTTGACCTATGTTGCCGGTGAAGTAAGTGTTGCTCAGCTCCTCACAGCACGAGCAAACATACTGACAAAACTTTCATCTAGATCTTCGATGTCATTGGCGAAAAGGGCGAGCTGTGGCTCGCCAAAAACCAAGATGACGCTAACAACTCCGTCGGCTGGATCTGGAACAAACACTTTGTCAAGCTAGCCTCATAATCCTCCGCATTCCTCATGCAGAATTGTAACTTCTGGAGCACCGCTTCGCAACAGTCATCATTGCGTCGTCGGATCCTCACTACAATCACTAGGCTAATCACTCCCTTGACGACGTCGTCCTCTATGTCCAAACGGCCTCTTTCGGCTTAGCAGTCATTCATCTTCTTCAACGTCCCGACCGCATCGGGATATCCGACCCTTACCAGGTTCTCTCTGACACGAGACGAGCAACCTTGCTTCTATTCACAATCCTCAATCCGAGACCTTTTTGAGGACGCCTTGCATGAGATGTTACGCATTAACGAGCGACGGACGGAATGGACGCTTGCTTGTACCAAAACTACGCACGCTACTTCTGTGTTCTTCTTTACTCCGACCCTTCGGACCGAGAGAAATGACCAAGGGGAACCGCAAAATAAAACTTGTAATATAGATACCCAAAGATCGTTTCTTGTTTTCCTTTAGCTTCGTTCGGCTGGTCAGGGCATAGGATGGGGCGAAACGGGGAAATCGGCTGCATTGTGTAGCTGGAGAAGAAGAAGCCAACGTGAGCGCTTATATGAAAGGCTTCCACAAGCTTTGAAGCCAAAGAGCAATGTATTGAAAACTATAGGTCCAAGCCATAAATGTAAGCAGATCTGCCCGTTATCGGTTTGCCGAGTACCCTTCGACAACAGGAATCCCAGCCAACCCATTGAGCCTACTCAGTAACCCAGATCATGACAATGCAAATGGTCAGCCCAATAATCAGACCGACACCTAAAAGCAACAAGCCCTTTGATCGATCCCACTTTCCACCCAGCTTTTGTCTCTAACAATGCAAATTCACCAACGCCTAAAATGATTTTTCGCAATATTTCATACACGTTTCGCGTGTCTTGTAATCATTCAATCATCGTCATCACCGGGCCTCCTCTCATTCCCCCTTACTCCATCCTTGCGTATTGGGATCTTGATCCCTTGTGTAGCGAAACACTTGCTCAAGTTCGTACTCTCAATCACTCCAGGAAACTTCTTTGCACTAAAGACGTGGAAAACATCGCTAAAGCAGGAGGCCAAGACAGGCGCGGAGGTGGTGTTGAGGGCCTGCGCAGGGCCGGGAGAACCAACGTTGACAAAATTCATCTTGAGTCTAGATGGGTAGAAAGCATCAGAAAAATACTGGATAACGTTTTGCATATCGATAAGCACGGCTGCTTACCGAAATGAACCCTCAGTCCTCACACTGAGATCCTGTAGAATGAACCACACACCCAGATTGTTCTCATGGTCGGTCAATTTGAACGCGCTCACGCAAAGACTGCCAATCAAGTTCCGAGTAAACATGCCACTGGGGTTGGACCTCGGATCACAGGATTGATTACTCAGCGCAGACGGCGAAAGCAACGGGCCCTGGCCCATGTGTCCCGTGGGTGTCATAGGCGTCGATGTAGTATTCATCCAATATCCCGGCTGCTGCGACTGCTGAGTTGATATGGGCGGTGGTCCATACGCTTGGGGTATTTGTTGCTGAGGGTACTGATGTTGCAGATATGGCGTTGGCATCTGAGGGAACATGGCAGCGCTGGTGGGTGGCTGCATGGATTGGCTGTAGGCCGTCGAGATTTGCATTTGTTGCAGTGGGGTGGGAATGTATTGCGGAGCAGAGGGAGGGGCGGGGGCAATGGTATCATGATTGTCGGTATTGGGAGGGTAGGAGGAAGCGGTTGTGGCGGAGATTGAGGGAGAGGTGGCCGAGTGACGAACAAGATTTACTTCCTTGGAGGCGTCTTGGGACCAGAGGTCCACGGTAAGGACGAAGTAGGATGTGTCGATGTCACTGTGGTGGAGAAAGGGCTTCGTCAGTGATGAGCTCGCATGGCATTGATGTGTGATAGATGCGGGAAGATATGGAGAGAAATACTCACTTGATCTCCAATTCTTTTTGTGTAGTAGCATCCTTGACAACAAGTCGGATACACGGCGGAGGTGTGATTGGCCGTCTGTCCTAAAAATTCCAGCAAGTTAGCTACATGTCCAACTCACACAGGTTGCGTGAATCTCGACTAACCTTGTCTCCGAATCCACACATGCGGGCTCTGATGGGTTGCTGGACGATGTCAAGGCTGTAGGTAGCTCAGCATCGGGATTCATGCATCCGATCAGCGAGAGGGCAGACCTGTAGATCCGCCCGTTTTCCATTGTGCTCGTCGACGCCGGCTCAGGCTCTGGCATTGAAGTGGGAGGCAGTGTAAGGCTTGGTCGTACAGAGGATGCGGAGGCAGGGGTTGGGTAAGGGATGCCATTATTGTCGGTAACGAGGGAAGTGACGTCCATGGGAGGTGGGGTGTTCATGGAAAGAGGTGGTGGAGGCAAGGGGTTCTGGCGCTGGGGTGGGAGAGCCATAGCCATCGAGGAAGGCACTTCCCTGCAGAAAACACGTCTCTGGCCGGGGGAAGAAAGGCAGGGAGAGACGGTGCTCAAATCAATTGGAGCAACGAGGTCGAGGGTGGTGATGCAATCGCAATTGTGCCTTCTTTGTTCTATGTTGTATTGTGGGCAGGGAAGCGAAAGCGATAGCGATAGCGATAGAGACAATTGCAGCAGGCTATCCTTTCCTTTCACCTTTGTCCCGACTCGACCGCAAAGATGCCAACGCGGTGAAGAGGCAGCTGTGGGCATGAGAAAGATTCACGGGATATATAAAGCTGCGTCAAGGCCATCAGGCCGTTCAAATCGCATGCAATCAAGAATAACAATACAGCTCCGATCGGCAGGCATGATGACAGACATGACCGACTTGACGATTTCGCATTCGCAAAGGAATGCAACCCATGCAGCCGCCAGACCCAATGTCGATCCCCAACCCTAAGTAAGTACCTCCTAGATGTACATCTAGTAGAACGACATCTAGTTTGTGCATGTTCCCCAGCCGACCGTCCACTTGCCCGCAACTGGTTGGCCCTGCCGCCTGACCACACTCGCGGGCTCCCCAAGCTCCACTTTAGGCTGCGTCGACCCCACTCCCCACTTAGGCCGGCATAGCGCTGAAAGTCAGCTCCCGAGCGGGGCACCCCCCGCGAGCTACCAAACTCCCAAAACCACTTCACCTTAAGGCTTAAGGTAGTCCCCTGTTCCTGGATCGTCCCGATACAGCGTCTCGCTGCAGGCTGAAATCCTCCCGACGCAGCACGGCAAATGACCATCGAGGATCGAGGGCAGAGGGGCTGTCACACTGCATCGATACTTCCATCGAACGACTGCCTGCACAATCTTCCAGGTACTGAGTCCTGCCGTTTCCTGGACCATCGTCACAAAATCAGCCATCGCAGCGTTTATTGCCGCTCAGCCACGCCGGATTCATGGCCGGATCGGCGGGGATGGCGGAAAGGCGACCGCGGCGATGCGTGTCATGTTCCGGAGTCATGGTTGTTGTGGCATGAGATCCGCTGTGAGAACGGTCCTGACGACGGAATAATTGAGCAGAACGCGGAACATCCTCGAGATTTGGATAAATGTCGTAACAGGAACGAGTGCACTCGCGGTCGAGATTGATGTCCGGACGCAACGTCAATAACATGGCCGACATCGTACGGACCCATACTTTCCCGTGCAAATCGCCACGAGCATCGAGCTGGTTCAGTTTCGGACGAGAAATCGGGTGCGGCTTTTTTGTTTGAGGCAATTTTCTTCCATGAAAGTGTCTATTCACTCAGTGAGCGATGTTGATGCCTTCGGCTTCGGATCCTTTTTGGAGGGGGGATTGAAGAATCTTGAGGCATTTCTACATCAGCGGTACTGGTCTCAATCAAGTCAAGCCCGATTCTGTAGGGAGAAGAAGGGAGAGCCACTGTGAAATGGATCTCACAGTATGCAAGACACATTCCAAGGCATTGTCGAAATCTTCGGTCAAGCGAGCCAACTGGCTCAATTGAACACCTGACACGCTAGGCTGGCAGCAATGTGAGCGAGTGGTATATGTGCGTCGGCGTACTCTAGAACTATGGGTATGATGAGTAGTTTCAAAGCTGTGACCAAACCAGTCATGGCTCGCTGTCTAGTCTTACGGTCTCTGTTTCGTCTTGGAAGCTTTTCAAAATCGAAGGATTTGCGAAAAACGGCATTGTTTGTGTGGAGGACAGCCTTGCCAATGGCATCGAATTTACCAGCTCATCAAATGTCAGGGGGACTTCCATGGGCAGCACTAATCGTTGGACAAGGACACGGCTCCATTGTCATCTCTTGTAATGCGAGACGTACATTATTGACAACCTGAGCTTCGCAGCACCGAAATGGGCCACGGGAACAACATGCAAAGCCACTTTGAAGAGATGTTTAGGACCGTGAGCAAGCGGTCTGCTGAAGCCATTCCTCACCACGTATGGTGCACTTACGTCTGCTGCTCTTGCGTCGTGTGACCTTTTGATTGGTTTCCATGTAATGTTGATGAGAACTCCTATCCCTCATGTTGATGCTACAACGGAAGGGGCCGACCTAGAGTTCGATTACGGAAGTGAGGGACGAGTGCATGCGGACAATAGGAAGTGGTGGAGGGTGAAAGTCTTTATATGAGAGGGAAGTGGGCGAAAGAGGTGTGATGCTTTTAGATAACGGTGCTCCTTGGGGAGAGGGACCTCGTCAAGCAACAGACTCTACCGTCATTGGATGGCTGCCAGTGCAGTCCGCTCTAAAACAGCGTCCTGTACGACCGTGATGCCGGTGATACCGCTACTGAAAAGCATACAGATAGACCATTTGTAAACAGAGGCTCTTCTTCCGGCAAAGGAGGTTTCCTCATTCATAGATCGGAGATTGCATTTAGGCAAATTGTGGGGCTAATCACGCAAAATCTCGCTGCATCATTCCGATAGTAATATGACCCAGCCAATCCCAGCCAGCGCAGATCGTACAGTAAGGTAGCCTTCATGACACATGCAAGCACCGTGCTCTCGTCTCCTCCAGATCAGAAGATTACCACAGGTCCACCACATATTGTATCAGTCAAGCCTATATCCAGCCAAACAGCCTCGCTTCCTACGCCATCTCAAAGATTATGTTCCCCGTGTCCTTGAAATGTATCTGCTTTGCCGACAGCATTACCGCTCACTTAGCAGCTGCCTTCTTCTCTCTCGCCTTTTTCAGTGCAGCCATGCGGCGCACTTTGTTTTCCTCGCGCTTGGACTTCTTTGCGGCGCGCGCCGCGTGGGCCTTTTCGAGAGGAGTCTGAGTCCACAATATCAGTGAGGACTTGTTGTGAGGTGAAAGACAAAGGCGCGTTTTACCTGCTTGGACGACACGGGAGGCGCCATAGTGTATGATCACGAGGTGGTATAAGGATTTGTTGTCGATGCCGAAAGATGTGAAGGTGGATGGGGTATGGAGTTGAAACAACAAGGGAGAGCTGAAGAAGTTTTGTTGCTGTGTTGCAATGTTGTTAAATAGAGGCGGACGCGATCTGGCGATTCGAGGTCGATAGTAACCTCCACTTCCAAGGCGCTATGCTTGTTCGGGCAGATAATCAACATGCTAAGGTTTAGACTTTGTATGCGTGATGTAGCATGGTACTTAGCTTAGCCCCATTCTTGTCCGATGTGCAGGCTTCATCATGGTATGTATTCACAATTGCAGTACGCACCGGTGCTTCAGTGCAGATTTATTCCGTATATGGAAGTAAGTGATTGAGCTGACGCACATCGCGCCTGCCACACTCTCAAATGTCAACCGTCACTACCGTCAAGCCTGCGGTTTCTAGAAAACGTAAAGTGCTTTATCAAAGGTTAGGCGACGATTATATTCGATAGTCAACGTCCGCCAGTCCGTAGGTTTCCGCCGCCATGCACTTCCGACTGTGGCATTTCGCCATCTTCACTTCTTCCTTAGCCTTGTGGCCCAATCCTCAGCATTATGAGCACGGCTCGTCCACTCTGTGGCTCTCACTCGACGTCCAATTCCACTATACGTCTCCAAATATCCCGCAATCCTTTGATTGGCTGTGGGAAAGCGCACAACATCTCGTATCGTGAGCAATAGCCCTTCCGTCTTCTCCAAATCCTCAATTGATTTCCATGTTTAAGCTCTTCGGCAAAGAATGTTACGTCGCCGAAAGACCAGTCGTCGCCGGACTCAATACTCAAGCCGGCATTTGAACGCATGAAACATAATGTCCTCAATCGAAGCTTCCCCCCTCAGAAATTCTATCCTAGGAATACCGAATTTGAGCCCGCTGCAAACAGCTCGAAGCAATACATCCGAGAGGTCACTGTTTTAGAAGATGCGCAGGATGATGTAGGTGGTTATGAAGGATACACCATGAAAATATGGGAAGATGGCAAGGTGTTGATCAAAATTGCGTCTCCAACCGGAGGACTACACTCACTCGAAACTCTTGCTCAGCTCTTCTTCGCGCACTCCACGCTTGCTTCCAGCTCTTACATGCCCTTCGCTCCCGTATGGATTAAAGACAGCCCGACTTTTGAACATCGAGGCCTTAATCTAGACATATCCCGCAATTGGATCCCTCCTGCTAATGTGATGCGGACTATCGAAGCCATGGGTGCTAACAAGCTCAACCGACTGCATCTCCACGCGTCCGATGCCCAGTCTTGGCCCCTCGAAATCCCAGCCCTTCCAGATCTAGCATTGAAGGGCGCCTACAGTCCATCACAAATCTGGCATACAGATGAGTTGGAAGCTGTGCAACGTCATGGCGTCATTTATGGTGTTGAGGTGTTCGTCGAGATCGATCTTCCGGGTCACACAACATCGATTGGCAATGCCTTCCCACATCTCCTTACCGCTAATAATGAGCAATGGGACAAATATGCCGTGGAGCCACCGTCTGGCCAGCTGCGGCTCAACTCCTCCGACGTCCCGCCCTTTCTCAATACTCTCCTTACCGACCTGCTTTCTCGCACGTCGCAATACAGTTCGCTTTTTCATCTTGGCGGTGACGAACTAAATCTTGATGCCTACTTGATAGACCCTACGGTCAGATCTGCGTCCCAGGGTGTCCTCCAACCTTTGATTCAGTCCTTCATCGATCAAGTCATCTCGCTAACTAGATCTCATTCGCTAACGGTGGTTATGTGGGAAGAAATGGTACTCGATTGGAATCTCACTTTACCTCAGGACGTCATTATCCAAACATGGCGCGGAAACCAAGACAACGCTCTTTCCACCATTCTCGACAAGGGCTACAGAACGCTCTTTGGCTCGAGTGCTTATTGGTACCTTGATTGTGGTTTCGGTAGCTTCTTAGACCCCGAACCCTCGAACCCAGAATCCCCTGTCAAACCGCCGTATCTGGATTACTGTCAGCCATATAAAAATTGGCGGCACATGTATGCCTACGATCCACTGGCAGATATACCGGAGCACCAAAGGCATTTGGTAATCGGTGGAGAGGCCCATCTGTGGGGCGAACTTACGGATAGCGTAGACTTGGATGGCATGCTTTGGCCAAGGGTCGCGGCTGCGGCGGAGGTGATGTGGAGCGGTTCTGGGAAAAGGCCTGACGAAAGTACGACAAGAAGGTTGGCTGATATGAGAGAGAGGCTTCTCATGCGTGGGGTTCGAGCTGGAGTTGTGCAGATGGAATGGTGCTTGAGGTACAAGGGTGGATGCACGCTTTGATGAATGAACGTGGCAGAAATACCCATGACTACCAATGAGATTTATTGCTAGTCAACATTGAATTGACACCTGCTCTCCAACGAACAAAGAGACTGTAGTTAGTACTCTAGGCGTTCACACTCCATAATTCATTTTTCTCATGATCCATCTGTATTTCTCTCTTGACGATGTTCGTAATTCAAGGCTGCATGGCGCAGACATACTCTACGTCTTGCGTAAGTCAATGTTACCTCGTAAATCTCCCTAAAGTAGCCATGAAACATCAATGCTACGTGCGTCCCACAACAGCCGTCAGCCGCAGCTCGTCCAGCAGTCGCAGCAATTCTGGAATTTCCTTCTCATTTGTGTATGCTCCTAAGCGCTACAATTCCAAACAACATCGCGCAAACGAACAGAACCATGAACGTCGCAGCAACCATCCTGCAACACTGCGAGGATTGTCTGTGTCTCATCTCATCCCGGTGCCGGCGATCGCATGCCTCACAGTGAGTGTGTGTTGCCTTGTTTGAGGTCGGCAGGAGAGGCTGGCTTGGAGCTGGTTGGTCTTGTGGCTGGTGGAGAGGATCATTTTCGTTCATGAAGGCTTCGTCGTCGGTGTCGTCCACGGGAATGTGCTGCGAGGAATTAAGGAGTGAAGATAGTTCAATGCCTCGGGCGTGGCGGGGAAGAGTTGCAAAGGCGCGAAGAGAGACCCTTTCCCGGAATTGCTTTGGAATGCAGGCTTACCGTGTGAGAGGTGGTGGGAAGAGGATGCTGGCTGGCGGGGCGGTGGAGGTAGAGGTCTTCATAGGCGGGGGCGGGGGAGGAGAGGTCAAGATTGCCCATTGTCGCTCGCGAAGTTCTTTACTGTATCGAATAATATAGGATGACGGCTTGATCGAAGGATGGAGCACCCGGTCAGCCTTTTGTATAATTCATTTGAAGTACTTAGGCTGGCTGCCATTTATAGATTTAAACTAGAATAGAGTACGAGCAGACCAATCAGGAAGCGGTTCTCCACGCGTCCTCAACAACCCCGACTCCCGGACTTCAGCCGAGACGAATCTCCCGGTCTCGCTCATATTCCAGATAGTCCTGATGCTCACCGATTTCGCTCGAAACGCAGCTGATGCTAGATTAAGCTGCCTCCCGATGTCATACGGGATAGCATTGCATTTGGCAGCAAGGTCAAGCGGCTGACCCGGAAGCCCGCCGAAATAATGTCTGATGCCAGCATGACATTTGATTGTACGGCTTCAACCCGTGCAAAATGACGTGCGTACACCCCTGAAGCTCTTCTGAGACTTGGGAGGATGTATTCCATGGCTTGGTTTTGTTACATCGTCTCTACATAGGCTTACTATCCCTGGTGTCAAATGAAACCACAATGCGTCGAGATCAACAGGGAGATAAAATCATAGAGGCCTAGATTATGGACAATGATACCCAGCTTCTAAATTGAATAACACCCTTGAAGTCTTGTTCGATTCCGAATATTTAGAGTAAGTAATAACACGATCCCTCCTCGAACGCAACCTCAATAGGCTCACCGCATTCGACCGGCAGACTGATCTAGACAAGCTCTCACATAAAGCTTTGCTCTAAGCATTGTAGCAGACATGCATACCTCTCTTCCTCTCTCTCTGCAACTCTAAAAACGCTAAAAAACCAAATTCGGCCATCGATAACCTGGGTCCTATTGACCTTAGAACCTGATGTAGCTGCAGAGCGTCTCTGGTCCTGAGCAATTAGCTTTTTATATTCTTGCTGACGCCTGGACCCTAGAAAAACTTGAAATTGGCTCAATGCGGCCTCGTGAGCCTCCTGCTCTCCATTTGCGTCGAAATTGGAAGATCGGAAAGGTCTCTTAGAGGAGGAGTCTTTTGAGGACGATGGTTTCGAGTGTATGCAGCCCATGTTGGAGTGATCTCCCGATAAGACTTCGGTTTTTCTAGGATTGCGGAAAACGTTGTTTCTGCAACCAGCAAGGGAAGATGATGGCCCGGATACTGAAGGGATGTTGGGGCTTTGGCTGAAATATGCTCGAATCTCGAGAAAAGTGTGAAACTTGATGTTATGTCGTCAAACTCGATGTTGTGTTGCTTGTAGACATGCCTCACAATGAAATATAACGCTGGTTGTAAAGTCTGGGCTATCAGGTCAGTAGATCCTCAAGTGGCACAAAAATTGATAGGCTGGTGCATGCTCTAGGGGCTTTCACCGACACCACTTTGCGGATATGTTACACAAAGTGACCTAAGCATGAGGACAAGCTTTCAGGACTTACATCATTATCAGCACACGTGTGGAAGACCAAGCTTCATCAAACCAAGACACATCTGTGAACTCACCTTATGCAGTCGAAACAGATTCATTGCTATGAGAGGCTAGTCCCACCTCCTTATCTACCAATCTCATCGCAAATACAATGGCAATCGCGATCGACATCTAGAATCCCATGTTACATCTACCAATCTCATCGCAAATACAATGGCAATCGCGATCGACACCTAGAATCCCACGTTACGCCGGGTTGCTGTGGCAGCGTCCTCATTGTAGAGAACCCTCTTTCCTTGCTTGGGAGCAGGCTTAAACTTGGCATTTCGCATAATGCTGGAGTATTCCATATCCGTACCCCAATGAGCGGAAGGTCTAGCAGGACTCGCGGAGCGCTGGGCATGTCTAACTGTGCCATTTTCTGGGATCAGAATTCGAGGCGGTTTGTTGTGAATTTGAGGCGGCGACCGACTATGCTCTGGTCTTGACAGAACTTCTGAGGCCCACGGATCATGAGTAGGGTTTGTTACTTTCAGTAATCGAGCTGGCTTGGGGTTGGCGCCTTTGCTGCCAAGTTGATCAAATGCTAATCGCCATCGATCATCAAGGCGTGGTGTGTACGAACGCACGTATCTCTCATCTCGGCCTCTCGGTCCATACCGCTCGTTGTCCTCGACCTCCTGCATGCTTGCGTACTGGTCCTCATCATCTACGACATACACACCACCAGCCCACTGTTGTTTCTCCCGCCGCTCGGGACGATTAGCCTGTCCTTGGAAGGTTTGCATCTGCCTCATTTCTCGCCGATGACGAGCCTTGTGTTGCTCTTCGACTTTCCGCCTTGCTTCAGCTTCTCGCCATTGTCGTAGCCCTTCCCCCGTGCGATTGGGGTAGGCGTGGTAGCCTTTGTGGAGTTGAGAGGCTTCCAATGGACGGCCGATGACTGGACGAACAGGCCTCCTAGGTTCACAACAATCGAACCACCCCATGGTGTCTTTCTTGGATTTTGTGCGTGTGGATTTGGTAATTCTCTTGTGGTATAGATAGCACAGAGAGATAAGCGTTTGCTACTTGCTGCAAGTGAATAAATCCGATGGGGGATGCCAGATACGAGAAAGGGTATGCCAGATGGCGAATATATGGCGAAACTGTTTTTCTTACAATGCCTTTGTGGTGGAATCTCGCATTGTAGCATCATGCACCACATTTCTTTCTATGTCTTTGTTGTTGGCTGACCACCCAGCTTGGTTTGGTAAGGGACCTTTGTCACATGAGTTTCCTTTGTTTAATGAGAGATGTACGATACAATGGCAATTGTTGATGAAGACCATTGTTCGTAATGTAGGCCTGCATACCTTCTTACTTGAAGTGGCGTTTCCGTCTTCAAGGAGCCCTTCACTCGCCAGGAAAGTTCTTTCCAATTCTGCAGATCGACTTGTCCAACTATGGCTACTCATCTGGAACGCTATATGGCGACCGTTCCAAGGTCCGTTGTCCGATTTGCAAACAGCGCTGTAAGCTCTTCTGAGCCTACCCATCACAAGTGGGACTCTAGCCTTGCCTCGACAGTAAAAGAATGCTCTGATCGCTTCGAGGTAAGCCCATCGCATGACCATCAAACCGGAGTTATTTATTACTCGCTTGGCCTTAAAACGTTAGATCATCTCGGGCGACTGCTCCAGAGCTCAACTCCTGAAGCCCATGAGGAAGTGGCTGCCTGGCTCGAGATATTGCAAGACACCTCCGAGATTACTCGGTGGGCAGCGATAGGTGCACATATGCGAAACGAAGAATGCGCAAGATTGGCCGCAATGGTGAGTCAAATCAAGCAACATTACTTTGACAGACTGGAGATTCTTGATTGCAGTAGGAAAATGCTCGCCATCTATACCTCGATGATCGTATGCGAGCGCTGGGGTTTGGACCAATTGAAAGCCTCTATCCGTAACGGTAATCGCTGGGGGCTCACATTTTCCGAATTCTACCAAGCTCACTACGCCAGTGTCTTTCTCTTGGACCAGCTCAGAAAAGCGTATAGCTGTAGTATCATGGTGGATTTCCATCGTACACAGGCTGAACAGCTGGCGAATCTTTGGGATAGGCAGCACAATGCTCAGATCCAGAAGTGGAATTGGGCATTTGATGAAACGGTTGCCATCCGTCAGTATGCGCGTGACTTGGGTCCGAAGGCTAACGGAGTGGAGTCGGAAGTGAATGATTTCTATATGCTCGCTGAGGCTAACGGAATGGCCGAGGATGGGAACTGACTTGAATCAAAGGCCCTGTCGTGGCACCGTAGGCTGGGGCTGGGGACGGAGGAGGATTCTAGGCTAGTATGAGTCAAAATTCTCCTTTGGACATGACATCAAGCTGCAAATGACCTCAATCTACACATCTTCTGGCTAAAGCTTTCTCCCTTGTCGATATCCCATATGCTGGTAGGTTGCAAAATTCAAGGATCTCTCGATGCCCCGGATACTTTCCCTCAGGGAAGCTTCTGATACAATAAGTGGATCATCGCCCGTTAGGATCTACTAATACTCTGCTCTTCTCGTCCTAGAAAATTAGCCGACTTCAGGTTGATTCCCTAGAATAAGACATGCTAAGGTTGAGGCTGCCTTCATGACTCGTTGAAGTCAATCTTCAACACCAATGTATCACAATGCTATCACATCTTTGTCTTTCTGGAGATCCATGCCCTTTAGTATTCAATTTCAATCCGTATCCTTCCTTCCTTGATATCTTTTCAGTTTCTCAGCAGCAGTCTTCGAATGAGGCTTACCCTTACTTCCTTGGATCATCACCGGATCTCTTCCGGCACGGACACTTCGAGAGTGTGTTAATTGCAATTAGAAAAGCTTCACCATGACTGCTATCGAAGCTCTCAATGAGTTTCGGCTCCTAGTCCAAGAACTAAGCTCAGAAACGCTTTCAGCACCATACGATCTCGAGAGGATCTTTACTGCCTATGACCACCTCGCTAACAATTACGAGATGTTCGTCGAAAATGCCAATCGGGTAGAGTCTCGGCAAGCGGACTTGTACAAGTGTTTCCATTCGCAAGCTCAAATCCTACATAAGCATACGAAAAGCCTGGAGGCAGAGCGGAAAGTTCGCGATAGCTTCTCTCAAGGGATCTCGATTGTGGAAGACAGATTAAGGATGTTTACCCTAGCTGGAGATGATGAAACCAGCGGGCTGGAAACGCGGTGTCACGATTGGAGATTCGAGGCAAAATCTTCTATATTGAGCAGCGAGCTTGACGCAATGAGGCTTGATTATGCAGTTTCCGAAAGACTTTGCATTGATATGAAGGCAATAGCAGATGAGATGGAACCCTTACTCAACGAGACAAGGACTGAGTACTGGGCGCAGCTCCAGATTTGGAAGAAGATGATCATTGATGTGGAAGGCCTCACGCCGATTGTGCGACGCATACAGATTAAAATAGCGCCTTTGCTGAATACTTTGACAACTGAGGAGATAGTGGCTAAGAATCAAGCCACGTCGATAAACCATGAAGCAGATTCAGTCACCAATGAGATCGTCTTGAAAGGAGCCGCTTCTGGTCAGGAGGACAAGTCTAAAAATGAGACCACAGTTGCTACGGACTGTCATGGTCATGTTCACCAGGACATAAATGGCAATGAAGCAGACAATGCTGCACGGATAATGGCCATCACGGCTGAGGTTGCTGTGGCTGCGAGGCAGAACCATCATTTGTTCGGAACTCTCGGTTTCAGCATCAGATTGATCTGGCTGCGTCTCACGATACGCTTCTCAATGTGATCCAAAGGCTAGAATTCACTGTACAAATATAGCAGCTTCAAAGCTAAGACCAATGTTGACCTTTGGGTTATGCCTACAGATGGACAGACAGCGATATTGAACATACGGCTGTAGGAAATGACCTTAGTCGATTCCTGAGGTATCGCAATGTCACTA
>JAABUH010002697.1_pt1 | contig 16586 bp, 17 predicted proteins | sample 5559121 | NCBI WGS metagenome assembly JAABUH01 (sample SAMN10711871, study PRJNA513364) | rock metagenome | isolation source: Antarctica rocks | place: Antarctica: Victoria Land, Battleship Promontory nord | collected 2015-12-28
GGCCACCGCCGGGCCCGCGGGAGTTTCGCAAGTCGGGTGCATTCCCCGCTGTGCTGTCGGGTCTGGAGGAACAACAGCTCCTTTTCTGCTTCTCACACCATTTGTCCGCCAGGGGATGATAGCCGCTCAAAACAGGTACGAGCTCACGGCGTCGACCTGAGACTGAAGCCCGTCTGCCAAAGGCAGGCTCAGCGTTGGCCCAGGGTGACTGTCGAATGCCATGTCGACTGCTGGGTGACGGCGGATTGTCCGTAGCTCGATATCTTTGGAGAAGAGCGATCTCACACTACCCCGCATTTTGCCATCGAGGGATGCAGGACCGAAATCGATTGGAAGCGCATCAGAGGAAGACGATGTCATACGCCCTCGCCAGATATCAAGGGATTAGGGACCGAAATCGGTTGTAAGGTCGCAGGTTCGGGATGGCAGGTTGACGTGGTGAGCCTGCCGTCTGGAGGCTTAGGCCACCTGTGGCGTCGTTTCGATTGCTCCCTCCTGGCCTTGATTGCCAGAATCCGCTCTGCAGAGCACCCAGGGCCCCAGGATACTGCCATCATCACCTTACCCATCAGACTCGGCGGTATGGGTGTCCTCTCCTTTGACACCTGCGCCCCACTCGCATCCCAAGCGGCAGCAGAGTCAGCAGACCTCGTCCTGACCCCATTACTCAGTCTCAACCATCAGGAGGCAACAGAAAGCATCATCAGTCGGTCTGGGCCCATCAGGAGCGAAGAGTTTGACATCAACGTTGTCTCGTTAGCCTCCCAGGCTGCCCTAGCGGCCGCCCTGCCTTCTCAGGTGACGCAGCACCTTGTCCCCCTCCAACTAGCCACCCAGCTTGCCCACAAACACCTGGATTCTTTTGCCTCGACTAATCGGCGCTTGAAGCCAGCTCTGGATGCCCCCAGGCCTTCTCGGCACCGCCCTTTCACCCGGTTGGTTCTCAGTTGGGGAGGATTGATGGAAAGCGGCACTACGGACGCGCTGCAGCTTTGACAAGGTGTCATGAGTGGAGGGAACTTTTCTTACATGATCCGCCCTTTGTCCCTCGCTCTCCTGAGGGCGAGGGTCAGAAATGTCGACCTATAGGTCTCTAGCTCGTCTGTAGAGTCTTGTAACTGTGTCAGAAGCGAGATGTAACCCCTAAACCCCTCATCGTCCTGCGATGCCGTCGTCCTCCTGTTCATTCTGCTGGCGCAGGGTGCTAACGCAAGGTCCTTGCAGAAACCCAAGTCATGACACTCTGGCTCAGACCCATCCTCCCCAACCGGCCTGTTTGTGCATCATGTCGACCCGTTTGTGTCGTCCTCGACAAAGGCGTCAGAACAGGGAAGACTAAGTCGGCCCGATCACTAGGTTCATGGTCTCGACGATGCGGATCACCACAGTATCGTCATTGGCCAATTGCGTGTCATTGGGCGGAATTGGAACACGTATCGCGCTTCCAATCGAGCGCTCGCGCTCGGGCATGGAGTCTCGTCTAAGAGCGCTGGTACGGGCGCTCACGAGTGAAGAAGATTCGGCGGTCCACTAACACAGCCATGCTCTTGATGACTGTTGGATATCAGGTACCAGCCCTGACGAAAAGGTAAGTATCTGGCAATAACAACATACATCAATCGCCTCCCGCACACAACAAAACCTATCCCGCGCGTTACGTTTTCACATAAGCCACGATCGCCATCACCAGGAAACCTATGATCATTGGTGACACGGTGGCCAGTATGATGAGCGTGGTGTTCCTCCTCTCCCTCTTCTTCCCTACATCGTACCCATCAGCCAAAGAACCTTCCACTCCGAGCGGAGATGGACTCACTAGCCTTTTCGTCTCCCGGGCCATCGGCGATCTGGACCTTCAACCTCTCCGTCGACGAATGTTGCAATCGATCCCAAGTCTCGTCCAGGATCCGAGACCATCCTGTACCGCTATCGACCTTGGCGTCCTTGTCTTCTGGGGCGAGGAACTCGATGCGCCCGGGTGAGTAGGAGGATAGGAGCGGGAAGGCGCGCTGGACCATCGCGGTTGTTACCTGTTTTTCCGGTCGACCGAAGTGAGAGAAAGAGGAAGGCTTCGTCAGGATGAAATCCTCAACAAGGCAACAAGCGAGCTAACCTCCTTGTCCTTACCCATGACTGCCAGCACACTCTCCGTCTTCCCCTTCACAGGCCATCTCGGCACAAAGATGAACGTGACGATGGATTCGCCGAATCCAGACCCGGATCCCGAAGCGTGTCTCGGTGGATATGTGTCGTTCGCATCCGATGCCAGTGGAGTCTTCCAAGTATCGATTACATCCTCGCCGTCATTTGGGAGGCGCTGATACTGTGGTAGGATTGGAGACATTTCGGCGAGCGCTCGAATGGTGCGATGGAGATGAAAAGAGAGAGACTTAAGCCGCAGGGTGGGTGGCGTGGAGCGGTGCAACAACGGAAGGGTATGCCACGTCACGTATTGGGCTCACTACCCGATCAGTTGATACGGTTGAATTGGAGGCGGAGCTCTCTTGCCCAGCTCTCAAGCTGACTGGCCCGGTGCAGTAATTGCTCCTCGAGAGACCCAGCCGCTCTGGCTACCCCTTGATGATGTCCTTCAACCAGCTTGAAGTCGAGGGCTTGCTCGAGAAGGCAGTATTAGATCGCAAGATCCCTCTCATCAGAGGCGATAGTGAGGAAAACCCTCAATCTCCTGGTTACGTGGACTGACAGCGACGAGTGTATAGCCCTGCGCACGCTGGTGCAGCATCCGGCTCGAGTGGACTTGGGTTTGGCTATGGCCACGACGAAAGAGACGAAATGTGTGGATGAATGGCGTCTACACGGGAAACGACGAACGGGCCCCCGAATGGTCACGGCACGAACGGGATCGCCGACCGAGATCTCGAGGGTTCAGGCTTCTTATGTTGTTGATTGCGACGGGGCGAACTCGACTGTTTGACTCTCATCACTCTCCAGCCCGAGTCAAGCTGAGAGACGGTCTCATCGTAGGAACACTGCATCCTCCTTGGCGGAGTGATCTGTGAGACGGACCCGGTTAAAATTCAAGCACATTCATACGACATTGCGAAAGCAGCGTGAGAATGATCTTCTGGGCATTTGGAAATTCGTTGATACCTTGGGATGTAGCACCCGGCGAAGTTTACGATCCCCCACTCGGTCGACCAGGCATCCTCACCTCCCGGCGCGAAGCCGATTACCAGTCTCTTCAGCGTTGACTCAGAGTTCGCGGAAGAACAGAGCAGCTGTTATTCGACGACGTTCACGGTTACGGTTGGCACCTCATCACCTTTGAAGACGAATCCGATCGATAGCCAGCTCTCCGGCGATTCCCGAGACTTCTTCATGACTGCGCTTGGGGGCAAATGCGTCAACATCACACGGGTAGAGGACGTCGAAGGTGAGTACCGGGTCTGGTTCCCCATTGACACCAGACTCGACGGCGTCGTCCTCGTCCGGCCGGACTTTTATATTTTCGGACGCGCATCGGTGGGACAGGTAAACGGGCTAGTCCACGACCTGCGAGTGAAGATGGGCGCAGCATGAACCATTTGTGGAGTGAGGGGGCTCCCGTAGGTCAGAATCAATGTCACGAATCATCGTATAAGCATGTCTTGTATGTTCGAGAGCCCAATCCGGAGCGACCCTTTCGTCGCCACTTAGTATCGAAACCCCGTGGGAGGCCGCTCTCGCCCTGGCCCCCGGGAACCGGCCAGCATCAGGCTTCATTTGTTGCTTGGATGGGATGCTCTATGTTCCAGTCAAAGCTTGCCATGTCGCAACTCGCTGTACCTATCGCTCCGTTCCTTTCTCAGGCGAAGGTTGCAGCGAAAACAGATTGCGGCCGGTCGTTTTTGAAAGCGGCTCATCTGCTTCGACACGCGATGAGCCATGCCCACGAAGAGCCTTTCTCGTGTCTGGTTTTTAACAAGGCCTTCGCTCGAACCGATGCGCTCCAGCCACACGAGCGCACGTTGCAGTCTGCGAAGCGCAGGCGAACAGAGGATTCTTGTGCCACCACGGACTCCGTTGAAGGAAGTACAGGAGAGACGAGTGAACTCAGGCAGGTCTCGCCTCCGAAGACCTTCGATACATCGTAAAACAGGGATACCTCTTCGAAATCATATGGTGAGTCCGCGCGGAAGCCGCCGTCGCCGACGGAAGCGACTCCCTGACTTCGATGATGATACCCTCTCTGACCACCGCGGCGCCTTCCCCGATGTTCCCCCAGCCTCCTTCCTCACTGAATATCCAGCGATGCCCTCCATGGGCGTCAACCTCGATTTCCTGATCGGGGATTGGTTTGATCAGGACGGAGGAGCATCGGTGGCAGAAAACGCTCTGGCGCTAGTCTTCTCCGAACAGGTGCAGACGAAGCCCTTGATGAGCGGGAGTTACGGCCACCATAACCCCTTACAAGACGTTTACACTCTCGAGGACCGGCCTCAGAGTTCTCGCGGGCTGCCTCCACGCATGTCAGTCAACGAAGTACGCAGGAGCAAACCGCAGATGTGGTCGGATCATTCGTCCCTCCCTGGCTCTCACAGTGCCCCACCACATCCATCCGGGGCAGCCCTACCGCGCGCGGTCTACGAGCAGTCTTGCCGAATCCGGACACAGATTGCTGGACTTGGACGATGACATGACCACGTTGGCGAAATGCCACGATATTCTCTCAATCTTTCCCGATCCGCGAAGAGCGGCACCGCAAACGCAAATCCTCCGTGTGCTTTGGCACTAAACATGCACCGTGCGCTTGTGTCCAATAGGCGACATCGAAGAAGCTGCGGGCAGCAGGGAGGGCAGTGCCGAAAGCGAGAGTATTTCCGAGATTCAGACATGGATCAACACACCAGCTGCGCAGGTGGCAACGCTTCCATTGCGGACAGATCCTATATCAAGCGGCAAATCTCAAGGACCTGGCGTTTCTTGTCCCACGGTGAGTCCCATACAGGTTAATCTATCAACGTATTGATGGTCTGGACTTTCGACAGTGCAATCTTTCAGGCGACTCTCCTGCTTTTCTGCTACTTTTCCTTCGCCAGCGCGTCCTCTGGGACAGCAGAGTTCGTGGACGTACTGGGAGTCGTCGACTGGCTGCGACTTGCCGAATCATGTGACCTCACAAACGGAGCCGAGGTTCCTTGTCGGCATAGTTCACAGTCTGCACAGCAGGCTGTCGAAACACCTCAGGAGCGCAATGTGACGGACGGCAATCAGGGTCAAAGGGTTCTTCGAAGGACAAGAGAACCAGCTGGACATCGTCATGTGAGGGGGGACCCGGCGCTAGCCGGCCAGAACTCAATGCGAGCCCGAGCATCGCTGATCTCGCATCAGCTTGCGGTCTACCAGCAACCGTCCCTTGCGAAGGTGTACGCCACGGGGCATGGCGACATGCTTGGGAATATCCTGTCGAACATCTGTTTCTGAGCTGCGGTCCATGGCCTCGGATGTCACGTTGCTGTGTCCAGTCGCGTGAAGTATCCCCACCTGTTCTCGGAGACTGCCTGTATCTTCCGAAGTCATCGTACCGGTTCGATTACTTGGATGGATAAGCTGAAATGGTCAACAAGTTGTCTAGCACGGTCGGACCTAGCACACGATCTGCGCAGACGAGCTCTTTGAGGTGTACTCGGTGTCTATACGGGATGTTACATCCCTCAACATGCGATGCACCATATACGGGTACTGACGACAGTTAGTTAGCAAGAATCGCCCCAGCCTGTGTCTTCTGAGCACCAAAGTAGCTTGGATCCGTGCCCCAGTATCCGTTCTGCTTCAGCTTCGACGGTATACCGGCTGCCATGCGAGCCATCTCACTCTCCAAGGTCCAGGGTTCGTACTTGTGACCCGGCGGCACATTGGTGTTCTCGAATGGCTCGCCTTTCTTCAAGCTCCCCAAGACGGCCTCATAATTGTCCGTCGCGTACCGCTCGGGATCGTGATCCCAGACCCATCGGCCGAGCTTAAAGAAGCCCACGTTCGCGAACCTCGGATCAGTCGGATTCTTCGCGAACGCCTCGATGTCGACGCTGTGAAGTTCTTCCCGATTGAGGAAACCGGCCTGCTGCAAGATGGACGTCCTCTCAAACCTACTCTCGCGAGACCTGTCAGCACTCATAGGCTTCGTTTCAGAACGAGACACCGACCGAAGCTTGTTGTGCACTTTTGTAGCCCATCCGATGTTTCCTTTACCAGCCAGCCTTAGACATTCTGCCAACGACGTCCCGTCCTCGAGCGCCTGAACAGCCCCATTCCCGGCAGTCGGGAGATAAGTATGTGCAGCGTCGCCGATGCGGACCAGACGGCCTCCCTCAGAGGTCCACTGGTATGAGCTGTCTCGCATTTTCAGCTGCCAGTCGACCACCCTGTCGGGAGTCTGTTTGAGAAAGTCGACGACAGCCGGGTCCCATTCGACATTGGCCTTGTACAGATGAGGGAGGAGCTCGTCCGCCGCGTGAAGGTTGCTCCACGATTCCGTAGCAGTGCCCTCATTCTGGGTGAGAGAGTCAGTTCATGACCAGCTTGGTGAGGGACTGTGCTCTCACCTTGTGCGTGAAGACCCATGCGACATAATCTGACCTGAGGAAGAGAATGAGATGGACGTCTTCTCCCACGTATACCCGGAAGTCGGGGTGCTTGTCGACGTCTTTGACGAGATCGTAGGCGGGAGAGTCCTTCTTGATGATCCCGACAGGAAACGCAACCCGAGCAACCGCATAGCCGCTGTCTTTTACGTGGGCAGCTCCCGCCGTCTCAAAACCTTCCAACTTGGTCGCGATCCCGTTCGCGACCATACACACGTCGCAGGCATACTCGTCGCCAGGCTTTGTATGGACCACGACTTTGTCCTCAGTTTCAACGACGCTCGTAACACCTTGTGCAAAGAGGATTGGAACACCGAGTCGCTCGAGTTGGTCTCGCTGAATTTTCGCCCAGCGGGATCGCAGGTTGAGGAAGGAGACGTTGACACCTGGCGCCGAGTGTGTAGCGTTGTCGCGTTTCCACTCGGGATACCGGCTGAACAGCAATTGGCCGGGTGGTGTCCAAAGGGAGGTTGTACAGTCATGTACACAGCTATGATAGTCCTCTAGCATGCGCGGGAAGTATTTCATGTTGACCAGGGCAGACGGTGGCAGCGTGAAGTAGTCGCCTAAACACATCAGCTGTTTTGGAAAGCAAAAAGTCAGTGGCTGCTCACCCAACACGGACAGCTTGTCGGCGCGCTCCAAGACTGTCACCTCGCATCCTTTACGCCAACATTCGAGAGCGGGGGACTACAATTTTCCGGAGGAAGAGATCTTACCCCACGCTATTTAGTGATATGCGATAAGCAGCTCCGTAACCTTTTCGCTTTCAATCCTGTCGACGAGACGTCTCACTCGCGACAAAATCTTCATCAGTCCGGGCACGCGGAATCTGCTCGGGCCAATGGGGACAGATATGGCCTTCGAGAAGGCGTCAACGGCTAAGGGTCGGCAATACTGTAGAACGCTGGTTTACCCGGAGTCTCGCGGTCATTCCCAATCGCAAACATGTGCCCGGAAAGCTCAAGAATTGACGGGAATGGAATCGGATTGAAATGTCTTGTGAGTCATGTTTGGGAATCTCGGTCATGCTCAGAGGTAAGTTGTTGCGTGAATTTTATTTAGAGGAGTTGAACGATGCCGAAGAGAATTGGCCTGTCGATGACGTCGCGTCCCCATCGCAACTTCGACAACTCAGGGATAAATCAAGGTTGTACAACTTTTCATTGCGATTTCGTGCGAGACAAGAATCGAAGCTCTACAGTTTCGAGGCTCTGACCACCTGGTGTTTTACAAACCTGCATAGCCGCTATGCTGATCCTTGTGGATAGAAGACACCAGTAGCTGGATTCATTTCTTGCTGCTGCCCTGGGTACTGCTTGTGTTTGAAAACGTCATGGTGTCGTCAGCAAAATGTTCTGTGTCACAGTCCCGTGCACTGATCCTATATAACCAAGATAGTTCGGATCAACCAAGATCCGAGCTGTTGGGCCTGTTTCCTCACCGGTTAGGCACTGTTTCTGCGTAGCATGCTATTGGTTATGGATGGGTTCGTGACACACAGCAAACCCGCTGATTGGAGACCAATTACCTATCTCTTTAGATCCCTCCGAGAAACCATTGTCTTGACGCTGTATATTTCCCAACGGCAGAAAAGCGCGGCGAAGTTTGTGTGAGCCTTTCGAGGGTCTGACAAATCTTGTCGGCTTGTGCAAATCAGCTATGTTGATTTCACTCTGTCTGATTTCGAATTACTGTAGGCGATCATTCGACACGTCGGTAAAGGACACTACTTGTGTCCACCACATCCAATGTGGACAACTAACAGTTAAAACTCTACACTTCAAGGACAAAATCGAGTTTGTAAGATCTGTGAAGGCACCGCCTGTTTGTGTGAGAACAATACACCACATCGAAGCGGACAACAAAGAGGCGAAGCTCTACAATCCCAAAACAACTCGAGGTTGTATAACGAATCGAGGTTGTACGATTTGTCGACTCTAAAGGTAATACCTGTCTTTGTTAACGCTTCATTCCCTTCCTCATCATCACCCCTAGTCCGTCGGGTCCTTCCATGTAGTGTTTCTCTATGGACTAGCTGCGGTCTTCAATCTGCCCATTCTTGCTGTCGCACGATTAGTAGAGACGCCATCTAATATCTCAGACACTTACAAGCCTGCCTTTCACCGTTTTCTCCTTCTTGACCGGCCGAATCCCCTTTCCACTAGCTACACCGGTGCTCTCCCTTAGATCCTTCGTAGAGAATCCGGTAACTCGTCCGCAATGTCGTCTAGCTTCTACTGCTACTGTGACCATGTCGGCAAGTGGCTCGGAAGTACTGTTGGAAGAGGTGTTCCCGAATGATGATGGTTTTGTCGATGGCCGATCCGACTTGTAAAGAGAGATGGTTGCCGGTATTCAACTACTCGTTCTTGTTCTTAACCTAGTTCTTGTTCTTAACCTGGGTGATATCCCACTTGCAGTCAGCTCGCTCGACATGCTACTCACCTAGCGTCCCGATGCCACAGGTCATGCTCCTCACAAACCTGTCCACTGTCCAGCACTGAGCAGCATCCGGCTTGTCTTCCCCTTCTCGGGACAACACAGGGAACGGAGATCGAGGAGGCGATTCCCGATATACAGAATACGTCATCATCGCCCGGTATGCTGCAGCCTATACAGATGAGCGGAGACCTTTCGAGTGAGAATTGGACGAAAATCGTTACTGCGCCAAAGCATTCCTCTCTGTAACGCGCCGCTCGTCCGGATGGAGAAGGTGCTGAAATCTGTAAGCTGAGATCAACCATGGCACTAAGGAAGACTCGCCTTGCCAAAGACCAGAGTCAGGCGACGAGGGTGTCATGATATCGCTTATCATCCTTTTTCCCGGCCACTCCTCGTGTCTCAGCCATCCCTTCGTCTTCCCCAAAAGCAGAGGCCATGCACCGATCCAGAGGATATTGAACTCTGCTCGATTGAGTACAATACAAGGGGTCTTTAACTTCTTAGCAGGATCCCCGTAAGTCCCCGTATGTCTGAGAGGTGAAAAGGTGGTGAGAGGGTGACGTCCCAGATGCCACACTCCGGTGATATGTTCGGCTATGGGGGAAACCCCCGCATCTGCCCCCAGCTGTCAACGATCCCCTCTCATTCATCATCCACCACGCCATCCGGAAATGACTCACATCGCTTCAATCTTACACAATCATGTCCCGCCAAAGCTTCGTGTGAAGGACGTAATGTCGAGACAACATGTCAAGGACCTCAGCGACAATCAGAGGGAACTCTTTCGTGATGGCAACGGTGGGTATACAAAGGTCATCACCATACGACATCAATCGAGCTACCTCCCCGAGCTCTATCACAAGTTGAACGATTCTTGGGTCGAGGCCGACACTCCCGATCCGATCCTCACCGAGCTCGCCGCCATCATTTTGTCTCATTCACATTTTCACTCCTCGTTCTCGACTCATTCCGAGATTTACACCCTGCATCCCGTGTGCGAGCATCAGTTGTTTTCCCTCGTCGCGCTCATCATCTCACTATGGGGTCTTACGCTTTTCAAAGCGAGGACGATGCGGGACTACAAATGGGGCAGGGTGAGACACGTCATTCAAACCGGAAGGGCGGACGCTTCGTTGAGCGATCTCGATAGTAAGACTGCGGTCATTGCGGAGATAAAGTATCCTCGCGCCTCGGATGACGACGGTGTTGACTTGCTCGATATTCTCAAGCTCATTGCAGCCGCCGAGAGACAGAATGGGTTCAGACTTGGATTGTCGGAAGATGGAAAGGTATTGACAGGGGATGCTACAACCCTCGCGACCATGTCTCTTCACGTCATACAGGTGAGTTGTGGCGCCCCCGGGGGTAGCACAGGCTCGCTGATGCACAATGCCTTCTAGTTGATTGAGGAGATGATCATGAATTCAGTCGGTCACGCCATGTGGACCTGCTATCTCGCCTACTTCTGCTTGCGACGTGTCGGTCCATACGAATATACCATCTCGGACGCCGTCAGTCGTGATCGTACTTCACTCCCGGTTCATTTGCGTAACAAGGTTCACGATTCATCCCCTCTCCAACTCCTGCTGGCTCTCGCCGCTTTCGCCTCGACGACGAGTGTGGATGATGGCAAGCTCGGTTGGCATGTCGACGGCCCGCAGCTCGAGCCTTCATCTTCGAGTCCGAAGAAGAGGAAGAGGGGTCCAGAAGGAGGGCATGACGAGCATGGAGATCCGTCCACGGGAGGTGGATGTGGTGAGGCAAGCGGAAGTGGAAGTGGGAGTGGAAGCAGAAGCAGAAGCGGAGGTGAAAAGCGATCGAGGAGAGGCGAGTCGACCTCGGATGCTCTTGGAGACATCGAGACAAACGCCAATGACTTACCGGACGATGAAGGACCATCCTCTGCGGAGAACTCCATCGAGTTGATCACTCCCATCAAGACTCATTTCCCCATCCATGTAAGCGACTGTCTCCTACTCAGTGAGAATAAGCTCACATCGCTGACCCCTTTCCGCTCTCAGCAATCCAACCAAATCATCGATACCGTCGAGTTCAACATCGATCCCAACCTTTCGCTCCCAATCAAAACCGGTCCGTTGGATCTCGTCCCCACAGATCTCATAGGAAGAACCTTTTATTCGCTCGAGAAACCTCACCCTGTCAAGGACGATCACGACGAATTCCCCGTGGTCTCGCATGTATCTGCCCAATTCACCATCGCCGGAACCGCGGGTCAAGGTGTCATCGGTACATGCTTTCGAGGGAATCTTTCGACCGAAGCCGGATCTGTCATTGCCAAAGTGATTGATCTCGACAAGTTTGACGACAACGACACCCATGATGACGGAGATAAGGACGAAGGGGAGTTTGAGATGACGACCGTGAGGTCAAAGGCCGTCAAAGCGATCCGCGACGAATTCAACATCTTTCATCGTCTGTCCGAACTTCAAGGTTCTCTCATCCCCAAGCTCCACGGCGTATTTGTTCATCGGAACGGGCGGGATAAATCGATGGTGTACGCCATGTTGATGGAAGATGTCGGTGAAGAAGTGGAAATAAAACGACTGAATTCAGACCAAAAGTCTGTCAAGTCCTTTCTACCAGTTGATCTTTCTCTTGCTGATTGCCTCTTCTCGTTGTTAGGAAGACAATCGTATCTATGTATGAAACGTTACATCAACGAGGTATCATCCATGGCGAGGTCCACCCGAGGCATATCCGATCCGACAAAGACGGTCAGTTCAAATTGATCGATTTCGATCGTGGGCAAGTCGTCGAATCCGGGTCGTGGCCGTGTATAAACGAGATGAGTGAACTCGCCTCATGGCTCAGGGTGGGTTGAGGTTGAAGGAAAAGAGCGGAGAGAAGAGATTATACTTTGCATATAGAAACCATATACCGTCTTTGTACGTCAAGATGTTCTTTCGGCGTATGGGATACAGGCTTGACAATCTGACAGAATGAATCTGAGTACGGGTAGAGGGGCGAAATTCGAACGGAGAGAGACGACAGATAAGATCTCGACATTCTCTCTCTCTGTCTCTTCCTCTCTCTCTCTCTCCAGCGCGGGATAACTCCTCGTCATCAGAATGAAGCCGGTATACGATCTCCTGGGGTGTAGTCCGGAATTCTCACACCGGCGTCGCTGACTCTTGGTGGCCAGGGATTATCTCTCTTTCTAACCCGCATCTTACCCATATGAAAATCACTCCGTCGTGGTCTCCCTGACAGTAAGAACGAGAGGTTAGGGTATAGCCCTTTGTTTAGTAGGATACACCATCGTACCGAGGGCGATCGCGATCAAGATGATGTGGATCACCACAATGGACAGGGATCAATCCAGTGGACGCGGTGACGAACTTTAAGATTCCCGTTCGAAAGGGATCCCACCTCCAAAGAAATCCGCCCTCGGAGGAGCGGCGAGCGGAAGGGTGTCAAGCTTTCCCAAATCATTCGTCTCTGCTTGGCCCAATGGCAAAGTCTCCGCTTGCAGAATCGACAAGTGTGTGAGGGCACTTTCGAGTAAGACGGTGATACATAGCTGTCGCAGATATGCAACCCATTGCAGTATGGACCTCATACCCCGCAGTCCAGAAGTATAGTAACCGTACTCGGCCGCTCAAAAGTATAGCTGCCATACCCTTTCGTCCGAAGGTATGGTTAACATACCCCGCCGTCCAAAGCATAGTAGCCATACCCAGCCGTCCCCAAGTATATCCTCACATACAGCTCAGCGACTGAAGGGAGAAGGCCAAGGGATCATGACTCTGGAGACACGGCCGAGGATGATCTGGGTTTGACGCGGTCAACGACTAATTGGTCGAGGGATCATCTCTGTTGCGAATGGGACATGACAGCTGAAGAACTGCATCGAGTTAAGCTCTTCTAGGTGGATGAGTATATGTGTCTAAATTGACATCCGCACGGATCGTGCGTCCACCGCCGCATCCGGTGGGCTCAACGCCACCTTGCCTCGTCCGAAACAATCTCTGGCCAAGAATACGAGCGCGGTCAAAAGACGGTGCAGTTTGCCTAATCTCCTTGTTTTCCCCTTGGATTCATTCCTCCCCCCTCTCACAAGGCAAATGCGGGTCCTATCTGCAGAAGATGACGAGATCCTTCGCCCAGCTCAGTGATCAAGTACGGTCCCTCTGGTTCTAGCAAGGTATGGATCACCCCAATCGTGGCTGGAGGAGACCGTCAGACGTCTCGTCTCGGCATACAAACTCGTCATCTAGTCCCGTCCCGATGCAGACAGACAGCACCAACCCGATCCCCAAGGAGTCTAGGTATTCTCTATCTGGAGTGTAGGAAATGCGCGCGTCCCACCTGCGAAAGTTTCCTGAGCTTGAATGGCCTAAGGAGTAATCAATACGGCTGTTTGTCTAAGAGCGTCGCCATAGTACAGCCCATTCGGTCGTGCTTTATCGTCCCACTTGTCCCAACGTTTTCTAAGATACGCATAATTTTCCCTAAGCTACGTCAGATACAACCCTTCACAGACCTAGTCGCAATCAAACCCAGTCGCAGTCAAACCCAGTCGCAGTCAATCCCCTCTCTCGCCCGCTTCGCATTCCACTTCCTCATCCACCCACTCAACCCCCTCAAATCAGCCCCAACAATCCAATCACTCCCACCCCTCGTCAACAACTTCCAAACCTTCTCCCTCAACCACCACGGTTGACCACTAAACCCCCACCATCTTGTCAACAAAGATGAGCAGCTCAGAGGTCGGATCATCGGGATGTCACGCCTCCTCACTTTCGATCCATGATCGTCACGTTTCCGAGTTTTGGTCGTCGAACACCTGCGTCTGGGAGGTTTACGCAAGGAGCGCTTCCTGCAGCTTAACAGGAGCGAGCGTGGTATCTGACGGTGCCGTCAAGTGGAGTTGTGAGCCAAAGTACCTGTCCTGAAGTCCTTGTCCTTGTTGACCTCGGTTATGCGTGTGCCCTCCTCCTCGTCATCATTCTCATCGTCGCTATCGGCGCTCTGGCCGGCCTCGACATCTGCATCGGTCGGCTCGGGACTCCAGGCGATGATGGCTGCCCGCGCTCGTAAAGCAATGGCGAGTACTTTGCCAGGAAATGTAGCGCGTCTGCACCTTGCACCGGGGACACGCGTCTCCTCCCATCCCCGCTACTCGAGGCCGAATGCATCTTTGGTACTTTGAAGCCCTGCTTTTCATTACGAGTACAGTATAGTCGGTACAGACTTCAAGGGCAAGCATTCCCGCCACGCATTCTGAGGTTGCTCGTGTATCGCCCATTGATGGTCGAAGAGCTCATCCGTGAGAGACTTTGCGGTGGTCTCCAAAGTCTGAGTTGAGATCAATCGAGGCCACCAGAAGGAAGGATAATCCGGACGGGCATACCGAAGAGCCACTGGTTGCTGGATGCGTGCGTGAGGACACATGTGCGGGTGCCAAACTTGGGCTGTTTAACCTTTCGCTCCCATTATCGGCACTGTATAGGTGGGAAACCGCGAGTTCAGGGATATTAGAAGTAGGCTTGAGCTACCAGAATATCCAATCAGATGTTAATCAAACGCGTTATTAGGCCCTCGCGGACGCGTCATATCTACCTCCTCCGTTCGTGTGCCAAGTTGTCTTTTGACCTGTTTTTTATCGTCTAGTTCATGCTGTATGCTTGTTATCGGCTCGAGACTGCGTACACATCATCAATTCATCGTGCTCTACATGGAATCGGCCATGACATCACCTTTTACCCTATCAAACCCGTCCAATCACGCTCCTCCTTCCCCCTTCGCGGTATTCCCGGTAACCTCTTCAAATAACGCTCGTTAAGGTCTCCACTTCGTTGTTCCCCCCACTCCCGCACCGTCCTATCCTTCCCACGCATTCATCGACCTAGCCGGAGCGTCTCTAGATGGGCCTGTCACACAGGAAGGAGGATTCTTAATTGGGATAATTATTAGATCGATCGAGAAATGGTAAATCTGCTACTATGGTCTTGATCGAGTGGTTAGGGACAAACGACCGGTGGCATCGATACACGGGGGACCCTGCGAAGCAGAAAGGTCAGCATTTGAAGGAAGCTGTTGCATTCCTGCATGCACGAGGTTGCTTGCTGAAGGAGACGTCATCTATCAAGACTAAGGTACGAAATTGAAGCCTTACGCTTGACTAATGGGTGTTATAGCTCAATGACCTTGCAAGGAAGTTCAATGAGGCCATGGAGTTCAAGAACCACACCGGTCAGGGTATAGAGAACGATTCAGAGCAGCCTCAGGCTTTTAATGACGACAGGCTTCATAGTAGGTGCATAATTGGGCGATTATCATCATTAATGGTTGTAGTCAGGCTAACCCAGATATGCAAACACTGGGACAGCTTGCTACCCATCATGAGAGACCGCGCCAGCTCCAATCCAGGTGGTCTTTACCACACGGGGTCGCAAACAGACGAAGCAAGAGGGGCGTTCATGCGGAAATCCGGTGTGGGTCGCGAAACGTCTCCAGAATGGCCGTCCGTTTTCCGATGATGTCGCTCAATCTGATCCTTCCAGTTCTTCTCCCTACCGTTACTGTATACTCTGGGTCGGTGGAGGGTATCGAGGACGCATCGTGGCTTCGTATACAAGCTGAAGCAAGGAAAAGGTTGACTGGGGAGAGGGATCGTCTTCGAGCAGCAACGCCTTAGGTAAATTAGGCTCGAGTTTCGAAGAAAGTGGATAACGTTTGGAGTAACGGGGCATGTTGAGGTTCCTCTCATCCAAAGATTCCACAGGTGTGTCATCCCAGTCCTACACCTTTGATGAGACTCCGTCTGGAAGCGTTGGAATGGAGATGCCTGGTGGTACAATATCCTCCCCTCAGTCTCCAACCCCATGTACAAGTACATCTCTCCTAGTATCGCACGCCGCCCTCGAACATCTCGACCCTGCACGGGTGAAATACCGATGTCCAAAGCTTTCAGACTGGCTGGATTGAACAGGGATTTCGGGCGTCTTTGTTCTCCGTCGCCCAACCTTATTCCCATCGAGTAAAGCAAGGCGATGAGCTGCTGAGCGTGTGACTGTACGGAATCGAATTCGAAGAATATGACGAGAGAGTTCTCAGGGATATCAAAGAGTGGTGGGGTGAGGTTCAGGTGCCGATACTGGACGTCTGGGTGGAGGGTTCCTGTTCGACGTTGTCGGTATCGGGGTAGAGATGTGGAGGACGCCGGGGTGATAGAGCTCGTTGAGACAAAGGGCATCATACGATCGAATGAAAGATAGGGTAGATGCCATTTTTTCAGTCCAGAGTCGGAGCAAGAGGATTTCTTGATGGAGAAACCCTTCTTAGAAAGGAGTTGGACCTATTGCGCCAAACGCCGGCGATTCGAAATTATCTCCGGACTCCGTTGGGGATATTCGCCTGCTGGATATATTCATCAAATCTCCCAACAGCCCTACGCCACTCCCTGATCCTTTCAGACTCCCTCTGTCTGCTCTTCCGCCCCTCCACATCATTCATTCATTCCCACCTCATGGCGTCACCTTTTCGTTCCGCGATCCCAGTCTCACTCTCCCTCAACCAGGCGTATCATCCCATCGA
>JAABUH010002698.1_pt1 | contig 16562 bp, 10 predicted proteins | sample 5559121 | NCBI WGS metagenome assembly JAABUH01 (sample SAMN10711871, study PRJNA513364) | rock metagenome | isolation source: Antarctica rocks | place: Antarctica: Victoria Land, Battleship Promontory nord | collected 2015-12-28
GCTCCGACCGCCACCCGACCCCGCCTCCTGTTACCGGAAGTGCTCCTAGGTCGCTAGCGTGCCCCGGGGAGCGCGTTATCGGTAGCCCGACACGGCTTGCGCTGCCGATAATGTTATTTATCAGCAGTGGGCGCCCTGGCCGGTGCTACGCGGCGTCCAGCCTGGGCGGCAGCGGCCGGACCACACCGCTGACGCCGGCGCCAGCAGCGGCACGACCGTCGAGGCGGCCGACGGATCTGGACCGGACGTACGGTGAACGGCCACCGAGGCCTCAGCGCCAGCAGCGCCGCAAACAAGAAGATCGCCGCCTACGGCAGGCGAGCTCGCCGAGACCGTCGCCGCCCTCGGCAGCCAGATTGGGAACCCAAGAAGCTGGTCCGATTGCTTGGGAGCGGCCTGCGCTGCGAGGTCCACCGGCTGCAGGACAGGTCGCGTCCCTGCCTGGCCTTGCCCGGTAACGATCGTCTGGATGGTCATTGGACGGCGGGCGGCCCGCAGACACTCCGCTTACGCTGTTTAGCCTTTCCAGGTCGAGACGAGTGCGAGGTGCGTCGAGTGAGTAACCCGGGCGAGAACATTTATGGCAGTGCCCGGGCGATCAGGCGCAATGGGATACTCAGCGCGTTCGTCCTTGTACTGATGTTCGGGCTCAGCATGCTCGACTTTGCTCAGGGTCACACGGCGCAGGGTTGGAAGCTGCTGGGCTTGGTGATCGTGCTCGTGTTGGCAGTCGCGGTTGCCTACGCGCTCAGGGTGCGGCGGCACCGAAGAGGCGACGCAGCCGACTGAAGGCGCTGGCGCGCGTCCCACCTGACCGAGCCTGAGGGTGCGGCGAGAGTCGCAAGGGGCGGCGGCGGGGAGCAACGACCGCGCGCACGTGCAGCCGAAGAACTGGGCGGTGGTCCCTACGGTGGTCGGCTACCACCGCCACGACACCCCGAGTAAGTTGTTGCTGCTGAACAAGATCTGGATTCTGCAGTCGTTGGTCACGAACTACTTCCTGCCGCCTGCCGCAGCAGAGCTCATCTCCAAGGTCCGCCGCTGCATCAACCGAGCACGACGCCGAATACTCCTGGTCGGTCATCAGGCGCCCAACTCGACGTCTATGACAGGCCGCACAACAGCGGTTCACGCGCGCGTCGGCTGATGAGTCAACGACTACTGCTACGCGCGCACATTGACTTCTCACCGGGGGCTCGATGAGCTCACCGGCCATCGGGAGGGGTTTCTTACGTGCGTTCAGCGGCCGGTGTGCTCGCCCGGGTAGAGGTCGCCGCCGGACACGCGGTACAGCGCGGTTGGCCGCGGGTTTTCCGGCGGTGCCTGGCTGGGGGCCGTAGGTTCGGCGCAGCCGACACCTGGGTCGGCGTTGTTCTGGAGGCAACGATGCGGGTTCCTGGTGTGGTTGGTGCGGTGCTGGCCGGTGGTGGCGCGGTCGCGCTGGTGGGGTTGATGCCGGTAGCGGCGTCGGCGGCCACGACGGTGCCGAAGCCGTCGGCGTCGTGCAAGGTCCCGGTGTTGTCGGTGAAGCCGCTGACGGTGACGCCGGGTAGCAAGGTGCTGGTTTCTGGGGTGAACTTCTCGGGTTGCCCGGCGCAGGGCAGCAAGGCCAAACCGACGCCGGTCCTGACGGTCAAGATCGCGGTGGTGTCGGCGGCGAAGACCGGGAAGGTGCTGGCCACGACCACGACCAGCCGAACCGGGGTGTTCAGCGTGCGTGTGACGGTTCCGGTGCTGCCCAGCGGTGGGGTGCCGAAGTTGGCGTTGGTGGCCCAGGCCAAAGACGCCGCGACCGGCCTGGACTACGTCGGGCTCGCGGTGCTGGCCTACAAGAGCGTCGCCAAGACCCCGGCTCCGGTGGCGGCGCCGGTCAAGCACACCACCCCGGTCGCGCCGGTCCCGCCTGGTGGTGGGGGGGTACCGACCGCGGTCCCAGCCGGGTCCGGGGGCCTGGCGGCGGCCACCAGCCCAGCCACCCGGGAAGCGCAGTTGGCGTTGGGCGGCGCCGGTCTGGTCCTGCTGGCTGCCGGTGGGGTCGGTCTGGGTCGGCGCCGGCAGACCGGCCGACGGTAGCCCCCGGCGGGCGGCGCCGCAGTGCTCTGCCGCTGCGGCGCCGGTGACCGCCAGAACGAACAGCACAGCTCGCTCCCGGAGGGAAAGCAGGCGTCAGTGCAGAGGCGAACCGGGGGTCTGAGGTGCAGCGGTACAGGATCCGGCGGTAGCGCTTTCTGCTGGATCTGCCGACGGGCGGGTTGCCTGGTCGCGGGCACGAGCCAGGCCACCTTGCCGAGCGCTACGACGTGGTGGTCGTTCCGTCTTCCCAGGTGATCGTCAGGCTGCTGCTGTAGGCGCTGCTGTTGGGGTCGCCAGTCCGGCTGACCGGGTCGATGGCCTGCTCGTCGGCGGGCCATGTCCGGACGGTCCTGAAGGCGTAGCCGTCCTGGTCTGCGGCCTCCCAGTCCACCAGGACGCCTTCGCCGGCGTGCAGCGTCCGGTAGCCGGACATGTGGACGCTGCTGAAGTGCGTCCAGCACCCACCGGGGGTCTGGGCGGTGTCGATGACACCCCAGCCCTCGTCGTCCCGCCAGACGCGCACGGTGCCTTCGGTGGTCATGCTGCGGCGGATGGTCCTCGCTGAGGTGCCGTCACCGACTCGCCGTGCTGCAGCTCGCTCGGCGGGGCTGTGGGGGCGGTCGCAGTAACCCGCCGGCCGGTGTTGGTTTTGTCGAGGTGGCCGTAGACCGTGGAGCGGGGCACGCGGAGCAGGTCGGCGATCTGCTGCACGGTGTGCTGCCGTCCGTCGTAGAGCTCCTGGGCGTGCCGTGCCTGCGACGGGCTGAGTTTGGGGCGGCGGCCGCCGGTGCGGCCGCGGGCGCGCGCGGCCGCCAGGCCGTCGCGGGTGTTGGCGACGATCAGCTCGCGTTGCAGCTCGGCGAGCACGGACAGCATCCCGAACATGGCCCGGCCTTCGGCGGTGGCGGTGTCGATGCCTTGCTCGAGCACCCGCAGCTGCACGCCCCGTTCGCGAAGGGCGGCGCCGAGGGTGACGAGGTGCACGACGGAGCGGCCGAGCCGGTCCAGTCGGGTGATGATCAGGGTGTCGCCGTCGCGCAGGTGTCGCAGGAGGAGGTCGAGCTGCGGACGGCTGGCCTTGGCTCCGCTGGCCCGGTCGAGGTAGACGTCGTCGGCGGCAACGCCGGCACGGGTCAGGGCGTCGAGCTGGTGGGCGGGGTTCTGGTCGTCGGTGGAGACCCGTGCGTACCCGAGCAGCATGTGTCGACAGTAGGGGCAGGACCAGGTTTGCCGACGTAGATTGTCGACGCCAGTTCTCGACGCGTCAGGCAAGCGTGCGGCACGTCCGGCGGGACTTGTGTCGACAGACGGTCGTTTCTCGACGTGGTTGGCCGATGGTCAGAGTGGCCGCCGCCTGACAGGCTGTCCTTGTGGACGAGGACGGCGTTGTGGTCCTGGAGGGTCGCCACGGCGACCTGACCTGGCGAGTGCGGGCAAGCGGCGACGACCGTGCCTTCACGACCATGCTCCACGTGTACCGAGACGGGCGACTGGTCGCTGCGTCAGGCATGGGCGGGCCGAAGCTCTACCCGGGTGAATTGATCAATGAGTGGCGCGGCCGCACTGACGAGCTGCCGTACTTCGTTATGGTGCGGGCCGATCCGGCCGTGGAGCGGGTCGTGGCCGTGACGGAGCAGGGCTCGGAGGTAGAGCTGGCGTTGTCGCCGGTGGTCACCTCGTACGGGCTGCGTTTTGCCGCCGCCGGCTTGCCCGATGGGGAGCGCCCCGGCCGGCTTCGAGTGATGGCGGGCACCGGCGCACTACCGGACATCGACACTCCCGTCCACTTCTGACGAAGTCCCTCCCTGCATCCCGAGTTGGCGCCGCGCAGTCCGTCCGAGCGGAGCAGGTCCGGGTGGCCGCGGCTACATCGCCTGGCTATGCCTCGTCGGTCTTGGTGACGTCGCGCAGTGGCCGCAGGGCGGCGTGCACGGCCGGGATGAAGCTGTAGCGGCCGTGCACGTTGAGGTGGGCGTCGACCAGCGGTGACAGCCGGGCGGCGTCGGCCTCGAGCACCGGGTGGCCCTGCTCGCGCAGCGCGGTCAGAGCGGCGTCGGTGTAGCGGGTGTTCCACAGCACGACGGCGTTCAGGACCAGCCCGAGGGCGCCGAGCTGGTCTTCCTGGCCGTTCCGGTAGCGCTGCCGGAGCTCCCCGCGCTGCCCGTGGAAGATCTTGCGGGCGAGTCGGTGCCGGGACTCCTGGACGGTGAGCTGGGTGTGTACGGCTCGCCGGTAGCTCTCGTCGTCCGGGTCGCACATCGCCAGCAGGTGCAACGTCTTCGCGGCTCGGCCGTACTCGGCGATCGCTGCACCCAGCGGGGTGGGCCGGCCGTCCCGGCCGAGCATCCGCAGCAGGTCGTAGCCGGCAACGGTGCCGGTGTGCAGGGACCCTGCGACCCGCAGCATGTCCGGCCAGTGCGCGCGGATCCGTTCGTGGGACAGCTGGTGGGCTGCGACCGGGTTGAGTGCCCCGTAGTCCGCCGGCGGCTGGCCGGGCAGGGTGAGCCGCCACAGCCGCTGGTCGGGCAGGTCGGCCAGCCGAGGGCTGAACTGGTAGCCCAGCAGCCGGAACAACCCGAAGACCAGGTCGGAGTAGGAAGCGGTGTCGGTCGCGATCATCTGCGGGGGTGGGCCGCCGTCGCGGTTGAGGATGACGTCCAGGACGTGCAGGGAGTCGCGCATAGTGCCGGTGACGACGACCGCGCCGATCCCGGCGACCTGGTCGTTGATCGCGTTGAGCCAGGTCACGCCGCGGCGTTGCCCGAAGTACCTCGGGTTCGGGCCGGCGTCCAGGGTGCGGACCGGGACGACGAACCGCAGCCCGTCGACTGAGGCGACCAGCCCGCCGCCCCACAGCCGGGCTATCTCGATCCCGGCCTGGGCGTCGATGAGCCGGGCGTTCGCCGCCGTCAGGGTGTCGGTGCGCAGATAGTTCTGCGCGACGTGGGACAGCCGGTCGCGGGTCAGCGCCGGGTGCCCGGCCTTGATGACCGGTGCGAACCCGAGGTTGCAGCCCTCGGCGACCAGCACCGCCGCCAGCGACGTCGCTAGGTCCTGCATCCGCGACCCGGCCGAGCTGTCGGCCAGCGTCACGTGGTGGAACTCGGTGAGGTAGCCGGTCCAGGCATGCACCTCCAGGAGCACCTCGGGCAGGTCGACCTGCGGCAGCATCCGACCGACCAGCTCGCGCAGCCTCAGCAGGCTCGCCGACTCGCCGACCGCCTCCAGCGGTGTCAGGTGCAGCCGTACCCGTCCGTCGTGGCCTGGCTCCAGCCGCACCGTCGGCGGCCGCGCCGTCCTCTCGGACGGCTCGAGAGGTGGGCTGAGCCGGGCGGCGAAGCTGGTGTAGGCGGCGTCCAGCCGGCCGGCGAGCTCGGTCAGGTGCGCCTCGACCGCCCCGGTCAGCTGCAGTGCTGTCAGTACCTGCGGGGACGCCTGCTCCCAGGCGACACCGTCGAGCAGCCGGGCCCGCGGGTCACTCCAGCGCACCGACCCGACCGCGTACACATCCCGGCGGCGCAGCGCCCGGTGTAGAGCGTCGAGCACGCACAGCGCGTAGGCCCGCACGTCCACAGTGCCGGCCGGCAGGTCAGGGGCGTAGACCAGCCGCCGCCACGAGCCGGCCACCACCTCCCCGACGACTTCCTCGGCCGGCACGCGCTTACGGCCGGTCAGGTCCGCGAGCCCACGGACCGCGGCCAGCGTTGGCTGGCCGGCGTCGGTGGCCGCCAGCGGCAGGACGTCGGCGAGCAGCGTCAGGAACGGGCGCACCGTCGCGTACCGCTTCACCAGCTCGGCCCGGGGACCGGCGCCCGGGTCCTCGCTGCCGTCCGGCACCAGCTCCTGCACGGTCGCGACCGCCACGACCAGCCGCTCGCGAGGCACCGCCGCCAACAACCGCTCCCAGGCCTGCGCCGCGTCCCACCCGGCCGTGGCTTCACCGGAGCCCGCAAGGGCAGGCTCGTCGAGCAGCACCCGGGCGGCGACGGCCAGCGTCACCGAGGCCTGCCGCAGCCGAGGCAGCGAGCGCAGCTGGTCCTGCGCGCTCGCCCGCTCCGCCGCGCCGATCAGCTTGGTGGCCATCAGAACCGCGAACAGGTCCAACGCGTCGTCGACCGCCGCCACCTGCAGCGCGCGGGCGGTCGCCAGCAGCGTCACGGCTCGGCGGCGCTGCGGCAGCCGACGCAGCACCGCCGCGTTCCCCGCCAACCCCTGCCGGGCCAACACCTCCAGCCGTCCCACCGGGACCGCGCCGACATCGACTCCGCCGGCGCCCAGCCCGGCGAGCTCGGCGGCCCGCTCCAGCGCCCGGACTATCTGCGGCCCGGACGCCCGGGTCGGCGCCCGCCGCAGCCGGTCCAGCTCAGACCATCGGGAACCCTGCGGGACCACCAGCAGGGCCTCCAGCCGCCGGCGCAGCTCGGACCCGACGGACTCGTCGAGCAGGCGGTCGGCCCGTTCGACGGCCGCCGCGCAGACCTCGGCCACCAGCCGGGCCAACACACTCACCCCGGGCAGCAGCACCCGACCGGCCCGCAGCCACGCCACCGCCTGGTCGAACAGCACGCTCGGTCGCTCCGGGCGGGTCCACGCCCGCGCCGCCAGGAACACCCGCAACTGCCCTTCCCGGGCCGCCAGGTCGACGTAGCCGACCTCCTCCCGGATCTCCCAGGTGTGCTCCAGCGGCGTCTTCGACCGTTCGGTGTACCGCTTGACCACCGAAGGGTCCGCTACGCCCAGCTGCCCGGCGAGGTACACCACCGTGCCCCACGGCACCTCCAGCGGATCGGCCAGAAACGTGCCGAGGAAGCGCGCTGTGCCCAGCTGCACCGCGAACCCCAGCCGAGTGTGGTCGCTGCGACGTCGCTCAACCAGCCGTCGGTCTTCGTCATCCAGGAAGAAGAACCGCTCCAGCTCCGCCGACGACAGTTCCCCCTCGAACCGGCCGTACGACGCCGCTTGCTCGTCGCTGAGGAACTCCACCGGCACGCGATTAACCTACGATCCGGCCCCTACCCGAAGCCCTACCGCCGGATCCTGTACCGCTGCACCTCAGACCCCAACCGGTCTAGGTGGCTTTGGTGGCGGGGTGCGTCGTTGGTGGGCGGGGTTGAGCCTGCTGGCCGGTGTTGTGCTGCTGACGGCTGCGGTCCTCGGGCTGAGCCGGGACCGGCCGACCCCCAGCAGCTTCGGCGCTGCCCCGCTCGGTGCTGCCCCGCTGAGCGCCACTCCGCCTGGCGCCGGTCCGGACTCCGCCCCGGCCCGGGTGGTGGTGCGGCCACCGGGTGGGGGGAGCCCAGCCCGGACGGCGGCGGTGGCGCTGCCGCCGCCGGCGCCGGCTGCCCGGCCAGTTGGGGAGTTGGCGGTTCCGGTCCGGTTGGGGCTTCCGAGCTTGCGGGTGCACGCAGCGGTGCAGGGCGTGGTCACCACCGGCGGGGTGCTCGGGGTGCCGGACGACCCGGCCCGGGTGGGGTGGTGGACCGGCAGTGCCCAGCCCGGCTCAGCGGCTGGGTCAATGGTGTTGGATGGTCATGTCGACTCCGCGGTCAGCGGCGCCGGGGCGCTGTTCGGGCTGGCGGGGCTCAACGCCGGCGATCGGGTGAGCGTGACCGATGCGCGAGGTCGGGACTGGACCTATTGGGTGTACGCCCGGCAGGTGTACCGCAAGCATCAAGGGCTGCCGGCAGCGTTGTTCGCCACCACCGGCCCGGCCCGGCTGGTGCTGATCACCTGCGGCGGCCCGTTCAACACCGCTGCCCGCAGCTACCAGGACAACATCGTGGTGTTCGCCGCCACACATCCTTGACCCGGCCCGCACAGCGCTGCCCCAGCCGCGCCCCGGAGGCGGCACTTGACGCACCAGGACGCCAGCCTTGTCCGCAAACGACTGTTTGCGGACGTTGTCCCCACCTTGTGCGAAACGTGATCCCAGACGAGCGAGTTCTACGGGCAGGGCGCATCGAGGCTCGTCCGTGTCAGGAAGAACGACCAAGACGGGTTCGGCCCAATGATCCCTTGGCTGCTCGCGGCCATCGCTGGTGCGTCGCGTTCTCGGCATGGGTTGCGTTGCGGGACTTACGGCTGATCTGCCGCAGCAGTCCCTTGGGGTCAGCATGCAAACTCGTGTCGATGCCGCGGAAGCTACCGGGGACGACCCAGTCCTTCCTGAACCCATGAAGGATGTCCAGGAAGAGAAGTAGCCATGCCTCAATCTCTTCAACCGCGACGATTGCAACCGCACGTGCGGTGAGCCCGAATGTACTGAAGGCAGCGGTCAAGGCGGCTTGAATCTTTTGCATCGCGGCATGACTAGCTTGATGGCTGACTGTGTCAAGGTCTTCGGGTACGAACGCAGACCGCAGACCGCTCGTGCCCACCGATGTGTTGCGTCAGGAGCTGGCGCAGCCGCGCGTCGCCCTCGGATTTCGCGCACTAGCAGATGCCTCCGCCCGTGCACCTGCGGCCGGAAGGGGGCAGGGGCCCGGTTCGTTCAGGAAGGATGCAGCGCGGAGAGCTCGAGGGACCTGCCGCGGCAGACCTGCAGCCCGGGGACAGCGACATCCACGGCGCGATGCCGTCACGGTGCTGCTCGACCCACCCGACGGCGGCCTCTTCGCGGTGTGGTCGGTGCTGGAGAAGCGCGGCATTTCCCGCGACCAACTCACCGCCGCCGTCAAAGCCGTTGGCGAGCTGTCCCGGGAACCGGAGTCCTGGGCCGAGCAGCTGCTGTCCCGCTACAGCCACATCCGCCGATTCCTGCCCGCCCTGCTCGACGGCCTGCACCTGGACGCCACCGCCGGCGGCCAACCGGTGCTCACCGCCCTCGACGCGCTGCGGGACCTGGAGGGACGGCGGCGGGTGCACGTCGATGAGGTGCCCCTGGAGTTGGTCACCGGTGTCTGGCGGCGGCTGGTCACCGAAGCGGATGGGTTGCTCAACCGCCGCGCCTACACCTTCTGCGTGCTCGAACGACTGCGGGAGGCGCTGCGCCGACGGGACGTCTTCGCTCCGGCCAGCAGCCGCTGGGCTGACCCCCGCGCCCGGCTCCTCACCGGACCCGCGTGGGAGGGCGCCCGCGATGAGGTGTGCCGCAGCCTGGGCCACGACGCCTCAGCTGATCGGGAGCTGGCCGAGGTCGCCGGTGAGCTCGACGCCGCCTACCGGGCGGTCGCCGCCCGGCTGCCCGAGAACACCGCCGTGTGCGTCGAAACCGTCGCCGGCCGGGACCGGCCGGTGCTCACCGCGCTGGACCGCCTCGATGAGCCACCCAGCCTGCTCGCCCTGCGGGAAAAGGTCACCGCTCTGCTGCCGCGCATCGACCTGCCCGACCTGCTGCTGGAGGTCGCCGACTGGACGGGGTTCCCCGTCGAGTTCACCCACGTCTCCGAAGGGACCAGCCGTGCCGACGACCTGCACCTGTCGGTCTGTGCGGTGCTCGTTGCCGAGGCCTGCAACATCGGTCTCGAACCGCTCGTCGAGCCCGGCCGGGCCGCACTCACCCGCGCCCGGCTGTCCTGGGTGGAGCAGAACTACCTGCGCGCCGACACCCTCACCGCGGCCAACACCCGCCTCGTCGACGCCCAGACCGACATCGACCTGGCCCGCACCTGGGGCGGCGGCGAGGTCGCCTCCGCTGACGGGCTGCGCTTCGTCGTCCCCGTCCGCACCCTGAACGCTGGACCCAACCCCCGCTACTTCGGACCCGGCCGGGGCGTCACATACCTCAACTTCCTCTCCGACCAGTTCTCCGGCTTCCACGCCGTCGTCGTCCCCGGCACCCTCCGCGACAGCCTCTACATCCTCGAAGGGCTGCTCGAGCAGCACACCAGCCTGCGACCGGCCGAGCTGATGACCGACAACGCCGGCTACACCGACCAGGTTTTCGGCCTGTTCCGCCTGCTCGGCTACCAGTTCAGCCCCCGCCTGGCCGACCTCGGCGACGCCCGGTTCTGGCGCACCAACCCCGACGCCGACTACGGCCCGCTGAACGGAATCGCCCGCCACCGCGTCAACACCGACCTCATCGCCAGCTCCTGGGACGACCTGCTCCGCGTCGCCGGCAGCCTGTCCACCGGCACCGTCCGCGCCAGCGAAATCCTCCGCGTCCTGCAAGGCGGCGGCCGACCCACCCCCACCGGGCGCGCGATCGCCGAACTCGGCCGGATCGCCAAGACCCTCTACCTGCTCACCTACCTCGACGACGAGCCCTACCGGCGGCGCATTCTCACCCAGCTCAACCGCACCGAAGCCCGCCACGCCCTCGCCCGCCAGATCTTCCACGGTCAACGCGGCCAACTCCGCCAGCGCTACCGCGAAGGCCAAGAAGACCAACTCGGAGCGCTCGGTCTCATCCTCAATGCCATCGTGCTGTGGAACACCCGCTACCTCGACGCCGCCTTGGCCCAGCTCCGCCGCGACGGCTACCCCATCGAAGACGCCGACGTCGAACGGCTCTCACCCCTGATCCACGACCACATCAACCTCCTCGGCCGCTACCACTTCACCAACCCCGATCGGAATGGCGGCGACCAGCTCCGGCCACTCCGCGACCCACGCACCGCCGACGACTGAAATCCGATCACCACCCCGTAACGGAGGATCCTGCGCGGTTGCTACTCACACCCCTGGACCGCGGCGCCGAGCTCGGCGGCTGCGGGCCGGCCCAGCGACGCCGGCACCGCCTGGACAAAGGCCCGGACCGTGCCGCTGCCCCGGATCCGCACCCCGTCCTGGGCGCGCGGGTACCGCAGCATCCCGGGCGCCACTTGGCCGACCGGCTGCACAGCGTCGTCGGGCATCAGCGCCAACGGGTAGGCCAGGCCACGCCACGGCCAGTGCGCCAGCCGGGCGATCACCGCGGCCTGCAACGTCCCTACCTCCCACCACCGGGTGGTGAACCACTCCTGCAGCGGGACCTCATCGGTGTAGAGCTGCTGGCCGTAGCGGCGCAGCGTTGCCCAGCGGGTAGACCTGCAGGTGACCCTTGGCCGCCGGGGAGGGCACGGTTCGTTGAGCACCACCGCGGACACCCCCGAGGAGGGCACACCACCGGTGACGGCGACCTGCCGGTCAGCGCCGGCCTTGACCGGGCTGGAGGTGGCGCCGATGGCGAAGGACAGTTGGCTTCGGTGGGCTGGGTGCGGAGTCGCGTCGGGCTCAGTCCTTGCCGATCGGGTGGGCGCGCAGCCACTGGGCCGGGTCGAGCCCGTGCCGCCAGGCGTGTTCAGCACCGACGGCCCGTTCGCGCTCGGCCAGCGACGCGCCGGGGCCGGGGGGTGGGGCGACCGAGCGGGCGCCGTAGACGCTGTGCCAGAGCGCTGCGTCGAACAGCGACTGCGGGACCAGGTCCCGCTGGGCGTAGGGCAGCTGGCCCTCCAGCCCGGTGGCGGTGGCGGTGTTGAGCTCGGTGAGCGAATGCGTCGGCTGCACGGCGGTGTAGGGGCGTAGGTCGGCAGTGGCCGAGGCCGGCCGGAAAGCGTCGTACATCGGCTCGGCCAGGGCGTCGCCGAGCGACAGCGGGCGCAGGCCGAGTACCAGCTCGATGGTCCGGATCGCCGACAACTGGTCGTAGCGGGTGTGCACGACCGCGCCGGTCTTGGTCCAGGGGCTGATGACGAACGCCGGCATCCGGTGGGCGTCGACGTGGTCGGCGCCGTCCTGCGCGTCGTCCTCGACCACCACGATGGCCGAGCTTCGCCAGATGCTGCTGTGGCTGATCAGCTGCACCAGCTGGCCAAGCGCGAGGTCGTTGTCGGCCACCAGGGCCGACGGTGTCGGGTAGTGCTGGCGCACGCCGTTGGTGTGGTCGTTCGGCAGGGTCAGGTAGGTGAGCGCCGGCACAGTGCCGGTGGCGAGCTGGGTGCGGAACTGCGACTGGTAGAAGTCGAAGCGGCTGGTCGCCATCTTCGCGCCGCTGCCGACCGTGCCCGAGTCGGTGTGGCAGACCGCGGCGTTGTCCACGCCGTTCGGGGAAGTTCCGACCCCGTCGCACCCGAAGAACAGCGGGTAGCCGGGTACGAAGCCGGCGGCGGACTGGGGGTAGGTCGGTCGGCCGTCGTTGCCGGCGGGCAGGTTGCCGGCGTTGTACTCGCCGTAGTTCTTGAAGCTGACGCCCTGCCGGACCGCCTGGTCGAACAGGAAGTCCTTCGGAGGCAACGTGACCGGCGATTGGCCGAGGTTGGCCGTGCGTCCGCGGCCGCTGTAGTTGGCGTGCAGGGTGCGCTGGTCGAAGTCGGTCGCGTAGGCACCTGAGGTGATCAGATGCCCGTCGATACTGACCTCGCTGTCGCCGTAGAGGTGGTCCAGCAGCGGGAAGCGGCGGGCCAGCGCGTGCGCGTTCGGGGTAATGCCACCTGACGGTCCGACCGTGCCGTTGTCACCGAACAGCTCCAGCGACGGGTCGCCGTCGCCCCGCGGTTCACGGCCGAAGACCTGGTCGTAGGTGCGGTTCTCCCGCACCACGTAGAACACGTGCGAGATGGGTGAGCCGGGTCCCACCACGGTGTCCTTCGGCGCCCGGGTCAGATCGCCCGGGCGGACCTGCGCGTCCGCCTGCCGGGTGTACTGGGCCAGCTGGGCTCTTGTGGGCACCGGCAGCACACCGACCCGGCCGAGCAGCATGTCCGGCACGTAACTGCCGTACGGCGCCGCCTCGCTGTTGGCGAAGTGCTGGCCGTAGTCGGGGTTCGGGCCAGCGCCCAGGCCCTTGGCGGCCGTCCAGACCAGCCGGCCGGACCGGCTGACCGCGATGCCGGTCGGATAGGCCGCGGTCGGGACCCGGCCCAGCAGCCGGCCGGTCGGCAGTTCCAGCACGGCCAAGGCGTCCTCGCCGGCGTCGGCGGCGTAGAGCCGGCCGCCGCCCACGGCCAGCGCGACCGGGGCGGTGCCGATGCCGGCCGGCCGGCCGACGTTCCAGGTGGCGGTCACGACACCGGTGGTCGTCGACAGCCGGACCACCTGGTCGCGGTTCGTCACCGCCACGTAGAGATCCCGGCCGGACAGGACCATCCCTTCAGGGTGGGCGTTTCGGCCGCCGACGCCGGTGGTGTGGGTGAGCGACCCGCTGGCCAGGTCGATCGCCGAGACCGTACCGTCGTACTCGTTGCTGACCCAGGCGGTGCGCCCGTCGGTCGCCACACCGTAGGGGTACCGGCCGACCTTCACCAGCCTGCTGGTGCGGGTTCGCAGGTCGACCAGAGCAACCTGGTCGGCTTGGTTGAGCGCGACCGCCATCGTCTGGCCGTCGGGAGTGACGGCCAGGCCGATCGGCCAGCCCAAGCCGCTGGACGGGCCCGGTCCCGGCGGAGTGAAGATCAGCGACGCCGGGTTAGCGCCCTCCTGCTGGGCGGTGCCGCCACTGGTGGCCGGCAGCAGGATCGGGTCGGTCTCCACCGCGTGGCCGGTCCCGTCGATCCGGAACACGTGTACAGCGTCACCCTGCCCGGCACGTGTCGTTCCGGAGGGGTGGCTGCTGCCGGTCGGCTCACCCGAGACGTACGCCGAGCGCCCGTTGCCGGCGAACACGACCGCGCCGTAGGCGCCGGGCAGCGGCAGGACCTGCCGGACCCGCCCGCTCGCAACGTCCACGACCTGCACGTCGTCCTTGCCGTGCCCGGAGTCCACCGCCCACAGCGAGCGGCCATCCGGGCTCAGAGCTGACCCGCTCGGGAAGTCCCCCACGGCCGTCATCCGGCCGGCCGGCACCAGGTGCCGCCCGTTCGTAGTCGTCGACAGCGCGGGGCCGACCCGACCCGGCAAGCCTTCTGCTGCCACAGCCGTCAGGGTCAGGCCGGCCAGAGCGGCCGAGGTCAGGGCCAGGACAGAGCTTCTGCGCATGCGTCCATGTTAACGACGCATGGATGGGCCTCCTTGCGACCGGCAGGTGAACTCTCGGTGCCGGGCCGGTGCCGCGTCCACGTCCTCCACCAACCACCGGAATGTCGTTCGCAGCCCCGAAGGGCCTGATGCACAAGGCGCACGGCGCTCGGATACCTCCCGGCGCCGCAACCACCAGCTGTCGCGGGGGCCGAGAACTCGGCCATGCCACGGATCCTCTGCTCGTTCGTCGGCCCGGTTGGCCGCTCGCCACCTACATCCCAGTATGCCCGCCGTTCCGGAGTGAGGCAGCTGATCGACGGGTTCACTGGCGCACCGGGCCAGGCAGGTTCTCCTTGGCCGTGATCCGCTCCAGGTAGCGGCGGCCCCAATCCTCCAAACAGCCCGACGATCTTTCAGGCTGCGGCCGATCTCGGTCAGTGAATACTCCACCTTCGGGGGCACCTGCGCATAGACGGCCCGCTGGACCAGTCCGGCTGCCTCGAGCTCCCGGAGCTGCCGGGTCAGCATCCGCGGCGTGATGCTCGGCGCTGCTCCAAGACCTCATCGAGCTCCGGCCGACGGTCCACCGCCCCCGACGCCCGGGCCGTCCACACCTTCCAGCACCCGAGCCGCCCTCAGCTCGTCGACCTGCAGGTCCGGGTTCTGCTCGGTCGTCGACACCCGCGCATAACCCAACAGGTGCGCCACGACCCGGGCCGTACCGCAAACGTTCAACACGGCCCGCTCACGAGACGTAGGTTCCGGACATCAGTTGCGCTACACGAGCAGTCACCGCGGCACGCTCAGAAACGCGGGGATCACGCTGGCGACTGAACCTGCTGTTGGACCGGCTCAGAAACGAGCGATTGCGGGACGTCTTCGTGCGCGCGTAACCGGTCTTCTGGTCGCTCGGGACATCGCCGCGGAGCGATGGCGCGCTCGCTCATGCCGAGAAGCGGATGCCGGACCACCTGATGGCTCTGCACGGCCACATCACGTTGGCCCGGCACAAGAAGGCGCTCTCGTCGAAACTCTGCAGCTGCAGCGCTAGAGCGCTCGCCGCGGGCGGTGCGCTACCGAGGTCCGGGCACCGCGCCGCAACGCACGGATGGGTGCGTTCGACGGTGCGGCCGAGCCGTGTATCAGCAGCGCGCTTGTCGAAGGGTCACCCTACGGCGCATCGTCGTCAGGCGTCGGAGCGACACCTTCGGCCGACCCCTGCACCATCTTCAAAACCGGCCGGTACATGAACGGGACCCAATAGGTCGAATCCTGGCGGTTGCCGCGCCGCTCAAAATAGCCGATCTCCACAAGTCGGTCGGCGATACCGCGCGCGGAAGGCTCGTCCTCCTGCCACACGGCCGCAAGACTCGCCGCATTGTGGTGGGGTCTTCTGGCCCTCGAGCCTCTCAAGGTAGTTGCGCACCCCTGGGTACTCCGCGTAGATCGTCTTCGTCAGCCGGACCTCGGACACTTCCGGAACAGCATCCCGGAGCGCCTGACGGTCGAACACCGGCTCTCCGGGCGGTGGTGGTTCACCGATTTCAAATCTTCGGAGCTGCTTGTCACGCGCGGCCGACATGAGGTGAATCAGCTCACGCGGCGCCGTGACGCCTTGTCCATCGCGGGTGCGGCTCAGGCACCAATCAAAGGTCTTCGGCTTCCGGGCACCGAGGTCCACCTGCTCCGGAAAGACGCGGTCGAACAGCGCCTGCTGTTCCGCGACGCTCGCCAACACCGACTCGGCGTCTACGTCGTAGTACGTGCGGAGCACCTGGCTTCGTACGAGTCGCTGCAGCACGAGCCGCAGCAGCGTGCCCTCGTTCCAGTCGATCGTGAGTTCGCGCGTGATGTGGCTGGCTTCTCGGAACCCGCCCGTCGTGATCGCCTTCCAGATGTCGGACCGGAGGAAGATCTTGAGCGACATGTGGTCGAGCGCCTGCATGTCGCGATAAACCCGGAACAATGCGCGCAGCGCGTTCTCTTCTAGCTCTTGCGAGTCCGCAAACGCGACGTCGAGGCGGTCGAGCACCAACCACAGGTCGTATCCGGCGTCGGCGAGCGCGGCGTCTGCGAGGCCATAGAGATCGTCGATGAAGAGCGAGCCGGCCGCCGCCTGAGCCGGCGTCGGCTCATCGAATGTGATCTTCGTTGTGATCCCCGTTGGTGCGCCCGTTGCTGGGTCGAGCGTCACGCCTCCCTCAACCGAGTTCGGGTTGAAGTAGCGCTTGACATAGTCCATCGCTCGCTGCACCACACGCCGCTTGGCCATGTCCCCCGCCAGCAGACCGGCGTCGCGCAACGCTTCCACCAAGCGAGCGATGCTCTCGCCTCTGAAGTCGTAGTCGACGTGGAGCGTCTGCGCCGTCAGCGCAAGGAAGTACAACTTCCACAGCCCCACGAACTCCGCCTCAGTCGTTGGCGGGCTGAGCCGCACCTCTTGGAACGCAGGGGCACCAGTCGGATTCTCCGCGGCGGCAAGGAAGACACCGCGGTCGAACAACTCGCCATCGCGCGACACCAACATCGAGTAGATCGCGCTCTTGCCGCCGCCCTTTGGCGCGAAGACGACGTCCACGTCACCCGCCCACACCCGTCGCCAGTGCTCAGTTTCGACGAAGTAACCGGCGAGATCCTGTCGTTCCTCCTCAGCCACCCGCTGGCCGAAGGAG
>JAABUH010002699.1_pt1 | contig 16559 bp, 10 predicted proteins | sample 5559121 | NCBI WGS metagenome assembly JAABUH01 (sample SAMN10711871, study PRJNA513364) | rock metagenome | isolation source: Antarctica rocks | place: Antarctica: Victoria Land, Battleship Promontory nord | collected 2015-12-28
CCGTCTCGTCGGTGACCACCACGCAGCGCTTCTGCGGCAGCACCGGCGCCAGCAGCGACCCGGCCCGCGCCAGCAGGCCGCTGCCCACCACCACGTCGTAGACGCCGCCAGACAGGCGGATGGGAAGACGGTCAGGCGCGCGCCAGCCCTGCAGGGCGTGGAGCACGTTGCGGGTGGTGGTGTCCGCGCTGTCCTCGCCGCTGTCCACGATGATGTCCGCCTCCGCATAGGTGGGATGGCGCTGGGCCATCAGGGTCGCCAGCGTGCCGAGGGGATCGGCGGCCAGCAGGGGCCGATGGGTGCGCCCGGCGACCCTGCGCGCCAGGACCTCCAGCCGGCAGCGCAGCCAGACGCTGGTGGCGCCGGCTCGGATCGCGGCCCGGGTCGAGGCGTCCATGAACGCGCCGCCGCCGGTCGCGAGCACCAGCGGCGGCCCGGCGAGCAGGCGCCGGATCACGCGCCGCTCGCCCTCGCGGAAGCTGGGCTCGCCGTAGCGGGCGAACAGCTCCGCGATCGAGCAGCGCGCGGCCGCCTCGATCTCGGCGTCGGCGTCGCGGAACGGCAATCCCACCCTGAGCGCCAGCCGTCGCCCGATCGAGGTCTTCCCCGCGCCCATCAGTCCGACCAGCACGATGGAGCGTGCCGCCTTGGCCAGGGGAGCGTGCTCCTGCGCCGCAGCGGCGGGCGTCACGTCCGGATGCGGTGTGGGCGGCACGTCGTGCGGCGCGCGTGCGTCTGCCAGGCCAGCCTGCGTCCGCTCCGTCCCGAAACGCTCCAGCCAGCCGGCTTCGGGGATCATGGCACTGTTGCGTGTCATCGCCGCGGAGGCTAGCACACGGCCGGCTTGCAGGGCCATTCGGGCGAGGCACGATCACTCGTCCCGGGCAACGAGCCGGCCGCGCCACCGGCGGGGCGGGCGTTGAGGGGACACATGCGCCGCACCTTCCTGATTGCCGCCGCCGCGGGCCTGGCGCTTCTCGTTCTCCTGGTGATTCTGCTTGGAGCGTTTCCGCCGCGCGCGCATCCTATCGCAGTGCAGCATGTGATCCCCAACGACCACTTCCAGGCGCGGTGAGACCCGCCCGGGTCCTGGCGGCGCAACCGGTGGAGCCGGTCGCACGACCCGCCATCCTGCCGGAGCCAGACGCCGCGACACGGCCCGACCCGGCCGTTGGCCGATCCGGCGCGCGGGTGGCGGCCGGCGCGGACCGCCATGTCGAGGCGTTCCTGGAGATGCTGGTTGCCGAGCGTGGCAGCGCCCGCAACACCTGCTGCGCCTACGCCGCCGACCTCGCCGATTTCGCGTCCCACGCCGCGCAGACGCGCGAGAGCGTCGCGGCGGCCGTCGTGACGACGCTGTCCTCCTACTTGCGCGGCATGGCCGACGCAGGGCTGGCGCCGCGCACCGTGGCGCGCCGCCTGTCCTGCTTACGGCAGTTCTTCCGGTTCCTGGCCCGCGAAGGGGTGCGGCCCGACGACCCGACGCTGCTGCTCGACGCGCCGAGGCTGCCGCGGTCGCTGCCGAAGTACCTGACCGAGGCCGAGGTCGACCGACTGCTGGCCGCCGAGCTGCCGGGATGTCGCGGCCTGGTGGCGCGGGCGTCGCTGGAGATCCTGTATGCGACCGGGCTGCGCATCTCGGAGCTGCTGTCGCTGCCCCGCGCGGCGCTGAGCGGGGACGCCCAGGTGCTGCTGGTCCGCGGCAAGGGCGGACGCGAGCGTGTCGTGCCGCTGTCCGAGTCCTCGCGCCAGGCCGCCGAGGCGCTCCGGGCGGGGTCGGGTGACTCGCGCTGGCTGTTCCCGGGGCGCGATCCCAGGCAGGCGATGTCGCGCCAGGCCTTCGACCCGGTGATGAAGGAGGCTGCGCTGGCGGCCGGACTCGATTCCGCTAGGGTGTCGCCGCACGTGCTGCGCCATTCCTTCGCCTCGCACATGCTGGCGCACGGCGCCGACCTGCGGAGCCTGCAGACGCTACTCGGTCACGCGGACATCGCGACCACCCAGATCTACACCCACGTGCTGGCCGAACGTCTGCAGCGACTGGTGGAGGCGCACCATCCCCTGGCGCTGCGCGGCGGCGATCCGGTGCTCTAGGGCAGCAAGCTAAGGCTGGGCTCTGCCCAGACCCACCAAAGGCCGAGGCCTTTGGAAACCTCTTTTTTAAGAAGGATTTCAGCGGCTTACCTTTGGCGGAGTCCAGAGGCACAGCTTCTGGCCTTGCCTGCCTCCTGCCGCAGCCCCTCTGGCACTGCCCGCGTGCGCACCAGGCGCCCCACCCCGGCTCCGCGTCGACGCAGCCTTCCGGGCGCACGGCCGCGATGCTAAGCCGCCGCCATGCGTCATTTCCTGGACTTTGAAAAACCGGTGGCCGAGCTGGAGGCCAAGATCGAGGAGCTCCGGCAGATGTCGGAGCCCGGCGGCCTCAACATTGCCGACGAGGTCACCCGCCTCACCGAGAAGGCGGACCGCCAGCTCCGCACCACCTACGCGCGCCTGACCGCCTGGCAGAAGACGCAGGTGGCGCGCCACCCGGACCGGCCGAGAGCGCTGCACTACATCGCCTCGCTGATCACCGAGTACACGCCGCTCGCGGGCGACCGGGCGTTCGCCGAGGACGCGGCGATCGTGGGTGGGCTGGGGCGGTTCCGCGGCGAGGCGGTGGTGGTGATCGGCACAGAGAAGGGCACCGACACGGAGAGCCGGGTGCGGCACAATTTCGGCAGCGCCCGGCCGGAGGGCTACCGCAAGGTGCGGCGGCTGATCGAGCTGGCGGGCCGCTTCGGGCTGCCGCTGCTGACCTTCGTCGACACCGCCGGGGCCTTCCCGGGCATCGATGCCGAGGCGCGCGGGCAGGCCGAGGCGATCGCGCGCTCGATCGAAGCCTGCCTGGAGGCGCCGGTGCCGATCCTGGCGACGGTGATCGGCGAGGGCGGCTCGGGGGGGGCGATCGCGCTGGCCACCGGCGACCGTGTGCTGATGCTGGAGCATGCGATCTACTCGGTGATTTCGCCCGAGGGGTGCGCCTCGATCCTGTGGCGCGACGCGGGGCAGGCCCAGGCGGCGGCCGAGGCGCTGCGGCTGACCGCGACCGATCTCAAATCGCGGCGCCTGGTGGACGAGGTTGTGCCCGAGCCGCTGGGCGGAGCGCACCGCGCGCCTGGGGAGGCGATCGGACGCGTCGGCGAGACGCTCGCCCAGGCGCTGCCCGTGCTGATGGCGCTGGATGGCGCCACGCTGCGCACCAGGCGCCGGGAGAAGTACCTGGCGATGGGGCGCGAGGGCGCGGCCTGATGCCGGCAGCCGGGATTGTCGACCCAGAGGCAAGCAAGGCTGTGCTCTGCCCAGATCCGCCAAAGTCCTAGGCGTTTGGAAATTGCTTGCTCAAGCGGAAGGTTTCGAGAGCATGCCCTTTGCAAAGTCTAGGGCAGAGCCTCACCCTCTGCTCAAGCCCAGCCCTGAGAGTTCACTTTCTTAAAGGAGGGGTTTCCAAAGGCCCCTGGCCTTTGGCGGGTCTGGGCAGCGCCCAGCCTTGCTTGCCTTTGAGTCGGCAGTCCCGCCGCCAAGACGCGGCAACGCCACGGCACGACATCCCTACGTCCCGACGCGCAGAAAGGGGTTACGGGGGTATATCCGCCCGCCGTGTCGTGGCGGTGCCCTTAACAGAACCTTAGGGGCTGCTGCCTACCCTGCAGGACCGGGCGCATCTGGCGCTGTCGGTTTGTGGGATGGGCGGTATGGCCAGCACGCTGGTGTTTCTCGGTGCCACCTCGGCGAACAGCAGCCAGCTCTTCGAGCTTGGCAGCGGCTCGGGGCCCATGGCGGTCGATCTCGGCGAGTATCCTGCGAGCGGCACCGCGATCACCGATCTGACCCTGTACGATGGTGGCCTCTACTTCAGCGGCGGGAGCCAGGCCGAGACCGGACTCTGGGCGCTCCAGGGCGCCTCCGGTTCCGCGGCCTCGTTCACCTCGGCGCTCTCGCCCGATCTCGCGCCGAAGAACCTGACCGTCTGCGGCGGCAAGCTGTATTTCTCGGGCCTGGACGCGTCCGGCAAGGGCAACCTCTACGTCAGCGACGGCACCGCATCCGGCACGGCCGTGGTCGCGCCGGCGGCGGCTGCAGCCACGGGGCTTGATCCGAACTGGCTCGTGACCCTGGGCGGCAAGCTGTATTTCTCCGGCCGCGACGGCGCCGGCGGCGTCGATCTGTGGAAGTCAAACGGGACGGCGGCAAGAACAGCCGCCCTGGCCGTGGCCGGCGTCGACACCCAGAACCTCGGCGGCTTCGGGCCCGGCCTGGACCCGACCAACCTTGCCGTGGCGAACGGAAGGATCTTCTTCTCCGGCTACGACTCGGCCGGCAGGAACAATCTCTGGGTGTCCGACGGCACGGCATCCGGCACCGTGGAGATCGCGGCCGCCCAATCCGCGGCCGGCGGCCTGGCGCCGACCACCTCGAACATCGTGGCGTTCGCAGGGCTGGTCTACTTCGCCGCCACCGATGCCGCGGGCCATGTCGATCTCTGGTCCAGCGACGGCACCGCCGCCGGCACCACCAGGCTGGATGTCGCGGGCGCCGGGCCGGCAGGGATCACCCCGGTGTCGCTCACCGTGTTCAACGGGGCTCTGTATTTCGGCGGGACCGCAGCGGACGGTACGACGGGACTGTGGAAGTCGGACGGGACCGCTCCGGGGACCGCCGAGATTGCGGTCGCGCGCACCGGCGCGAGCGGGCTGTCCCCTGTCGCGGTGGACGCCTCCGACAGCCCGAACGTCGCGATGACGGTCTGCAACGGTGCCCTGTATTTTTCGGGGATCGGTGCGGACGGCTTCTCCGACCTCTGGACCTCGGACGGAACCGCCGCCGGCACGGTCCAGGTCAGCGTTGCGGGCGCCGCGGGCACCAGCCCTGGCCTGCTTCCCACCGATTTCGCGGTCATCGACCTTGCGGCCTCCGCCACTGTTCCCGCATCCACAGGCTCCGCCGCCGGCGCGCCAGTGACGGCCATGCCGGCCGGCGCGGGCCAGGCCACTGCCGTCACCACCGTGGCGGGCGCGGGCGGCAGCGTCTTCCTGACGCCGACGGCCGGCCAGAGCACGGTGACGGCGACGGCCACCGGCAACGACGTGGTGAACAGCCGCGGCACCGACACGATCAACGCGGGCGGCGGCATCGACATCGTGTACGCGTCCGGCGCTTCGGCCACGGTGAACGGCGGCGCCGGTCCCCTGGTGTTCGTGGCCGGCAGCGGCCGCTACATCGCGGGCGGCGGCGCGGGGGTGGACACGCTGTACGGCGGCTCCGGCGACGACGTGCTGACCGGCGGCGCCGGGACCAACAACATCCTGGTGGCCGGCCTCAGCAACATCTCGCTGCTGGGCGGCAGCGGCACCGCGGCGCTGATGTACGGCGGCGTGGGCAGCAGCAGCTTTACCGGCAGCACGGGCGGCGGCGACACGATGGTGGGCGGCGGCGGCGGCAACGTCTTCCACATGACCAACGGCGACATCGCGTTCGGCGGTCCGACAGGACCGGACACCTTCGATGCCGGCACCGGCTCGGCGCTGATCGTCGAGGGTCCGGGCACCACGCAGGTTGCCCTGGAGGGCGGTATTGCCACGGCGTTCGCCGGTACCGGGGAGGATACCTACACCATTGCCAGGGGCGTGGGCGGAGGTGCGAGCATCATCGGCTTCAAGGCCGGCGACCACATCACGCTGACCGGCTTCACCGCGGCCGAGGCGGCTGACGCGTTGAGCCAGGCGACCACGGGCTCGTTCGGCACCCAGCTGCACTTGGCCGACGGCACCCAGGTCATCCTGTTCGGCGTCACGCTGACCGCCTCGCAGATCAGCGCGGCGTAGTCTGCGCCCGACCGGAGGAGCGTCGATCTCTGGGCCGGCGCCTTCCCTGCGTGAGGCAAGGAAGCAGACCCTGCTTCAGGCAAGGACGCAGGGCTGAGCCCTGCCCAGACCTGTCAAAGACCCCGCCCTCAAGCATGGAGCCTTTGAAAAGTGAATTCCAAAGGCTTGGCTTCTGGCGGAGTCCCGAGGCAGAGCCTCTGGCCCTGCTCCGGCCTCCCCGCCTCCGACGCGAGCCCTCGGTGCCGGTTGCCCTGAAGGCTGCGCGGGCGATTCCCTAGTTGATCGCCGGCGGAAGAAGCTGGTTCTGCCGAAGCTGGTAGACCCACTGGCGAACGGACTGCCCCTGGACGACGGCGTCGTAGCGGTAGGGCGCGATGAACACCGTGGTGCGCTCCTTCAGGCCCGGCTTGAGGGTGAAGAACCCGTGGATGCCGAAGTAGGAATTGCTGCTTGCGCCGTTGTTGACCGCCTGGATGATCTTCGCGTCGTTGGAGAACGAGGCGATCGTGATGCACTGGGTGGCCGTGCTGTCGCACATGCTCGCCCAGTCCTCGGTCATGCCGATCTGGTAGCCGGTGCCATATTCTCCGGTGCGCGACGGAAAGCCGAGGATGCCGTAGGTGCCCTGCGCCACCGTGGAACGGCTGACGGGTTCGGCGAGGCTGTTGTACGGGTTCTTGCCTTTGTAGTAGTACACGAGGCCGCCGATCGCGCCGTGCGGGAAGATCGCCGGCAGCTCCTGGAAATCCGGGAACATGGTACGCAGGCTGCCCGACCCCACGATGTCGTAGGTGAGCTGCGCGAAAGGCCCGACCACCCGCGAGGTCTGGGTCCAGGTGAGGCCCGGCACGTTGCTGCTCTTGGAGTAGTTGTAGGGCGCATTCTTCGTCACCGCGACGTAGCCGCTGGCCGGCGACGTCGTCGTGTCGACGACGTTGGTGGGGTCGCCATACCAGCAGTTGGCCGAGACCGCCTGCACCGGGTTGAAGCCGGCGCCGGCGTCCTGGCCGTCGTTGGCGCAGCCGACGTTGGTGACGTCGTCGCTGACGTTGTCGATCGCGAGTTCCTGGCGGCACGGCGAGTCGGCCCCGGGGTGCTTTGCCTTGCAGGCGGCCTGGGTCGGGTAGGCGGTGTTGTCCCAACCGGTGGCGTTGGGGGGCAGGAAGGTCTGGCTGGGGTTGAAGGCGAACCAGCCGGAGGGGGTGCCGGGGGGCGCGTAGCCGATGTCGTCGCCGTAGAGCGCCATCTGCATCGCACCGCCTGGGTTCTGCTGGATGCGGTCCACCTTGTCGGTGCCGTACAGCTCGAACACGGTGCCGCCGAAGCGCTTGTTCACGCCGAGGCGGACGTAGTCGTTGTATTGGTAGAAGGTGTCGGTGGTGCGCCGCGCCATGTAGCCGGCCCAGCCGCACCAGTCCGAGCCGGTGATCAGGCCGCTGGCGCTGTTGTCGCCCTGCAGCTGGTTCTGGCAGTTGACGGGGGCGAACCGCGACTCGTCGACATGGGCCTTTCCGTTCTGGTTGCACGACACCAGCTCGCCGGCCGGGGCCGGGGCGGAGCAGGATATGCCGCCCGAGACCGAGAGGCACTGTGACGCACGGTTGACCTGCGCCTTGCACCATGCGGCCCCGGTGCGACCGGTGGAGGTGGCGAACACCTGCGTGACCGTGCCGTAGCCGAATGGCGCCACGACGCTGGGCTGTGCGGTTACCGGCTGTTCGTTCACGAACTGCGCGTGACCGGTGGCGCAGCCCATGGCCAGCAGGGCTACGGCTGCCGCCATGGTGTGGAGCGAACCTTTCACAATGCAGTCTCCGGAAGGGGTTTCTGTCCCGCGGGAGACTGCACTCAGGCGTGTGAATTTTGATTAAAGTTCCGAAAAAACAGATCTAAAGCTATATTTTGATATCAACGTCTGCTTGCCCAAGGTGTTCCGCACGGGGAGCGCTTCTGCGGCGGGACGGCAAGGCGCATCCAGGTTCCAGCCCGCCCGGCGCCCGTGTCCCCCCGTGCCGCATCAACTCATGGGCCGACCTGGCCCAGGTCGGAGACGGCAGGGCGGGTCGCGTCTTCCCGATCTGGATCAGACCTGCGTTGATCGGTCCGACCCGCTGCAGGCTGCAACGTCCATGGAGGGCGAGATCGGCGTACGATTGCGGCGCTGTCGATCTTGCTGCAAGGCGGCACGGCCAAATCTTCGCGGCCGACGCGGGCGCAGGACCCTGCCGCCCGGGTCAGGCCGGGGGCTCGCCCTCGATCGGGTCCAGACCCTGCGCGTGGATGAGCGCCGTCGCCTCGTCGATGACCGCGTCGAGCTGAGCCGGGTCGGTTCCCTTCGCGACCAGCGCAACGCCGTTCGCATCGCCGCGGTGGTAGGGATAGCTGCCGAGATCGAGCGACGCGTAGCGTTGCTGCAGCACCTCCAGCGGTGCCGCGATGGCGCCTTCGAGCAGCCCGGCAGCGTGCACGGTGCGCGACGCCACCGGCACCCCGCCCGGCAGGCGCTGCTCGAGCCAGCCGAACATCGCCTGCATGATCCTGGGCACGCCGGCCATGACGTGGACGTTGCCGATGGAAAAGCCCGGCGCCACCGAGACGACGTTGTCGATGAGCGTGGCGCCGCGCGGCAGGGTGGCCATGCGCTGCCGCGCCGCGTTGAACTCGCCCGGCTTGTAGTGGCGCTCCAGCAGCGCCCAGGCCTCGGGATGCGGTTCCCAAGGCACGCCGAACGCGGCGGCCACGCACTCGCTGGTGATGTCGTCATGGGTCGGGCCGATGCCGCCGGTGGTGAACACGTGGTCGAACCGGGCGCGCGTCTCGTTGAGCGTGGCGACGATGGTGCCCACGACGTCGGGGATGATCCGGACCTCGCGCAGCGGCATCCCGATCCCGCCCAGACGCTGCGCCAGGAAGCGGATGTTGGCGTCCTGGGTGCGGCCGGACAGCACCTCGTTGCCGATGACCAGCAGGCAGGCGGTGGGGTTCATGGACGGCTCCAGGAGATGGCCGCGGCGCGCGTGGCCAGGCAGGTGAGCAAGCACGGCCGGGGGCTGCCCATGCTTGAAGGCGGAAACCCGCCAAAGGCCAGGAGCTTTTGGAAACCCGTTGCTCAGTAAGTGGATTTCAAAGGGGAGCCTTTGGCGGAGTCCGGAGGCAGAGCTTCCGGGTAGTAGGTCAGTTTGCCCCTTGATCGTCGCAGATGACGTGCCAAACCCAAAAAGGAAGCGAAGGTTGAGGCTCTGCCTCAAACTCCGCCAAAGGCAAGCCTTTGGAATCCATTTCTTTAGGGAAGGGTTTCCAAAGACCTCGGCCTTTGGCGGGTCTGGGCAGAGCCCAGCCTTGCTTGCTGTGAGGCTGCCCGCGCCCCGCCGCCGACGCGTTTCAAACTGACCCACCACCAGCCTCTGGCCTTGCTTGCCGGTCTGGCCGGACCCGAAGGCCGCCGGCATCACAGGCCGGCCGTTCACAACAGGTCGCGCAGCAACGGGACGAGCGGCTTGTCGGCGGGTGGCATATCGTACTCGGCCAGCCGGTCCGCGCGCACCCAGGCCATCGCCTGGCCCTCCCTGGCCTGCACGAAACCCTTCCAGCGGCGGCAGACGTAGAGCGGCATCAGCAGGTGGAAGCCGGTGTAGCCGTGGCTGGCAAAGGCGAACGGCGCCAGGCAGGCCTGCGCCACGTCGATGCCCAGCTCCTCGCGCAGCTCGCGGATCAGCGCGGCCTCCGGGGTCTCGCCCGGCTCCAGCTTGCCGCCGGGGAACTCCCACAGCCCCGCCATGGAGCGGCCCTCGGGCCGGCGGGTCAGCAGCACGCGGCTGTCGCTGTCGATCAGGGCGCAGGCCGCCACCAGGAGCAGCGACGCGCCGCCCTGCGCTGCCGCCGTGACCGCGGGACTCGCCACCACCTGCTCCGCCTCGAACAGGTCGTCGCGCGTGGCGGCGAAGCGGGTCACGTCATGGGTGCCGCCGCGCGCCAGGAACGGCTCGCGCCCCAGGCCTGCCGCCTGGAATCCGATGCGGCGCAGCACGGCGGCCGAGGCCGTGTTGTCAGCGGCGACCTGCGCCTCGATGCGGTCGAGGTCGAGGTTGGCCAGCGCCCAGCGCGCCAGCCGGCCGGCCGCCTCGGTGGCGACGCCGTGGCCCCAGAACTTCCGCCCGACCCAGTAGCCGAGATGGCCGATGCGCCGCTGCGCGTCCAGCCGCAGGCCGACGCAGCCGATCAGCAGCTCGCGCCCGTCCTCCTGCCCGGTGATCGCCAGGTGGTAGGCGCGCCCGCCGGCCAGCTCCTCGGCGGCGCGCACGATCCATTCGTCGGCGACCGGCTTCGGGTAGGGGAAGGGCAGGCGCGACAGCATCCGCACCACCGCCCAGTCGTTCACCAGCCGGAAGATCGCCTCCGCGTCCGCGGCGACCGGGGGACGCAGGCAAAGCCGCTCCGTGGTCAGCGGCGCGAAGCCGGGCGCGACGCCAGCCGCCGGCGCCGCGTCGTGCGGAGCCGCAGCCGGTTCGGCGGCATGGTCCTCCGTCACCGTCGGAGGTCCTGGACGAGGCAGGGCGCGTGGGCGGACGCTTCGGCGATGCGCAGTCTCCTTCGTGGGTGCCGGGCCGCCCCGCATCCCGCATCCGGTGCCACCGGGGAGCGGTCGTGGATGCCTTCGATGCGGCCGGCACAGCTGCGGTCGCCGATGACCCCGGAATGGCCGGGGAGGGCGCCCGGACACCCGGCCGGCCGGCGATCAGCTCCGGTAGCTGCCGTTGATGTCGATGTAGCCGTGCGTCAGGTCGCAGGTCCAGGCGGTGCCGCTGCCCTTGCCCAGGCCGAGGTCCACGGTGATCTCCACCTCGCGGCCCTTCATGTGCGCGACCACCGGCGTCTCGTCGTAGCCGACGACCACGGCGCCGTCGCGCGCCATCCAGGTGCCGCCGACAGCGACCGAGAGCGTGTCGCGGTCCGCCGGCTCGCCGGATTTGCCGACGGCCATGACGATGCGGCCCCAGTTCGCGTCCTCGCCGGCGATCGCGGTCTTGACCAGCGGCGAGTTGGCCACCGCCATGGCGACCCGTTGCGCCGAGCGCTTCGAGGCGGCGCCGGTGACGTCGATTCGCACCAGCTTCTGCGCGCCCTCGCCATCGCGCACCACCTGGATCGCCAGCTCCAGCAGCAGGTCGGCGAGCTGCTCGCGGAAGTCGCGCAGCGCGTGGCCGCCGTGCTCCGGGAGGTGCCTGTGCTCCGCCTGGCCGGTGGCGAACAGCAGCACCGTGTCGCTGGTGGAGGTGTCGGAGTCGACCGTGGTGCGGTTGAAGCTGGTGGCCACGCCCTTCGCCAGGGCGTCCTGCAGGGCCGCGGCCGGGATCTTCGCGTCGGTGGCGACGAAGCACAGCATGGTGGCCATGTCGGGCGCGATCATGCCGCTGCCCTTGGCGATGCCGGTGATGCGGACCTCGTGGCGGCCGATGCGCGCGACCCGGGTGGCAGCCTTGGGAAAGGTGTCGGTGGTCATGATGCCGCGCGCCGCGTCCGCCCAGCCGTCGGGGCTGAGCCCGGCGTGAAGCGCGGGCAGGGCGGCGACGATGCGGTCCGGGGGCAGCACTTCGCCGATCACCCCGGTGGAGGCGAGGAACACCTGCCGCGGCTTGCAGTCGAGCAGCGCGGCGGCAGCCTCGGCGGTGGCGCGCGTGGTGTCGCGGCCGGCCTTGCCGGTGAACACGTTGGCGTTGCCGGCGTTGACCACCACGCCGCGGGCATGGCCGCCCTTCAGCGCGTCGCGGCACCAGTCGATCGGCGCGCCCGGGCAGCGGTTGCGGGTGAACACCCCGGCGGCGGCGGTGCCGGCGGCCAGCTCGATCATCACCAGGTCGGTACGGTCCTTGTAGCGGATGCCGGCCGCGGCGGCGCCGAGTCGCACCCCCGCGACCGGCGGCAGGTCCGGAAGCCCGATCGCGAGCGGCGAAAGGGCGGCCTTCACCACGGCAGCGACCCTGCCGCCGCGCCGGGCCGCGGCCCGCTCGACGCGGACCGGGCTCCCGGCAGCCTCACTGCGCGGCCGGCGGCGGGGAAGCCACGCCCTCGGCCGGCGGCGCCAGCTCGCCCGGCTTGATCGCGGCGCCGGCGACGGTGAAGCGCTGCACCTTCACCTGGCTGCGCGCCTTCTCCAGCGCCCCCTTCACCGCGTCCTGCACCAGGCTCTGGCGGATCTCGTCGTGCGCCTGGGCATAGTCGACCGGCGGCGCGGTGCGGGTGCCGAGCACCTGGATCACGTGGTAGCCGTAGCGGGTGTGGATCGGCTCCTGCGTGAACTCGCCCTGCTTCATCGCGAAGGCGGCGGTGGAGAACTCGGGCAGCATGTCGCCCTTCTTGAACCAGCCTAGGTCGCCGCCGTTCTGCGCGCCGGGGTCCTTGCTGTCCTCCTTGGCGAGCTTCTCGAAGTCGGCGCCGCCCTTGAGCTGCTTGATGATCTCCTTCGCCTTTTCCTCGCTGTCGACCAGGATGTGGCGGGCGTGGACTTCCTCGTCGCCGGGCTTGTTGGCGTAGTCGGCGTCGTACTTGGCCTTGATCGCCGCATCGGAGATCTTGGGCGTCACCTCGCGGGTCAGCACGGCGTTCTGCAGCGTGGTGGCCTCGGCGCGCTTGAGCTGCTCCTGGACCTCGGGGGTCTTGTCGAGGCCCTCCTTCTTCGCCTGGATCACCACGGCCTCGCGGTCGATGAGCTGGTCGAGCAGCATCGGGTACAGCACCGGCTTGGGCATCCCGCGCAGCTGCTGCGGCAGCGATTCCGCGGCCACGGTGAGGTCGGACATCTTGATGTCGTGCCCGTCCACGCTGGCCAGCACGGGGTCGCCCGGCGGCAGGCCCACCAGCGCCGGCGAGCCGGGCGCGTAGGGCACCGGCCGGCCGTCCGGTCCGATCTGCGGCGCGGCCTGGGCCGGGGACGCCTCGGCGTCAGCATCGGTGCCCTGGGCGGCGGCCTGCGCCGGCGTGGCCTGCTTCTGCCCGGCCGGCAGCAGGGCGGCGGGCGGCGCGCCGGTCGGCGACATGGCCGCCTGCGCCGGCGCGCCCTGGGCGCCCGCCGGCGGCTTCTGGTTCGGGGGCAGCAGGGCCGCAGGCGGCGCGCCGGTCGGCGACATCGCGGCGCGGGTATCGTGTCCGCCCTGCCCTGCGGCGGGCTGGGCGGCAGCCGGAAGAGTCTGCGCACACAGGGCAGCCGCCGCGAGCGCGGTGGCCAGAGGGGTGAGCCGCATGGGGGTTACCTCGGATTTATGGTCGGCCCGCGTTTGCAGGCGGGGCCTGTTGATCTCGGGCGGATCATGGCCGACCGCCGGCTTGCCCACAACCAACCCGAACGATGAATTCGAGGCAGGTTTGCGGCGCGGAGGCGACGGCAGGAAGCAAGCAAGGTTGAGGCTCTGCCTCAAACTCCGCCAGGGGCGAGCCGCCCCTGGACCTGCCTTCCTTAAAGGGAAGGATTCCAGAGGATCCTGGCCTTTGGCGGGTCCGGGCAGAGCCCGGCTTTGCTTTCTGCCTTCGTCAAGGCCGTCGGGTGCTTGGTTGACCGCACGGGGTGCGAGTCCTATCTGGACGCAAGCCCCGTCGGCGCCCTGCCGCCGGTTTGCGCCCTCGTTCCGGCGCCCTCCGGCCGACCCCGGGACGGCGCCGCAGCGCTCCATTCCGAGGCCCGCCATGTTCTCCAGCTTCGCCCGCCTGTTCGGCACCAGCAACGAGCGCTCTCTGCGCCATTACCGGCGCCGGCTGCCGCAGATCAACGCCCTCGAGCCAGAGGTCGCCGCGTTGTCCGACGAGGCGCTGCGCGGCCGCACGGCGGCCTTCCGCAAGCGGCTGGCAGAGGGTGCGAGCCTGGACGATGTGCTGCCGGAGGCGTTCGCGGTGGTGCGCGAGGCGTCGCGCCGGGTGCTGGGGATGCGGCACTTCGACGTGCAGCTCGTCGGCGGCATGGTGCTCAACGACGGCAAGATCGCGGAGATGAAGACCGGCGAGGGCAAGACCCTGGTCGCCACCCTGCCGGTCTACCTCAACGCGCTGCCGGCGAAGGGCGTGCACGTGGTCACGGTCAACGACTACCTCGCGGCACGCGATGCCGAGGAGATGGGGCGGCTGTACGGCTTCCTCGGCCTGAGCACCGGGGTGATCGTGCATGGGCTGTCCGACGACCAGCGCCGGGCGGCCTATGCGTGCGACATCACCTACGGCACCAACAACGAGTTCGGCTTCGACTACCTGCGCGACAACATGAAGTACCGGCTCGAGGACATGGTGCAGCGCCCGTTCTCGTTCGGCATCGTCGACGAGGTGGACTCGATCCTGATCGACGAGGCGCGCACGCCGCTGATCATTTCCGGGCCTGCGGAGGACTCCTCGGACCTGTATCGCCAGGTCAACGCGGTGATGGCCGAGGCGGTGCGCGACCCCTCGATCTACGACAAGGACGAGAAGATGAAGTCCGTGGCGCTGACCGAGGAGGGTTCGGAGCGCGTCGAGGAGATGCTGCGCGAGGCCGGCGTCATCACCGAGGGCAGCCTGTACGACATCTTCAACGTCGCCGTGGTGCACCACGTGCAGCAGAGCCTGCGCGCGCACACGTTGTTCGCCCGCGACGTCGAATACATGGTCCGCGACGACAAGATCGTGATCGTGGACGAGTTCACCGGGCGGATGATGGAGGGCCGGCGCTACTCGGAGGGGCTGCACCAGGCGCTGGAGGCGAAGGAGTTCGTCACCGTGCAGCAGGAGAACCAGACGCTGGCCTCCATCACGTTCCAGAACTACTTCCGGCTGTTCCCCAAGCTCGCGGGGATGACTGGCACCGCGCTGACCGAGGCGGACGAGTTCGCCGAGATCTACAAGCTCGACGTGGTCGAGGTGCCGACCAACGTGGCGGTGGCGCGCATGGATGGGCACGACGAGGTGTATCGCACCGCGGCGGAGAAATACGAGGCGGTGGCCGGGCTGATCGAGGACGCCAAGGAGCGCGAGCAGCCGGTGCTGGTGGGCACCACGAGCGTGGAGCGCTCCGAGTTGCTCAGCGCGATCCTGGACCGGCGCGGCATCCGCCACTCCGTGCTCAATGCAAAGTTCCACGAGCGCGAGGCGGTGATTGTGGCGCAGGCGGGCGCGCCCGGCTCGATCACGATCGCGACCAACATGGCCGGGCGCGGCACCGATATCAAGCTGGGCGGCAACGTCGAGATGCGGGTGCGTCAGGAGGTCGGCGAGCACGCCGACGCGGCGGTGCTGGCGGAGCGCGAGGCGGCGATCCGGGCCGAGGTCGCAGCGAACCAGCCGCGCGTGATCGAGGCCGGCGGGCTGCTGGTGATCGGTACCGAGCGTCACGAGAGCCGACGAGTGGACAACCAGCTGCGCGGGCGTTCGGGGCGGCAGGGCGATCCGGGGGAGAGCCGGTTCTTCCTTTCGCTCGAGGACGACCTGATGCGCATCTTCGGGTCCGAGCGGATGGGCGGCATGCTGCAGCGCCTCGGCCTGAAGGAGGGCGAGGCGATCATCCATCCCTGGATCAACCGGGCGCTGGAGAAGGCGCAGAAGAAGGTCGAGGCGCGCAACTTCGACACCCGCAAGAACGTGCTGAAATACGACGACGTGATGAACGACCAGCGCAAGGAGGTGTACGCCCAGCGCCGCGAGTTCATGCGCGCCGACGACGTGTCCGCCACGCTGGCCGAGATGCGCGCCGAGATCGCCGAGGCGCTGGTCGACCGCCACATCCCGGAGCGTGCCTTCGCCGAGCAGTGGGCGAGCGAGGCGCTGGCGGAGGACCTGCGCCGGGTGCTGGCGATCGACCTGCCGGTGGGCGCCTGGGCGCAGGAGGACGGCATCGACGCGGGCGCGGTGCGCGAGCGCGTGATGGCGGCGGCCGACGCGCACATGGCGGCCAAGGCGGCCAATCTCGGCCCGGAGCTGATGCGCTACGTCGAGAAGACGCTGCTGCTGCAGACCCTGGACGCGGTGTGGAAGGAGCACCTGCTGACGCTCGACCATCTGCGCCAGGGCATCTGGCTGCGCTCGCTGGGGCAGAAGGACCCGCTCAACGAGTACAAGAGCGAGGCGTTCGCGCTGTTCAACGCCATGCTCGACGACCTCAAGGAGCGGGTGACGTCGATGCTGGCCCGTGTCGAGCTGAGCCCGCAGGAGCCGATGCCGGAGTTCGCGGCGCCGCCGGCCTACACCATCGAGAGCCACCCGGACGCGGACCGCATGACGGCGGCGGGGCCGGGCATGGCGGCGGCGCTGGCCGATCCGGTGCTGATCGAGACGGTGCCGCTGGCCGAGGTCGACCCCGACGACCCCGCGACCTGGCGCAGCACGCCGCGCAACGCGCTATGCCCGTGCGGCTCGGGCAAGAAGTTCAAGCACTGCCACGGGCGGCAGCTCTGAGGGGCTGCGGCTGCGAGGCAAGAAAGGCCAGAGGCTCTGCCTCTGGACTCCGCCAAAGGCTGGCCTCTGGAAACCATTTGCCCAAGGGATGGGTTTCCAAAGGCGGTTATATACGTGCTTGACCCAGCGTGGCGGGAGGGGTAGAAAGGTTTTGTTCCGAAGGGACTAGCACTACTTTGGCAGATTGGCTTGAGGCTTATGGTTGAGCGACGCCTGGCAGTGCGGACATCGGCTGAGTGAGGGTCGGGCCAGGGTGTTGAGGATGGCCTGCCTGACTGCCGGCAGGGTCGG
>JAABUH010002701.1_pt1 | contig 16555 bp, 21 predicted proteins | sample 5559121 | NCBI WGS metagenome assembly JAABUH01 (sample SAMN10711871, study PRJNA513364) | rock metagenome | isolation source: Antarctica rocks | place: Antarctica: Victoria Land, Battleship Promontory nord | collected 2015-12-28
ACCTTCGGCGCGGCTGGACCCAGGTGGGCCAGGTCGCCCAGCGCTGGGGCACGCTCGATGTACAGGTCGGGGTGTTGGTGTGCGATCCCTCGCGCCCGGCACACCTATGGTGTCTTTGAGCCATCCCTATCCGGCCGTCTCGGTTGATGTGTGCCTTCCGAGAGCGCCGGCGAGGCGCTCGGTTGCCGAAGCGGCCGCGCTGGTTTCAACTGGTTCGTCGTACATCACGCCGCGCAGACGAGCCGGGATGAGGTCGGCAGTGGAGAAGAGGCAACGCTGCGCGGCGACGTCGAGTACGTCGGAGGGCTGGCCGATCGCGACGGCGAGATCCCAGCCGTGGGTGATGGTTTCGACGGTGAAGCCTCGGACCGCTTCGAGCGCGGTGCAGGACCCCCAGGGAGCAGTGACCCGATCCGTTCCGTGTAGCAGCGACCAGGCCCGGCGTACCTGGCTGGCGAGATCGGCGTAGGCGGCTGCGAGGTCGTCGTCCGGCACGCTCGTCACGACGTGGGGAGTATCGCGCGTCGAAGAACGCTCGGCGGTTTCCACGCTTCGTCGGGCGGTGCCGACCAAGTGGCCCATCAACAGCCGCACGTCGAACTCCTCGCATGGTGTTGGGCCAATCAGCTGGGCCGGTGTCGTGGCGAGCATGAGGCCAGACACCCACCCAAGGGCGTCGAGGTAGTCCTGCCGCTGCTGTTCGAAGGCCACGGTAGAAAGCCTAAACACCAGCACCGACGGCACACGCTCTGGTCGGTGGTCTGCGGCACCCCAGACCCGCGACAGAGATTGGGTTTCGATCGGTGTCCCGTAGAGCGATCCTTGGGTTCTCGCGGTGATCGCAACACGTACTGATTGGGTGTCGTCTGTGGCTGAGTATTCGATCTTCATTCGTCCGGATCTGTTGCAGCAGTTCTGGCAGGTCATGTCCGACGGCGGGTTCATCACCGAGGCGGTCGCTGTCATCGACACCAGCCGGCGCACCGGGCGGCGGGTGCTGGTCGAGGCGGGCGGGGTTAGGCCGCGGCGTGGCCGCGGGCTGAAGGGACGTTGCTTGACGTTCGCCGAGCGGGAGGAGATCGCGTTGGCTCGCGCTGCTGGGGAGTCGATGCGCTCGATCGCGGATCGACTGGGGCGCAGCGCGTCGACGATCTCGCGCGAGCTGAGGCGCAACCTCGATCGGCAGGGTCGCTACCGATCAACGGCGGCGCACGCGTTGGCCTACGACCGTGCCGGCCGCCCGAAGCCGGCGAAGCTGGTGACGAACCTGGCGTTGCGGGCCAAGGTCGAGAAGGATCTGGAGAAGAAGTACTCGCCGGAGCAGATCACCGGCCGGCTGCGCGTGGAGTTCCCCGACGACCCGGAGATGCGGGTGTCCCCAGAGACCATCTACCAGTCGATCTACGTGCAGTCCCGCGGCGCGTTGCGCCGCGATCTGGCGGCGTGTCTGCGCACCGGTAGGGCGTTGCGGCGCCCGAGCCGCAAGGTCGGGCAACGCAAGAACCGCATCCCGAACATGATCAACGTCAGTGAGCGGCCGGCCGAGGTCGAAGACCGGGCAGTGCCCGGAAACTGGGAATCTCAATGGTGTTGTCAAGCAGCTTGAGCCCTCGCCGGTGGGGCGGGAGTCCAGGTGCGGTTGTCGCGCAGCAGCGCCCAGAGGACGTCGATGCGTCGGCGGGCCAGCGCGATGACCGCCTGGCTGTGGGTACGCCCTTGGTCACGCTTTTTCAGGTAGTAGTCCCGGTTCGGCCCGGCGCGCATCATCGAGGTCTGGGCAGAGAGATAAAGCGCATGGCGTAGCGGTCGGCTGTAGCGCCGCGGCTTATGCAGGTTCCCGGCCCGGCGTCCGGAGTCGTTCGGGACGGGGACCAGCCCCGCGGCCGCGGCGAGATGCCCGGCGGTCGGGTACGCCGCCAGGTCGCCGGCCGCGACGAGGAGCGAGGCGCCCAGGACTGGTCCGAACCCGGGGATCGACTCGATCACGTCCGCCTGCGGGTGCTGCGCGAACGCGTCCTGGATTTGCTGTTCCAACACCTTCAGTCGCTCGTGCTGGACCAAGACGCTGTTGGCCAGCTCGGCGACGATGCTGGCTGCTACATCTTGCCCGGGGAGCACCGTCTGCTGGGTCTGCGCGGCGGCGACCGCCCGGGCCGCGACATCTGCGTAACCGCGGACCCGGCGCTGTCGTAGCCATCGCGACAACCTCGCTTCGCCCATCCGGCGGATCGCCTCCGGGGTGGCATAGCCGCTCAGCAGCACCAGCGCTCCCTTGCAGGAGGCGAAGTCGAACTCCCGTTCCAGCGCGGGGAACACGCTGGTCAGCAAATCCCGCATCCGGTTGATCATCCGGACCCGGTCGGCCACCAGGTCCGCTCGGTATCCGGTCAGCACGCCCAGGGGGCGCACCAGGTCGGCGTCAGCGTCGATGACGCTGAGGTCGCTCCGGATACGAACGGTCTCGGCGATGATATAGGCGTCCTTGGCGTCGGTCTTGCCTTCGCCGGAGTAGGCGGCACTCATGGCAGCAACCACTCGTCCGGAGGCATAGCGCACCTGCTCGTCTGCCTTGGCGAGTAGCGCGACCAGCAGCGCTGACGGTGTGCCGAGGATGTCGATCGCCCACACCCGATCAGGAGCCACCGCCTTGACCGCGGCGATCACCTCGATGATCGGAGCCTCGTCGTTGAGGACCTTGACCGACAACAACTTCTGGCCCGACTCGTCGACCGCGCAGACCCAGTGATGGGTCTTCCCGATGTCGACACCGATCCACGCCTTGCTTCCTACCGCTGTCATGTCCATGCCTCCTGCTCTCATAGGTTGTCTGGGATCACCCGCGGAGCACCCCGCTGACACGTCCGTAACCAGCGACCAAGCGCACATCTCAATTCAGCAACCAAGGGCGCCCCGGAGAGCTGGGTGGACATTCCCAGTAAGCGACAGTGACGCAAGGAGACCTCAGCCACGCCCAGCTCTCCCGGGCTACTTAAGTCTTACGGAGGGAGACTTGATCATCGGCAAGCAGAACCAGACCGCGATCGGCACCCTCGTCGAGCGGCAGACCGGCTACGCGATGCTGCTGCACCTACCGGATGGTTACAAGCCCGAACAGGTCCGCGACGCGCTCGCGGAGAAGATCAAGACGCTGCCCGAGTCCCTGCGCCTGTCGCTGACCTGGGATCAGGGATCGGAGATGCGCGACTGGAAACAGGTGTCCGTCGACGCCGACATCGACATCTACTTCTGCGACCCACACTCACCCTGGCAGCGAGGCACCAACGAGAACTTCAACGGTCTGCTGCGCCAGTACTTCCCGAAGGGCACCGACCTGGGCGTGCACAGCAGCAACGATCTCGACTGGGTCGCCCAGGAACTTAACGACCCACCCCGCAAACGGCTAGCGTTCAAAAAGCCGATCGAACTCATCGGCGACCTCCTGTTGCGCTGACCGCAAGAATCCGCCGTGGCGGTGTTCGATCACCTGAGGGCGGGGGACACGTTGGTGGTGTGGCGGTTGGACCGGCTGGGTCGGTCGTTGCCGCATCTGATCGAGACCATCGGTGAATTGCAGGCCAGGGGAGTGGGCTTCAAGTCGGTGCAGGAGAACATCGACACCACCACCCCCGGCGGCCGGTTGGTGTTCCATGTGTTCGGGGCCCTGGCCAGCTTCGAACGGGAACTCATCCAGGAGCGCACCCTGGCCGGGCTGGCCGCGGCTCGGGAGCGTGGCCGCCGCGGCGGGCGGCCCACTGCGTTGAGCCCGGCGAAGTTGAGGCAGGCCCGGAAGATGATCGGGGAGAAGACCCCGGTGACCGAGGTCGCCCAGGTCCTCGGGGTCAGCCGGGCCACCCTGTACCGCAGAGTGCCCGAGCTCGCCGAGGCACGCACCCGGCCGGCGGTGATGAACGAGCCGGATGCTGGGGTCAGCTCGTCGCCGTAACACCGGCTTCGCAGGGGACGGGGATCGTTTAGTAGTAGTGCCTGCGGCCACCGACGGCGCGGCCCATGGAGCCCATCGCCAGCAGGACCAAGCCGATGATCAGCACGATGATCCCGATCGTCCACAGAATAGGGATCTTGATGAGGAATCCGACGATGAGCAGGATGACACCAAGGGTAATCATGACGCTCCCAGCGTGTGCGCTGCAGGTGTGCGAATTGCCCTGCAGATCACAAGGAATGCTACACATTCCGCTCTGCCCGACGGGTAGAGCCCGTAGACGTCAAGCACCCCATACGTCGAGCACGGCTGCCGATCGCACCGTGTGGGGCGGTGGTGTTCATCGACGAACCCTCGGCAGGCATCCGTCGACCGGCTGCTGCACCCACGCCCCCGTCTGCCAAACCGGCCAGCGGCAGCATTCCCCGGTCCGAAGCACCCGTAGGCGAGGCGAAGGGGTGACTCTCAGAACCGATGGGTGCGTAAGGGGGTCGCCGGCCACCCGGATCTGGGGGCAGGGTGGCCGACGACCGGCTGCTCGCCAGTCCGGGGGGAGGGACTGACGTGCAGGGGAGCAGGTAAGCCCGAACAGTGAGCACCTGCGTCCGCCGCCCAGTCTAGAGAGTGGCAGCCGGAAGATGCCTCATAGCGATGGTTGCGAGAGTCGGTTGCGTGCACAACTACGAACGTCCGGTGGATTCATCGGGCCGGTGCGCGCCGCGAGACGTTGGGGGATGCGAGGTCACCGCCGTCGTGCCACGATCGGGGTCACTACCAGAAGCGGTGTCACCGCGGATCCGCCCCGGTGCCACTGGCCGCCCACGACGGAGTCTGGTCATGACGGAGGAATCAATGGTCGACTTCACACCCTCGGATGAGCACCCCGCTGCGCCATCGCCATCGCCACCGCCACGCCGAGGGCCGGGGCGACCCCGCAAAGCCGCCGCCCCAGCCCCAAAGCCGCAGCACAGGTCCGGGCGGGCCGCCGCGCAGAAGGTGGACGACGCCAGTCACATCACGTTGAGACTTCCGGTGCTGGGCACGGTGCGCCTGCCCGAGCCGCAGCGGCTCACCTATTACGCCGCCATCGGGGCGCTCGGCGTTCTCGGCGTACTGGAATGGCCCGTTGCCCTCGTCCTCGCCGGCGGCCACGCCTTGGCCTCCGATCAGAACAACCGTGCCGTGCAACAGTTCGGAGACGCACTCGAAGACCCCTGATCTGGGGGTGATGCCGCAGCTGGGTGGTGCCGCAGCCTGATCCACCGGCCGGTTCTAGGGGTTGCCTGCTGCACCCGCTGCGCCGTCGACTTTGGCACCCCTAGGACTGACGTCAGATGGGGTTCCGTGGAACACCAAATCGTTGGGCGATCCTCTTTCCTCGGAGAGAATCCACTGTGTCGGGGCCTTACTCTGGCATGGCCTGTCGGCTCGTTGTGCCGATCGGCCAGCGCGGAAGTTACTTCGCCCCCCTGATATCCGGCGAGGGGTGTGCTTGTTCGACGAGGGCGGTGGCGACGTCGCTGAGTTTGCGGTTGGCGTGTAGGGAAATTTCGGCCAGGACCGCGAAGGCCTCCTCGGCACTGCAGCGGCGCTCGCCCATCAGGATGCCTTTGGCTTGCTCGATGATCGGGCGGGAGTCCAGGGCCTGTTGCAGCTGCTCGGACAGGGTGGCAGTGCTGACGTAGAGGCTGGCGTTGATCATGGCGACCGCGGCGTACCCGGCGAGGTGGGTGGCGATCTGCTGGGCGTCCTCGTCGAAGGCGTCGCGGGTGCGGGCGTAGATGTTCAATGCCCCCACCGTTTCCTGATGCAGAGGCAGGGCCACCTACATCGAGCTGAGCGCACCGTTCTGCACACTTTGGGCGGCGAACTTCGGCCACCGGGTGTCGGTACTCATGTTGGACACGAGCTGGGTTTTACCGCTGCGGGCGGCTTGCAGACACGGACCGTAACCCTCGGCGTATTGGCGTTCATCCAATCCTAAGGCCAAGTTTGCGGTGGACGCCGCGGTGCTGGGGTGGTCATGGTGCACCATGGTCACCGACACCTCACCGGCCCCGGGAACGGTGTCTTTAGCGACCTGGGCCACCCGGGTGAGCACCTCGTCCAAGGCCATGTCGCCCACGACGATGCGGCTCAACTCCAAGACCTGCACGGTGTTGACGCGACTTGCGTTGCGTGCCCTGGGTCATCGGAGACAATCAGCCCTGCGGGTCCGACGCGCTCACGGGCAAGGTTCATCACGGTCGGGGAGAACACGGCAGGACCGTGTGGGTCGATGGCGGGGTAGTCGGCGGTGGATACCATCAGCCATGAGGCGCCTGCGGCGACACCGTCGGTGAAGGGCGCCAGGTTCGGGTCGGTGGGTGTGGTCTGGGAGTCGGTGACTCCGGAGGAAAAGTCGCGCTGGTGATAAGACGTCCGCGACAGGGGCGAGGTCCACGGTGATCCCGCCTGCGCGTAGCTCGTGGCCCCAGCCGGTGGCCGCGGTCTGCAAACGGCTGGGGGTCCAGGAGCCCTGCACGGTCGCCGCGGGATGGTGGAGAATCCGGGGCCGGTCAGGACCTGGACTTGGCCGCCCTCTTGGTCGGTGGCCAGGAACAGGCTGCTGCCGCCACTGGCCGTGGCCACGCGTTGGAGCTCAGCAGTCTGGCGTGCGAGTGCGGCTGTGCCCACCGTGCTGCGCCCGGTCAGGACACCCCAGCGGGCCCGTCGGTAGTGATCTGCCGCTCGACCCCGGGCAGCGCATTCGCTGGGACACCGAGCAAGAACAATTGCCCAGCGCGGGCCCGGGCGGGCATGACCACCAGCTGGGCCGCCGCACAGTCCTTCAGTGCTGGCGGCGGCACCGTATTTGACGGTGGCGGCGTGTTCGGCGGTGGCGGCAGGGTGGACGTCACGTTGGTGGTTTTACTCGACGGGGCGGTGACCGCGGACGTCGACGGCGCCGCGGCGGGGGCACCGTTACCGCTGCCACCGCAGGCGGTGGCAGCGACCGTGTAGGTCAGCAGGGTCGCAGCGACACGAAGCCGGGGGCACCAGCCACGAAAAGAAGCCTGTCCATCGGGAAGGTCGGACGGGGTGGGGAGCGGGCGGCGAACCTTGGTGTCTCGGGCAGCACAAACCAGGCTGGGGAAATCCCCGACGCCCTACCTCGCAGGCTCACGCGCACCCACCAACCCCGTTGATCACATTATCCCCCACAGTCACAGTAGTACCTCTAGTATCACCGGATGCACATTTCGCTCGCTTCGGCGCGTCGCCGCCCTCGGGCCGCTATCGCCACCTCGATCGCCGCCCTGATGGTGCTGGTCGGGGCCGGTTTCGCGGCCGCCGACATCACCGGTCCGGACGTGGCCAGCTATCAGCATCCGGGCGGGGCGAGCATCGACTGGGGCCAGGTTAGAAACTCGGGGCGTAACTTCGCGTTCGTCAAAGCCACCGAAGGCACCGGCTACGTAAACCCGTACTTCGGTGCGGACTGGGCTGCGATCCAGGCGAATGGCATGGTGCGCGGCAGCTACCACTACGCCAAACCGGACAGCTCGCCGACCTCCGCCGCGGAGCAGGCACGGTACTTCGTTTCCGTCGCGGGCCGGATGCAGGCCACCGGAGACCTTGCACCGATCCTCGACTTTGAAGATTCCGGTGGGTTGTCGCCGTCCGCCCTGGTCACCTGGGTGCACAGCTGGCTCGACACCATCACCGCGCTCACCGGCCGAACCCCGATCATTTACACCTACCCGTACTTCTGGCAAAGCGCGATGGGCAACAACGCCGGCTTCACCCAATATCCGCTGTGGATCGCCGACTACAACGGCGGCTCCGCACCCCGCACACCGCTGATCGGCGGCTGGAACAGCTGGACCTTCTGGCAGTACACCGATGCCGGCTCCATCCCGGGTGTGCCCACCGGGGTGGACATCTCCAAGTTCTGCTGCGACTCGGGGACGCTGTCCTCTTTGGCCAATGGGGCAACGACCGCACCACCCTCGGCGATCCTCGCCCACTACACCGCCCTCGGCGGAGCCAGCTCCTATCTGGGACAGGTGAATGGTGCGGAGTACGCCGTGCCCGGGGGGCGGGCACAGAACTTCACCGGTGGCAGGGTTTACTGGTCGCCGGGCACCGGTGCACAAGCGGTGCACGGCGCGATCCTGGACCACTACCTCACCATCGGCGGCCCCTCCTCCGCGCTCGGTCTGCCCACCACTGATGAGTCCCCCAGCGCGGACGGCACCGGCCGGTACGACAACTTCGCCGGCGGCGCCCTGTACTGGTCGCCTACCGTCGGGGCACACGAGGTGCACGGGGCCATCGACCCCAAATGGGGGGTGCTGGGTTGGGAGATGGGCCCGCAGGGCTACCCGCTCACCGACGAGCAACCCACAGCCGACGGCATCGGGCGGTACAACGACTTCCAGAACGGATCCATCTACTGGACCCCCACCACCGGGGCCCAGTCCATCCAGGGCGCCATCAAGGACAAATGGGCGCAAGACCAATGGGAAACCGGGTTCCTGGGCTACCCGTTGACCGACGAACGCACCACCCCCGACGGCATCGGCCGGTACAACGACCTGCAAGGCGGGTCCCTGTACTGGACCCCGGCCACCGGGGCGCACTCCGTGCAAGGCGTCATTCGGGACAGCTGGGTCGCGCAAGGCTGGGAACGGGGCCCACTGGGCTACCCCACATCCGACGAGTACACGGTGCCCGGCGGGCGGCAAAGCGACTTCCAAGGCGGAACCCTGTTCTGGGATGCGGGCACCGGATTGGTGTCCCCACGATGAACATGCCTAACTCACGGTCAGGGAACACGATGCGCACTGCTTGTAACCAGCCAACCGTGGTTGCCACCCTGCTGGGGGCAGCGCTGCTCACCGCCTGCGGATCCAGCCCCACCCCCACGGGCATGGCCACCACAGGCATGGCCACCGCAGCGTTAGCAGGGGCGGGGCCCGCCCCTGCCCCCGCCTCCGGCTGTGCGCCGACCGGTACGGGTGTGCCCGCCGGTGCCGCCAGCAAACAGGTGATCGACGTCGATGGTGACGGCCGTCCCGATACTGGGTGGCTCAGCAGCGACGGCAACGCTTTCGGGATCACCACCGCCTCCGGGGCCACATTCAGCGTCCCCATCGAACTGGTCGGCGGCGGACCGCGCAGGGTCTTGGTGGAAGACACCGACGGCCACGGCACCATCGCTGCTCTGGCCAGCGACGGGCGCACCGTCGAGCTGCTAGTGGTCAAGAACTGCGGGCTGTTCCCCGCCACCAACGCCCAGGGCGCCCATTACGAGTTCGACCTCGGCGTGCGGGGAACCGGCACCGGGGTGGGCTGCGCACAGATCATCGGCACCCCGGGACGAAGCCTGGTTGGGCTCAACATGCACCTCAACCCGGCCGGGCAACCCGACAGCGTGCACCGCACCCAAATCATTCTCACCGGCACTACCGCCCGCAACGGCGCTACCGACACCATCCCCACCACCAACAACCCCAGCGCAGCAGAATCCGGCAACACCATCAGCTGCGGGAGCCTCACCATGACCCACGACGGCATCACCGAGAGGCAGTAGCCTGCCCACGACCAAACCGAAGCCCGCCGGCTGAACCGCACTGGGTTGGTTGGAGTCTCCATCGTTTGGAAACGAGGATGGACTCATGCCGAAGGACACCACTGTGGGGAAACCGACCACGCGTCGATACAGCCCTGATGAGAAGGCCGCTGCGGTGCGGATGGTCAGGACGTTGCGTGCCGAGCTGGGCACTGAGCACGGCACGGTGCAGCGGGTCCGCCCGGAGCGAGGGCTCGTCAGACAGCCGTGAGCCGCTAGATCGTCACCACATTGACCACCAGCGCAACCACGGTGGCCAGCGCCCGGGCCTGCCCGAACCAGCGCGGATCGGCTGGTGCGCGGAGATCGGCGTACGCGCCCAACACCACGAACGTCAGGACTGGTGCCGCCCAGTCGTTCGCCGAGAACGGGGGCAACCCGTCGTCGTTGAGCGCCGGCATATTCGCCGAGAGCCGCCACATCAACACCGCGACCCCCGACAACACGGCCACCGCGACGATGTCGACCCATGCTCCCCTCGGCATCCGCCACAGCGCGGCCAGCAGCGCTACCACGGCCGTGATCCCCGCGGTCAACCCGATATGAGCGGCGGTGAAGATCAATGAATCGGACTCCTCCTCGTCGGGTCGATCACGGCACCGGTGCATTCGACCCGACCACGGTGAGCCGGTCGTACATGTTGAGCTTGAGCTCCCCGTGCATGGCCACGTGTGCCCAGCTCAGTGTGGTCATCCCGCGGTAGTCCTCGACGGTGAGGACGTCACCACCGGCTACCTGTCGCCGCGGGTCGTGTCTGCTCACCGGGTTCGGTGAGTGTTCCTGGGTCTGAGGGTAACTCTTACCCGTGGGTCAAGTTCGACTGTCAGCAAGAGCGACACACACCATGCGACGCACGCCGCGGTCCTTCCCCACCCACCCCACGATCAAGTGCTTCGACGCACCAATCACCCTGCGCATGTGCCAAAAAGATCATTAATGAGACACTCTTGGGGAGGGGTATTTGCCGAGGTCAGTACTGTAATTGGTGCCGTGTCTCCACGCGGTAGCAGCACTTGGCGGCGGGCGGTGAACCCATCTTATGGCCCAGTCAGCGAAATCCGGTCGATTGTGGGCACACGCTGGCTTGTTTAGGTTGCCGGGGTGGTGCTGTTGCCTACCATCCTCCGCGCGCACCGAGCGAGGTGTTGACGGCGCGGAGCTGACTGGTCAGGGCGTTTCGCTTGCTCGCTGTCTTAGCGGCGCGTAGCTGCTCGAGGAGAGTAGCCAGTTCAGGGGTGGCGGCTGTGGTGGACCACTGTGCCGCCATCGTCGTCGCGATGCGAGGCAGTACTTTTGTGAAGCGGTCGCGAACCCGGAGGCTGGGGCCTGCTCCTGCATACAGGTCGTTGAAGTGCAGTTCGTTCCGGACGTCGAGCAGCTCTTGCTCACCTACGTCGCCTGCGTACTGACGGTTCATGTCGATGACTACGAATCCGAGTTGTTTGGCCATCCAAAAGGTGGTGGGGTGCGCTCGGCGGCAGACGAAAACGGGTACCAGAGGGGCCTGTGGCTGGGCTTGGTGCAGCAGCAGGGCTTTGTGAAGCAGCTGGTAGAGCTCGCTCGCGCCGGGGTAGACCCAGGACCTGATGTTCTTGACCTCGACCAGCACGGTCACCGGCGGTTGTGGAACCCCAGAGGGATCGACGCCCACAAGGTAGCCGGCGCTGTCGACAGGTCCGGGGAGTCGGACCCCGAACAACCTGCTCACTTCTCCCGCATCGGGGACGGCCGGTTGCATTGCGCCCGAGGCCAGGATGGCGCTTCGCACTGCCGCCTCGCCGGCGGGTCCGATGAGGCCCTGTGGGTGGCGCTTGGTCCCTTGGGACCATCCGGTGTAGCGCGCGTACAGCAGTCGCTTGCGAGCGGCCGTGGCGGTCGTCTTCGTTACGCGGAGGCGTGTGTTGGTGAGCTGGATAGTTTCGATCGTATGGCCGCCACGCGTGGTTCCCTCAGCCCACTCGATTTGGCGGCTGTCGCGGAGGTCACGGAGGGCGTTGGTGATGTGGTGGGGGTCGATGTTGTCGCGGGACTGGGCGAAGTTTGCCTCGGCGATTCGGGCCTCGAGCTCCGGATGCACTACCGCGTGGTGTTCCTCGAGCACCCGGATCACCGCCGCGGCGGCGCGGGCGGCGTACTCGTCGGTGTCGGGCACCTGCCCAGTAGAGCCGTTTTTAGGTTTCAGCGCATCTGTGTGGCCCTATATAGAAGTCGTTGCGGGTGTGGTTGTCGGCTGCGGCGAGGGGGCGCCATCGCGCAGTACTGGGCACGCAATTGTGGTGGCACCGGCCGTGAGGGTGTGGTGCGCTTGCGCACCGTCTAGGCCAGCGACGGCGCGCTGGTCGCGTCCGCCTGCTGGTCGTAAGCCGTCGCTGGGGTGCCGGCTTTCGATGTCTTGCGGCGAGGGGTGGCCGCAGGCGGTGCGGTGAGTCCCATTGCTTTGAGTTCTTTCATGCTCCAGCCGCCGCGGGCCGCGACGGCGAACGATTCACGCACAGCGGCCGCGGCGGCGTCCGCGGCCTGTTGCGCACTGGTGAGGGCGGTGAGTGCTTTGGTGTGTTGGTCTTGGGCCTCGCCGATGGCGGCGACGAGACCGACGCGTTCGTTCATGGCCGCGCGCGCTGCGGACTCGGCGGCCCGTTTTCCTGAGATGGTGTCGGCCATCGGTTGCCCCCTTGGGTGTGCTGCGTGGTCGGTGGTGGTGCAGGTGCGGGCGCCGATTCGTCACTGCTCCCTGCCGGTGGTGCGGCAGGCGCTGGACCCTGAGACTGACGGCGGGAGCGCCACCTTCGGGGAGCAAGATATAGGAACAGGGGCCCGGATCGGGTATCCGGGTCTGGCGGCTGCGCCGCGGGTGGGTCACACTGGGTGTGAGCGCTGCGCTGGGCCGAGGGGAGGGAGAGGGTGGTCAGGATGGTCGGACCGGAGGACGAGGTGGGGGAGGAGTCCCCAGACGCCGGAGCACAGCGAGGTGGGAAGCGGGGTCATGGGTGGCGGCAGCGTCGGGTGGTCGGCGGTCGGCAGCGGGAGGTGAAGGTGCGTTTCACCGACGCGGATTATGAGAGGGTGGCGGCGCGGGCCGCGCTGGCGGGGACGTCCATCCCGGCGTATTTGGCGCTGGCGGGGTTGCGGGCGCAGGAGTCTTCGAGCGTGACCGGGGACCGGGTGTTGATGCGGGTGTGGGGTGAGGAGCTGCGGGCGTTGCGCCAGCAGGTGTATCGGGTGGGGTTGAACGTGAACCAGGTGGCGCGGTTGTTGCACGGGACGGGGGAGGTGGAGCGGCAGGCGGCGGCGACTTACCGGGGTGCGGTCCGGGCGATCGCCGCGTTGGACCCGATCATCGAACGCTGCACCGGATCGCCGGGGCGGGTGGGGATGTTGCCCGATCCGGATGCGACCATCGCGCGGTGATCACGAAGGTGTCACCCAAGCGGGGTGATCGGATGCGGGGACTGGTGGAGTACCTGTTCGGTCCGGGTAAACGCAACGAGCACACCAACTCGCGGGTCGTCGCCGCCTACGACGACGAGCTGGTTGGTGCGCATCCGGGGGAGTTCGAGCGGGCGCGGGTCGCGGCGGAGCTGGACTACCCGCGGCGGTGGTTCGCCCCGGAGACCACCAGCGAGTTCGTGTATCACGTGTCGATCTCGAATCCGGTGGAGGACCGGGACCTCACCGACGCGGAGTGGGCCCTGGTGGCCGGCACGGCGGCGGAGCGGCTCGGTTTCGGCGAGGCGCATTCCCCGACGGGGGTGCGGTGGGTGGCGGTGCACCACGGGAAGTCTACGGCCGGCAACGACCACATTCACCTGGTCGCCAACCTGGTCCGGGAAGACGGCGGCACGCATTGGCTGCGCTCGGACTACACGGTGTTGCGGGCCGTGGCCAAGCAGATGGAAGCCCGCTTCGGGTTGGCTGATCGCACCGCACCGATCGGGGCGGGCACCCCGGAGCTGTCCCGGGTGGAGGTGGCGCGGCAGCTGAGCACCGGGCGGGAATCGGACCGGGAGGTGGTCCGCCGGTCGGTGCGCTCCGCGGCGACCGCGGCCCGCACCGAGTCGGAGTTCATCGCCCATGCCCGGGCGAACGGGCTGATCCTGCGCCCGCGGTGGGGCACAGGCGCCAGCACGGAAGTCACCGGGTACGCGGCGGCCCGCCCGTCCACCGACACCGCCACCGACTCGTTGGTGTTCTTCTCCGGCTTGGCACTGGGCCGGGATCTGAGCTTGCCGGCGCTGCGAGCGGGGTGGGAGCCCGACCCGGTCGCGGCGGCGACGTGGAAGGCGGCGACCCACCGAGGGGCTACGGCACCGCGGCGTATCCCGGTGCACGATCCCCGGGCGGTGACCGCAGCGGGCCAGGCGATGACCGCAGCACAGCAACGGATGGCGGCCACCCCGGTCGGGGACCGGGTGGCATGGTCGGCGTTCGCCCGCGACGGGGCAGGGGTGTTCGCCGCGATGGCACAACAACTGCCCGACCGCCGCGTCCGGACACCGCTGACCCAGGCCGCGCACGCCTTGGCGTGCGCGGCGTGGCGGGCACCGCACCGGCACATCGAACGGCCCCCCGACGGGGGCGCGTTGTGGCGGGTGGCCCAGGCCATGCTGACCGTGGGGGGTGCCCAGTCGGAGGTCTTCGGCACCCTGGTGTTGGTGCAGCAGATGATGCGCCTGGCCCAGACCATCAGCGACTCCCACGAGGCCGCCGGCCGGCTGGGACAGGCCCGGTGGGCGGCGGAGGCCGCCGAGCGCGCGGGGGTCGCGGCGCACCGCATGCAGACCGTCGCGGCACGACCAACCCGGGAGCGGGGAGCAGAACCGCAGCGCGCGGCGGCAGAGCCGGACGTGACGCCGGAGAAGCGAACCAACCGGTCGCGGCAGCGACCATCCGATACCGGAGCAGTCCGCGAGGACAGGGAGTGGGGACGATGACAGAGGTGAAGGGGTTGCCCGAGCATCACCGGGCCTACATCTACGCCCGAGCCGCGGTGTTGGCCGAGGACACCAGCACCGATGCTTTGGACGCGCTGGTGCGCCGGGGGTTCACCGACGCCGAGGAGCTGCGCATGCGGGACCGTCGCTACCTGGCAGCACGGGGCACCGTGGTCGAGCGGGGGGAGGACCTCGCGGTTCTCGACGCCCACGCCGAGGAACTCCTCGACCACCGCACCGAGGGTGATAGCCCGCCCGCGGGTGCGGCGCAGGCCGCGACGCCGAGCATCCTGGAAGGCAAGGAGCAGGAAGCGGCCGAGCAGGACGCGCACGACTTGGCGGCGGTGCGCGCTCTCGCCGCGCAGCAAACGCAAACGCAGGTGCCGCAGGCGGTGCGCCTGGCCTCACAGTTCGGCGGCCGGCTGTACGGGCCGCCACCCACAGGCGACCCAGGACCGCCCGCACCCTGAGGAAGCGAAGACGCGCTGCGTGTCGACGGCCATCGCGAACCGCCCATCGGCGGCCGCCGGCGCGTGCCCGTCGACGGTCACGTCGTTACGCAGGTTAGTCACAGTCCGGCGTCGCTGACGGTGAGCACGAAGTGTCTTGTTATCTTGATTGCGCTCACACACAGATATCGGCGACTCCAGCACGCCTACTTGCTGCGCGCGGACCGCTGCGCCCGCCCCTTGAGCACTCCGTGCTCGGGCGCCCCGGGGAAATGGTTGGCAGACATCCCAGGCCGTTCGTGGTCAAGCAGCGAGGGGAGGGGTGTGGGGGTCCAGGCGGTGGTCTCGTTGTGGGTAGTGCCGGTCTTGAGGCTGCCGTGCAGGCCGCCGACGAATCGCCTCGTCTCGATCAGGCGCGGTCGCCGCGATCTCGACGATCTCGCGGTAGTTCTCGCCAGTCAGGTGCAAGGCCTGCGTGAACTCGAGCTCGACGTCCTTCGGGATCATGGTCCCATCGTCCATGACCTCCCAATCGGCCAGAACAACGCTGCGAGGCCCCTCCGAGGAGTAGCGTTCTGAGAAGGAGAAACAGCTGCGCGTTGCGTCGACCGGTGGAATCCGCCTCCCTTCACCGGGCATTTAAACCGGGCGGGTCTACTGCGAATGCGCAGGTCCAGCTCGCGCGAGGTTGACGGTAGGCGTGGGGTGTGTGCGGTGGGGGTTCCCGTTGCGAGACGCGCCGGTAGCTGCTGACGGGCGCGGTGCAGACGAGACTCTTTGCACATTGGTGCGACTTCATAGGTCGGTCGGGCTCGCGTTTATTGACTGCACGCGCCCGAGATCGCCGATTCTGTATTCGATCGTTGGGCGAAGGCGCGATGGCAGCTACGACTCATCGACCTGCCCGACCTGCCCGGATGTCCGCAACTGTGGGCCGTCGAGCGTGTCCACGTGCCGGATGGCGACGTTGTCAGCGTCCTCGAGGAGCGCGCGACGAACCGTGGCCATCCAGTGCGGGTCGGTAGCAATATCCGCAGCGTCCAGCACGACGAACCGCCCGACCTGATGTCCGCGTAACTGCACCGTACGGAGCAGCGCCAGCTTCCCGACGCCCGGCTCGCCCTCGACAGCGAGCCACTCGCCGGACTGGAACACCCGCTCCACCTTGTGACAGGCGCGCAGCCACAGCGGGGCAGCAGGGGAACTGAAACTGGTCTGATTGCCCTCCTCGTTTCCTCTCGGTCAGCTCACGGTGCGGACTCCGGGCCGGTGCTGCCACTGTCGGTGGCTTTGGCCAGGTCGATCGGCGGGGCGTCGGGCACCGAGGTGGGCTTGGTTTCGCCGCGGAAGGTGAACGTGGCGTCTTCCCCGGCGCTTTCGCCGTCCCAGCCCGCGACGTCGATGACCACGATCTGGCCGGGCTGGATCTGTCCGAACAGGATCTTCTCCGACAGTTGGTCTTCGATCTCGCGTTGAATGGTGCGCCGCAGTGGCCGGGCACCGAGCACGGGGTCGAAACCGCGCTTGGCCAGCAGTTGCTTGGCCTGATCGGTGATCTCGATTCCCATGTCCTTGTTGCGCATCGCCGTCTCGACCCGGGTGATCATCAGGTCGA
>JAABUH010002703.1_pt1 | contig 16548 bp, 15 predicted proteins | sample 5559121 | NCBI WGS metagenome assembly JAABUH01 (sample SAMN10711871, study PRJNA513364) | rock metagenome | isolation source: Antarctica rocks | place: Antarctica: Victoria Land, Battleship Promontory nord | collected 2015-12-28
GCGTCATCGACGCGCCAGATCGTCGGATCGTCTTGCGGCATGGGCGGCGTGGTGGCGACCGCAGGTGCGGCAGGAGTGGTGTTCATACGCCAAGTTTACCATAACCTGGACTTGTCGGATAGGCTGTAATACTACAGTTGCACTTGGCTGGCCGGTCGCGCATCATGCCCGGCGAGGAGAGGCGGTCCTGATCGTCGACGAGACCGGCTTCCTCAAGCAGGGTCGCAAGTCGGTCGGCGTGCAGCGGCAGCACCGCGGCGCGGCGGGGCGGATCGAGAACTGCCAGATCGGGGTCTTCCTCGCCTACGCCGCGCCGCGCGGGCGCATCTTCCTCGGCCGGGGGTTGTATCTGTCCAAGGAGAGGGCCGCAAGGGTCCGCGCGTCTACGATTGGGCGCGGGCGCGCTTGGCGCGCTGGCCGACGCCGGGCTGGGCGCATTGGCTCCTGGCACGCCGCAGCCTGGCCGATCCGACCGATCTAGCCTACTACGTTCGTCTTCGCCCCGGCGGGCACGGCCTGCGAGACGCTGGTGCGGGTGGCGGGCACGCGCTGGGCGGTGGAGGAGGGTTTCGTGATCGCCAAGGGCGCGGTCGGGCTAGACCACTACGCGGTGCGGCGCTGGGACGGCTGGTACCGGCACAGCACCCTGGCGCTCCTGGCGCAAGCCTTCCTGACCGTCGTGCGGGCGCGCGCCGCCGGGGTGGAAAATGTGGGCGCGCCGCGATGCTCGCCGCCGCACTCATCCCGCCGACCGTGCCTGCGATGCGCCGCCTGCTGTGGCGGCTGGTATGGCGCGCCGCCCCGCCGGCCCCGCTGGCGACGGCGCCACCAGGCGCAGGCCAGGCGCTGCCACCACCGACGACGGCTGGCCCAACCCCCGCCCAAGTGCAACTGTAGAAGTGGTGCATCGTTCCTCAAATACGGTGCAGCTCAAAGAACGCGCCGTTCCTACGCTATTAGCGAGCGACTGTAGTACATATGCGGCCTCCTATTTGCACCGTACTCCAGGAATGATGCAGTAGTTCCACAGTTGCACTCGGCTAATCGGGCGCTGGTGAGCGCAGTACGGATACGCCCGCGCCGCCGATCCGCAGCACTAAGGAACGCAGTACGAACGTCGAAGTGCAACTGTAGAATTAGTACTACAGCGACACTTATCCTGTTCTTCGGTGCCAAGACGAGTACGTTCGCGGCCTACCAAACTACCATTGGCGGGCAGGAGCCCAGTACGAACGTCAAAGTGTCGCTGTAGTATTAGAGGCCGTTTCATAACCCAACAAGTCGTGACCATATATCTTGAAGTTATGAACTGGCCTCAATACAACGGTCAGAGTTCAGCGTATGCGCTCTAGCGGGAGCGCTCGCCCTACTCAGCGGCAGGCTGATTGTGGGCGAATGTGCCGTGGTTGATGCCTCCGGCGCGCTCGTAGGTGGCGATGACGACGCCGGTGGTCGACGTCTTGGTGTCGACGAGGCGGAGGCCGGCGGGGATGACGCCGTCGCCGAAGAGCCGCTTCCCTTTGCCCAGCAGCACCGGGAAGATCCAGAGGCGGTACTCGTCTCAAGCCATTGGCGCTCAGGGTCTGGATCAGCTGCGAGCTGTCGTGGACCTGCAACTCCGGCCCGTCCTCTCCCTTGAGGCGGGTGATCTGCTCGACGACATCCCGACCGATCGGGACCGAGGTGGGCCAGTCGGCGCTCGCGAGGGTGGTGGAGACGACGTACTTGGTGGCGTTGTTCATCGGGCCACCGCCCTCGGCGTCGCTGGCGTTGGGCCAGTGTTAGATCACGCATTCCGTGGTCGCCACGGTCAGCCCCTCGACCAGCGCGAGGTCGTGGGCATTGGCCGGGGCGACGGCGAAGCGGGTGATCACACCCGGCCCGCTGCACCAGTTGCTGGCGGCGCGCAACGACCTGACGGTACTCACGCCCAGGCGCCACAACCAGAAAGTCCCGCTGCTCGAGGCGCTGACCCAGGCCATCAACCAGGCCCGCCAGATCAGCGAGACCATCAACAGCCAGCTGGTCAACCAATACGCCCTTCAGCGCAACCGCGCCAGGTCGGTGGGCGGGTTAGCCACCCGGATCAACGCGAAACCGGCCGCCCACACCCTCGGCTTGTGCCTTAACCATTGCCCGGGGTGCCCGCCCCTGGCGCTCATGGGCTTCCGCTCATCTAGCACAATGGGTTAATTGTCTTACCGGACCCCTTGATGGTATAAACGCTCATACTTCAGTATATACCAGACTACCAGACGAGTTTCTTTAGAGGCCGCGCAGGTATAGGGTCCGTTCGCCGTATATTCGCGACATGGCGATGAGCGATTCTGTCGTCGCCCTGAATGCTACCAGGAGATCGGAGAAGAAAGCATGAGCGCCGAGCCTCGATCCATGCCGACCGACGTGACCACGCTGCGACTCTCCCGGCGCGCGCTCCTCAGGCGCGCGGCGGTTCTCGGTGCCGCCGGTTCGGCGCTCACCGCGTTCCTCGGTGCCTGCGGTGCGGTCACGACGAGCACCGAGATCGCCCCCACCATCAACGCGGCAGCGGGCAGTGGCGCGGCCCCGACTGCCGCCGCCATCGCCACACAGGCGGCCACAAGCGTTCCTGGCGGCCGCGTCGCGACCTCCCAGGCTGCCGCCACCAACCCAGCGGGCACGGCCACAGCGGTCGGCTCCGTGGCCGGTGTCGTGGCGTCGCCCGCCGCAGGCAGCCCCCCCGCGTTCGGCGGGACGTTCGACGGCACGATCCTCTTCGGCGCGGCGGTCTCGCTCACGGGCAGCACCGCGAGCGAGGGTAAGCTCACCCAGGATGGCTACGAGCTATGGAAAGAAACCTATAACAGCGCGGGCGGCATCATGGTCGCGGGCAAACGGTACAAGATCGAGACGAAGTACTACGACGATGAGAGCAACGGTCCGAAGAGCGCGACCCTCGCCACGCAGTTGATTAAGCAGGACAAGATCCAGTTCCTCCTCGGCCCCTATGGCACCACCTCAACCTTGCAGGTCAGCACCGTCGCCGAGCAGAACAAGATCCCGATGATCGAGGGCAATGGCGCGGCGGAGAGTATCTTCAATCAAGGCTACACCTACACCTTCGCGGTCCTCAGCCCGGCGAAGAATTATCTCGCCGGATGCGTGGACCTTGCCTTATTGCAAAACCCGAAGCCGACTACGTGTGCCATCCTCACCGCCGACGATGCCTTCTCAGTGGAGGTCGCCGACGCGGCCAAGGCGTATGCGGAGAAGCAGGGCTTCCAGGTCGTCTACTATCAGAAATACCCCAACGCCAGTACCGATCTTCGCGCCGTCCTCACCGAGACCAAGGGCAAGAATCCCGACTTCTTCATCAATAGCGGCCATAAGGCCGAGGCCGTGGCGATCATGCAACAGGCGAAGGAACTCGGCTTCAACCCTAAGGGCTACGCGTTCAGTGTCGGACCCTCGATCCCCGATTTCCAGACGACCCTCAAGGGTGATGCCGAGTACGTCCTCGGCGGCACGCAGTGGACCCCGGCGCTGAAATATCAGGGCACCGACCTCTTCAAAACACCCAGCGCCTACAACGATGTCTATAAAGCACGCTTCGGTTACGAGCCGGCCTATCAGAGTGCCGACGGCACCGCGTGCGGCGTCGCCTTCGTCAAGGCGATCGAGACCGCCGGAACCCTCGATCCGGCCAAGGTACGCGATGCGATCGCCAAGCTCGATTTCATCACCTTCTACGGGCAGATCAAGTTCGATGAGCGCGGCATCAATACCTATAAGCCGATGGCGGTCGAGCAATGGCAGAAGGGCCAGAAGATCACCGTGTTCCCGCAAGATGTCGCCAATGGTCAGGCGATCTGGCCAACCCCGGCCTGGAACGGACGCTAACCGAGGCAGTTGTCAGCGGCTGTGGTGCCGCCGCGCTCACCCCGGGTCGGGAACGGACCCGCGGCGACCGCCGAGCGGCCACCCCCGCGCAGGAGTACATGCCGATGCAACATCTGGTCAACGGGCTGCTCCAGGGGTGTCTCTTGGCCCTGGTAGGGCTCGGCTTCTCGATGGTCTGGGGGATCCTGAACATCATCAATCTGGCCCACGCCGCCTTCATCATGCTCGCGGCGTTCATGACCTATTTCCTGTGGAGTGGGCTCGGACTCGATCCGTTCCTCTCCTTGCCTTTAACCATGTTGGCCCTCTTCGTATTCGGCTTTCTCTTGCAACGCTATGTCATCAATCTGGTACTGCGTGCCAGCCTGCTGACGACATTCCTGCTCACTTTCGGCGTCGAGAGCCTGGTAATCAATCTCGCCCTGCGGGCCTTCTCCGCCGATACTCGCCAGACGCGCCCCGCCTACGCCAATACCTCCCTCCTGCTCGGCGACGTGCGGCTCCCGTTCACCCAGTTGGGCGCGGTGGTCGTGGCCTTGCTCTTGACGCTCGGGCTCTATCTCTTCCTCGACCATACCAAGACCGGCAACTCGATCCGCGCCGTCGGCCTCGATCGGGTCGCGGCGCAATTGATGGGCATCGATATCCCGCGCACCTATGCGCTCACCTTCGGGATCGGCGCGGCCCTCGTCGCCGCCGCAGGGTCGCTCCTCTCGGTTGTCGGCGGCTTCTCGCCCAATAGCTTCGGTAACTATAACGTCCTCGCCTTCAGCGTCGTCGTCCTCGGCGGGCTCGGCTCGATCCCCGGCGCGCTGATCGGTGGGTTGGCCTTCGGTCTGGTCAACGAATATGCCGGGGTCGGGCTCGCGGCCCAGCGCGATGTCGCCGTCTTCGCCATCCTCATCCTGGTGCTCGTCGTCAAACCGACGGGGCTGCTCGGTAAGGAGGGGTATCGCTGATGGATCTCGGTCGCTTCGCCAATCTCCTCATCTTCGCCGTCGGAATCCTCCTCGCCCTCGCCGCCGGGCGGGCGCAATTCGGGCGTCCGCAGCGTGTGGTCGCCGTCGCTTCGCTGATCCTGCTGATGCTCGCCGTGCCGTTCCTGACCAATACCCCGGCCTCGATCTCCGACGCCCTGACGGCGATGTGCATCGCCTATGGGTGGAACTTCATCGGTGGGTACACCGGGTACGCCGCCTTCGGCAATGTCGCCTATGTGGGCCTCGGAGCCTACGTCGCCGCCTCGTTCATGAGTCGCCAGGTCGGACACCCGCGTTGGCCTTGGTTCGTCGCGATGCCGCTGGCCGTCGTGATCACCGCTGCGGTGGCCGGGCTGCTCGGCCTTGCCGTGCTGCGATTGCGCGGCCACTACTTCTCCATCGCCACGCTCGGCATCTCGGTGGCGATGCCGCAGATCGTCAATTGGGAGCTCCTCTTCGGACCGGACGGTTTCGCGCACACCGGACTTGCGAAGAACTTTTTCAACGATGGGCGACCGCTTAATTTCCCGCTCATCCAGGATACCGCCATCGGGGGCATCACGATCCCTGGTGACCGCGCAATCTACTATCTCGGGCTGCTCGCGGCGCTCATCGGACTCGGCGTCACCGCCTGGCTGGGCCGCTCCAAGTTCGGGTACAGCCTGGTGGCGATCCGCGAGAACGAGGAAGCGGCGGAGGTGCTCGGGATCGATACCACCCTGCACAAGATCCTCGCCTACATGCTCAGCGCGGCGCTGGCCGCGCTTGGTGGGGCGATGCTGGGCTATCGGCTAGTCAACATGACCACCGAGCCGGACGGCATCTTCAGCACCATCAACAACCTGCAAATGATCATCATCTGCCTCATCGGCGGGGTCGGCACACTCTGGGGCCCGTGGATCGGGGCCTTCGTGCTCTTCGGTCTCCAGGAGATCCTGCGTACCGCGTCCAGCAGTCAGGGCTTCCTCCAGTGGCAAGCGGTGATCTTTTCCTGCCTGATCATCCTGGTGGTCCTGTTCCTCCCCCGAGGACTCCTGCACATCGTGCGTAACCGCGCCCGTGCTGCGCGACCCGCCAGGTCGACGGCATGAGCGACGCGCCTGCCCCATCGGGCTGTTCGAGCGCCTGCACAGCGGCGTAGCTTGTCGCGTCGTCATGCCGGATGCTTCTTGGCGTGGTCGCGGCCCCTTTTCCCCGGGTCAAACGTGGACGTATCCGTCGGAGGGTTCCTGATGACCGTGAGCACGCCTCTGCCAGCAGCCCAGCCCCTCCTCCAGGTACACGACGCCACCAAGCGGTACGGTGGCGTGATGGCGGTGCAGGAGATCAGCTTCGAGGTCTATCGCGGCGAGATCCTCGGCCTGATCGGCCCGAATGGCGCGGGGAAGACCACGCTGCTCGATCTCATCACCGGCATGGCGAGACCGACGCGCGGGACGATCGCGTTCGAGGGGCGCTCCATCGTGGGCCGGCGCCCCCATGTGCTCGGACGGGCGGGTATCGCGCGCACATTCCAGGTCGTACGCCCCTTCGCCAACCTGACGGTGCGCGAGAATGTCGCGGTCGGTGCGATGTACGGGGCGGGCGGCGGGCGGCGCTCCACCGCCGAGGCATTCCGTAAGGCGGATGAGGTCATCGACTTCGTCCACCTCGGCGACCAGCGCGCCGCAGCGGCGGATAGCTTGCCGGTCGCCTGGCGAAAACGCCTGGAAGTTGCCAAGGCGCTGGCGATGGAGCCGAAGCTCCTGCTGCTCGACGAGGTGATGGCGGGATTGCGCGGCACGGAGATCGATCAGGCGATGGACCTGATCCGCGCGATCAGCGCGCGCGGGATCACGATCGTGATCATCGAACACGTCATGAAGGTCATCGTCGGCGTCTGCGAGCGGGTGGTCGTGCTCGACTACGGCAAGAAGATCGCCGAGGGCACCCCCGGCGAGGTCACCAGTAACCCCGCCGTGATCGAGGCATATCTGGGCAAGAAATACGCGCAGGAGCACCTGACGGGGACACCACCGACCGCCGATGCGGCGATCGAGGAGGAGATCCGGGCGGCAGAGGCCGAAGGAGCGGGGAAGGATGAACCGGGCCGACAGTTCTAGCGCCCCGAGCGTTCGGGAAGCGCCGCCAGCGGCACCTTTACTGCGCCTGGAGGGGATCAGCGCGGGCTATGGCGACGTGCGGGTGCTCTGGGACATCACGCTGGAGATCGGGGCGGGCGAGATCGTCGCCCTCGTCGGTCCGAATGGCGCGGGCAAGAGCACCACCCTTTCCACGATCAGCGGTATCGTGCGCCCACGCACCGGACGGATCCTGTTCGATGGCGAACCGATCCACGAGGCGTCAACCAGACGGATCGTGCAATTAGGGATCGCCCATGTCCCCGAGGGGCGTCGGCTTTTCTCCGCGCTCAACGTCCGCGATAACCTGCTGATGGGGGCGTTCCAACGGCGTGATAAGGCCCGGATCGCCGAAGATCTGACCCGTACCCTCGATCTCTTCCCGCGCTTGAAGGAACGCCTGTCCGCGCTCGGCGGTAATCTGTCTGGGGGTGAGCAACAGATGGTCGCCATCGGGCGAGGGTTGATGAGCAGGCCCCGACTCTTGCTGATCGATGAACTTTCCCTCGGTCTCGCCCCGGTGATCGTGGAGAGCCTGATCGCGATCATCAGCCAGGTGAACCGCGAGGGCACCGCGATCCTGATCGTGGAACAGGATGTGCAGACGGCGCTCGAACAATCGGCACGCGGCTACGTGCTGGAAACGGGGCAGATCACCCTATCGGGTTCCGCGCACGCCCTGCTGGCCGACGAGCGGATCAAGCGCGCCTATCTGGGACTCTGAGTGCCGCGCCCGCTCGCGCACAAGGCGGTTGGCATGGATGACACTCGGTTATGACGTGATCTACCGCCGCGCGACCGGCCGCATCTCGGAAATACCGGCGCTGCTCCGCGAAGCCGGTGCAGAAGCGCGCGGAGAGGCGAAACTCCCGGACCCGCGCATCGGGTAGTGGCGTTGTTCGACGCCTCGGTGCAACCGGCCCGCGTATGTCGCGCTGGCCGGTTTTCTTGTGGGACAATGGCATAGATGTCCTGTATCTGTTCTCCTCGGTCTTGAGCTGCCGTCACACCGCTTTGCCGCAGGCCGCATCCCAAACCACACCCGGACGTTACATGCAGCGAGTACCGAAGTACCGACTCGTCTGTGCCTGGTATCATGAGGAAGCCGAGGAGCCTATGGAATTTGATGTCCGCCTCTCATGGACCGGGAATGTCGATTGGGATCGGGAGAGCGCGATAACCGCGCCTCGCGACATAGTTTTGCAGTTGCAGATATATTGTCAAGTGGCTGAAACGCCCGTCGTAGCGCCAAATTTCCCATTGCCGCTACGAGTAGTGTCTGACTATTGCACGCGGCGGATTTGGCACTCTAGTGCGGTAAATCAGCCACTTGACAATATATCTGCAACTGCAAAAATAGAAACTGTGCGAGAAGGGGTGGCGTAGGGCTTGATGGCAGCGACGGATCGCCGCAGTGCGGGATCACGACAAAGTACGGACGCGGCCTCGCCCGCATGGTGCTCGGCGCTCCCCTTCACGTCCGTACCCTTCTCATACAGTTTCTAGTACTACAGCGACACTTATCCTGTTCTTCGGTGCCAAGATGAGTACGTTCGCGGCCTACCAAACTACCATTGGCGGGCAGGAGCCCAGTACGAACGTCAAAGTGTCGCTGTAGTACTAGTGAGCGGCGACACGTATAAGCAAGCGGTAGCAGCCGCCGCACTTCGAGAGCACGTCCCGCACTATTCGTCAAATCACTCGTTGCTGCATCCAACGCCCCTCATGGGACGAGTACACGCACTCGCCACAGGGCGCGACCGCCTGTTGCAACCGAGCGTTCGATTACTCACCTTGACCGGCCCGGATGGCGTGGGGAAGACCCGCCTTGCGCGTGGAATCGCGCAGGAGTTCCATAACACCACCGGGTGGCCCATCTTTTTCATCCAGCTCACGGCGCTGAAGGATGTGGCCGCGATCTACTCCGCGATCGGGGACGCGTTCGCAAACGACCACGAACGGGAAGCTTCTCCGGTCGAGTGGTGCGCGATCCTCCGCCGTATGCCCTGTCTGCTCATCTTGGACGGTTGTGAGCAGTTGTCAGGGGGGTCGGCAGTCCTGGATGCGCTGCTCAGCGAGTTTCGCCTGTTAAAGATCCTCTCAACCAGTCGGGTGAGTTTTCGATCGCGTTGGCAACATGAGTTTCCAGTCGCACCGCTAGCGACACCGGATCTGCGACATCTACCGCCGGCGGAGGTATTGGCGGAGGTGCCCGCTGTCGCGCTTTTCACCGAGCGCGCTCGAGCGATACACCCCGAATTCACCCTTGCCGTCGAGAACTCGTCGAGCGTTGCGGAACTCTGTGTGCGTCTCGATGGTTTGCCGCTCGCGTTAGAACACGCCGCCGCACGGTTGAAAGTGCTCACGCCCTCGGCGCTCCTCGAACAGCTTGTACAGGATGAGGCCGATTGGGTTGGACAAATCGATCTCCATTTATTGACGATACCGGGCGCGGATAATCCCGCGCGCCAAGATGATCTCATCGCGATGTATCACGCCAGCTACGAGCAGATCCCGTCAACCGATCGTCTGCTGCTGGCGCAATTGGCGGTGTGCGTCGGTGGCTGTGGGCTCGAAGTGGTCGAGGCGATCTGGGGGGTGCCAACCGCAGAGCGGACAATGACCCTGCGGCGACTTGAGTTGCTTGTCGACAAGGGCTTTTTGTCCCGGGAGCCGACGGCAGCCGGGCGAACGCAATTCAGGCTGTTGGCTACCTTCAGGCAATTCCTGCTCGAACGATTGCGTGAAAGCGGCGAACTCGCTGCGGCGCAGCATCGGCATGCCGCGTATGCGCTGGCATTGGCTGAACGCGCCGAACCGCATCTCCGCTCCGGCGTGCCCGCGACGTGGATCGCGCGACTCGATCAGGAATACGGCAACTTCTGTGCTGCGCTGCGCTGGTGCCAGGCCAGTGGGCACATCTCCTGGGGCCTGCGCCTGGGGAGCGCCTTATGGCGCTTCTGGTGGCACCGGGGGCTGCTGCGCGGGGCAGCAAGTACTCGAGGGGCTCCTCGCGATGCCGCAACAGGCGATCCTGCCGCCTATCCGCGCTGCCGCACTCTGCGCGGCGGGGAATCTGGCCGCGAAGCAAGGGGACTATATCTCGGCCCGCTCGTTCCTGGTGGAAAGCCTCGCTTTATGGCGCACAATTCCGGGGGACGAACAAGCGATGGCGATGGTGCTGGATGATCTTGGCTTCGTGCAATACCGTCAAGGCGAGCAGATTGAGGCGCAACGCTCGTATGAAGCAAGCCTGGTACTCGCCCGTCGAATCGGCTTCGATTACGGGACCGGACGCGCGCTGAATCACCTGGGGCTTCTGGCACTGGATACGGGCGATCACGCCGCTGCGCGGGAACTCTTCGAGGAAGCCCTACCGCTCTTCAAGACGACCGACGACACGTTGAATGTGGCGATGTCGCTGTGTTATCTCGGCAGCGCGTCGCTGGTCGCCGGTGCGCTCGCCCCCGCCCAGGCCTGGTACGAGCGTGCCCTCTCGTATACCGAGCATTCTGGTGTCCGACGTGCGCGCGTCATGGCGCTCGCCGGACTTGGCGAGATCGCCTTCGTGCGCGAGGAATATGAAAGCGCACATGGCTTTTACGCCGAAAGTCTGTCGACCGCACATCGTGATGCCGACTATCAGGGCGTGATCAATGGAATCGAAGGGCTGGCCGCGTTAGCCGCCGCGTGCGGCGAGGCGGCGCGGGCGCTCCGCCTCGCCGCCGCCGTCGATCAGCTGCGTATCGCGCTTGGTGCCCCGGCCTTACCCGCCGAAGCGGCGCGCTTCGCCCGCCGACTGGGGGGCGCGCGACGCGCGTGCAGCGATGACTTGAGTAAGGCTTTACAGGTGGAAGGCCGTATCATGTCGGTCGACATGGCTATCGAACACGCTTTGGCGGGGACCAGCGTCGCCAGCATCCCCGTCACGATCGGGGCTGTCGTAGCCGCCGAGCGCGCCACGAGCATGGAAGAGCCGACGGAGGCCCTGACGCCGCGCGAACGTGAGGTGGCCGCGCTGATCGCGCTCGGTCACACCAATCGCCGAATCGCCGAAGCGCTCTCGATCACCGAGCGCACGGCGGGGACGCATGTGACGCACATCCTGGGCAAACTTGTCCTTACTTCGCGCGTCCAGATCGCGGCCTGGGCGATCAAGCACCGCGTGAACGAACTTTCCGAATAGGCAGCGCACAGCGGCAAGACGAAGACGACGATCCGCCCCGTCCCTCCGCACCAACACCATCCCCTGCTATACGCCCCCTACTATTTGCAAAGATACCGGCTTCACGAATACCGGCGCGCGCGATGGTGCCAACCGCCGTGCGTGGCCTTACGATGCTCGTCGCACGGCGCATCGCGAGCAACACCTTGGTCGAAGTCTGGTCAATACGGAGCGCCGGGGCGGCGATTCCAGCGCAGCGCATTCGTTCGTTGCTATGTCGTACCGGCGAATTGCCGCACGAATACGACCACCCCCATAGGCACTTATAGGGCTTTCTACGTATGCACTACGTCATGGAATTACGCAGATCGCACGATGCCGCTTGTGGCACCCCCTCACTAGACTGGCGATACGACCGAAGAATGCGCGATGGGGCGAAGGCTGCGGGTGATCACACCCCGTTGGTTGATCCATCGCCAGAAGGCGAGCAGGGCCGCTCGCCGCCGCCTCGCGCGATACCGATTCTCGGCCAGGAGGCATCCGTGCATACCCCCCTCGACCCAACTTTCCGAACGGACGATCGACCCGATGCGCTCGCTCTCTCATTAATCATCCCCGCCCACAACGAGGAGGAGCGTCTCGGGCATACCCTTGATCGCTATGGTGCGGCATTCCGCCAGCGCTATGGGGCTGACTTCGAGGTTATCGTCGTCGCGAATGGTTGCACCGACAAAACACCGCAACTCGTGCGCGAGGCGAGCGTCACCTTCCCCCAACTCCGCCTCGTCGACATGCCAGAGGCGAGCGGCAAAGGCGGTGCCGTGCTAGAGGGCTTCCGTCAGGCCCGTGGCGCGCGGATCGTCTTCGCCGACGCCGATGCCGCGACCGCCACGGAGTCGCTGTTCGCCCTGATCGATGACCTTGACCACGACGATATCAGTATCGGTTCGCGCCATCTGCCCGGCAGTGTGATCGAGCGCGCGCAGCCACCACTCCGACGAGTATTCGGCCTGATCTTCAGTTGGGTCGTGGCGGTGCTCTTCGGCCTCCCGTATCGCGACACACAATGTGGGGCGAAAGCCTTCCGCCACGCGGCGGCACGGCAGCTCGCCTCGGTCGTGCGCGAGCGGCGCTGGGCCTTCGATGTGGATCTCCTGCTCGTGGCGGAAGCGCTCAACCTCACCGTTGTCGAATCGCCCGTCGTGTGGGCCGACCAGCCCGGCTCGCGCCTCCGGATCACGACCACGATGCGGGAGATCATCCGCTCGTTATGGCGCTACGCACGCGCGACAGAGCGCGGGCTTACCGCTCACTATCAGCGCGGCGCTCGCCGTGCCAGGCAGTCCGACCGCCGCAGCGCGGCGATCTTGGCGCGACCGCACGCCCGACTTCTCGCGGCTGACCCGTTCTTTACCGCTAGGTCAACTGCTCCTCCGGTCCGGGGCGATCAGCGCCACCGGGTTGCGGATGAGCCTGGCGGAACAGCGCCAGACGGGGACGAAACTTGGCGAAGCGTTGATCGGGCTCGGGTATGCACGCCCCGATCATGTCGCCGCGGCGATCGCTCACCAGCAAGCGATCGAGCGGTTCGATGCGTCCCGCGCCACGCTCGATCACGCGATCCGCGATCGCGTCCACGATGCGTGGTATCGCCAGCAGCGCGTCGTGCCCTTCTCGACCCGCGATGGCCGTATCTGTCTTGTCACCGAACGGGCGACCGATCGCGCCCTCCTCGACGAGGTACGCCGCCGCACCGGTAAGCCGGTCGAGCCGGTCGTGGCAACCAATCAGGACGTGGAAGTGCTGCTGCACGCGGTCCACCGCGAGCACGACCTTGACCGTAGCGCGAATCAGCTCCGCGAGACCGCGCCAGAGAATTCGGCGCATCGCGTCCTCACGGAACGTCAGGCGATCATCGGCATCGCCCTGCTCATCGGTTTCGGCGGCGCATTGGTCGCCAACTGGCGCATGTCGCTGATCGCCGCGATCACCATCACCACGGTCGTGCACATCGCCTCGTCCGCCTATCGACTCTATCTCTACCGGAAAGGCTGGTCCTGGGCACCCTTCGCCGCCACCGAGGCGGCGGCGCTCGCACGCGAGTCGGACGCGACACTGCCGATGTACACCATCCTCGTACCGCTCTATCGCGAGGCGGTGGTCATCCCACAGCCGACACGCGCCATCCAGGCACTGGACTGGCCCGCCGAGAAGTTGGACATCCGCCTCCTGCTGGAGGAAGACGACACGGAGACGATCGAGGCGGCCCGCGCGGCGCAGCTCCCCGCTTCCTTTACCTTCGTTATCGTCCCGGCGAGCGGGCCGCGCGGCAAGCCGAAGGCATGCAATTACGGCCTGGCACATGCACGCGGCGAGTACGTGGTCATTTATGACGCCGAAGATATCCCTGAACCGGATCAGCTGCGAAAAGTCTATGCCGCGTTTCAGGCGGCCCCCGAGCGGGTGGTCTGTATCCAATGTCGCTTGAACTTCTACAATCCCGAGCAGAACCTTATGACTCGCTGGTTCACGAGCGAGTATTCGATGTGGTTCGACCTCCTCCTGCCCGGTCTCCAGCAGGCGGGAGCGCCGATCCCGCTCGGGGGCACCTCGAACCACTTCCGCACCGAGGCGCTCACCGCGCTGGGAGCGTGGGATCCCTATAACGTGACGGAGGATGCCGACCTCGGGGTGCGACTATTCTCGCAGGGCTTCGCCACTGCGGTGCTCGACTCGACCACCTACGAGGAGGCCAATCCGGCGGTGGGCAACTGGATCCGGCAACGCTCGCGCTGGATCAAGGGGTACGCGCAGACCTGGCTCGTGCATATGCGCCATCCGCTTCATCTGGCGCGCGCCCTGGGGCCGCGCGGATTCTTCGGGTTCCAGGCACTCGTCGGCGGTACGGTCCTGGTCTTGTTGCTGAATCCACTGTACTGGGCGCTGACCGCCGTCTGGTTCGCCACACACTGGGCCGCGATCGAGCCGCTCTTCCCTGCGCCGGTCTTCTACCTCGGGGGCCTGGCTCTCTATGTCGGTAATTTCACCTTCATCTACCTGGCGGCCCTCGGGGCCGAGGGGCGCGGGCACCATTGGTTGGTGAAGTACGCGCTACTCAGCCCGTTGTACTGGGCCTTGATGAGCATCGCGGCGTGGAAAGGTGTCGTGCAACTCCTCTACGCGCCAAGCTACTGGGAGAAGACCCGGCATGGCCTCGCCAGGACGACGCCGGAGCCTGCGCCGATGACGCAGCTCGCATCGGAGATGGATTAATGCGCCAGGATAGACTCGCCGCAGTCAACACCCCGCTCGTGGGCGAGCGGGCGCGCACGGCTTATGGGGTGCGCCCTCAGGCCGGGGCTTCTACCCGCGCCGAGGCGCGCGATTGGGCGCTCTACCTCGCGACGACGCTCTCGCTACTCGCGGGGCTGATCGCCCTCTACTGGTCCTACCACAACAATCTCCTCCTCTCGTATAACGACGCGATGGGGCACCTCAACATCGCCCGGCGGGTCTTCGACTCGCGCACGCCGGGGCTGGTACAGCTCGGTACGGTGTGGTTGCCGCTCCCGCATCTGCTGATGCAGCCGTTCATTTACAGCAATTTCCTCTGGCATACCGGCCTCGCCGCGAGTATCGTGGGGCTGATCTGCTTCGTCATCACGGCCATCGCCCTATTCCAGTCCGTCCGCCTGATCACGACGCACCCCGCCGCACCTTGGATCGGGCTGATCGTATTCATCGCGAACCCCAACATGCTCTATATGCAGACAACCGCGCTGACCGAACCGGTCCTCCTGATGACGCTCACCGCCTCGTCGTATTACCTCCTGCGCTGGAGCCATAGCCGCGCGCCGGGACAGTTGATGCTCGGCGGCTTCCTGGCGTTGCTCGCGGTTTGGAGCCGTTACGACGGGTGGTTCTTCGCCGTGTGCGGCGGCATCATCGTGGTGGCGACTATCCTGCTGGCACCATTGCATACCCGCGCGGGCCAGGGCGATGTCGCCGACACCGGGCCGGCTTTCCGACGCGGACGACCGCGCCCGGGGCGGCTCACGCTCGCCGAAAGCGCCGGCATCGTCTATGGCTTCCTCCCGGTGTATGGCATGGTCGCCTGGATCTGCTACAACTGGATCATCTTCGGCGATCCGTTGGAGTTCCAGCGCGGCCAATACTCGGCGGGCTATCAGCAGTCGCAGGCCGCGCTGGCCGGGCAGCTGCCGACACAGCACAACCTCTGGCTCTCGATCACGACCTACGCCTGGGCCACGTTCGATAATCTCGGTGGGGTCGTGTTGGCCTGCGCCGGTGTGGGGGTGCTGCTGTATCTCCTGACCGTCCGACTTCGCGCCGATGGGCTCGTACCGTACCTCTTCCTGGCGGCGCTACCGTTCAACGTCCTCGCCCTCTGGACGGGCCAGACGATCATCCGCACGCTGCACACCTCGGACAATTACTTCAACGTCCGCTATGGCCTCCTGCTGCTGCCGGCCGCCGCTATCTTCATCGCCTATGCGGCGGATTGGCTGCTGCGCCGCATCCCGGCGGCGGTGATCGTCCCGCTCATCGGCGGATTGCTCGCGATCCAGACGGCGCTGTGGATACCGAGCTGGCCGATGTCGGTCCCGACCGTCGCCGACGGCCTCCTCGGCGCAAGCTCGAGTCGCCTCGGCCCGAGTCCGACGGAGAGTAGCGGCCAGTTTTTGCACGCGAACTATACCGGTGGCGGGATCCTGATCGATGATGACTTCTACTTCGTGCGGGCCTTCATCGAATCGGGACTGGACATGCGCGAGTACATCGCTGTTTTCAGTGGGCCGCTCTATCACGAAGCGCTCCGGGATCCGGCACGCTATGCAGAATGGGTTGTGCTGACGCCGCATAGTGCGATCTCGCAACAGGCGGTGGTGATCGATTCCCCGGACTTCGCCAGTCGCTACACCCTCCAGTTCCGGGATGATTCCGCCGGGGTCATGATCTATCGAAGAACCGCGTCGGGTGCGACGCCGAGCGCTGTATCCTCGAACGGGCACTGATGGCGACCATGTTAACGGGTGTATTAGGGCGCGTCGCCCTCCTCCCTCGCCCGATCCGCTTCGGCGGAGTCGGAGGGGGCTGCGCTGTATTGCAACTCGGCTTCCTGGCCGGGTTGGTACAGGGTGGGGTGGATCGCCATCTCGCCAATGTGGTGGCCTTCCTGGTGGCGACGCAGATCCATTTCTACCTCAGCGCGCTGGTCACTTGGCGCGATCGAGACGCCGAAGGAGGGGCGCGACATAGTACAGCGCGGCCCAAATAAGTTGGCGATATACTGCCCGGGGTGAACAGGGCGCGCGGCTGCGCCGAGAGCAGAGGAGCAGGGGGGCCGATGCGGGCGAGGCGGATCACCTTGACAGCGGCGGAG
>JAABUH010002704.1_pt1 | contig 16538 bp, 16 predicted proteins | sample 5559121 | NCBI WGS metagenome assembly JAABUH01 (sample SAMN10711871, study PRJNA513364) | rock metagenome | isolation source: Antarctica rocks | place: Antarctica: Victoria Land, Battleship Promontory nord | collected 2015-12-28
GCGCTAATAGGCTTGCATACGCTTGGGGACGCGGGCGCGCTGTCTGCGCATCATACATCTGTGCTGGGATGAAACACCCGGGGCCCCGGGGGGCGCTGGATAAATATGCCTGTGGCGCGCGCACACATACATGGGGCCGAGCGGGACATGAGCGGGAGGCTGCTTGGGTGGGTTCCGTGCCGGGCCTGCGCCCCCGGCAGAAGAGTCAAGGGGGACATCGGTGGGGGCGCTGCGCTGTCGCTGCGCACCGGTGGCAGGGCGGGCCACGGCGAAGCGGCCTCGGCTGCCGCAGCGCCGTCGGCCTGTAGAAAGAGAATCTGACATGTAAACGGGGCGCATGTGACATTCATCCAGCCGAGACGCCGGGCACTTTGGGGGTTTGGTTGGGTCGCCCGACGTCCTGGGGCGCTTTGGGGCGCTGGCCGTAGGCTTTAGGTTAGGTCCGCCAGCAGTACTGCCAGCGCACATGGAGCGGGAAGACAGTAAGAGGAAAGGGGCGGCGCGTGAGCTGCCCCGTGCGCAATAACACAGGCGGTGAGGCGTTGCTTTCGCAGTGGCTTTTGTAGTAGCGCTAGATGGCTTGACGCACTGCCAGCACGCGGCGTGGCTTGCCCAGACCTCATGTCGGGCACACGTGCGCGTGCCGCAGGGCGCTTGACGGTACCAGCTGGTTTTTCCCCCACGTAGTGGCGGCAATAGCAGGCGGCTGCCCGCTGGGCGGCGCTCCCACCCGGGCTGCTGCCACAGACTACTAGGATCAGTTGCAGGCATGGAGTTGGTTCCTGGCACCCACGCAGCCGCTGAGGCCGTCGGGCGCGTCACAGGGGGCACCGCGGCTGCCCGTCTCGCAGCACCCTTAGCAGAGTCCTGCATAGATAGCACTGTTCACTCGGGGCGCTCGAGCCTCCGGGGCTGCTGTCTTTCTGTTCGGGATGTTCCCTGCTTGCCTTTGCTGGCTGCGCTGCCGCTGCGGGTCGGGTGCGGGCCTGCAGGCTGTCGCTGCGCCTGCGGGCCCGGCCCTGCTCGCCGTCACGTTTTGGCGCGCGCGGCCTATTATCCGTCCCTGACATGCTGGTCTCCCAGTGGGGGAGGGGCTGGCGAGTGCGCCCCGCTGGAGCAGGCACACTCAGGGGCTCCGGCGGGCAAACGCACGGCGAGCGGGTCAGTGGCGGAGGGCTCAGTGCTGCATTTGCTGTAACTGCGGGGCTGGTGTTAGCGCGGAGGCCTTGCATGCACTGTTGGTGCTGCCTCCTCTGCACCTGCATCGCGCTTGTGCTGTCGATGTTGCTGCATGCAGTGGAGAGAGGGTATGAGCAAGCTTCAGGGTCCATGCTGCAATGTAGCATTTGCCTTCAGCTACTCTGAAGGCCCTGATTGGTAGATGCTGTAAAGTTGTTCTGAACCTGCGCGCCTTTCCAGCTCAGCTGACCCGGAGCGCTGCACAACCTGCCCCTGCCTTGAGGAGAGCGCGCAACCATGAGCGCTGCGCTCAGCATCGCCTTCCCCGCTTGCACCACCACAAGGCGGGCGGGTAGGCGGAGCCTGCGTGTGCGGGCGCGCCAGATGCGCACAATACGCGAGAAGTGGGGCCCCCTGCATTTGCTGACTCTGTCCTGGCGTCAGCCCCATCGCCATTTACGCTGACACTGCCGCCGAATTGTGCGCAGGAAGCCCGAGCGCGCACGCGGCTTTGTCTCAGAGGTACGGACAGCGACTGAGGCAAACCTGTCAGCATCACCTCTCTCATCCTGCTGATACCCCTTTGTGCGCGCAGGACAACAGCGGGAAAGCCAACATCTTCGGTGGGGGCCCCTGGTACTTTCCAGTGACTTGACAAAGCATACAGGGCGGAAGCGCGAACCAAGCATGCGCCTGCCGAAAAGGAGCTCTGTCAGCGCGAGGCTGCTGACGGTTGCGTCGCGCGCCGCGCCTCAGGCACGGAGCCGCGGTCCCTGTATTCGAGCAGCCCGGCGTCCGAGAAAGCGGCGCGGCAGGGCCTGGGCGGGCCGGCGGGGCTCGCAGTTCTGCTTGTGGCCATAGCGGCGGTGACTCTTGTGACGCTCGGGGTCTTCAAGCAGGGGCAGAGCAACCCCGGCTCGCTCGCGGCGGTGCGCCCTCTGCCTGCTCCCTGCCAGCGAGGAGGCGTGGCACTGCTTGCCGTGAAGCCGCCGCCGGGGCAAGCCTGCTGTGACTGCGCTGCGGTCAGGCTCCCAGGCTGTGTTCGCTGGCCGGCGGTGCCGGAGGGTGTGTCTCTGAGCTGCCCCAGGGCGCATCGCGCGCTCTTCCAGCGTACCCACGCACCCAGTGCCAACCGTCGCAAGACGTGGGGTCTTGACACTGCTTCAAGGCGCGGCGGCTGGTGCTGCGGCGCATGCGCAACCTGGCCTGATGCTGCTTGCGGAGGGCGCAGGCGACGAAGGCCGCGGAGGGCACGCCGTCCCTGGACGCCCTGTCCTCCGACCTCAAGGGCTCCCTGTGACCTGGGTGGCCCCGGGCGGAGTCTATGCATTATGCTGAGCTCAGAGGAGGTTCAGCCCGCAAAGGGCAGGTTCAGCCCGCGACAAGCTGCAGCCTGAGCGGCAGGTGGTTGGTCGCTGAATAGAGTGCGAGTTCGTTGCTGCTGTCTGTCAGTGTGCAATGCGTCCCTTTATGAGCGCGGACGCCCGTGTAGGTCCAGATGTACATGTAAGAAGGCCTTGAATGAATGAATTACAACCGTGTGTCGGCCAAACTTGGCCCCTTACGGCCGCGGCCCTAAGGGCCGCGTTGTGATCAAATTAACTTCATCTAAGCATCTTGACTATCCTCCACCCCATTACAAAAGCAAGGCAATAATGAAAATATTTTGAACACAACCCTGCTGTGGCCCTGCACAGGAGGCGGGCAAAGCGCTCTGAGTGCAATGCTGTCCCCAGCCCAGTGTGCAGCCTGTGCTGTTGTCTGCACAGCGGCACCCACCATGGCCGCCGTGGCCCGCCCCAGTCTGCCCTGCCGTGCCTCGCTCGCGCCAAGGTGTCCCGCTCAGGCGCCGCGGGCGCTCGTGGCCGCCCTTCCCAGACGGTGAGCGCGTTTGATACACACCTACGTCCAACGTGTGCCTGCTGTCCTCTGTCCTCTGCTTGATCTGCGTGTGCATGCCCTGACACTGCGTCATCAACATGAGCCTCAGTCGCTGCCTCGCTGCACGAGAGTGAGTCAGTATCGCTGCATTAGTTGCACTGCCTCATGCGCTGCACTGGGTCACGGCGTGCCTGCCTCAGACGTGACAGGGACTTGGGACAGCAGGGCGCACCGAACGTGCACTGATGCAGGATGCAAACGCAGGCGGATTGCGCCAGCCAGACGCTCCCTACGGTATGCGTCGCCGTGCGTTCGCGGCCCGCTGCGGCCGGCAATTCAAGCGAGCGCGGGAGCCCAAGCCTCAGGCCTGGGCAGCGCCGGGCCGGCACTGCAGGGGCAGCAGGGGCAGCGCAGTGCCCAGGACCTCGTGGACAGCGTCCTGCCGCAGCCGGGGCAGCTCCGCGCGCTTGCCCTGGCCGCCACGGCCGCCCTGCTCGCCACGCGCATCGTAGACGGCAAAGGCGCGCCCCGCGTACGAATGTCTGCGCAGTGCCATGCCCCAGCGTGGAAGGAGACAAGCACGTCAGCGCAAGGCCTTGCACGCTTGCCGGCACGCCTGGCTCGGCAGGCGCCTGGCTATGACCGGCGCGGAGCCAGTGGGTAAGCATGCACTGCGCTTGCTTACACTGCCGGGAGGCTGACGCCGTTGGCCTCTGCTCGGCAGGCCTGCTGCTGCTGGGCTTCTATGCGGCGCTCGTCGGGCCTGCGCTGGCATTGCTGGCGGGACGGCGTACGCTGTCCGAGCACAGTAAGGCGGGGAGCGGCACCCCGGCGGCGCGCTGGCGCAAGGCCTCCGTCCTCGCCTGCGCTGTTTACACGCTCCTGTGAGCAGCCCCGCCTCGCCCGTCCTGCTTTCGTGGCAACGGCTTATCAATTGGCCATCAGCAAAGCTGGGCAGTCCGCACGCGTGGCAGTGCCTGACCTGATCCACTGCGCAAGTCTTTGCTTTGAGGGTGCAATGCTTGCAGAGGCAGCCAGGCCCCCGAGCTGCGCGCTCGGACTGCGTGTGTGCCTGCTGTCCTGGTGGTGTGTGCAGCGAGCGTATGCACACATCTGGTGGAGCCCTTGTGGCCGCTGTGAGACCTGCAGCAGCAGCAGGTCCAGCTGGCTGGTGCGTCCACGACTCCCAACTGTGTGCGTGGGACTGTAGCAGGGCCGCAGCAGCGGCACGCCACTGCTTGCAGACGCCCGTGGCAGAGGGCCACCCCCGCTCAGCTATGCACCCGCGTCCGCGCTGCGCGAGCTCGCAGCCACCAGCGCCGCAACCGGCACCCTTGCCCGGCCCCAGCCAGCGCCAGCAAGCAGGGCTCCTCACGCTGATGGACAGCGCGCTGTGCGCCCGCGCAGGGTCGTCCGCGGCTGCCTGGCCAGCAGCTGGGCGTGGGTGGCCCTGCGCTACCCGCTGCTGCGCGCGCGCGCGCCCGTGCCCGCGCCCGTCCGCGCCTGGATCCTGGCGCACCCGCGCGCCGGCAACGCGCTGTTCAACCTGGTGCGCGCTAGGGTTAAGGGCCTAGGGATAAGGGGCGCGCGTGCGTGCCCAGGGCTCCTGCATTGCAGTCTCTGCGCGCCTGGCGAGGTTGGCAGCCTCGACAAGTGGACCCGGTCCATGTCGTGCGCTCACACATGGCGCACGCGCCTCGCTGCATGCCATTCGCTCACAAAGCCATGAGCGGCTCTGCTGCCCATGAGTCACTCGCCTCGCTACAGTGAAGGCATGGGTCGGCCTCGCCGGAAGGCAGCGGCGGCCATCCCGCCGGTGTCGGGCTGGCTGCATGTGAGGACGCGGCGCTCCATGTGTGGGCATGGGCAGCGGCGCCGGCGCCCGGCTGACGCGCTGCCGGCGCGCGCTGCCAGGCGGTCTTTTCGTCGGCGGGCGCACTGGGCGCGTGCGCGCTCGTGCTGCTCCTGCGGCGGCTGGCGGCGGCGCGCCTGGTGAGCGCCGCAGGACCGGCCCATACCGTGTCCTGTGTGTGACCAGGAGAGGTCACCAGATGGACTTGCATGCCTGGCCCTGTTGTCCAGCGCTGGCAACTCTCCATGCCCACACTGCTCCTGTGCCGGACGGGCCGTTTGCATGCAGCGTGCGTGTGCGGTGGGACACACAACGGCCCTGTGCGGTGCGCCAGGGCGCAGCTCCTGCAGTGCGCAGGCGTCATGGGCTGTGCGTGTCCCGCTTGGCGCGCCCACCCTGTGAGGAGTGTGCTGGTGCCTGCCGCTGCAGGGCCGCGAGGGCTGGCAGCTGGTGCGCGGCGCGCCCGCGCCGGCGCTGGCCGCGGCCGCCACCGGCGCTAGCCCGGCCAACCTCACGGCGCCGCCCGCCCGAGCAGCCACCCAGCCGCCGCCCGCGGCCGCGCCGGCCGCGGCCCACAAGCTAGCCGCCGCACGCGCGACCAACCCCTACCTGTCGGCGGCGCTTCAGGCGGCCGCCGGCACGCCGGCGGGCGGCGCAGACGGCGGCGCGAGCGCGTGCGCGACCGCCGGCACGGCAGCAGCGCTAACGGCGTGGCGGGACGCTGCCGAGCGGGGGCAGGACACCTGCGGCCCGCCTGATAGCGGGGCCGCCGGGCGCGCGGGCGGCGCGGGCGAGGGCGCCGCGACGGAGACTGCGGATTTCCGCGCAGCCGCTGAAGCAAAGGCCGCAGAGGCGTGGGTGTGCGCGCGCCTCCCTGGGCCCAACTGAGGCCGAGGGGCGCACGGCACGTCTAGGGCCCTGTGCATGCTGTGGCTGAGGTTGCTCGGTGCTGTTCACTCCTCGCCCCTCTGCAGGGCGTACTGAGGCCGCCTTGCTGCGCGCCCCCTGCACTGTCAACACAGGCTCAACACCGTCTCTGCTGCCAAGCGGCGCGCCCCGCGGCGCACGCAGCCTCCGCTGCAAAGGCCGTGCGGCGCCTGCGCGGCGCCTAAGGCCCCGCGCGGCTCTGCGCAGGAGCGGATGGAGGGCGGGCGGGCGCTGCAGCACACCGACGTCATGGAGGCGCGGCAGGCGTCCGTCGGCCACAAGCGCCTGCTCCAGGCGGCCCAGCAGCGGGTCGCGCGCCTGGAGGCCCAGGCCGCCGAGGCCGGCGCAGACGCCGCGCGCGCGAACGGCGCTGCGGCGGAGGCGGCCGCCGCGCGCGCGGCCGCCGAGCAGGACGCCGCTGACGCGCGGGTGCGCGTGCGCATAAGGGCGCCTGTCCTGCTCGCGCTTGCCGCCGAGCTGCGCGGCTGCAGGCTCCGTCGCCCGGTCGGGGTGGTCGCGGCCGGCCACTGCGCTATGCTACGCAAAGTTTCCGCAGATTATGTTTGCAGGCGCCTTGACCGCGCTTCTCTGTGGCTGCACATGCTCCCATGTGTCCAGGCAGCGACGGCAGCGTCAGCGGCCGTGGACCAGGCGTTGCCCAGCACTGAGCGACGTTCCGGCCCTGCACAGGAGCGGCTTGAGACGGCGCGTGCGGAGGCGCGCGAGCTGCGCAGGGAGCTCATGCAGGCGCAGCGCGCCGCCGCCGCGCGCGAGGGCCAGCTGGAGGCCGCCCGCGCGCGCGCCGCCGCACCGGAGGCCGAGCCCGCCGCGGCGCCGGGCGCGGGCGAGGGCGCCGCCGAGCACGCTGCCGCCCTGCGCGCCGCCGGCGAGCGGGCCGACGCGCTGCAGGCTGAGCTGGCAGCGGCGGCCGCCAGGGCAGATGAGAGAGCACAGGAGGCTGGCGCTGCGCGCGGCCGCGCGGCCGCGCTCGAGGCGCAGCTTGGACGCGCGCGCGCGGAGGCCACCGTGGCGCGCGCGCAGGCCGTCGATGCGCGGCGCGCCGCCGCCGACCGCGGGCACCACCTGGTCGGCGCCAACAAGCAGCGCGAGGCGCTGGCGGCCGAGCTGGCCGCCGCGGCGAGCCGGGCCGAGGCGGCGGCCGCCGCGCGCGAGCAGGCGCGCGCGCAGCTCGAGGCCGCGCAGGGCGAGCTGGCCGAGCTGCACGCCGCGCGCGACGCCGCGGGCGCGCAGCTGCAGCGGGCCCAGTGCGGGGAGGCCGCGCTGCAGCGCAAGCTGGCCGGCGCGCGCGAGCAGGCCGAGACGCTGCGGGCGGAGCTGCAGGGTGCAGCGCAAGAGGCCGACGAGCGGCTGCAGGCGGCACGCGTCGAGGCGGGCGCGGCGCTGCAGCGCGAGCGGGGCCGGGCGGCCGAGCTGGGCGCGCAGCTGGGCCGCGCGCAGGCGCGCCTCAAGCAGCTGGACCACACGCAGGAGTGGGGCAGCTGGCGCTGGGCGCAGGAGCGCGCGGCCGAGCGCGCGGCCGAGCAGCAGCGCGCGCGCGCGAGCGCCGGGGCGGGGCCGCGCGGGGCAGCGCGCCAGGGCGCCACGGAGGCTGAGCCTGCCGACGCCGCCGCGTGGGCGGGCGCGCGCGCCGCGGATGGTGCGTCGTGCGCAGGAGCCAGGAGCGCTGGGCTGAAGTGCACCCACATGGCGGCTGCTCTTGCAGCGTCATGGGCCTCCTCCACCGGGGCATTGGGGACAGGATGCCGCTGGTGGTCCTGCAGGAACCACCCCCTGGCCAGCGCTCGCGCCAGAAAGCTTTTGCCTTGTGGCCCTGCCTGCAAAGCCGCTCCTGCGCTAGGGCATACGGCTGCTCTGATGTGTCTGCACGCCAGTGCATGGAGCAATAGAACGCGCCGCCGCCCCAGGCTGAGCTGACCCTGCGCGCACTCGCGCGCGGCAGCCGCGGCCGCTGCAGGCGCGGCGGCCGCCGCGCGCGGCGCCGAGGCCGTTCGCGCAGCGTCGCTGGACGGCGCCGCCGCCGCCGCGCGCGCTGCTGCGGGCGTGCGCGAGCTGCTGCAGGTTGGTGCCGCCCACGGCTGCACCGGGCAGTCTCTCTGAGTCTGCAGGCGCCTCAGACAAGACCCTGCTTGGCGGTGGCGGGGGATCGTGCAGCCGCGCTGCATCATGGAGAGCAGCAGCGTCCGGGCGCGCCTGTCGTGCACGGCGCGCGAGTCGCGCCCGCCCTGCGCCCAGAAGCCCTTGACCACCCGCCGCGCGCAGGGCGTGCCGGACGCCCTGCCACCGCTCGTCAAGCCAGAGGCCCCGACGCCTGCGCCTGCCGCCAAGGGCGCGCACGACAGTGAGTTCAGCGGCGATGACGCCCTCTCAAAGTGCGCCGCGCACCTGCCTCCACGCTTGACGGCCCGCGGCGAGCAGTGGGGCCGTGGGAATGGGACCTGCAACCTGCTCGACACGTCCCCTGGCAGCGAAGCTGACCCAGATTGCCAAAGGTGTCGAGTGGCATGGCGCCATTCGCGTTGATCGCCGGACTTGGCGCACCTGTTTCTTGCACCTCTGTGGTCTCGATGGGTGCGGGTCTCAGGCTGCTCGTCACTGAGCTCACGGCATGGCCCCGTCATGGCTGCCCGGCGACAAACCGCACCAACAGGCGGCTGGCTGCCGGAAGCGAGCGGAGGTGCTTCACCGCCGCGGGATGCAATGCGCAGCTCCGGCCGAGGTCTCAGTCGCCTGGCTGCCGCGCGCGCAGGGAGGGCGTGAGCGCCCTCAGCGTCCGGCTGGGCGGCAAGGGCGGCAGCGGCGATGCCGTCGCACGCGCGCCGGCTCCGCCTGCAGCCGCCGGCCAGAGCGACGGCGGCGGAGCCGCCTTGGTCAGCGGGGTCGCTGCGGCTGCGGACCCCGAGGACGGCTACGCCGTGGACGCGGAGCGCGACAGCGGGGCCGGCGGCGATGACATGCCGCCCGGGTGCGCGCGGCCGCGCACGTGCTGTGCCCGTGCCCAGCTGCGGCACGTCGGGGAGCCGGGCGGCGCAGGCTGCACTGCGCACGACGCTCGCATCACCCTGGATCTGTGCCGGGGCAGCCCCCTGCAGCCTTGTGGGTGGCGCAAGGGCATGGGCCGCGGTCATGTGCCAGCCGTTCTGAGTGGAGGCCTGGAGCCTCAGCGAGGGCCGGCGTAGCGCTTCTGGTGCTCTGCAAAGCAGGCACGGAAGGGGAGGCAGGAGACGCTGAGCGCAAGCTGCCCGCAGGGTGAGCCTGGAGGCGCTCAAGCGCCGCTTCGAAGGCGAGGCCGACGCTGCGGCGCTGCCGCCCACCGCGCCCGCGCCGCCTGCGCCTGCCGACAAGGCCGCCGCGGGCGGGGCCGCTGCCGCCGAGGAGCCCGCCGGCAGCTTCGCCGTGAACGTGGAGCATGACAGCGAGACCGGCGGCGACGACACGCCCACGCGGTGCGCAACCCTGCACCTGTCCCTGCCCGCTGCGGCCCTGGTCTGCGGATGCGCATGCTCTTTGCACGGCTGCTGGCAGGCAATCTCACGCTGGCTTTGTGCTCGGGGAGTTGCCGCACGCTGGCCACCCAGCAGCGCTGCCTCACGCCACTCCAGCCCGACCCAGCTGCAGTGACGATCCTTTGGTATATGTAGCATGGTGATTGCATGTACCTAGACGTGCCGATAGAACGGCAGCGGGCGCGATGCCGTTCGTGATCCTTTTCCTAGTCTCTCAGGGTTGCTGTACTGCTGTCTGCACATCTTGCTGCCTGAAGCGCTTCCGGTGGAGCCTGCATGCGATGAGCGGCAGTCCCCACCACAAGCTCAGGTAGCGCAGTCCTGAGCCTGCGCTGGGCCGCAGGGTGAGCCTGGAGGCGCTCAAGCGCCGCCTCGGAGTCGAGGCCGCCGTCGCGGCGCCGCCGCTCACCGCGCCCGCGCCGCCTGCGTCCGCCGACCAGGCCATGCTCGACGAGGCCGCCGCGGGCGGGGCCGGCGCCGCCAAGGAGCGCGCCGACAGCTTCGCCGTGGACGTGCAGCACGACAGCGAGACCGGCGGCGACGACACGCCCACACGGTGTGCAACCCCAAAACCCTGCCCGCTGCGGCCATGATCCGCGGATGCGCCCATCCTTTAGGATCCTGCGCCAATGATCCTATACACAGATCAATCTCTGTGTTTACGGCTGCTGAAAGGCCGCCTCATGCCCGGTTCGCGCCCGTGGAATTACCGCACGCTGGCGACCCAGCAACGCTGCCTCATGTCACCCCAGGCCCACCCTGCTGTTGTGACTCTGCTTTGCCTTGTGTGGCATGGTGACTGCGTGTGTCCAGCGGTGGTGCTTCGTTGGCGCAGCGCGCGATACCGTGCTGTAATGCTGTATTGCTGTCCAGCTGTCCAGCTGTCCTGCTGCCTGACAGCACTCTGGAGGATCCTGCATGCAATAAACGTCAGTCCCCACCACGAGCTCAGACAGCGCAGTCTGAGCCGGCCCTGCGCCGCAGGGAGAGCCTGCAGGCGCTCAAGCGGCGCCTGGAGGGCCGCGCGCCCGCGGCGCGGCCCGCGCGCGCCGCGGCCGCCGTGCCGGCCTCGGCGCCGGCCGCGGCGCCCGACGCTCGCACGGGGCAGCCCGCTGCCGGCGCCGCCGGCGAGCGCGCCAGCCAGCCTGCGCCCGCGCGGGCCGAGACTGGAAACGGGGGCGTGCTCCAACCGGAGGAGGACCTGGAGATCGACGTCCTGTACAATGATGGGGCGGCGGGCGAGGAGGTTGCGCCGGGCGAGAGCGCCGCAGAGGCCGACGAGGCGGAGCCCGCTGTGCGGGGCGCCACGGAGGAGCAGGGCGCGCCTGCCGCGGAGGCCGGCGAGGCCGCCGGCGAGGCCGCTGCGGCCGCAGCTGCCGCGCACGGGCACGAGGGCGCGCCGGCGGAGCTGGACGTGCACGCAGCGGACGCCCGCGCGGACGCCGACGAGGCTGCGCCAGAGGCGGCGGCCGAGGCCGGCGAGGGCGACGCCCTGGCGGTGCAGGGCGCGCTTCCGGTGGCAGCCGGCAAAGATGCCGCTGCGGCGCCGCTGGCAGCCGTGGCCGCCGCCGCCGAGCAGGGCGGGCTGGACAACGAGCAGGATGTGCCCGTAACGGAGGCCGAGGCCGCTGACGAGGCTGCCGAGCAGGGTGCAGGGCCGGGGGCCCGGGCGGCTGCGGGCAGCGCCGGCGCCGGCGACGGCTTCTCGGTGGACGTGCAGATCGTGCGGCCGGGCGACCGGGAGCTGCGCCCGGCGACCGGCGCGCCGGGCTTCTACCGCTACAAGTGCGCTGACCGGCCCCATCTGCTGCAGCATGTTGGGTAGGGTTGGGTAAGGGTAGGCCTATGCCAGGCGATTGGGAGCTGCGCCCGGCAGCCGGCGCGCTGGGCTTCTACCGGTACAAGTGCGCTGAGCAGCCCCGTCCGCCGCAGCATGCCCCGCTCACAGCGTGCGACGCCTGCATGCGGACGGCCGAATGGACTGCTTGGCGGTTTGGGCTGCCGTTTCTTGCCGCTGATGTCAATAGATGCAGGCTCCGTTGCGCCGACTGTGCCTCCTGCATCGGGCCTGGCAGTGCAAAGCGCCAAGAAGGTCAAAGCGCGAGTGGCCGTGGCAGACGGGCTGTGCGGCTGGCGCAGGTGGCGCAGGGCCGGCCCGCGGGAGCAGCCAAAGAGCTCCCCCAACAACAAGGGGTCCCAGGCAGCACCGCCGGCGCCAGGCCGCGACGGGCGGTACCGCTACCGTTTCAGGCGCTAGGCGCCAGCTGCTTGAGGCCCTTAGCGGCCAGGTGGGGGTCCCATTACCACCCCTACGACCCTCCACAGCAAGGGGCCTGAGCAGGGGCCCCCAAATGCATGGCTGTAACGGTGGTGTCATGTACTTCAAGCCCTGAGCTGCGTCATCCTCAAGCTGGGATGTGACGTACGCCTGTATACCCCAAGCCTCTCTGACGCCGGGCCGCATCGGGCGCTGTGCATGCTCTCCCCAACCCCAGTTGTCTGCACTTCCTGCAGCCTCAGTGTGGGCACCTGTACATGGCCTGTATCAAAGGTGGGAACGCGCGCTGCCAGTTCATGACTGGCGCGCATCAAGACAACGAGCGGATTCTGCACTCTGAGGGAGTAACGGGGTCTGCAGGCCTGTGAGGCAGCTTTGCGAGGGCACTTTGACGGTGGCTGGGACAATCCTAGACTCAACTTGCTCCTCAGGGCTGCACAACAAATGGGTGCCCTAGCCTGAGGGCCTCCTCTTATGCGCTGTGAAGGCAAGGTCCTCTGCGTGCCCCTCTGCCGGCAGGGGCGGGGGGCACGCAATGTATGTGACCAGTGCACCCGGCAAGCACTGATGCAAGGATTAAATGTCCCAGGTGCTCAAGCCCTACCGGGGGATTTGTGCTGATGGCCTGGTGCCTCGGCGGGGCAGCGTGCGAGGTATGTAAGGCGCTGTGGGGAGGCCATCTGGCCTGTGGCGAACCCAGCGGCCTCTTGTATAGCAATTAGCATGTTTGTTGCTGATGACAGGCACAGGCGCCCATGGCATGTAGTTGTAGCAGACTTGCGTGAGCGGTGACTGTCAGTCTGCGGTCAGCTCCGGCCTGCTGGGGCGCGCTGCCGCGCTCGACCCCGACGCAAGCTCGAATGTGCATGCCACAGGATTTCCCCAGGACTTGGAGTTGGCTGTACAGGTAGGCAGGCTCGGGAAGCACCTGTACTTTGACCGGATGCGGTGGACACTGGTGCTGTAGGAGCACTTCAAGCCCAGGCGGATGTTGGGTGCAGCACTTCACATATGTGTGTTACACTGCCAAGCAGAGCTGGGACGGATGTATGGTGTGGGCGGCGACTGGTTGTGCCAGCTGTCACTTTCCCTTTGGCCCATCTTGCCCAGGCAGGCTGCATTGCATGCGGCATGCATTTGCATGCTATTGCTGCTCGCGCTCATTGTTGGCCATGGGCGCGCAAGCATGCTTCCTTTGTAGCCCGCTCTTGAATCACTTTCTTTTGGCCGTTTACAATACTGCCGGCGCATGATGTATCACCCATTCCCAGTGGCAAGGCGGGGCGCTGACCGCCACTGCAGCCTTGAGCTGTTGGCGGGTGCATGGCGCGAGCGGTTGCTCGCCCCAGCAGCCGTGGCATGTTTGCATTTGTGTGTGTCTCAAAGGTTGTACCTAGGTGTTTTCAAGACTGTGTAGCCGTGTTGTGACAGCTGGCCATGCTTCGTGACGTACCTCAATGTATGGAATGGGATGTGCCTGGCGCTGAGCTGTCGCCTGTATGGATCTGTGGGCATGACAAGCGCTTCCTGCGCACTTGTTGGGCCTTGAGATATGCGCATGAGTGTGTTGGCGTATGATGGGGCTCGTGTGTAGTTGACACCTTTTTCTGTGGTTAATCGCTTAATCGCTCTCCTGCCCCCAAAAAATTCAAGTTGTCCAAACCAGCCATGTTTGGTAGAAGAAGGGCGATTGCATGACAGGGGGCACGTCCGTGGGTAGCAAAGGATGCCTGCAGATTAGCCTGGCTATGCACGGACAGGAACCGAAAAGCCACTTAAAGCAATTGCCCTTGCACAGCAAGCGAAGCAGCCATGGCCAAGATGTGTGGCAACGCAGCGCTGAGCAAGTACAGTGAAGAACTGATTGCCACAGCGAAGAAGATCACTTCGCCCGGCAAGGGCATCCTGGCAGCCGACGAGAGCACTGGCACTGTCGGCAAGCGGGTGAGCGCACCCTTTTCTCTGCCCCTTGTTCTCCTCTTCACTGCCTGCTCGCAAGCGCTTTGCTCCGTGCCAGTCTTGTTCCCAGCCTCACTGGGGTGTTTGCGCAAGCGCAGTTGTCCAGCATTGGCGTGCCGAACGAGGAGGGGTACAGGCGCGAGCTGCGTGAGTTTTTGTTCACCGCGCCCGGCGTGTCGGACTGCATCAGCGGCGTGGTGCGCGCTCTGCTCTTGCACCGGCGTCTGCATGCAAGCGCCGGTCTGCTCCAGCGCGTGTGCAGGGCACAGACTGCAGTCACTTGGCTGCCGCAAGTGCGGGCGCGTGTGACCGTGCGTAGCCGCGGGTTCCACAGCGCACACGCCGCTGCGCAGATCCTGTTTGAGGAGACGCTGTACCAGGACGGCTCGGACGGCACCCCGTTGGTGCAGGTGCTCCAGCGTCAGGGCATTGTGCCAGGTGCGCGCTGCCGCCGCCCCTCCCAGCTGTGCCTCGCGTCCAGTCCGCGCCTGACGCGCCGGCCGGACGCGCCGCGGCAGGCATCAAGGTGGACAAGGGCGTGGTCGACCTGCCGGGCACCGACGGGGAGAGCACCACTCAGGTGCGGGGCGGGAGGGACCGTGCTTGAGCGGCGCGCCGGAAGGCCACCGGCTTGCTCAGCCGCCTGTGCGGGAACGCGCAGGGCCTGGACGACCTGGGCAAGCGCTGCGCCAAGTACTACGAGCGCGGCGCGCGCTTTGCCAAGTGGCGCGCGGTGCTGAAGATCGGGCCGACCGCGCCCTCGCCCCTGGTGCGACCCTCTCTGTGGGGCCTGTGGAGGTCGGTGCACGCTTGCGGCGGCGCGCTGGAGCTGGCTCGTCCTGCTGGAGGTGCAGGAAAGCCTGCCTCAGAGACTTCTCTGGAGGGTCGTGCGGAGCTGGTTTCCACTCGATACGGCTGGACGGTCCTGCATGGCGCATGCTTGCCTGCATGCGCGCGCTGGCAGGGGCCATGGAGGCGGGCGATCAGGGCTCCCACGCGACCACGCGCGCGCTGCGCCAGGCAATCCACGAGAACGCGTACGGGCTGGCGCGCTACGCCCAGATCTGCCAGGAGAACGGGCTGGTGCCGATCGTGGAGCCGGAGATCCTGACCGACGGCGGCCACTCCATTGAGACCTGCCAGGCGGTCACCGAGGCGGTGCTGGCGGCGTGCTACAAGGTACCAAAGGGGTAGGGTAGGGGTAGAATAGGGCTTGCACCCCCGCGACCGGCCGCCTTGCGCCGCGCCTGTCGCCGTGCGCCTTTGGTGACGCGGTGCAACGCGATTCTGAGTTCTCAGCTGTGTCCGCCGGTTCGCATGGGCCTGCGCAAGGGACGTGCGGCACTGCGCAGCCGAGCGTATGTCGTTCGCGGGCTTTGGGACATGGAGGGTGGGCAGCGGAGGACGCGCGGAGGGCGCCGCGATGCTCTGCATGAGGCGGCTGAGCAGGGCGCCGCGGCGGCGCGCAGGCGCTGAGCGACCACCACGTGCTGCTGGAGGGCACGCTGCTGAAGCCCAACATGGTCTGCGCTGGCGCGCCCTGGCGCGCGTGGCCGAAACCTTGCAGTTTTGCCCTTGAAAGCATACTGTTGCACCTATGCCACGAAAATGGACACGCCCCTCAGCCCTGCGCAGGGCGACCGCCATGTTTGCTTGTGCCTGCTTCACAACAGAGGTTAGTGCAAGTGCACTCCCAGCAGTGTTGATGGGCCTGTGTCTCGGCGCCCAACTGTGTCAAACGCTGCCCCCGTTGCTCGTGCCGGCAGGCGCGAGCGGGCCGGCCGCGGACGTCAAGCGCGTGGCCGAGCTGACCGTGAAGGCGCTGATGCGCACCGTGCCGCCGGCCGTGCCGGGCATTATGTTCCTCAGCGGCGGCCAGGCGCGCGCCTCCGCGCCAGAGCCGAGCTGTGAGGCCGCTGTCTTGCATGCGCATCCGCAGCTCTGGGTGTGTGCGCATGCGCCTTTTGCAGGAGCGCCCGCTGTCTTGCATGCGCATCCGCAGCTCTGCCTTCAGACATTGTCAAGGCCGTCGCCACAGGCGGGACATGTGATGATGTGTTGCACTTGATTTTGTGCTGGACGAGTGTCAGACCCGCGTCGCGTGCAGAGCGAGGAGTCGGCGTCCGCGGCCCTGGACGCCATGAACAAGCTGGCGAAGGACAAGTGCGCCCCGGCCCGCCTGCATGCCACAAAATAGCCTTGGTGCGAAGGGTGCCCGACCCAGGAGGCAAGTGTGTCAGTCGCATCAGCCTGCGTGCTCAGTGACCGCGCCGCCGCCCGCTGCTCCTCCGGCAGAGCCGGCGAGGGCCGCGGCGCAGCCCACGAGGCGGCCGCCCTGCAGCCCGCAAGCGGTGGCCCGCCGCGCGCTGGTCGCGGCCGGGCGCGCTTGCCGGGGCGTTTGAGCGCTGACGCGCGTCGGCGCGGCGGCGCAGGCCGTGGACGCTCAGCTTCTCGTACGGGCGCGCCCTGCAGGCGTCCGCGCTCAAGGCCTGGGGTGGCAAGAAGGACAACCTGAAGGCCGGGCAGGTGCCGCCCCGCGCTGCCGCAGCCGGCGCCGGCGCACCTGTGCCCCGGCTGAGAGCCTTGCTGGGCAGGCCCGCCAAACCCCCGGCTGTATCATGCGTCCGTGGCTTGAACAACCCGTGGGGGCCTTGCGCTGCGTACTCGCATGTGAGACGGTGCGCGAGGTGAGCAAAAGCATGGCCCGCGAGCACAGAGGGCGACAGGCGCCGCTGTGACATGCGGGGAGCGGGGCGCGCACGCGTGCTGACATGCAGGCGCCGGCCGGGCTCATAGCAAGGTTGGCCGGGGCCGCAGGCGGCGTTCATGAAGCGCGCGCGCGCCAACGGCGCGGCGTCGGTCGGCAAGTTTGAGGGCGAGGGCAGCGCGAACGGCGGCGAGAGCCTGTACGAGGCCGGCTACAAATACTGAGCCGCCC
>JAABUH010002705.1_pt1 | contig 16534 bp, 14 predicted proteins | sample 5559121 | NCBI WGS metagenome assembly JAABUH01 (sample SAMN10711871, study PRJNA513364) | rock metagenome | isolation source: Antarctica rocks | place: Antarctica: Victoria Land, Battleship Promontory nord | collected 2015-12-28
ACCAGGACCACTGTGGACATCACCGGCAAGCGAGGCCGGCCACACACCCACGCCCCAGCACCAATCCCGCATCCCGATACGAAACGATCATTACCGACACAGTTCGCCGGTGGATCGAGGCTTAGGCGGCCCCGCGGTGCGACCGTACTTCGAACCCCTTGAGGCTGAGTGCCGGGGTCTTGCCTGTCATCACATCGGCGAGTATTCGGCTCGACCCGCAGGCCATCGTCCATCCCATGTGCCCGTGCCCGGTGTTGTAGAACAGGTTGTCGTGTTTGCCCCGACCGATGATTGGGGGCCCGTCTGGTGTCATGGGACGCATGCAGGCGCGCATCCGCGCGCGGTTCCAGTCGACCGCCAGGGGGAAGATTTCCCGGCCGGTTTTGAGCATGTTCGAGAAGTCCGAGAACTTCCAGTCACGGTTGTACCCTGCGAATTCCGCGGTCGAGGACATCCGTAGCTGGTCACCGAACCGTGACCATGCCACCAGGGTTGCCTCATCTACACCGCCCACCATGGGGGCAGCCTCGGAATCGATGATGTCGGCGGTCAGGGAGTAGCCCTTGGCGGGGTAGATCGGTAGCCGCTGTCCGGCAGTCTTTGACAGGTACGGACTCTGGATACCAAGCGCGAGGACGTAGTGGTCGGCGCGCATCAGTCCTTTGCTCGTCTGCACGGCGGTGACCCGCTGCCCGTCGGTGACGAACCGTTCGACCGTCACCCCCAGATCGAACTGCACGCCGAGGCCCTTGCAGCGGTCCGCAAGTTCGTTGGTGAACAACTCGGAGTTTCCGCTGCCGTCTGACGTGACGTGGATGGCACCAGCGAAGGTCTCGCCGGCCGAGGCGAACGCCGGGTCCAGTTTGGCGACCAGATCGGTGTCCAGGACATCCATGGCCACACCGTTGCGTCGAAGCAGGTCCATCTTCTTCACGCCGAGATCCAGGGCTTTCTGGGTGCGATAGAGGTAGGCCGCACCCTTCTGCACTTGCTCGTAGTTGATCTGCTCCGTCGCCGCCAGCTCGTTGAGCTCGCCCTGGCTATATATGCAGAGCGCGAGTTTGATCAGCGTGTTGGCTTCAGCCCGCGTCGCGGTGCACTCGCGCAGGAACTGAAGCCCCCATATCATCAGTTTCGGGTCCAACCGGGGCTTGACTCGGATCGCAGTGGCCTCGCCGCGGAGCGAGGCCAGCATCATTCTGGGCGCCGCAGGGGAAGCCCATGCGAAGGAATGACCTGGCGCGATTAGACCGGCGTTACCGCCGGAGGCGTCGGTGGCCAGCTGGTCGTGTTTCTCGACGACAACGACCTCATGGCCTTCCTGCGCGAGGTAGTAGGCGGTGGTGACGCCGATGACGCCACCGCCGAGAATGATGGTTTTCATAAACCCTCCGAGGGATCGTGGGGTGGACTACAGCGCGGCGATGACCTGGATCTCGACGACTAGCCCTGGGAGCAGGAGGCCCGCGACTACACAGGCGCGGGCTGGACGGTGGTCACCGAACTCGGTAGCCCAGGCCTCGTTGAAGGCGGCGAAGTCGCCCAGGTCGGTGATGAAGACGGTCGCTGAGACGATGTCGGTGAGGGCGGCGCCGAACTCAGCCAGGATGATTTTGATCCGTTCAACCGAGACGCGGGTCTGCTCCTGTACGTCACCGGGAGCCACGACCTTGTTGTCCTTGTCGAGGCCGACCTGACCCGCCAGATAGGCGAAGCCGTTGGCGACGACGGCCTGCGAGTACGGCGCGATGGCGGGACCGAGGGTGCTGGGGTTGTAGATGTTGATGTCAGTGCTCATTGTGCGATCTCCCCGATCGGTAGGTGGAACAGTTGTGTGGGACGAATATGAATTGGCGGTGGAACTAGTAGGTCCCGCGGTAGGTTCGGGGGTTGATGGCGTCATGGACGTAGCGGATGAAGCCGGCCCAGTCGAAAACGGGAAGCCCGGTTGCCGCGTGGATGCTTCTGGAATACGGCGGTAGGTCGCTGCACTCGAGCAAGATCGCCCCAATGGTCGCGTCCGCCGCCACCGCTTCGCAGGCCGCCCCGACGACCTCAGCACGCAGCCGGTCCTCGTCGAGCGAGCCGGTCTGCTGGATGATCACCTCGTTGAAGTGCGGCTTGTGGTTGAGGCCCTGGATCATGACTCGGTCGGGATCGGTTATCCCCGCGCCCCGCAGGACCTGTTCGCTGATGCCGACGCTGTTGGCCACGAGGACGGCCAGGCGGTGGCCGGGGCCCAGCATGGTCGTGAGCAGCGGCGCCTGCAGGAGGCTAGACATGAAAACGGGGACACTCACTGCTGCAGCGACCACATCCTGGTAGGCGGCCATATACCCACAGTTTCCGGTGATCGCGTGCACGCCCTCGGCCTCGAGTTGCTTCGCCGCCCGAATGAACAATTCCGTGTAGCCGTCCGCGTTCCCGGTGAGAACGTCGGCACCGGCAGCGCCGTCGACGGTGAGATAACGGATGGGGAAGTCGAAGGTACTAGCGTTGTTGAGGTCGCCAGGCACGAAGGGCACGTTCCATTCAGCACACAGCATTCCGATCGTGTAGCCGTAGGACACCGGTCGGCCCGGGGTGGTCGTGAACACGGCCATCAGAGGGCTTGCTTGAGGTCGGACTCGGTGACGTCCGCCGAGGCGGGCAGCCCGCCGAGGTAGAGTTCACTGACCTGGTTGTCGGCCAGCAGTTCTTGCGCCGACCCGTGAAGTGCGATCTGTCCCTGGACGAGCACGATTCCTCGGTCGCTCACCGCCAGGGACTGCACTGCGTTCTGCTCGACACACAGCACCGTGACGTTTTCCTTGGCTCGGATGTCGACGATGGCGTCAAAGAGCTCGGTCACCTTCGCAGGGGAAAGCCCGGCCGAGGGTTCGTCGAGCAGTAGCACCTCGGGCCGAGGCATCAACGCGCGGCAGACCGCCAGGAGTTGGCGCTCGCCGCCGGACAGGGAGTCGGCTCGGGCGTTCTCCCGGTCGCCGAGGGCCGGGTAGCGATGCAAGAGCTCATCTGCCCGCTTTTCGCGCGCGGCTCGCGGCATGTGTTGACCAGCTGCCCGCACGTTATCCCTAATCGTGAGGGATCCGAACACGTTATCCAACTGAGGGACGTACGCCACTCGGTGATTGCGCACCCGGCGGTGGACCGGTGCGGTCGTACATTCGACGTCGGACAGGGTGATGCTGCCCGTGCGCGCCGCGACGAAGCCCACCAGGCATTTCAGGAGCGTGGACTTACCGGAGCCGTTGGGCCCGAGCACCGTCAGGATCTCCTGGTCAGCCAGGCCGAAGGAGATGCCATTGAGGACGTTCACGCCCGGCACGTAGCCAGCGGTGATGTCGTGCGCCTGAAGCTTCATATGCGGATACCTCCTCGGGCGAGGGGTGCCGCCCGCGGTGCGCCGAGGTAGGCCTCGACCACACGAGGATTGTCCTTGAGCTGGTTGGGCTTGCACGACGCGATGACGTCTCCCTTGTCCAATACGTAGACCCGGTCGCAGAGTCGGCCGATGAAACCCATGTCGTGCTCGATCACCAGCAGCGTCGTCCCTGCGGCGTTGATGTCCTTGAGCCGGTCGGACATCGTCCGACGGAGGGTTGGGTTCACACCAGCGGTTGGCTCGTCGAGTAGGAGCACCTTCGGGTCGTTCATCAGTGCAACCCCCAGGCTCAGCAGCTTCTGCTGGCCACCGGATAGTCGTCCCGCTGGCTGTTCGGTCAGCTGAGCGAGACTGAGGAAGTCGAGCAACTCCCTTGCCTTGCCCACGGCGCCGCTCTGCTCGACGGCGCGCGCCTTCCTCCGGAGGATGCCTCGGACTGGCGCGTTGCCTATGGGCAGGTTCCCGCCACAGAGCATCGCCTCGAGGACAGTCATCTTCATCGGCTGAGACGCGGTTTGGAAGGTTCGGCGGATGCCCATTCTGCTGACCTTCCAGTCGGGGAGCTTGTCGATGCGCCTGCCGTCGTACTCGATTGTTCCCGCACTGGGCCTGAGGAATCCCGCCAAACAGTTGAGCAGTGTGGTTTTGCCTGACCCGTTCGGTCCCACCAGACCGACGATTTCTCCCGGCTCGATGGCGAGGTTGATGTCGCGCAGGATCTGCACCAGGCCGAACGACTTGTCCAGTCCGTTAGTGATGAACATCGATCCTCCGTAGCTTTTCGGCGAACAGTCCCGCAGGTTTTGTCAGCAGGAAGGTGGTGAGCACGAGGCCCACGATGAGGACCCGGATACTGCTCGCGCTTTGGTCAGGGATCGGAAGGTAGTCCTTGAGGAAGCGGCTTCCTGCGTACAACAGCTGGACGAGCAGTGCCCCGATCACGGCGCCACGGTTGTTGCCCATGCCGCCGATGATCAACATTGTGAACACGAGGAACGTCTCGACCGGCAACAGCTGGTTAGGGCCGATGTAGGAGATGTAGAGGGTGTAAAGGGACCCCCCGATGGCGGCCATCGGGCCGGAGATCGCGAGGATGCGGATCTTCTGGCCGGTAATGTTGTGGCCTAGCGACGCAGCGAGCAGCGGTTGCTCGCGCAGCAGGCGCAGCACACGCCCGAACTGCATCCGCGTGAGTGCCTCGGCGACCAAATACGCCGCAAACAGCAGACCAAGGCAGAGGACAAGCCACGCGATGGTCGAGGATTGGGAGGACAGCGACGAGAAGGGCCCAGGGATTCCGCTGATGCCCTGGGGGCCGCCGGTGAGGTCGGTCTGGTTCGCCACAACGAGGCGGAAAGACTCGGCGATGGCCAGCGTCACGATCGCCCAGTAGTCGGCCGCGAGTGTCCGTCCGAGCCGACCGATCACCGGACCGAGCAGGCCCGCTGCAACCATGCCGACAAGAATGCCCAGCAACCAACTGCCGCCGTGGAGCGCGACGATCCCTGAGGAATACGCGCCGACGCCGAAGAACGCGACCTGACCGAAGTTCAGGAGACCCGTGACACCGACCTGCAGGTTCAGGCTCAGGGCGAACATCCCGTAGACCGCAGCGATGGTGATGACGTAAAGGGTGAAATCAAGCACGACGACCTCCGGAACCGAACAAACCCTGCGGACGGAAGAGCATGATGAGGATGACCGCGACGAACCCGATCGCTGGTCGATAGCTCACCGGCACAAGAAGGGAGTCCGCCCCGAGTATCGGGCCGAAGTTGATCCGCAGGACAGCGCTTTCTGCCGCCGCCAGGATGGCAGATGCCATGAGTGCTCCGGCGACATTTCCGATTCCTCCCATAATGACGGCCGCAAATGTCGCAAGAAGCAGTACGCTGCCCATCTCGAGTGAGATCGACGTGTCGGCCGCGATGAAGACGCCGCCCGTCGCCGCGAGTGCGGCCGCGGAGAACACCACGAGCGTTGTGGTGCGCTTGACGTCGATGCCACTAGCCGCCGCGAGGTCGGGGTTGGTAGCGATGCATCGGACGGCGCGCCCGAAGTTGGTGAAGACGAGCACGAAGAAGATCACCGCGAAGATCAGCGTGGTGAGTGAGACCACGTATAGCTGTGTCTTGGTGATCACCGCAGAGCCTAGGGTGATTCCGCGGGTGATCGGCAGAGGCAGACGTTGCGGACGAGGACCCGCAATGGTCTGGATTGTTGCTGTGATCACGATGGATAGCGCCAAGGACCCGATGAGCGCGGTGGAACTACTGAACGAGGACAGCCGCCGGAAAAAAAACAGGTGGAGCAGGACACCGACGAGTCCGGCGGCGACAATCCCGATGACCGAGCCTGCAACGAGGCCGCAGCCGAGACTGGTCGCCGCGACCAAGGCGAGGTAGGCGCCGACAGGCGCAAACTGCACGTGGGCGACATTGGCGAAGCGCACGATCCCCCAGGTCATCGAGAGTCCTGCGGCGACAAGACTCAATTGAGACGTACGAACCAATGAGTCGATGAGTATCTGAAGCAACATGAGTCCCTGTCCTCAATGCGGGAGTAACCCATCTGTTGGGGGTTACCGCCCGGTCCTGGCCGACGGGCAGGGCCGGGCCGCGAAACCGCTACTTGACTTCGACGACCTTGCCGTCGGTGTACTTCAGCACCAGATAGGGCTGCGTGGAACGCTGGTTTTTGGCGTCGAAGGTGATGTCCCCGGTGGCGCCGGCGTAGCCTTTGCCGATTTTTGTGAGCGCCTCTGCGATCATCTTCGGGCTCGTGGATTGGGCCTGGTCGATCGCCTTGGCAATCATCATGGTGGCGTCGTAGGTGTAGCCACTGAAGGTGGAGGCGAAGTCCTTGCCGTACTTCGCCTTGTAGGCCGCCTGGTACGCCTGACCGTCCGGCCCGATGTAGTTCACGTCCATGCCGACCTGGTTTTGAACGGTCGCCGGTGCAGAGTCGACCGTGCACATCGTCAGGTAGATGCAGAACCAGGGAGTCTTCTGAAGACCACCTTCGAACGCCTGTTGGTTGATGACCGCCGAATCCTGGCCGTAAGCGCTGTAGAGGATCGCATCCGGTGAGGACTTCTGGATCCGGTCGAGCTCGGCGCGGTAGCTGGTCTGGCCCTCGGTGTATAGAACGGACTCGGTGACCGTTCCCCCAGCTGCTGCGAACGCGTCCTGGAACGGCTTGATGACGCCCTGACCGTACGAGTTGTTCGGCACCAACACGGCGACCTTCTTGTAGCCGCGTTTGATCAGCTGCTCCGAGGCGAACTTGCTGGCGATCGTGTCCAGTCCGATGACCGAAAACGACAGGTTACCGATGTCCGCGATCTTGGGTGAGGACGACCCTACGTTGAGATGAACGACGCCGGCCTGCTGAAGAAACTGCCCGAGCGGAACAGTGACACCGGAGGAGTACTCACCCATAACAGCGCTCACCTTGTCGACCGTCGTGAGCTTTTTGGCTGCATCGATGGCCGCGTTGGCCGCGCCTGCGGAGTCCTCCACGATGACGTTGAGCGTCTTACCCATCACGCCGCCGTCCTTATTGATTTTGTCGACGGCGAGCTCGATGCCCCGTCGCTGGTCTTCGCCGATGGAGGCGCTGCTACCAGTCAGCGGCAGCACAGCTCCGACGTTGATGGCGCCGGCGACAGCGGTGCCGTTCCCGGCGGCGGGTGCGCCTCCACCACCTCCGGTCGTTGCCGATGTTCCACTGCACGCGGCGAGGACGAGCGAGAGGCCGATCAGTAGGGAGAGCTTCGAGAGCCTGCGTGTGATCATCACGGAGTCCTTTGCGAGGATCGAGGCTGCATACCAAGCTGTATACAGTGTTGTGTCGGTGAGTGTGCCGTGGGTTACAGTCAGCGTCAAGGGTTTGGTCAAACAAAACGAGAGCGGCATGCTTGCGTCGGGTCCCTGACCGCGGGCGAATCACCGATTAGTGCGGGCGCAAGCACACGTCGTCTGCCGTTTGGCAAAAGGGGAACGCATGATTGTGACGGCTCCGAAGGTGAGGCCGCCTGAGCAGGGTTCACTCTCCGATGCGGTGTATGACGCCGTGCACCGTCGGATCGTGACCGGGAAGTACCGGCCGAACCAGCGCCTGGTGGAGACCGAGATCGCTGCTGATCTCGGTGCGAGTCGTACCCCCGTACGAGAGGCGCTGGTCCGTCTGGTCAAGGACGGCTTGGCGATCAAGTCGCGTCAGGGCCTCATGGTGCGCGAGTTCACGATCTCAGAGGTGCGCGAGATTTATGAGGTCCGGGCCGCCTTGGAGGGATACGCCGCGCGGCTGGCAGCGCAGCGGCAGCGTCCCGCGGCGCTCTTCGCAATCTCGGAAAGCCTCAAGCGCCACGCACAGACCACCATCGGCGAACCGGTGGACCGGGACAAGGTCGTGGAGGCGAACGCAGACTTCCACAACGCCCTCGTCGGCGCGGCTTGCAACGACCGGATGAGCGCACTGGCCGTCGCCAACCAGTCCTACTTCTTCAACATCGAGGCCGCCGTGATCACTTCAGAGGAGGCGCTCGCCGTCGCACTTGAGGAGCACGAGCGCATCTTCACCGCGATTCAGGACCGTGACGGCGACCTGGCGGAGGAAGTGGTCCGCATCCACGTGATGGCCGGCCTGAAGGTCATCGAGGGTTTTCTCTGACCGATAGTTGGCAGGCGACAACTGATCTGGCGAGTCCTTCGAACGACCGAGGATCCCATCCGGTCAGGTGAGCCCATCGGTCGAGCCGGTAGGTCACTGTATTGGCGTGTAGATGCATCGCCTTCGCGGTCTTGGCGATGGACATGTTGACCCGAGCGAAGGTGGTTACTGCCTCTGCCAGGTGCGGATGGGCGTGCGCGGTATCTACGACACCCGTGATAAGCGGGAAGATCCGCTCTGCCTGAGATAAGAGGCAGGCATCATGCCAGACGTCGATGAAGCTGGCTACCCAGCTTTCATTAGTTGTCGCGGTGAGCGCCATGCGGGCATCGGCGATGCTGAGCGCGGCACCGGCGAGCGCACGTCTCACGAGGCCGATTCCTACTCGGCCGCCAGTCAGCCAGCTGGTCGCCAGGTCGGTCAGGTCGGTGGTTGAGGTGTTTTGCGCGAGAAGGAGCACGTCTCCGGCGTGGTAGGAATGTACAAGAACTCCGGGGTGCCGATCGAGCTCGCGCTGTACCGGCGTGGGAAGCACCGCCTGTCGCCCTGGGCGGCGCCATGACAGTGCGAGAAACTCGCCTTCCGGGTCGAAACCGAGGGCGTCGGCGACCCGTGCTGCCTCGCCATCGAGACTGCCGCTTGCCAGGAGTTCCACGAGCCGCTGTGACAACGTGATGCGATGGTCCTGCATTTCGCGGGTTACGTCGCCGTGTGCTGAGGCGAGAGCTGTGGAGATTCCATGCAGCGACTCCAGCAACAGCGAAGCGACATCCGGGAGCATCGGTGCGGCGGCGGCGGGATTGCGGCACAGCGCTCGCCACAGCTCCCGGTCACCGACGTGGTAGGCGCCGATCAGTACAACGACCCCAATTCCCTGCCGTGCTCGGCGGCGCGCGAGCGCCGTCGCCTGCTCGAGGTCCGGCTCGCCGAGGAGCCGGCGCTCAGCCAGCGCCTCCAGCCGGCGTCGCTGCTGGTCGGTCACTGCCTCGAGGTGCTCATCGAACGGCACGTCGGCATAGTCGTGCAGGTCCCTCCGGATCTCCAGTGTGCAGGTGCGCGCAAGCTCGGGCAGCGTGGCCATCACCTGCCTGCAGAGTTCCGTCACGGGGTACCACTGGTCGTCGTTGGTCATGAACAACCTGCTTTCTCGTGTTTATCACGAGGAATCATGCCTTGCCTCGCCGCGACGTAGTGGAGTTGCCCGCAGACGCGCAGCACAGTGCACCTCCATACTGTGAAGGCAACTATTTCACCCCTGTCGTTTGGAGCGTCCGTGACCATTGCCGCTCGACCTGTCAGCCTCGAGGACCGCTACGAGCTGCGCGACGGCGAGATCTATTTGTCGGGCCTTCAGGCCTTGGTCAGGATCCCTCTCGACCAGAACCGGCTGGACCGTCGCAATGGCTTGAACACGGCTACGTTCATCTCGGGCTACGAGGGCTCTCCCCTCGCCGGCTACGACATGGAGTTGACCCGTCGGCAGAAGCTGCTCGACCAGCACAACGTCGTGTTCAAACCGAGCGTCAACGAGGAGCTCGGTGCCAACGCCGTCCAGGGCTCGCAGCTTGCATCCACGATCGGGCTTATTACCTACGATGGCGTGGTGGGGATCTGGTACGGCAAGGCGCCAGGCCTCGACCGGGCGACCGACGCGCTTCGCCACGCGAACCTTGGTGGTGCAGCCGCAACGGGCGGGGCGCTGGTGCTGGTCGGTGACGACTCGATCGCCAAGTCCTCAACGGTGCCAAGCAGCTCAGAAACCGCGATGGCCGAGATCGGTATGACCGTGCTCTCCCCGTCCGATCCTCAGGACGTGCTGGACCTGGGTCTGCACGGCATTGCCCTATCGCGCTTCACCGGCCTGTGGACCGGGATCAAGTTGGCCACCAACGTCGTCGACGGTGCGAGCACGGCGGTTGTCTGCACCGACCAGGTGAACCCAGTGTTGCCCGACCGGACCATCGACGGCACACCGTTCCAGCACACCGTGTCCGCCAATTTCCTTCAACCCACTCTGGCCGGCCTCGAGAAAAGCCTGACCACTGCCCGTGTTGAGCTGGCTCGCCGCTACGCCTACGCGAACGGGCTCAACCGGATAGTGGGCGACCCGCACGCACGATTCGGCATCGTCGCGGCGGGGGCGACCTATCTCGATGTGCACCAAGCGCTGGCGACGCTGGGAATCACCGCCGGGGACCTTGCTAGCTCCGGTATCCGCGTCCTGAAGATGGGCATGCTCTCGCCGCTGGAGCCGCGGATCGTGCACGAGTTCGCGTACGGGCTGGACGAGATCGTGGTGGTCGAGGAGAAGCGGGCCTTCCTCGAGTTCGCCATCAAGGACCTGCTCTATGGTGACCAGGATGCTCCGGCTGTTTTCGGCAAGCGAAGCCCAACAGGCCAGCAGTTGCTCCGTGCGGACGCCGACCTCCCGCCGCAGGTCATCGCGGAGGCGATCGCTCCTAGGATCCTCGCGCACATGTCGATCGAGTCGGTGCTGACATGGCTCAGCACGTCCGCGACCCCGGCGCAGCCCTCTCGTGTGCTGCTCCCGATAGTGAACCGCACACCCTTCTTCTGCTCCGGCTGTCCGCACAACCGGTCCACTGCGGTCCCGGATGGGTCGCTCGTCGGCGCCGGGATCGGATGCTCAGCCCTGGCGTCGTTCATGCCCGAGGAGCGGGTTGGCAACATCATCGGCCTCTGCCAAATGGGCGGCGAGGGCGCGGCCTGGATCGGCATGGCGCCGTTCGTGGAACCCCAGCATTTGCTGCAGAACCTCGGCGATGGCACCTTCCACCACTCGGCGAGCCTGGCCATCCGTGCATCCGTCGCGGCCAAGTCGAACATCACCTACAAGCTCCTCTACAACGGGGCCGTCGCCATGACTGGGGGTCAACAGGCAGTGGGAAAGATGGCAGTTCCCGAGGTCATCTCCGAACTCCTCGCCGAGGGTGTCAGCAAGATCGTCGTCACCACCGAGGACCCGAGCCGCTACAGGGGTGTCAGGTTGCCGCGAGGGGTCCAGGTGCGTCATCGGGACCGGTTGATCGACACCCAGGACGAGCTGGCGAAGATCAAGGGCGTCACGGTCCTCATCCACGACCAGGAATGTGCTACCGAACTCCGGCGCAAACGCAAGCGCAAACTCGCCGTCGAGCCAAAAGAACGTGTCTTTATCAACGAGCGGGTCTGTGAAGGCTGCGGCGACTGTGGCAAGAAGTCCAACTGCTTATCCGTCCAGCCGGTTGAGACGGAGTTCGGACGCAAGACGCAGATACACCAGGCATCGTGCAACAAGGACTTCTCCTGCCTAGATGGGGACTGCCCGGCATTCATCAGCGTCGTACCCAGCACGAAGCTGGCGGGAAAGGTGACCGAACCACTCGAGGCACAGGCGCTCCCCGCCCCGACTATGAAGGTCGACGCCGAAGACTTCAACCTGCGGATCACTGGCATCGGAGGCACCGGCGTCGTCACCACCGCGCAGATCGTCTCCACGGCCGCGGTCATGGCGGGCCTCTATGTGCGCGGCCTGGATCAGCTCGGCATGGCGCAGAAGGGTGGGGCCGTCGTCTCCGACATCAAGATGTCGGCGGCACCGTTTTCGGGAGCAAACAAGGTCGGCCCCGGCGAATGCGACCTCTACCTCGGCTGCGACATCCTCGTGGCTGCGAACCCTGCCAACCTGGACGTGGCCTCTCCGGCCCGCACGATCGCAGTGGTCTCGACGACGACAGTACCCACCGGGTCGATGGTGACGGACACGACCGCCCAGTTCCCTGACGTCGAAGAGACCGCGGCTCGGATCAAGGAGCGCACCCGCGAGGGCGACAACTCCTTCGCCGACGTGCGTGGGCTCGTCACGGCACTGTTCGGCGACGACCAGTGCGCCAACATCTTCCTTGTAGGGATGGCTGTACAGGCGGGTGCAGTCCCCGTCGAGTCGGACATCATCGAGCAGGCGATCACACTCAATGGCGTCGCCATCGAGAACAACCTCCAGGCGTTCCGCCGCGGCCGACAGCTCGTGGTCGACCCCGAAGGGCTCGTCACCGCACTGCCGACCACACCCGCCGCCCCGGCTGCGCCCTCCGCGGAGACTCACAGGATCAGCGGCCTCGTCTACACGGACAAGGACCCGCTCCTGCAGGAACTAATCCTGCGTCGGGTGGGTGAACTCATCGCCTATCAGGACTCCGACTACGCCGTGCGCTACACCTCAATTGTTGAGCGGGTCCGCACACGCGAGGAAGCGGTGGTCGGCACGACTCATCGAGTGACCCACGCTGTCGCCCGTAACCTGTTCAAGCTCATGGCCTACAAGGACGAGTACGAGGTTGCCAGGCTATTGCTTGACCCAGCGCTCGAGCGCGATGTTAAAGAGCAGTTCGGCGCCGACGCGAATTACTCCTTCAGACTGCACCCGCCGGTTCTGCGTTCCGCGGGGATGAAAAACAAGCTCAGTCTCGGGTCCTGGTTCAAGCCTGGGTTTCAGGTCCTCTACGCGATGCGTCGGGTGCGGGGCACGCGTATCGACCCGTTCGGCCGCAGCCAGATACGTGCGACCGAACGTGCACTCATCGGCGAGTACGTCGACGCGGTCGACGCCGCTATGGCCGTCCTCAGCGAACCGTTCCTGCCGACCGTGCTCGCCGTGGCCGAGCTCCCTGACATTGTTCGCGGATACGAGCACGTCAAGTTGGGGAACGTTGCGAAGTTCCGGGACGAGCTGGCGGGTCACATGGCTGTCCTCGAGGGATCGGACTGAGATTCTGGAGCCCCTTACCGGAGGATCCCGAGCCATTGCTACTCGCGCCCGAAACCACCGCGAGGTTCTTCTGCCGCAGCGTCGATGGTGGCACTGGACAGTGTTGCCGGTGGACTGCGCGCACCCGCTCTGCTGTGGTCGTCCCATGCGCAACTGTGCGCATGGGACGGATAGCTCGCCCGAAAAGCACGCCCCACCAACAGTATTCAAGCTGACTTTCGGTCGTTATGACGAACCAGCCGCACTGAGAGATCCCGCCGAACTGCTCGAGCGGCGCCTGGATGAGGTCGCCGTCGCGGGCGATCCGGACAGTAGCGTGGCGTCGACCAGCCGACCCTGGGCAAGCAGCTGCTCGACGGCAGGGACGAAGTTTTTCCAACGGCATGTCTCACATCGTCACTGTGACAAAAACAGGGGCGGCATCCCGGTACCGCCTGGACGTGTCTTGGTCGCCTCTCATCTGCCCGAGGCATTCTCCGACTGGGCAGCGCGCATCCCGCGTCCCACAACGCCTGCCCCGAGCGCACATGCCGAGTCCTCGCCTGCGGTGTCCGTTCCCATTACAGATGAGTCGCGGGACCGTGTGTTAGCTGGCTGCCTCAGATCGGTGGGACAGCCGCTGCGGAAACCGTCCCACCAATCCGAGGCAAGTCGACGGGATCTTCGGCGGTCATGCGGGGTGCCCGAATCGCCTCCGTCGCAGGTCAGCGGCGCCGGCGCCGCACAGATGCCTCAGGTAGGTGGGACTGCAGATCGAATACCTCGCATAGGGCAACGCCTGACCCAACTGCGATGGGAACGGACATGCGGCTCAGCTCCACGGAGCCTCTCCCCCGTCGGGTCGTTCTTAAAAAGTGGATAGTAAGTACTATCCAAATCTAAGGCGCACCGCCCCGGTCAGTTCGGCCCGACCGCCAACAACCGCAGCGGCACCGACCCGGCGTGGGCTACGACACCTCTGCCATCATCGGAGACTGACAACCCCCCGAGGACCACGTCGTAGACACCCCGGATTTCGGCGTCGCACACCGTTGCCCGCCCGACCAAATGGGGATCGTGATGACCCCTGTCTTCGCCGACTCGGCGTCCGCTAGAGCTAGAGACGCGAACACCACAGAAGTGTTGCGTAACCAGGCCACCGCGAGTCGGCGAAATCACTACTCCGAGTCCCTCGATGTAACATTGGGCCCTCAAGCAGAGGCCGCCGAACCAACTGTCGCGTGGGGGTAATGACTAGACGAGTCTGCCAACTCGTTGAGCCAGGGTGATCCAGTTTGTACTCATGGTGCGAGCTGAGGTGATCTCTGACGAGTTGTGGGATGTTCTGGAGCCGGTGCTGTCCCGTGTTTCCGGGCGCCCGGGGGGCCGTGGAACGACCATCGGCGGACGTTGGAAGGCATTGTCCGGCGGTTTCGGACGGGCTCCCCGTGGCGTGACCTGCCGCAGATTGTGGTGCCTAGCAGTCGGTTTGACGGCGCCACCGCCGGTGGTCGACCGATGGAACCTACCGCAAGATATTCGCCGCGGTGAAAGCCAACGCCTGCGACGAGGACCGTCAGCTGATGGGGACGATCTCGGTGGACTCGACCAGCATCGTCCGTATTTGGCAGTAACAACTTGCCAACCGGCGGTACACGGTTGAGGGATTGGCGTCTGAGGTCGACGATCCACTCGATTTCGCCTAGATCAGCGGCGACCATGGGGTCTGCAGGCCGCCGAACTCGCGCAGCGTCGTCAGGTGGCGGGCGTCCGAGCTGGCCGAGCAGGAACTCCAGGGCGTGCAACACCGGCGAGGCGTGCGGCTTCACTGAGACTCGGTCCTCGGCGCTCAGCTGGTGCAGCCACAGCGCGATCATCACCGTCACGATGGACGGACGCGTGGTGGCCGCCGACCTTCACCCCAGCCGGATTCGGCCGAATCCGGCTGGCATGGCCGGCAATTGCAGTCGCCAGCCACAGCACCCGCAGCTCAATCTCGCACAAAGTCGCCAGGTCAGCGGGCTCGCGGCTCTCGGCGCGCGTGAACTCGTTGCACTCCTCTTACTCGTTTTCGACGTGGGACGTTGAGTTCTGCGCATCACGCACGGCTGCCACGATGGCATCGGTGACGGCCCGGGTGCCAGCGGTGCCCCCGACATCGCTGGTGCTTACCCCCGCTGTGAGTGTGCTACTGACACCCAGGCGAATCAGCTTCGCGCCCGATGCGCATCGCTCATCGTCGTAACGCTCGGCTAGCCAGTCGAGCAGCATGGCGGCCGATAGGATCGACCCGACTGGGTTCGCAACGTCGTGACCGGCAAGATCGGGAGCGGTCCCGTGGCACGGTTGGAATACGGCATGATGTTGGCCGATGTCGGCCGACGGCGCTAGCCCGAGGCCACCGGTGATCCCGGCACCCAGCTCCGACACGATATCGCCGAACGCGTTCTCGGTGACGATCACGTCAAAGTGGCCCGGATCGCGAACCATCATCATCGTCCCGGCGTCTACGTAGATTCGCTCGCTTTCAATGTCGGGATGCTGAGCCGCGACCTCGTTGAAGACCTCGCGCAAGAATGCCAGGCTCTTGAGCACGTTTGCCTTGTCAAACAGCGACACTCGACCATGGCGACCGGAACGTTTCCGGCTGGCAGCCATTGCGAACGCGACCTCAAACAGCGCCTCGCTCGTCGCCCGGGTGATCGTCATGCGGTCGTGTTCGATATTGGGATCGCCGGAGCGCGGATCGTGCCGCCCGGCGAACAGTCCCTCCGTGGACTCCCGAATCGTCACAAAGTCAATATTGGTTGCATGCAATACGGGTGGTACGCCTGGCAACAGCATGGACGGGCGAACGCTGGCAATGAGCTGATAGCGCTCGCGGATGTCGATCTGGGGAGTGATCTCAGTGCCGTCGGGCTTGCGCACGGCAGGCAGACCCATGGCACCGAGCAGCACGGCGTCGGCCCGACCCACCGCCGCCATAGTTTCCTCGCTGATCGCTAAGCCGGTGTCGAGATAGGTCTGCGCGCCGGCTTGGTACACTTCGTAATCTAGTCTGACGCCGAACCGGTCAGCCCCAGCAGACAGTGCGGTCAGCGCCGAGTCAGTGACCTCGTGTCCGATGCCGTCTCCCGGCAGTACAACGATCGTGTAGGGCGTCTTAGGCGAGCGCGGCATGGGCTGTGGGGGCAACGTAATCATTGTCTGGCTCCGTTCCGACGGGGACGAGCACATCCGACCGGGCGGTCCCCGACCATAGCTATTGTATGCAAGATGCGTCCGCTGAGGAAGGGTCAAGTCAACGGCCTACGGCTCGTCGAATTCTCGCAGAGCCGAGATTGCAGCCTGAACGGCTCCCACCGCCATCTCCACCCGAGTCGTGGTGGTGGCTGACCCAATGTGCGGAAGTGCTAGCACCCGCGCATGTCGCACGAGCGGGTCGTTTAGGGCCACCGGTTCGCGGGCATGGACATCCATGCCGAAGGCGCCAAGCAGGCCAGAGTCCAGCGCCTTCAGCACCGCCTGCTCATCGACTACGCCACCTCGGGCGGCGTTGATCAACACAGTGCCCGGCTGCATCCGAGCGAGAAACTCGGCATCGACTAGAGCGTGTCTGCTAACTCATAGGGCCTCGGTGCTCCACTATGGACTCATGGTGCGAGCTGGTGTGATCTCTGACGAGTTGTGGGCCCTTCTGGAGCCGGTGCTGCCCGGAGTCGCCGGGC
>JAABUH010002706.1_pt1 | contig 16520 bp, 17 predicted proteins | sample 5559121 | NCBI WGS metagenome assembly JAABUH01 (sample SAMN10711871, study PRJNA513364) | rock metagenome | isolation source: Antarctica rocks | place: Antarctica: Victoria Land, Battleship Promontory nord | collected 2015-12-28
CATCTCAAGATCCGCACCATGACCCTGCCCGACCGCCTCATCGAGCACAACTCACACCCCGCACAGATCACCGATGCCGGCCTCGGGCACAAAGACATCGTCGCAACCGTCATGACAGCCCTGGGCCGTGGCAGCACGCGGCCGGATGAGCTGGAGGTCGTGCGCGCCTGAGAGGGCCACACGCATGGCACGGCGGCGGGCGGATCAGCTTCTGCTGGATCGGGGACTGGTGGAAAGCCGGACCCGCGGCCAGGCATTGATCCTGGCGGGCAAGGTGTTCAGTGGCGAGATGCGGGTCGAGAAGGCCGGCGACTTCCTGCGCGACGACGCGCCCCTTCAGGTGAGAGGCCAGGATCACCCGTGGGTCTCGCGTGGGGGCCTCAAGCTGGACCATGCGCTCGGACTGTTTTCCCTGTCCCCTGCCGGCCGGGTTTGTCTCGATGTCGGCGCCTCGACAGGGGGGTTCACCGATGTCCTTCTCCATCATGGAGCGGAGCGGGTGCATGCCGTCGATGTCGGGCATGGTCAGCTCGCTTGGTCTCTCCGGCGGGACTCTCGGGTGATCGTGCATGAAAGGGTCAACGCCCGGCATCTCACCCGCGACGTGCTGGGCGAGGAGGTGACAGCGCTGGTGTGTGACGCAAGCTTCATCGGCCTGCGGACGCTGCTTGCGTTGCCACTACAGCTGTGCGGACCGGGAAGCTGGGCCGTGATGCTGATCAAGCCGCAGTTCGAGGCCGGGCCGGGCCAGGTTGGGGCCAAGGGGGTCGTGCGTGATCCTGACGTTCATCGTGTCGTGTGCGAGCGGATCGTTTCCTGGCTGCATACGGGAAGGACGTGGACCGTGCTTGGCGTGGCCGAGAGTCCGATCCGTGGGCCGGAAGGAAACATCGAGTTTCTGCTTGCTGCAGAGAAGTCAACACATGCCGATGACGAAAGGGTGTGACCTTCGAAGCAAGCAGAACCAGGGGCTCTGCCTCTGACTGTGCTTGCCTAACCGGTTATTTCCGAAGGCTGCCGGTATGAGACGTCGCTAGTTGGACGACTGGACAGCGGCTGCCAGGGCAGCCGACTTCGCGGCAGGGTGGGCAGGGTTGCGAAAGCGCAACTCGCCGTCGGGGGCTGCGTCCGGTTGTCCTATGCCGAACAGCTCCAAGCGGGAGCTGCATGTGACGGCGACGACCGGCCGGGCTTCACGGTTGGTCAAGAACTGCCTTGCCTCACCCTCCAGGTCGAGGCGATCACGCAACAAGCGCCACTCGTTGCGATCGGTGTCCTCGATGAACATGGCCAGGATGCCGGGACGCGTGCCGGACAGCCGAGCGGGGGCGACCGCCGACATGCGACGGCGCAGGGCGACGGCGATTTCGTTCTCGCGGCCTGCCCGCGCGGCCATCACGAACACGGCGTTGCCGGCGGATGTCACCGAGAGGTGGGCCTCGGGACCGAACTCCTGGCGCAGGTGCGAGGCCAGGCCGCGTTCCTCGGCTTGTGCCGCCGCAAGGAGAAGGGGGTCAAGACGCAGCACCGCGGCCTCGTCCTGGTCAGCTCGGCGGTGTTCGGACAGCAAGGTGCTGATACGCTGATGGAGGGAGGCGAGGCTGGCGTCGTTGATGCTCGGATCGGCCTTGAGACCCTGCGGCAGGGTCATCTTCAGCAGGTAGCGGCCGGGATGGGCGGCGAGCCAGGTCTGCAGTTCCGGGTCGACCCGGTCCACGAGGCGGAACCAAGCGCCGCGATGCACGTCGCGGCCCTCTTCGGCAGACATGACATCGCAGACGATCTCGGCCTCGACGCCATCACGCGAGATCAACAGGTCGAAGATCTCGCCATGCTCAATGCCGGAGAAGGTGACTTCGAAACCCCTCGCTCGCTGAAGGGCCGCAGTGCGCATGACGTGGAAAAACGGAACCAGCGTCTGGCCATCCTGCATGGCAGCTGCCAGGATGTCACACAATCTCTGCCTGGCTTCGGGGGCGAGGCGACGGGCCAGGGTGACGATGTCCACAACCAGGGCAGAGACTGCACGCTCTGCCAGGGTGGGCACGGCTTCCCTTGAGCGTCGCAACCGTTCGACCACCAGCTCGACGGCGTGCCGCTGCAGGAGCGCCCGACCCGACCAGCCTGTCGCCGGGGCACCGCCCAGGGTTGCCAGACGCGATTTCCAGCGTTCTCCGCCGACCAGCGTGACAAAGGCGTTGAGGGTCGAGGCAGAGGGCCGGTGGATTGCGGTTGACATTGCACCATCAATGTAATGGTTTCCGGCGCATCTGTCATCACACCGGCGTGATATGCCTATTTGTCATCTCTGCAGGTGTTCTGGGCAGGCCGATGGCGGCCGGATTCTGGGCGCGGTGGCGTAGCATGTGGTCGGCAAGCACACAGGCGAGCATGGCTTCGCCCACCGGGACGGCGCGCAGGCCGACACACGGGTCGTGGCGTCCCCGGGTCGAGATCTCCACCTCCCTGCCGTCGCGGGTCACGGAACGGCGCGGCGTCAGGATGGAGCTGGTCGGCTTCACCGCGAAGCGTGCGGTGATCGTTTGCCCGGTCGAGATGCCGCCGAGGATGCCGCCCGCGTGGTTGGAGGCGAACTCCACCGCGCCGTCGCGCATCGACATCTCGTCGGCGTTGTCCTCGCCGCAGAGACCCGCCGCGGCAAAGCCGTCACCGATCTCTACACCCTTGACCGCGTTGATCGACATCAGTGCCGCCGCGAGATCGGCGTCGAGCTTGCCGTAGACAGGAGCTCCCAGGCCGGGCGGCACGCCCTCGGCGGCCAGTTCGATCACCGCCCCGACCGACGACCCTGACTTGCGGACGGCCTCCAGCTGCCCGGCCCATCGCGCCGCCGCGACCTCATCGGGACAGAACAACGGATTGCGGCCGACCTCCGCCCAGTCCCATCGGTCAGGGTCGATCCTGTCCCGACCGAGCTGCACCAGGGCGCCGCGGACCTGCACGGCGCTGCCCAGGACCAGGCGTGCGATCGCGCCGGCCGCCACCCGGCTGGCGGTCTCGCGGGCGGAGGAACGCCCGCCGCCGCGGGGATCGCGGATGCCGTATTTCAGCTCGTAGGTCAGGTCGGCGTGCCCGGGGCGGAAACGTTCGGCGATGTCGCCGTAGTCGCGCGAACGCTGGTCGGTGTTGTCGATCATGAGCGAGATCGGCGTGCCGGTGGTGCGCCCCTCGAACACGCCTGAGAGGATGCGGACCTGGTCGGCCTCCTGGCGCTGGGTGGTGTAGCGCGACTGGCCGGGGCGGCGGCGGTCGAGCCAGGGCTGGATGTCGGCCTCAGACAGCGTCAGGCGGGGCGGGCATCCGTCGACGACGCAGCCGATGGCCGGGCCGTGGCTCTCGCCCCAGGTGGTCACGCGGAACAGGTGGCCGAAGCTGTTATGCGACATCAGGTGATCCAGCCAGGGGCGACATCGATGCGGATGGTGCCGGTCCGGGTCCTCATGGCGGCTGCGCGCCGGATCAGTCCGCGGCCACCGCGATGTCCGGGGCGTTGGGGTTCTTCATGCCGACGATATGGTAGCCGCAGTCGACGTGGTGGATCTCGCCGGTGACGCCGCTGGACAGGGTCGAGAGCAGGTAGAGGCCTGCGCCGCCGACCTCCTCGATGCTGGTGTTCCGCTCCAGGGGAGCGTTGAGCTGGTTCCAGCGCAGGATGTAGCGGAAGTCGCTGATGCCGCTGGCGGCAAGGGTCTTGATCGGGCCTGCACTGATGGCGTTCACCCGGATGCCTGCCGGGCCGAGGTCGGCGGCGAGGTAGCGGACCGAGGCCTCCAGGGCGGCCTTGGCGATGCCCATGACGTTGTAGTGCGGCATCACCCGCTCGGCGCCGAGATAGGACAGGGTCAGAAGCGAGCCGCCCGGCTGCATCATCGCGCTCGCATGCCGGCAGACCGCGGTGAAGGAGTAGCAGGAGATATCGAGCGCCTGCAGGAAAGCCGTTCGCGGGGTGTCGCAGTAGCGGCCGCGCAGGTAGTTCTTGTCGGCCCAGCCGATCGCGTGCACGACGAAGTCCAGCCGGTCCCATGACTCCGCCAGTTGGGCGAACAGGTCCTCGATCGCCGCGTCGTCGCTCACGTCGCAGGACAGGACGAGCGACGAACCGACGCTGGCCGCGAGCGGGCGAACCCGTTTTTCCAGTGCCTCGCCCTGGTAGCTGAAGGCCAGGTCGGCGCCCTGGCCGGCGCAGGCGGCGGCGATGCCCCAGGCGATCGAGCGGTCGTTCGCGACGCCCATGACGAGGCCGCGACGGCCCTGCATGAGCGTGCCCTTCGGAGGAAGGCTCCGCTCGGCGTCCGGCATGGTCATCCTCCAGGTATCGCGGCAGGGGTCGGTGGTGACACACGCGACGCGGGCAGGCAAGCTTGCGTGCTCACGTCAAAAATCCGGGTGCTTCGCTCCCTGTATCGACGACAGGACGTCGATCTATTGATCGTTTGGTCCGTCCTCAGAGTCCGGCGCAGGATGCGCGGCTCCATTGCCCAGGCTTCGCCGCCGCGGCATCAGGGATGCAAGCTTGACAGGGGATAGACACCGACATCATGGCCGAAGATCCGATTGCGTTGTTCGAGGACTGGCTTGCGGAGGCGTCCCGTCTCGAACTCAACGATCCCAACGCCATGACGGTGGCGACCAGCACGGCTGGAGGGGTGCCGTCGGCCAGGATCGTGCTGCTCAAGGGCGTCGATCCGCGCGGCTTCGTGTTCTACACCAACAAGGAGGGGCGCAAGGGGACGGAGCTGCGTGCGAACCCGCGCGCGGCGCTGCTGTTCCACTGGAAGACCCTGCAGCGCCAGGTTCGGGTCGAGGGTGACGTGGAGGATGTGACCGAGGCGGAAGCCGACGCATATTTCGCGTCCCGCGCCAGGGTTTCCCGTCTGGGGGCGTGGGCGTCCGCTCAGTCGCGGCCGCTCGGGGATCGTGCCGAGCTGGAGCGCAGGGTGGCCGAAGCCGAGACGCGCTTTCCCGGCGAGACCATCGAGCGGCCGCCCCACTGGTCGGGATTTCGGGTTCTCCCCCGGATCATGGAATTCTGGCAGGAGATGCCGTTCCGCCTCCATGATCGTCTGGTCTATACCCGGCACGGTGATGGATGGTTGCTGGGCAGGCTCTATCCCTAGCCGGAGGGCCTGGAGCGTCCTGGACACCCCTCGTCACCCCACCCGATCCCAGGATCGCCATGACGATACGCAAGATCCTTGTCCCGCTTGCCGGCTCCGTCTCGGATGGAACCCCGCTCGCGACGGCACTGCTTGCCGCGACCCGGTTCCGCGCGCACGTCGTGGGGGTGCATGTGCGCGCGGACAGTCGCGACGTGGCGCCGCTTGCGGGCGAGGGTCTGTCCGGCGCCATGATCGAGGAGATGATGTCGGCCGCCGATCGGAAGGGCGTCGAGAGATCCGATGCGGTCAGGGCCATGTTCGGGCGGGTCGTGGCGGAGCACGGCATCCGGATTGTCCTGCCTGTCCCCGGGCAGGACGAGCCCACGGCAAGCTTTGCCGCTCCGGTCGGACGGGAGGAGGATCTGGTGGCGCGGCTTGCCCGTCTCGCGGATCTGACTGTTGTGTCACATCCGGCCACCGCTGGCGGCCCGTCGTCGGACGCCTTGCACGCCGTGCTGTTCGACAGCGGCCGGCCCGTGCTGATCGCCCCCAAGGCATGCCCACGGGCGATCGGCACGCGGGTGTGCGTGGCCTGGAACGGCACAGCGGAGGCATCGGCCGCCATCATGGGCCTCATGCCCTGGTTCAATGGTGTGCGCGCCGTGCAGGTTCTGCATGCCAGCGAGTATCAGCGCCGCGGCCCGCCTGCGTGCGACGTGATCGACTACCTGGCGCTGCACGGTGTGCGCGCCGACCTGGTGCCGTTCCGGCCGGTCAATCGCGAGGTCGGTGCCGGCCTTCTTGCCGCAGCGTTGGAGTTCGGTGCCGACCTCCTGTGCATGGGGGCATACTCGCACTCCCGGCTGCGCCAGCTCGTTCTTGGCGGCGTCACGCGGCATGTCCTGGAGCACGCTTCGCTGCCGGTCCTGATGAGCCGCTAGGACATGACCGCCTCGAAGCGAGGCGGCACGCCGGTGTTCAGGGTGGTGCCAGCGGCGCTGGATATCGACGTCTCAGGAAACCAGGGCCGGGCTCCGCTCAAGCCCGCCAAAGGCCAAGGGCGTTTGGAAACCCCTTTCTTGGCAAGCGAGTTTTTACCAAGCGAGTTCTCAAGGCCTGGCCTTGCGCGGAGTCCAGAGCCAGAACCTCTGGCCTTGCTCGCTGCCACCAACGACGCCCGGTCGTGCCTGTGTGGTAGCCATCACCGAACCTGATATACCTTGGATCCGTATCATGCTCCAGCTGGCTGTTGTCCTGGGAAGGTCCGCATCCTCAGGCGGGTGCGGGAAGGCCGAGCGGGTCCAGCCGGTACCCTCCGCCTTCGGTGACCAGGAGGCGGGCATTGGAGGGGTCGGGCTCGATCTTCTGACGCAGGCGATAGATGTGGGTCTCGAGCGTATGGGTGGTCACCGCGGCGTTGTAGCCCCAGACCTCGTTGAGCAGGATCTGCCTTGGCACCGGCTTGGTGCCGGCACGGTAGAGAAACTTCAGGATCGCCGCCTCCTTCTCGGTGAGGCGGATACGGCGGTTGCGGGGAGGCTCCTGCAGCAGCTTGGCGCTCGGGCGGAAGGTGTAGGGTCCGATGGTGAACACCGCGTCCTCGCTGTTCTCGAAGATGCGCAACTGGGCGCGCAGGCGGGCCAGCAGCTCGTTCAGCCTGAACGGCTTGGCGATGTAGTCGTTGGCGCCGGAGTCGAGGCCGCGCACCACGTCGGCCTCGTCGTCTGAGCCAGTGAGCATGATGATGGGCATGCGCTGGCCCTGGCGGCGCAGGTCGGCGCACAGGTCGCGGCCGTCTCCATCCGGCAGGCCTACATCGAGGATGAGGGCGTCGAAACGGGCGCCCGGCGCGGTGACCAGGGCGGACGCTTCCGCGAGGCTCGATGCTTCCGCGGCAGAAAACTCCCCATCGTGCTGAAGCTGGTTCACGAGCTCTTCCCGCAGGACGCGATCATCGTCGACAATCAGAACGGGACGCTCAGCCACCATGGGTCTTCCTCCGAATGACGGCTTCAGCAGGGCTGGCCGCAAGCAGGCAGCGGTACCCCTGGTGCGGGGCGGGTTGGCGACCGGACGGATGCCGGTGTCCTGGCAGGCACCGGCGTCCCGTGGCGGCGATCCGCACGATTCCGAGAGCCGAACGCAACATGGTCCTGCTGGTTCAGTGGCCCTGGGCAGACCATGAGCTTGTTTGCCGACCGAAGCATCCGGCCTTATCAACCGGTCGACCCTGTGTGCTGACAGTCGGCGTATGCTGACGGTCGGTCCCGTGTGCTGAGCGAGTCCCCGATGTGCCGTCCATGACCGATGCCATCGATCCCCTGGTGCCACCTGCGCCCGAGACAGTATCTGCGGCCGCGGCGGACCGGGCCGGGGCGGATGCCGCCCTTCCGCCCTTCCGCCAGGTGCATCGTGCCATTGCCGAGCTGAGGCGTGGCGTGCCCGTGATCGTGGAGGGACAGGTTCCGCTGGTGGTGCTGGCGGCCGAGGGCGCGTCGATGGCGGGCCTGCGGGAGCTGGCCGCCCTGACCCAAGGCGAAGGCAGCCTGGTTCTGGCGGGTCGGCGGGCGGCGGACATCTCGGGTCGATCCGTGCTCGACGAGGCTTTGCTCGCCTTCGCGTTGCCGCAGCGGGGGCTCGAGCCCGACATGATACGTGGCATCGCCGATCCGACGATGGAGCAGTTCGTCGGGCACCCTCTGGTCGAGGTGCCGCTGCCCCGGCTTGCGGATGCCGCGCTGCTCCTGGTCAAGCTTGCCAGGCTTCTGCCGGCGGTGGTGGCGGCGCCGCTGGCGGCGGCACCGGATGCCGGCAATGCGGCGGCGGGGCCGGACGGTCTGGTCCACGTGCCGGCATCGGACGTGCTGCACTATCCGATGGCGTCGGCGTCCCGCCTGGTGCGGGTGGCCGAGGCGCAGGTGCCGCTCGAGGATGCCGCCGATGCGCGCCTGGTCGCGTTCCGGTCTCCCGATGCCGGGATCGAGCATCTCGCGTTGCTGATCGGGCGTCCCGAGACGTGCGAGGCGCCGCTGGTGCGCCTGCACTCCGAGTGTTTCACGGGGGATTTCCTGGGCAGCGTGCGCTGCGATTGCGGACCGCAGCTGCGACAGGCCATTCGCAGGATGGCTGCGGAAGGTGCCGGTGTCCTGCTGTATCTCGCCCAGGAGGGGCGGGGGATCGGCCTCGTCAACAAGCTGCGGGCCTACACGCTGCAGGATCGTGGACTGGACACGCTTGATGCCAATCTCGCGCTTGGCTGGGGCGTGGACGAGCGGAGCTTCCTTGCCGCGGCGACGATGCTGGAGGCGCTGGGCGTGCGAAACATCCGTCTGCTGACCAACAACCCCGCCAAGGTGGCGGCGTTGCAGGCCTGCGGGATCGCCGTGGTGGCGCGGCTGAGCCATGCGATCGCGGCCAACGGGGTGAACGACGGCTATCTGGCCACCAAGGCGCAGAGGCTCGGGCATCTTCTCGATTGATGCGGGGTTCGCGGTGCCGGAGGCGGACAGGCCTTGCGGGCGATCCGGAGGGTTGCCGATGCGGGCGGTGGTGGAGCGGTTCGGGTGCGAGGGCGTCCTGCGGGCGGGGGCGTTGCAGACGCGGGTTGCTCTGGGCCGGGGTGGTGTCAGGGCCGACAAACGCGAGGGGGACGGGGCGACGCCGTCGGGCATCCTTCCGTTGCGGCGCATCCTGTACCGTGCCGACCGGCTCACGGCCGACGATCGGGGCATCCTGGCTGGGGCGCTGCCGAGCGTGCGTATCGCACGGTGCGACGGCTGGTGCGACGATCCGGACCATGCCGATTACAACACCGCCGTGACGTTGCCGCATGGCGGACGCCATGAGTGCCTGTGGCGCGCGGACAAACTCTATGATGTCGTCGGTGTTCTCGGCTGGAACGACGATCCCGTGGTTCGCGGGCAAGGGTCGGCGATCTTCCTGCATCTCGCAGGCGAGCAGTTCGCGCCGACGGAGGGCTGCCTTGCTCTGGCGAAATCCGATCTCCTGGCGCTGCTCGGGGCAGGGCTGAGCGAGATCGAGGTGGTCTGACGCAGGGTTGCGCCGTCAGGCAAGCCATTGCAGGCGTGACGCCTGCAAACCGTGTCGTGCTTGCGCGTTGCGTTGTCCACAACATCTAACGGATGTGACGTCGGCGCGATGGCAGCCGCGAGGAAGACATGATGGACCTGATCATCGGGCAGACGCCCAAGGCTGCATCGACCACACAGGATGCGGCCGTCCACGACGTGGTCATCATCGACGGCGATCAGCAGAGCTTCATGGCGGACGTGATCGAGGCGTCCCGTACCGTTCCGGTTCTGGTGGATTTCTGGGCGACGTGGTGCGGACCGTGCAAGCAGCTGACGCCGGCCCTGGAGCGGGTGACGCGCGCCGCGTCCGGGCGGGTCCGCCTGGTGAAGATCGACATCGACAAGAACCGCTCGCTCGTGGCGCAGCTCACCCAGCTGGGGTTGCCGCTGCAGTCGGTGCCGACGGTGGCGGCGTTCTGGCAAGGCCAGATTGCCGATTTGTTCCAGGGCGCGCTGCCGGAATCCGAAATTAAGCGGTTCGTGGAGGCCCTGCTCAAGCTTGCCGGTGGCAGCATGCCGTCCGCCGATCTTCTCGCCGAGGCGAAAGCGGCGATGGAGGACGGGCAGGCGGAATTGGCCGCGGACGGGTTCAGCGCGTTGATCCAGGATGAGCCGGAGAACGCGGAGGCGTGGGGTGGCCTGGTTCGCGCACTGATGGTGCTGGGCCAGGATGACGAGGCTGCTGCGACACTCGCGCAGGTTCCGCCGGCCATTGCCGGCCATATCGAGATCGTGGGTGCGGCCAGCGCGCTTGCTCTCGCCAAGGAAGGGCGTCAGGCGGCCTTGCAGCTTGGCGAGTTCGAGGCGCGGTTGCGGAGCGACCCCGACGATCATGCCGCACGCCATGATCTCGCGACGGCGCTGAACGGGATGGATCGTCGCGACGAGGCGGGCGAGGCGTTGCTGGAGATCGTGCGGCGTGACCGGTCGTGGAACGAGGATGGCGGCAGGCGGCAGCTGCTGAAGTTCTTCGAGGCCTGGGGGTTCGACGACCCCGCGACGTTGTCGGCACGACGCAAGCTGTCAGCCCTGCTGTTCAGCTGATCCATCGATGGATATGACCGACTCGCCCGAGGATTTTCCGCAGCATCTCGCGATCTTCCCCCTCAACGGCGCGCTCCTTCTTCCGGGAGGCAGGCTGCCTCTCCATATATTCGAACCACGCTATGTCGTGATGGTCGAGGATGCGCTGGCGTCCAGACGGGCATTCGGCATGATCCAGGAGGATCGCGCCGGCCCGGACGAGGATTGGGCGCTGTATCGGGTGGGGTGTCTGGGGCGGATCTCGTCATTCAGCGAAACAGACGACGGCCGCTATCTGGTGACGCTGACCGGGGTGATCCGGTTCGAGGTGGCACGCGAACTCCTGTCACATCGCGGGTATCGCCGGGTGGTTGCCGACTACAGCCGTTTTGCGGCCGACCTTGCGGCCCGCTCGGAGGCAGACGGACTTGCGGATCGCGGAGCATTGGTGATCGCCCTGCGGGCGTACTTCCAGGCGAGAGGCTTTGAAGCGAACTGGGATGCAATCGAGCAGATGCCGGACGAACAGCTTGTCGTGACCCTGGCGATGGTATGTCCGTTCGAGCCGGCCGAGAAGCAGGCACTGCTCGAGGCAGAGACACCTGCCGATCGGGCCCATGCCTTGCTGGCCCTGCTGACGATGGGCGCCCATGGGAGTGGCGATGCCCAGTTCCAAAGCTGAGCAGCAAGGGGCAGGGACGCCTGCCTTGCAGGAGATCGATCCGCGGTTGCTAGAGGTTCTAGTTTGCCCCCTGACCCGATCCGGACTGGAATATGATCCGGTCGCGGGCGAACTGGTCAGTCGCCAGGCGGGACTGGCTTTTCCGATCCGGGACGGCATCCCCATCATGCTGCCTGACGAAGCGCGTGTGCTGGACTAGCTGTGCCTGTTCCGCTTGAAATTCGTCTGGTCAAGGCTGAAAAGCAGCTTCACGTGTCGTTCGACGACGGCAACAATTTTGTGTTCTCGGCAGAGTACCTGCGCGTCGAGAGTCCCAGCGCCGAGGTTCAGGGTCACGGACCGTCGCAACGCACGACAGTCTTCGGACGTCGTCATGTTGGCATCATGGCGATCGAGCCGGTTGGGCACTATGCGGTTCGTCTCCTGTTCGACGACATGCATGACACCGGGATCTTCTCCTGGGATTATCTCCACCAGATCGGACGGGAGCAGGACGGGCGGTGGCGGGCCTATCTGGCGGCCCTGCAGGAAAAAGGCTTGAGCCGAGACCCCTGACAGTTCCGGCATGCACGGGCGGTGGTGGTCCAGATGTTACAATCATGCGCCTTTCTGACTGACAACGTCGCGACTCTGGCAGAGTCGAGTGGTTCAAGGTCAAGGCGCGTCTTGAGGGCATGTCGCAGGACGATGTCGCTTGCCCAAATGGCACGCCGGACGCTACCAGAACTGTTAGTATTTATGACAAAAAGCCTCTGCTTCGCTCCGTTTGTGGACGCAATCATCTGTGCCGAACCGCCGCATGCAGGCTGCCTGCGGCATGGCGCACGATCTGTTCGGGAGATCAATCAATGCCGACAATCCAGCAGCTGCCCGCTGCGGTTCAGCCGAGCGCCGATGACGAACTTCCCGTGAGCCAGGGCGGCGTGACCCGGGCCGTCTCCGTGGGTGACCTGCTCGCGGCGACACAGGCCGCGATCACGACGGCAAGCAACACCCTGCTTGGCCGCGTTTCGCTGGGACCGGGTGGTCCGGAGCCGGTGCCCATGGGAGTCGGGCTGGCCATCAACAGGGGAGCACTGAGTGCGACCGGAGGAGATCATGCCGGGTTCGTCCAGCGGGCCGCCCTGACGTTGAGCGACGAGATCGTGCTGAACAGCTCGGGCACGCCGTCGCGCATGCCGTTGCCGATGCTGCGCGGCTTGTTCGGCGCGGGCACGAATGTCAGCATCGATGGAGCCGGCACGATCTCGGCTGCCACGGATCCGGCGGTTGTGGCCGCTCTCGGATCGGTCGGGGCACAGGCTGCTGCGGCGCAGAGCGCGTCCGATTCGGTAACGGTGGTGGCGGGAACGCTGGTCGCCACCGTGTCGACGCTGGGCAGCCAGGTGGGGACGCTGTCGAGCGCGGTGGCGCCGCTGGGCGGGCAGATCGGCACGCTGTCGGCGACGGTGTCGTCGGTGGGCAGCACGGTGGCGGGGCACACGGCGCAGCTGGGGACGCTGAGCACGGGGGTGTCGTCGGCGGGCAGCCTGGCGGCGGCGGCGTCGAGTGCTGCGGCGTCGGCGGGCAGCTCGGTGTCGACGCTGGGCAGCCAGGTGGGGACGCTGTCGAGCGCGGTGGCGACCGGCATCATCGCGGGGTCGAGCACGGCAGGGTCGACGACCACGCTGACGAACGCGTCGGGTGGGACAATCGTGACGATCACGGCGCCGCAGGGACCGCCGGGGACGCTGGGCAACGGCTCGGTGCGGGCCAACACCGCGTCGGCGGCGGTGGGCGGGCCGGAGCGGACGCTGCAGGCGATCCACAGCGACCGGCTGCGGCTGAAGATGTTCGGGGCGCAGCAGAATGGCACCACGGCGCAGTCTCTGCTGGGCGTGACCACGCGCACGGCGCTGGCAGCGTGGACCAACACGGCGGGAGCCAAGCCGTACGCCTTTGCGGCGACGCAGCCGTTCACCATGGGCGACGATACCTGGGTCAGGCTGCCGGCGGCGGTGGCGTCGGGGTCGACGGTGAACCTTGCCGCCACGCTCACCCTGGCTTCGGCAGGCTATGCCGGGCAGGACGGGCACTGGTATCTGCAGGCACCGAATGCGGGCCTGGTGTACTACGACGACATGGTCGTGGCGGGCGGCAACCTGGCGGCGGGGACCAGGGTGGTGGCGACCCAGGGCGGCACGATCCGCATCACCGACCAGCCGACCGGGGCGTCGATCCCGTCCGGCACCGTGCTGACGATCGGCGCGGACATGACGAAGGTGAAGGTCGGGCAGCAGGTCTGGGCGACGCAGGGACTGGCGGCGCTGTGCTCGATCGTGGCGATCAGCGGGACCACGATCACGCTGAGTGCGCCGCTGGCCTCGCCGGGACTGTCCGCGCTGCAGACTCTGAACATCTATACGCCGATGGCCGAGGGGACGCTGACCAACAGCGTGACCATGGACATGCTGGCGTTCTGCGCGGCGTACTACGCGGCGCCGTACGGCGGGATCGTGGAGTGCGATCCGGGCGACTACGTCATCAGCCCGCACATCCTCGTCGCGGGGAGGAACGTCTCCTTCATCGGGACGAGTGCGAGATCGGTCTATCTGCACGGCACCGACAATGCGCCGCTGATCAAGATGTTTCCGCAGCCCGGGTCGTTCCCGGAGATCAGGAACCTGAGCTTCGCCAGCTACGTCGGCAATCCGCAGTCGTTCCTGGAGATCGATGGCGGGGGATTCAGTGCTTTCGCCCAGAACAACGGGCCGAGCGGGATTCAGATCGACAATATTTCTGGTTTTGTCGGAAGCAATTCGAGCGGATATGTCGGTGCCTACGAGCTTGTCAGATTGCGCAACCTGGGCAATGTCAGGTTCGAGAACGTTGACTACATCGGATTTGGCAAGACCGTAGTGGGTGCGTGCACCCTCAACGTCGGGAGTGTCATCCTGATGCTTTCGCGCAATGTCACCTCGCACTACTGCTGGAGGGCAGCGATCCAGGCGGGCTACATCGAGGACCCGATCTGCGAACACTGGGCGCAGGACCAGTGCGGCGGGGCCTGGGACGCCAGCCGGGCGAACACCTTCAACGGAGTGTGCGGGCTGCTGTTCAAGTGGGTCGGCGGCGACAACGACGTCACCGACTTCATCCTCAACCTGCCCTCGTTCCTCAACGTCAACATCTCCGACGCCTGCGTCATCTTCAACGGTCAGAACGGCGGCGCCTGCTACATCCTCGCCGGCTGCCAGACCGGGGTGATCTCGGGCGTCCAGGGCGGCACCGGGGCGCCCGGCGTGGTGGACTGCATCCATCTCACCAGTGCCATGGTCGACGGCGGCTACTACCCGACCACCAACTTCCTGGTCACCGGCGTCGCGGTGGGCGGCTTCGACTGCGCGGTGCGCATCGACAAAGGGTGCAACGGCAACGACGTGAACGCGACGTTGTGGAGCGGGGGAACCGGGTCCACCAACGGCATTTCGCCTACCCCGGTGATCGACAGTGACGGGCGGAACAGAATCAACGGCGTGCAAGGAACGGCCCACTAAGGTTTCGTGCTGTCGCCGATAGTCACATTAAGGAAGAAATACAAAACATGGCTACCATAGCAAGTGACGCTCTCGTGTTCATAGGATACATCGATCACGCGATGGCGTTCGACACGGCAGGCGAGGCGTTCCCTCTCTATATCGCCTACGACCCAAATGCGACCTACAAGGGCACCGTGTTCACCTGCCCTGCGATCGGCTGGTACGAGGTGACGGCTTCGGTTCCGGTGCTCGGTGCCGGCGATGCCGGTGCCCCTGCCGCCGGGTCTGCGGTTTCGATCCAGTTCGAGAACAGCGTGTCTCCCAGTAATGGACAGAAGAATTACACTACCAGCAACGTCAACGTCATAAAATATCGCAATGTTATCTCGATGAACGCAGGCGACACCAAGCATTTTGCATTCTACACTGATACAGTAGCCAATTCTACTAAGGTCATTCCAGGTAATGGCTACATCGAGATCAAACGCGTTTCCTGATAGCGAAATCTCATGATCAACAGGAGTTGAATATGAAGCTCAAGATGTTCGCGAGGATGCTGGCGACGACGATTTTTGCTGCCGGTTTCAGTGCCTCCGCCTTTGCTGATCCGGTCAATAGCTTCTTTCCCGGGGGCATGGGCAAGCTGGTCGATGCTAACGGCAACGTCGTCACGCCGGGGACCTGTCTGAGTCTGACCAGCGGGACGTTGAGCGGCACCTGCTCTGGGGGCGCCGCTGGCACTGGCGGCTCTGCCGTGCGTGCCGGTCAGCTGGAGATGCAGACGCCCGGTGGCGGTCCGATCATCACCGCTCCTTATTATCTTACCACCTATGCCGAGCTGCCCGGAACGATCACCGGGGCGCGTGTCTCTGGTCTGAGTGCGAGCGGTGCCAACCTGCAGTTCGTGGTCCATGTGGTTCACCCCGTCGCCGGCGGGACGCCGACGGACACCATCGTCGGCAACCTCAACAATGTCGGCGTGTGCGACGGCGAGGCGAGCTGCTCCGCCGGCACGACTGCGACCTACGCGGCCCCGCTCTACGTCGCGACCAAGGTTCCGAACACCTACGCGGCAGGCGACCTAATCTACGTCAGCTACAATTCCGTTGGTGGAACTTTCACGAACTTCAACCTTCATCTTGATCTGGTACAATAATGGCGTTCACATTCTACAGTACTGCTGGCGGTCTTGTGGATGAGACCTGCTGGGGAGATGGCACAGGGGCCACCTATTTCATTGGTGGATGGTTTTACAATTTGGGGAAGGCTCCATATCCAGCAAACTACAGTTTCTTATGCTCACTCAATAATCCGAGCGGTAATAATGGTTCCTGCGAAGGGCTTATGCTGGTTGCGGACAGCAATGGTCCCATCATTCGCATGTCCAGTTCCGGTATCGACGGCACGACCGAGTGGGATACCGACTATCATACCAGCAATCTTACCGCAACTCAGCTTCAGAAGGTGCATGTCTGCGCAGCCCTGTCGAAGAGCAAGCGCCAGCTCTACATTGATGGCGTGCTGATTGCAACCGATACTAGAGTGCAGACCGCCAAGCAATACTTCACCACGCTGATGATCGGCTACGGTGGCAAGCCGCCCGTCAGTGCTGCCCTAATCCAGCTTCTCTCCGGCTACGGCACTCAGGCCGACGCGACCATGATGGCCTCGTGCGTCGACATTCGGGATCTGGCTCTTGCCAGCAACTTCCGGCTTTCGCCTGTTCGCCAGTTCCTTCGGCAGAACAACCTGTTCGAGGATACGGGTTCGTTCAATGGTTTTCTTCTGAACAGCAACGGCGCCTACCAGAGGAAACTGGAACTCGACGTTCCGCCTGCGTCCGGCGTCGAAACCTACGACAGCAATCTGCCTGCGATGACGCCCTGGAGCGGCAAAGGTGGAGTCTCGCAGGTTCAAAATTTCGAGAACACAAGCCCGTAATCTATGCCTCAAGTTCTGATCACTTCTACTTCTCTATGTCGCTAGCCGCTCTTATTCACGGCATGGCAGGGATTCGACGGCGGGTGTCGCGTAAGCTGCTGATGGCGTTTACTGATTGGGTGTCGAAGCCATCCATTCACGCCGT
>JAABUH010002707.1_pt1 | contig 16518 bp, 18 predicted proteins | sample 5559121 | NCBI WGS metagenome assembly JAABUH01 (sample SAMN10711871, study PRJNA513364) | rock metagenome | isolation source: Antarctica rocks | place: Antarctica: Victoria Land, Battleship Promontory nord | collected 2015-12-28
ATGGCTTAGCAATTTTTTGGGAGAAGTCTGCAGCTAACTTGCAGTGGGACATGCCAGTGTGATGTCTCACATTTAAAACACAGTACTCTGAGCAGAAACAGATGTTAACACTGCTTATCCTGTGCTTGTTGTTGGGTTGCAAAAAACTGTCTCTGTCCTGCATTCAATGAGATCAAAAGTTGCTGGTCCGTGATTGGTATGGAGCCTAATTCAGGACCTGGTCTGCAGAATTGTAATTTAATCATCAGACAAGCACTTGGATTAGGAAGTCAAAGTTATCTTTGCAGGGTGTGATGAGCAATTTACCAATGCTGTATAGCATCAACTTGTTGTGTGAGGCTCAAGCTTGCTGATATCACTGCTGCGACAAGCCCACAAGCTGCAAAGATAGACTCCATAGCTTCTGTGCGGCTTCCTCATCATAAGCATATGGTGCATAACCATGCATTTTATCTGCCTCTTCACTGGGTCCTGGTACGTCACAATCTGCCAGATACTTGCCACCTTTGCCCTCCCAGTCTTTCCCCACAGCGGCCCACACTGTGGTTGCTGCTCCTTGCTCAGCGTTCTTGAAGTGCTTTGTCAGCCCATATGCATCCCATGACTTGATAACGGCTGGGTCTAGGTGCCGCAGTAGCTCTGTCATGATCAGTCCAGGCATGACTGAGGTGGCATGCAAGCCTTGCGAGCTGTATCGCCTCTCAATCTGCATTCATCAGTGAAGTCATGCTGAATCATCTACATGGCCCGGCGGCGGCCCAGTGCAATTTTCTGTGGTGTCATTGCAAGTAAACAACTTTGTGAATGTGGAATATTGATGGCATATAGACAATCCCAGTATGGGTGTTGAGTTTACTCTGACACTGTCAGTTGACAATGTCAGCAGTTGTACAAGCAATGCTGTAACAAGCACCTAGTGAAGAACTGTAATTGATGGACGAGACAAACTCTACATCATCACAACACCCTGCACTGTGACATTTGGGCAGACACTGAAACAGAGATGCACTTCACTGAGCACATGGCACTGCATGTGCACAAACAGTCAGGCACAGCTGGTCAGCATGGATCCAGTGCACTGACGTGCTTGCAGACTACAACAGATCACCTCATTTGCTAAATAGATGTTGGCTGTTTTTGACTGGCCGTAGGCCTTGTGGGGGTGGTACCCACTCTTCTTCAGATCCAGATCATCAAATACAATAGGAGACATTATGTGGCTGATTGAGGATACAGACACAACACGAGAGTTGAAGTCAGGTGTTGATGTATTGAGCAGTGCAGGCTTCAGTAGCTGAAACAAGAGGAAGTGTGCAAGATGGTTGGTGCCAAAATGGGTCTCAAAGGCATCTTTTGTTTGCCCCTCTGGACAGGCCATGACACCTGGAGACAAACATCACCACGCTGAAGACGCATGCGCATGCTGTAGTAAAAGGGTACGGCCGTTGTCGTCATGGGAGTTGCAGAGCCCATATACGTTACACATGCTGCATTTTGGATGTAGCATGCCTCTCGCTAACATGATGCATATGCATAATCTATTTTCATTTCTCTGCTGGCAAAAGAACCCAACAGATTGCAGCACAATGCACTGCCCCGGTCTTTTGGCACATATGCATGCCTGTTTGCAGGCCTCTCAGCAGCATGTAAGGTCTGTTTAAATGGGGATTGCAGGCTTAGCGCATGGTTATGGCAGTGGTCGAGGGGCTGCACTGCCTTGCCAGTGTCCACTGCAAGCTAAGAACAGCAAGTTGGCAGATGAACAACTGCTTACCTGCGTTGTTTATGAGAATATTAAGACTGCAGCTTCTACTCAGGAAATGCTCAGCACAGTCACGCACAGACTGCAGAGTCCAACTCAAGGTGCAGAAGCTCAAGCTTGCCCTGGTTGGAGCTGGATGAGGCCAAGATGTCCTTCACGACATCTTGTCCCTTCTGCATGTCCCTTACTGTCAGGTACAAGTCGGCACCTACAAATGCAAAGCTGCAGCACTAGCTTGACACCAGCACACCAGTGAGATCAAAACCCCTGCGATGGTACCTGTCGCGTGCATTGCGCGCGCAGTCTCAACACCAATGCCGGAAGAACATCCTGTTATGAACACAATTTTCCCCTTCAGAGCGCCCTGCAACCTTTCATCCTTGATGATCTGCAAAGCTGAGGGTCGAGCGTCCCCCGGGCCTCTTGGGTCGCCGTGAGCAGCGGCGTACTTTGTAACTGGAGACATGCCTATTCGCACTGTTCTGATCAGTACCAGCCTCAGTAGACCTGGCTGTTTTGTTCAGGCCGAGTCAGAAGAAGCACGGCGAAACTATGCGATCGGGACATTATGACGAGAAAAGCTTATCCGCTTTCCACGTGGGTCTTGTAAATCATGTGCCGCACTCCAACTTAAGCTATCAGACTGCTATGCATGCATGTCGTATGCTCGAAGTGCATATTCTCAGTGCACTGCACTGAGCGCAGAACATTTTTCCTGCTTCATGGCATACCTGAATGCCGGCTTCTAGCACCGCATCAACGAAGTGGGCTAGTGCTGCAGTGCTGCACTAGTGTCACTCCTGGCAGGTGCGTCAACTTCTCGTTTGTGCATGATCCAGACCTGTTCGGCCTGCCCCGTAACCCAAGTTGCTATGCTTATGACCAACAAACATAGAGGCCATAAAACTAGCTTGATTAGTCACATTAGCTCCGAATCCATTAGCCATACGGTCCAGAGCCTGGTCTTCTGCAGAAGGAGTTTCTGACCCGAACGGAGACAAGTCATCTGCACAGATTGCTAGCAGAAACCGGCCTACATCACAAATTGCCGTTGGCAGTGACACGTTAAGCGTCGTTGCAAAGGGACCCTCAAGGATATTGCTCAGCAAGTTGCACGAGCAGGCCGCACTCGGTCTGACGTTTTAGTACAAGCGGCACAGCAACGTTTTTGTGAGTGGTCGTTTCGGCCTTTTGGCTATGTGAAGTTGATGCAGCTTGGTTGGCGTTCTCGAAGTTCCGTTTGCTCGGGTTCAAAATCAGCGCGTCATGAGCTGGCGCGATACCGCTATGCTGGGGATAACATCACCTCGTCAGAGTGCATGCAAAGTCTCAGCTCTGGATCCTCAGGTACGAGGCAATAGCCTCCTTGCAACTACCCAGAAGCTGTATCTGAGGCATTAGGATGCAGTGCCAGCATGCTTGCTGTTCTGATCCAACATCGTGCATGGGTACGTTTGTCTTGGCAGCACTGCTTTTCGGACTGTACAGTTGAAGAGGGGCCTGGTTTGCAGGCTGCTTACAAGGACCTCATCAGAATTGGCAGCCCAAGATCTGTTCCCATACTGCAAGACACAGAGGGCATGCCGCTGCTTGACCTCCCAGATAGCGTCTTGGAGGAGATTGCCAGCTTGCTACCAGCCTCTTGTCTTGCAATACTGCAAGTAACATGCCACCACCTGAACACTTTATTGAGACAAGACAGGTGCATACCTGGATCTGTACCTTGAGATTTCTAGATTTCTTGAAACCCTGAGTGGACTGCGCAATCTACCCATCAGCCCCAGGCTGTCTGTGCACAAGCTTCGCTGTCCAAATGTTTTGCAAAGTTGATACAGCATGAGGCATTGACGTCTTGTCTGGTTGCTAGGTTTTGGCATGATGCACTGAAGAAGCATGACCCGGTATGGGTATCTTCCGGGGTGTGTCCACTAGCCACCAGACATGACAGCCGCACATGGAAAGAGTTGGTGGCCATGTCAACCAGGCTACAGCAAGTAGGCATTGGTGGAGATGTGCTGGTGTCCCCTCAAGCAGTCTGTTTCAGAGGCCTCAACCTATGGAATGCAGGTGTTGTACAACCTGATCTTAGATATCGTGGCTTGATTTGAGCATGCTTTTGTCCATTCAAGCTGTTATGCATCAGCTCTGCAATGTCTTGTCAGATCAGCATTCTTTGCTTTCAGATACAGACATCAGAAAACGCATGTGCATCTGCAACCCCCTGTACACTTCTAAATAGAGTCAGAGCAGACAACGCTTACCAACACATGACATGTGGCAGGTTCCTATGATCTGGCATGCATGTTGCACCCAAGCAACCTGCCATTTGCTTCCTCAACTCCAAAATTAACTACCCTGCGCAGCAGATAATGCTACACGTGGATCAACATAACTGCCTAGATGCTGGCAGGCAGAACAGCATGCTAATTTCTGACATTGCCAACTGGTTGATCCTTTGACACCATGACATGCCCATCGCTGTACATAGGCAAAGCAAGGGAGGAGCTCAAAGTCCAGCTGGATTACCATCTGGTCCACACTGAGTACAAGTCCAGCATGTGGCACCAGCTTCTAGGCCAGCACCACTTCAGGGCTGAGAACATTGCCGACCTCATGGAGCTCATCTACTTCCTCTGGTTTGAGGCACGCCAGCTGACCCGTGCTGCCAACATGCTATCAAAGGTGCAGCATCTACTTGATGCCATGAACTTTACCCTACAAAGAAGCTTGTACGGCATCTCAGGAAGTTTGCAACTTGTCTGCATGTATATTTCTCCTGATCACATCTTAGAGCAGCAGCACCTCTGCAAAAAACTGCATGACGCATTGCAAGTTGCCTTGTATGCACACAAATGCTGGGTCAAAGTTGTTCTAGAGCACAGCCTCCTCCATCCAGGATTTGCCACGCAAATGGTCTGGCATTCATGCAGTACTGCGCTAGCGTGGACAGCAGGGTACACGCCCAAACCCGATACATTGGTCTGCAGATGCCCACAACTTTATCTTACAGCATTGCATCCTGCCGCAGGTACTAAAGTTGTTGGCTGAAGACAGAGCATCTGCTGCTCCAGAGGTTGCTGAAGGTCGGCTGGGATACAGCATGATACAGCTAGCCATCCAAGCTGCAAGTGCCGGCGCATACCTCATCGACTTGTTGCACATGCGCAGCCTCAAGTTCAGCCCAATGTCTGCTGCCAGCCCCGATGACTTCCTGAAGGCTTGCCAGGGTATGTTGCCCTGCAAAGACAAGCTTGAGTTTGCTGCACCAGCATGCAACATACTGCCACAAGGCACGTAGAACCTGCATTTTAGATTGCCATGTCTCAACCCTGCAGGAGCTGAGTTTCCTTGTCTGGAAATCATTACCTCTGTACAACTGTGCCAAACAAATGGCATTGCTGATCAGAAACAGGACAATCCAAAACAGGCTTTGTGTCAGTCCGGCTGCGAGTAGCTTATGCCTGTGCAGGCTACTCCCTGTCTCGTACGGCTGCAGTCACAGAGGCTGCAGACCGTTTTGAGTACTGTGGCGGCTTCTACAGCTGGACAGATCTTAGAGGAGCTTTGTCAGTTCTGTGCACAACACATTGCAGTCACAGCCCTGACTCCAGCCAGAATGGTACCATGCCAGATCAGCCTTTGAGCAGACAGCAGGATGGGCAACAGCATGGTGACACCAGTGTGAATGAGACATCCAGCATTTGGAATGCACCACAGGACCAGACAAGCAGCAGCCCAGATGCAGTCCTGGGCCAAAACCTGCCTGCTAGTCCGGCGCTGGCTCTTGACCACTGTGACAGTCTGCCTCTGTCTTCTGTCATTCAAGATGAGTGCCAGGACCGGGATCAGGCTTGGGGTGAATCAGATCAGCAAATCAGTCTGGCTGAGCAGTACAATGATCCTTGGTTGCCATCCAGCTGGAGGGTGCTAGGAGACGCTGCCCAGGCACTGTTGAATGGCTTGGCTGAGGCTGATTCCATTCCCTGGGTATGTGCTGCATCTTACATTGCTGTGCTGTGATTGGCTGTGCTTTGCTCTGCCATGTTTGCTGTGCTGTGCCATCTCATGCTGTGCTGTGGTGTACTGTGCCGTGCAGCGCTCTTGAAGCCACTGCCATCCCGCACAGCACTGCTTTATGATGCTTTCGCATCACACTGTCAGCAGCGCGATGCGCTTCCGACATGATCAGACTTTTGAAGTGCTTGGTATAACAAAGACTCTCTTATGCCTTGAACTGCAGGAGGTGCTGAAGGCCTGGGGCTCTGTGCTGAAAGGCAAGGTGTCCAGGATCTCTACCAGCTCCAGGGAGAGCTGCCTGGCACCCTCAGACGCCTGCAGGGGGTATGCTCTGTATGCGGCAAATAGCTTGTTGAACAGGTGTGCTGCCCTTTCAGCATGCGTGGCCTGAGCTTGTGGCATGTGTATGAGGCACGGTTCAGTGTTTATCAACTCACTGTGTTGACCATGCTTTCGCATCAGATCTTTGTCAGCTGACTGCTGTGCTGTTGTGCAACATCTGACTGCGTGCTGGCTAACCGGCAGCAGTATATGCTGACGCAGATGCTGACTGTGCTCGTTCTGCTGCTGAAGCTGTAAAGGCCTGACCTCATGCATAAGCCGTAACCTGTGTCTTTGAGTCTGCCTGGTGCTGCCAGAGACCTATGCACATTATCCTCCAGACGCCTGCAGTCCAGTCACAATATGTCCGCCCCACCGTGGCCAGGCTCAAGGCTACAAGCTCCTGCCTGGGTGACCATTTGCCCACAACTGCACGCAGCATTTCCTTTGCATCATGTACAGTCTATATAGCAGCAGCTTTTGCAATTTTCCTGGCACTAAACATAATAGAAGTCTTAGGGTGCAAGCACAGCGCATCATCTGTTGCACGTCGTACTGCTGACAGGCTGAGACTGCAGGAACATTCAGAGATGGCTGTGCTGACCAAACTATATGTTCGTAAGTACAGTGAAAAGACAGCTGCTGCTCTCTGCCATGTAACTGAGCGGCCTAGTCAAGAGACATCAAGCTGTTTGTATGCAGATTGCATGGGGGGCCAGACAGCAGCATGGTGTATGCCCAGACAGGCAGGATGTATGATAGCGCCAAGCAGTACGGCAGGGCTGCACACTACTACAAGCTGCACATCATGGCCAACTTTGGCAGTGGATATCTGCCCGGAGACAATGAGGATTACTCTGCCCTCATTTGCCTGGCTGGAGCTTATGACTGGGACTCTGTTTCAACAGGTTGCCGTGCGCTGTATGCACAAGAGTGTGCTTCTAGATTGCTTCAGTCCCAAGGATTTTTTGCCTTGCTGCTGATGTGATGTTGTGAGACTCTACTTTGCATCAATGGTTGCTTCTGTATAGATGCCAGATGCTTTCCTATAGCATGGAGTTTGCAGGCAATGCGTGTGTAGAATTTGTCCATCGCCTGGCGCACAAGGTCAGCCTTGCTTGCATGTTCAAGCTGCAAAGCTGCAGCACGAATGACCTGCAGCTTATTTGTCAACACTGTACAAAGAACTGACGTGTGCTTGAAGAGAAGTACATAACTGACCTGATAGTGTGTGCATCCATGTTTACAAGGTGCAATGCTGCTTTGCAGGCTGCCTGCACAGCTACCAGGAAGCCTTTGCGTGGCAGAGGGCCCTTGTCCGCAGCCTGGTCACCAATGCTGACAAGCCCCACTTGCTCTCCAAGCAGTCGCACATTCTGGGTGACATGCTAAGCTCCCACACTCCCCGACATGCCCCTCATCTACATGTCAACTCACGCCTTGTGTTGGCAGTGGGTGCCTACCAGACCAGCATGAGATCTACCCAGGCTGGCCTGGCTGTTGTTGCCTGGCTGCAACAATCTCTTGAGGTACATCACTATGTTACTACCTGTATCCACACAGCATACATCCGTGTGCTTGTTGTGTGTCTGTCTGTCTGTCTGTGTCTCCGTCTGTGTCTCCGTCTGTGTCTCCGTCTGTGTCTCCGTCTGTGCCTCTGTTTGTGTGTGCATCTGTGCTGTGTTCGACTCTCACAACCACCTGCATCATGCCCTGCAAAGCTGATGCAGTTTTGTGTCATGGCAGATGCTGGCTGTGGCAGAGCAGGCCTTTCTGGCATTTCTTGAAGATGCTCAGGAAGCCTTCAACATCATGACAAGCCATGCAGCCAGGAGAAAAGCTGTCAAGGATCAGGAACTCAGAAACAGCAGCAACAGTGGTAGGAGCTCATCCAGCAGTCGCGGCAGCTCACCGGGCAGTAGTGTGGGGCTATCTAGCATTGATCATGGTTTGAGTGGCAGTGGTGATCATGGTTTGAGTGGCAGTGGTGGTCAACCTTGGAGAGGCATGTCAGCCCAGTCCCCTCCTATTGTGTTCACAAAAGCCCACATTGATTTCATGAACAGGCTTGGTGATGTCATGACGCGTTTGCCAAGGGGCAATGCAGGGCAGCCTTTGTATGCCATTGCAGCATCCATCAACAGCAAGTTGTCTACAGGACAATGACAGCCTTGAATGCTGGCAAGAGCTTGATTATAACATGGTGGGTGTGACACCTGATCTTTGTTTGCCTGCCTGTCCACAACTGATTGTGCCTTTCCGTTCAATGATTGTCTAATCATCTCAAGCACCCCAATTGATATGAAGTACTTCTCTGCAGTTTCAGATTATCAGCCTGTCAGCTTTAGCCGTAATTTCACACTCAGAGATGAGCACATCACAGCATCATGTCAGCTTGCCTGCTTACCTATAGCAACTGCACCAATGTGTATGTGCTGTTGCTGTTGAATTCATGGTGCCCAATGTGATGCAGGTGCATGGCCATGAGAGAAAGTCTCAAGCAGCTATCAACAAGTCTACTGCTAAAGAAGTTGCGGAGATCAGCAGCAGTCAGGGCTGTTGCGGAATGCCCCCCCCCTCTGCCCTTTGGGTGGGTGCAGGGGTGCATGCAAGGTCTTGTCAGCCCCGCTGGCCTACAGTGCATAGTTCACCTTGACGTGCTGGTGACACACGCTCACTCCTGTGGCTGATCAGCAGACCACAATGCAGCAGCAGTAGCTACCTATAGGCACAAAGCTTGTATTCTAGTAGACGCAGCCAGTTATGCTCTGGAGACACCGCTGTTGCTGAAAGCAGAAGAAGACGGAGCTGACATATGACTTTGTTTGCTATTTTTTATCATAATAAGAATGAGCACTTGCAGCCGACAGACTCCTTGATGTCACTCAGCACATTGTGAAAGCCTCCTAAGTCAGCATATGTCACCTGTTCCTGAGCTGCAGCCAACTTGATGTCATTCTCAGCCAGCTTACCTATGAATAGCCTGAGACGCTTTGAAGAACTCTGCAGTGTCAAGGCTCAAGTTGCAAGCAATGCCAGTCAGTTCTAAGAGACCTTGCTCACTGTGCAAGCCCTGCACAGCGTCAGCATGCATATACTAGTCATGAGAGCCTGAAGCATCACATCTGCAGCTCTTGGCTTTTGCTGTTAATTTAGGGATGCTCGTGGCAACTGCTCTGAAAAACGCTGTGCAATCCTGAGGGATGGATAGAGCACAAAGCTGCATGCTAAACAACAAACGAAGGCCAACAAGGCACAAAATCAAATCAAATTGAGAAAAGAGAAAATTGTGTATGTGTACATTGACTGAATAAGCAAGTCACACACGCTTGATGGAAGATAAGCAGGTAATGAGAACAATCATGGTAATCATCCAATAAGGTCTGTGCTAAGATAATGATGACTTCACGTCAATAAGAGGCTGTCATCACTGACTATCCTGTTACAATGCATCAGTTTCAAGATGACAATGGCACAAGGTGAAACATATACAAAAGGGAGATACATTGCCACAAGGCACAGTCAAAGCAAGTCAGATTAGGCTTGCTGCTTGAGCTTGGACATGGTTGCCGCTCGCTTGCTTCTATCTTTTTCTGGCTTAGTACGGTTTGCAGGACTTTGTTCACAGTGCCCGCTTGCATCCTTACAGAAAGCCATTTTGTCAGACCCCGGCAGAACCAGCTCAGGCCCGAAACCGTTTTTTGCAGTGTCGTACTCTGCAGCTAGCTCAGGGTACAATGACTGCAGTGAGTTGCAGATGCAAGCCTTTCTGCTGGCACAACAGGGGCAACCACAATTGAGACCAATGCGGTTTTGAGGACTTGCCACAAACAGGTGTGGTTGGCCATTGGGGCATTTGGTACAGATCCAGTGCACCATCTTGCCGCTTCCTGCCGTGATCTTGTCAGTATCAAGCCCTGCTCTCCGGTTCCTCTCAAAATCAAACTCCATCATTGCAGGGTGTACTTGCTCTGTGTCAAGCTTGGTAGTCTGTTCCAGGGTCTATTGATGTTTGAGCACTTGGGACAACCACTCTGGCCGTCAACTTTGCGGTATATCTTGGCTGGCCAACTATGACCACACGATGGGCAGAGCCAATGCCTGCCGGTGGAACTGCGTGCCATGACCTGGTGTGAAGTCAGCCCATTCTTGGCTGTGTCCCAGTAGGCTGCCACAGCTGGGGCCACAGTTGACAATGAGTTGTGTTGGCACAGACTGTTGTTGGTGCAGTAAGGGCATTGACTGTCCATATTCTGCCTTTTATCAATGCTGCGCAACCATTTGTGCGGCAGCCCACGTGGGCACTGGTCACAACTCCACCACACGCGCATGTTACTCCTGGCTGTGATCCGCTTGTCTCCCAGATGCTGATTTTTGGCATGATGCCACTGCCTCTGCAACTCTGGCCTGAGCAGGCTGATGTCTGGGCCTGCTGAGACCTGCTGCTGTGATTCATTGCAACGGTATAGTCTCGAGTATCCTGGTGCCAAAATAACGCACAAGTTAAATGTTGTAGTCAGCATGGAGATTTCTCAGCCGCTTCAAATCCAAAACAAAATGCAGTGATGCACCAGTTGCCTTGCTTGTTGTTCGTCAGCTGTGGTACCCCTCCTTGAAAGGAGGAACCACGACGCGGTAGTTGTTGCCAATGCGGAAGCTTGGATTGCCTGCACACTGGTATTGGCTTACGACGCAGAAGAGCTGCCGTGTAGTGTACAGGAAGAAAATTGCACTTGCCTGCTGTGGAGTGGTTGCCAGACCCATGTGGCGCAGCAAGTTCCCGGAGCCATGCTCAGATCTGACGTGCCTCACTCGCTACTTGAGCTTCAATCAGTCACAAAGCGATCACAGAACGCAAGCCAGTGCGCGCTGCGGCAGCTCCGGAACCACGCTGATGCAGAGCCACTGGACGTTGGGGGTCCTGGGCTGGAGTCTTTGCTAAGGAGCTTACACACAAGGCATGCAGATCAGAAGTGGTTTTCAAAGAGTCACGCAAACGTGATCTAGATCGTCAGATGTGTGGCATCAAAGACTGACAAAGCACAACATACTGTACTCTGATTTGCGCTCTGCATCAGATGCTGAAAAAGCAGTTGCAGGCAAATGCTTTGGCTAGCTCATAAATCAAAACATGACAGTGAGTCAACTTTGTACAGATGCCGGACTCGATAACAATAGACACTGCAATCACCAGCACCCATCCACAATCAATACCAATTTACAGCATCCTCTTGGCTGCATGCTGGTCTAGGTAAGAGCTTGGCCGCATGAGACAGCTTTTCGATAATTACAAGCAGGATAAAATGGCCACACCTGCACCAGCACCCAAAGCATGGTAGTTGCATCTGCTGCAGCACATGCTTGCCTATGCTGTAAGCTTTTGAATGAGGTGTGTGCGTATGTAGATCTAGATCTAGACAGCTTGCATGCAAAGGCAGAAAGAACAAGAGGCTTGCCATTGGGTGCAGGCCAAGGAAATGGCTGTTCAGACAGGGCATATGCATTGTCAAGCCACACCTGACAGACGCTCACCTTAGCTAGAGAGCCAACATGTCTCTGGGTGATGGTTGGTGTGACTGCCAAGCCCTCACGCCGCATGCCAGCTGCAGGTGTGGTGTCCTGCAATGTATTGGCAGAGAGTGTCAGCTGTGCTGGACTCAACGGACCAGAATGCTGAAACGGGGGCCAAACGCAGTGAGCTGATTGCATCTTGTGGCTATGAGTGCAACGGCTTCCACTGACAAATAAGCTGATGGGAGTGATGAAGCTGACAGCTGGGGACCAACATCATGACAGCTGGGGACCAACATCATGACAGCTGGGGACCAACATCATGACAGCTGGGGACCAACATCATGACAGCTGGGGACCAATATCATGACAGGCACATCATGGTGTGACAAGCAGGTCTTGTTTCCTGCGCAAAGCAGTGCTCAGCTGCAAAAGCATTGCAGCACTCTGTTTTGGGTACACAGACGCTTTGACCTGCAAGACTCCATGCCATACTCACTACCTAGCTCATCATGAGCTGGAAAGCGTTTCAATTATTATTATTATTATACTCACTGCACAGTAGTGGACATGTAATATATTCTTACGCTGTTTGTTAGTGTGAGCCCTCTGCAACTCATCTGGCTGCTGGCTTGGGGACCTGTCCTCTCAGCAATGACACCAACAACATAATCGCCCTCTTGGCCTCAGATCAGCAGAGCTGAAAGATGTCCTGACAACCTGCATGACCCAACAATGAAGGCTTTTGGTGACAGCAGAGTGAATGAGCATCAAGCAGGTCTCACAACATGGGGATAATGGCACACTGCATGGAACAGCCTTGTTGCATCTACTGTATGGGAGACCCTCTCTCAGGCTTTGAAACGGAATGAGTTGACTGTCCTCTGTGACTACTAGCTCAGCAGCTTCAGTTGATCTACAGAACAACACACAAAGATGAAGCTGGCAGTTGAGAAGTAGTCCGGTTGAGATGTGCACATACAGGTTTGTAACTATGTACGCAGTGCAGCTGCACCTTGACATGCCGATGCCTCTATCAGTGTGAATGACCAGGTTTGCGTAAGGCCAAAGTGTTTCTTGGACAGCCAACAAGACGTCATTCTGCTATGGCATGGTATGCTATGCCATGCTGTGCCTGACATGCGGTGCGGTGCTGTGCTGTGCTGTGCTGTGCTGTGCTGTGCTGTGCTGTGCTGTGCTGTGCTGTGCTGTGCTGTGCCGTGCTGTGCTGTGGTGTGCTGCAGCATTCATGCCATGTCACGCCATATGATGCTATGCCAGATTTGAGGTGAGTAAACCTGTCAGGCAAGCAGGTTAAGCCTATCAGCAGGCATGCACCCTTGTACAGATGTTCAAATTTCCGCTCAAAATGACTTCATAGTGGACTATGGCAAAATGATCTCAGTATGCCTACTGACCTTGCTCTGTCACTAGATAATTCTGTTGCAGCTTGGCATCCAGCGCGCTTCTGGCGGCCAGCCTTAGGCTTGGAAGCCCTCCTCTCTGCCATGGCATCAACAGCTGCTGCTGCAGAGGAAGGACTGGTTGTCTGTGCAGCTGTGGCAGGCCTCTGGGCTGCAGCTGGCTGGACAGGTGTCCATTCAGGGGTGCCTGCATCAATAAGAGCATGTGAAGGTTTTTTACAACAAAGCTTGGCCAATCATGTCAGATCTGTGCAAAAAATGAGTCTTGATGAATGCCAGGCCTACACTGCGGTACAGCTGAATTTTAAAGCCACAGGTACAATCCCTGCTGTACTTGCATACATATCTGTGCATGGTGTCAAGCAAGTGGTTCTGGTTCACCTGACATGGCATGCATGCTAGCCCATGGCGCTCCTTTGGCTGCTGCATGTACATGTATTCTGTGAGCTGTCTGCTTTTAGCAGCAAGCAACGCCTCAGAAACGGCACACATGCAAACTTTGATCATGCTTATATGCTATTTTGGACGGACTTACTGAAACTGGGGTTAGGGATGCCCAACAAGAGGCCGACCAAAACACATGTGAGGACCTGTAATATGTCACCAGCAATACTGGTAAACTAGCAGATGAACATGCTGCACCTGAGATCGAAGGACTTGCACAGCAGGCACGGGTCCGGGAGGAGCTTGGCGGGCCGTTTGAAAGGCTTGCTGCTGTGCATGCTCTGCAGAGCGCACAAGGCAGCTGGTTCCAGGAACCTGCATGACTTGACAAAGAAAAGTAGTGAAGCAAGCACAGCAAACGGATGCAGATGGAGGATCCTAAGCCCTTACTGTGGGGGTTGGGCCGTTGACCAGTTCCCCTGCATCTGCTTATACTCTCTGCATGCTCAATGCCATGGCAGCTACACACGGTGAGCCCATAATGTCAGTAGCAGTATTAACAACCCAGTCCCCTTGGACTGAGGTCAGGGCAGCTGAAAAACCATCCCTGCATGTCAGCATATGGGCCACATCATTTTTCATGAGGTGCTACTGTGTCTGGAGAAATGGCCTTAAATACATCTACAACCTACAGTGTGCTTCATGGCGACACATGTTGCCAGGCAGCACCTACTGATTTGGGCAGCATGCAGAGGCCACAACAACATGCTTTCAATTTGCTGTTGATGTGCTTACGCATATCACCTGCTTTGCTGTTAAAAAAAGACCCTGTCCTAGAACCTGACCACATTGCATTGCAGAGCTATGAGCAGGGCTGCCAACAAGCTAGCAAGCATACCTGCTGTACCTGAGGTTGAGAGACTTGCCACTCCAGGCAGAGGTACAGCAGGAGGGTGACAGTCCAACTGAACGACTTGTTGCTGTCCAGGCCCTGCAGCCAAAGCATGGATGCTGCCTTGGCAACCTGCAAGACTCTACACCGATGTGAATGAATGTCATAAATGTCTCATCACAGTGCACGCACATCCTTGTGGCAAGTGCATCTACTGTCAACAGGCTCAACTCCCAAGCACGTGGCTGTGATGGCACAGCAAAGCCAAGCGTAATGAATCACATCTTGAGTGTCTCTCTCTCTCTCGCATGCACGCACGCACACACACGCACGTACGCACGCACGCACGCACGCACACACGCACGTACGCACGCACGCACGCACGCATGCAGTGCAAAGCAATCTGCACATGAGGAGCTAGACTGTCAACAAGTCAGCAGGTGTACCTGTGGTACCTGGATAAGCAGATTTGCTACCCCAGGTGTAGGCATGACAGGAGCTAGACAGACCAGCTGGATGACTGCAGCTGTCTAAGCTCTGCAGCCAAAGCATGCCGCCGAATACTGCCCTGACAACCTGCATGACCCAACAACAAAAGCTTCTAGTGACAGCAGAATGAATGAGCGTCAAGCAGGTCTCACAACATGGGGACAATGGCACACTGCATGAACAGCCTTGTTGTGTCTACTGTACGCATGCAGAACCAGACAGCATGTGCTTGTAATATCGGAACAGAGCCCAGGTCGATAATTTGAATTTTGTGTGGCTACATGACTCACACAAGCTGACAAGCGCAGCCTGCAGTCCTGTGTACTGCCCGTGCTGAATGACCCAGGGGAGCCCTTCAAGCAGACCCATAACCCACAAACCTCAAGCCTCAACACAACAAAGCAAATGATGCATGTCAGTACGCACACCCTCATATGCTGTTTATTTCACATCAGAACATTACTGCTCAGGCTCACATGAATCCAGCATGATTCATTTCTAAACCGCAATCAGAGCTGTAAGCATACATTTTGTGTGCAATGATTGTATCACAAAAAAACACATACTTGATCCACAAACAGTAGAATCGGCTAGATAGAGCACAAATGTAGACCGAGAACAGCTTGCTGAGACAGATAAAAGTACAAGTCAACGTGGAGGCTGTTGTGCCCAAACGCCGTGAAACAAAAACAGCAGCTTTCACATGTATAGGCTCACCATGTAGACACGGAAGCTATACCATCATCAAGGCACCTTCAAAGCAAGTCAGAGCACGTCTGCTGCTCAAGCCTAGACCTGATAGCTGCTCTTTTGACGCTTTTTACGATTGGCTGAGTGCGCTGAGAAGGAGACTGTTCCCATGTGTGCCCACTTGCATCCTTCCAGAAGGCCTTTTTACGGGACCCCGGCAGAACCTGCTCAGGCCCAACACCGTTTCTTGCAGTGTCGTACTCTGCAGCCAGCGCAGGGTACAAAGACTGCAGCGAGTTGCAGATGCAAGCCTTCCTGCTGGCACAGCAGGGACAACCACGGTTGAGGCCAATACGGGTTTGTGCAGCTGCCACAAACAGGTGTGGTTGGCCTTTGGGGCATTTGGTACAGATCCAGTGCAATATCTTCTCGCTTCCTGCCGTGATCTTGTCAGGATCAAGACCTGCTCTCCGGTTTCTCTCAAAGTCAAACTCCAGCATTGCAGGATGCTGGCTCTGTGTCAAGCTTGGTTGTCTGTTCCAGGATCTAGTTTTATATGAGCACTTAGGACAACCGCTTTGGCCGTCAACTTTGTTATACATCATGGCTTGCCAGCTGTGACCACACTTTGGGCAGAGCCAATGCCTGCGGGCATGACTGCGTGCCATGACCTGGTCTGGAGTTAGCCCATTCTTGGATGTGTCCCAGTACATTGCCACCGCTGGGGCCACAGTCAACAACGAGTTATGTTGGCACAGACTGTTGTTGGTGCAAAATGGGCACTGAGTGTCCGAATTCTGCCTATCATTGACGGTGGCCAACCATTCATGCGGCAGCCCACACGGACACAGGTCACAACTCCACCAGACACGTAGGTGACTGCTGCCTGTGATCCGCCTGTCTCCCAAATGCTGATTTTTGGCATGATGCCACTGCCTCTGCAACTCTGGCCTGAGCAGGCTGATGTCTGGGCCTGCTGAGGACGGTTGTCGTGTTTGTTTGCAGCAACACGGTCCTGAGTATCCTGG
>JAABUH010002709.1_pt1 | contig 16512 bp, 26 predicted proteins | sample 5559121 | NCBI WGS metagenome assembly JAABUH01 (sample SAMN10711871, study PRJNA513364) | rock metagenome | isolation source: Antarctica rocks | place: Antarctica: Victoria Land, Battleship Promontory nord | collected 2015-12-28
CTGCGGAGCTGGACCGCGGCCGCGCGCGCGCCGCGGGGCGCTCCTGGCCGCCCGCGCTCGCGCGCGGTCGGCCCGCGCGCCGCGAGGCCTTCAGGACGCCGCGGCACGGCGGCGCCGGCGGCGGCGCCGGCGACGCGCCCTCGACGGCGCTGGCGGCGGCGGGCGCGGCCGCGCGCCGCAGCGCGCAGCCGGGCTCGCCGGCGGATATGTTCCAGTCGGCGCTCAGCTCGCTCGACCTGTTTGACGCGCGGCCGCCGCCGATAGAGGAGGAGCTGGACCTGGAGCAGGCGCTCGGCGCGGTGGAGCAGCCCGCCGCGGCGTCCGTCGGGCGCGCTGTGTATGAGGTGCCGCACGCCCGCACCCCCGGCCGCACACACGGCCCAAGGCGGGCGGAGGTAACAGCCTGTGGCGGCAGACGCGCAGCTCGCGGCGGCGGCAGGGTGGCTCCTTGTGTGTCACCAGTATTATTCTCCCGCCCAGCGCGTGGTGCTTGGGTATGGGGGCGCCATAAAGCCTGCCGGTCCTCCACTCGCCGGGCGTGAGGCGCATACGGCCTGCGCATGCGCCAAGAGGTGCATGCAAGCCCGGGCACGGCAGCACCCGGGGTCGGGTCGGGGCCCGGGCGCCGCTCAGGCGCCTCCAGCTGCATTAGAGGCTCTTGGTTGAAAAGCCTTGGTGCCTGCATGCGGCCTTGCGCTGTGCGTCACTGGGCCGGTACGCGCTGCGGCGCGCCTCACCTGAGAGGTCGCAAGTTGGTTGCCAGACGCGCGCACGACCGTGGAAGGCATCTGCCTGACAACCTGCACTCTGTCCTCAGCAGCACTGCGGCCCGGTTGCACTGGCGCCAGCTGCAGCTCGGCGCGCTGCGGGCGCGCTGGTGTGGGGCACGCGGGGAGCGCAGTCGCGGTGACGCGCGCGCGCTGGGCGGCCAGGTGCTGCGCATCGACAAGGCGGGCAAGACGCGGCGCATCTACGTCAAGCGCCGCGACCTGCTGCGCGCGAACGGGCTGCAGCCGCGCGACCTGCGCCGCATCGACCCCTCCCTCTCGCTCACCAAGACGGCGCCCAACATCACCGTCAAGGAGGACGTGCTGCTCATCAACCTGGGCGGCGTGCGGTGCGCGGCCCCCAGGCTTTCAACCCAACACGCCTGGGTGCGCCGAAGGGCGTGCGCACTCAGGGCCTTTTCTTCCCTGCGGCGCGCTCGCCTTGGTGCAGGTGGCAGGGGAGCACGGCCGCCGCAGGTCTGCACGACACTTGCACAGCTCATGCTGAAGAACAAGCATGCCGCGCTTACCGGGGCGAGGTGGTCTAGCAACATGCATGCCAGGCTGTCTGGTGCTCGTGTATCTCGTGCATCTCATGCATGACAGGAGTCTGCCAGGCGGCAGCGCGTGCGGTGGTGCAGCATGCGCCGCTGCGCGCGCGCAGGGCGATCGTGGCCGCCAGGAAGTGCCTGCTGTTCGAGCCGGGCAGCGCGAGCTCGCGCAAGTTCCTGGAGGTCGCGGCGCCGCGGCTGCAGGCCAACGAGGCGCGCGCGGGCCCCGCCGCCCCCCGCTGCCTGACGCAGCAGGCTCGACACGCCGCGCGTCTGGACCCCATGCCCAGTGCCGAGCAGGGGTGGGCAGCCCGGGGCCGCATGCTCCTCGTCTGTTCAAATCGGGTCTGGACTCCGCGTTAAAGTGCGCGCGGGGGTGCCTGGGCCGCGCAGAGCTCGCGGCTCATGCGCGAGTTCCGCGGCGACGAGTTCCGCGGCAGCGAGCCCGTGTTTGGGCCGCTAGAGAGCGAGGAGAAGACGCCGCCGTTCGAGCTGGAGATGATGGAGGCCGCGCTGGTGGTGGCCACAGGTGCCGCGCCTGATCAGGCCGGGCGCTGTCCTCTGCAGCTGACATGTGTCAAAGCTCACGGGGCCGGGCTGTGCTGCGCTCGGTGCCGGGCGGGCGCCCTGGCGCAACGCTGGCTGCATGGCGGGCTCTGGCAGGGGTTGCAGGCTGTGCATGTTGAAGTGCTGCGGCTCGGGCAGAATGAGCCCCACAGTGGCGGCCAGGCAGGTCGTTCAGACAGCCGCGGCAGCAGGTGTTGGAAGGACGCCTGTGCTGTCCCCGGCGCCGCAGGGCGCCTGGACGCCGAGCTGCTCGCGGTCAGCAAGCGCGTGGGCAAGGTGCTGCAGCGGCTGCCGCGCGACATCACGCCCGTCAACCTGGAGGAGCTGCGCCGCGTCAAGCAGTCGCTGGTCGAGCTGGAGTCCAAGGCCGACACGCTGCGGTGCGCGTGGCGCGCCTGGCGCGCGTCTCTGCAGGCTGAAGCCTGCGGTGTCTGACGCAGGCTGTGCTAAAGCCGGCGGTTCCAGACCGGCATGGTGTGGCGCAGCAGGTAACCCCCGCCGCGTCTGTTTGAGGAGGCAGCGTCCTGTGTGCGTGCTCGTTGGGCTTGCTGAGCAAGCGTGCGGCGCATCATTGCCTCTCACGCCTCCTGTCCGGAGAGTGCCGACAGGCCTACAGCATGCCTGCGTAACTGACGACAATACGTACATAGGGCTGAGGCCGTGTACGCAATGTGTGAGGAAAAGCCGCCTAGGGTCCAACGAGCAGCAGAAATAGGCTCCTTGATGTGAGTGAGCAAGGTGAGCAACGGCCACAGTGAGAGGTGAGTGTTGCTCACACCACCGGCAGCCTGAGCCCTGCCCGGCCGCCGCGGCGCGCGCAGGGACATGCTGGAGGAGATGATGGACGACGAGGACGAGGTGCGCGAGATGAACCTGAGCAGCCGGCCGGTGCGCGAGGAGCGCCGGCGGCAGCGCGAGATCGACCGCATCGAGCGCGGCCGCGAGCGGTGCATCCTCTCTTCCTTGCCTTGTGGGCGAAAGGAGCAGCGCTGCTTTCTTAGCGGCGCAAGCAGTCACCCGTTGCGTTTGGAAGCCTCGCCATCTGCCATGTATATTTTTCGCAGAAAGCCATGACTCAGAGCACCTAGTACATGCCTAGTGGAATCATGGCATTAGGAAAGGGGTGGGCCTCGCAGGGAGCGCGAGCGTGAGTGGAACAGCGACGACGCAGGCGCCACGTCGCGCCGCGCGTCCGCCTCAGGGCGCGGCGGCGGCGGCGAGGACGGCGCGCAGGGCGCAGGCCCTAGCCTGGGCTCGCGGCGCGCACCAGCCGACCCGCGCGGCAGCCCAGACCTTGAGCACTCCAGCAACGGCAGCGGTCCACTTACAGGACGAGCGGGGCTTGGGGATGTCGGCAGCGGCGGGGGCGGCGGCGGCGGTAGCGGCGGCGGCGGCGGCGGCGGCGGCGGCGCCAGCAGCGCCGAGCATGCCGTGCATGCTCCGGCGCGCGGGGGGCCGGTGACGCGCACGTCGAGCATGCGGCGCGACAGCGACGCGCAGCGGTGCGGTGATGCGGTGTGCAAGTGCGACTGGGCAGTGAGGGGCGCGCTGATGTATGGGCGTATGGGCAAGCTGTTCCTCTTTGCGCTTGGCACCGCCTCTCATGATGTGTGTGGAACTGCAGGCGAGCGGCACATCGTCGCCTGACATGGGGCTGTCAAGGCAGATAGAGTCGCCATGCAGAGCTCCTAGGGTGAGGGCAGGGCGGCTGCGGCAGAGGCGAGCGGGAGGAGCTGGCCAGGCTACAGGGCATGCCGATGGGACATGCGGCACCTCACAGGGGTTATAAAAAGGAGCTGGAGGAGGCCGAGGAAGCCGGGTGCAGGGCGGTAGCGCACAGCAATGAGCAGCGTGCTGCATTGCACAGGGGCTACGAGGACGAGGGCGGGGAGACCGAGGCTGAGGCGGAGGCGGAGGCCGCGCTGGAGGAGCTGGAGGAGGCGGAGGCCGAGGAGCGCGAGGTGGAAGAGGCGGAGGACCTGCTCGAGTACTACCTGCAGCGCGCGGCCACCACGCAGTCCGAGGCCGAGCGCCTGCTGGCCGGCGCGCGCGACCTGGAGGAGTCCATCGGCGTCTCGCTGTCCGCGCGGCGGTTCGAGGCGCGCGCGCCGCCGTGGCTGTGATGCAGGAGGTGTCTGCTGTCGTGCGCATTGCAGGAAGCCTGCGTGTTGTGCTGTCTGTTGCGAAATAGGATGCTGCAGCCATGGGGCAGGTGTTGTCCCGTATGGTACATGCGAGGTTCAAATGTGATGACTTGCAGAGGCCCGTCGCGAATTCTGGAATCAGAGCTGCTAGCATGTGCTTTGTGCCTGATCACTTTTGTGTCCACACTGCAGTTGCCGATGCACAGCTTATGCTTTTGACTTGCATGACACGCGCGTGCGTCCAGGAGTTGATGGGTCAAAGGCGTGCATGCTGTCAGCATCGCTGCTGCGCTGAGCTGTAACAAGTGGTTGAGGGTGAAGTGCTAACGGCCTGCATGGCCTGCCAGGTGAACCGCCTGGAGCTGACGCTGAGCATCGGCAGCTTTGCGGCAGCGCTGGGGGCCGTGGTGGCGGGCATCTTTGGCATGAACCTGCGCTCAACGCTGGAGGAAAGCGTACTTGGCTTCTGGGGCACCACCGCAGCCATCGTGTGCGGCTGTATCTGGGTTTTTATCATGCTATTCAGCTACACCCGCCGCCGCCGCATCTTGTAGGCTGCTGTGATCTGCCATACGGTACGTCCAATTTGTTGCAGTGTACAAAGTCCTGTCTGTATTATTTGTGCGCAATCTGCGCACGTGAGTTACTTTAGACACTGGCTTGCGAGGCAAATGCGAAATGAATAAGAGAATGCTTGCCTGCAGGCGTCCTTCCTTTCGTTTGGGGTCAGGTGGAGAGATGAGAGCAGTGCTCATGGAGGGTGCAGACAGTCAGCACCTGACCCGAAGTTGTGATTGTGTGATGAAGTGGCGTGTTTGCGCTCTACTTTGTTGAATGAAATTATCAAGACTGCCGCCACAGTGCATTGTGACGCAGCTAGTGTGTGTACGCACGGCAGAAAAGCGCGGTGAGGCTGCTGGGATGTTGTTTTCAGGTTGCCACCTCAGAAACTGCCTACAGCATGAATAGAGCACACAAATATGTCAGGCCGGGTGAAAGATCGCAATGCGCCCCACAAATATAGATGGCACGTGGCAGTCAGCGAGCATGGACGCTGCTCATGCACTTCGTCAGTATTTCAAGCCCAGTGCTTCAAGCCCTGCAAGGGCTAATGCACACAGCAGACCCTGCTCGAAAACAAAAGACTATAAGCCAGCATACAGCATGCAGGCAGAGTGTGCACACGAGACAGCCCTAGCATGCATCCCTCACACATGTCACGCTGAACAGCGTAGCAAGCCTGCTTCCCCCTTGCGTGCTGCCTTAATTCGCAAGGTGCATGTGTCCTCGCCAGACAGACCACCAGGGCTCCCTGTTTTGCCTCAGAAGTCCCGGAAGACGCCAGTGGACACATAGCGCTTGCGGGACACGGCGGGCTCCTCAGGCATGGCGCTGAAGTTGCGCGTGTCCTCCGGGTGCGCGATCTGCGCTCATGCACACCGGCTGCTTGTAACAGCACATCCATGCATATATGCATGTACACCACAGCTGCTGCACGGCTGCAAGGTACAAGCATGCCCTGTCTACCGAAAGTCCTCCACGTGCCCTGCCCTGCGCCCGCTGCATTTGAGCATCCATCCCTCCGCACCAAGGCGCTTTTGGTGATGCGCTAGAGCTCGCAATGATTGCGCATGCAAGCGTGAGCGCTGTGCGTGAACCTCCTAGCACCAGGATGCGCTTCAGCCCTGCCAAGCTCGGGCCATATCATGCCAGTGCGCCATGAACATCAAGAAGGGGCATAGGGAGCTCACACAGATATGAAGCGACGCAGGCGGTAGACAGTCTACCCGGTCGATAGCCTCAGCACTGCTGGCTGATGATAAAGGGGTGCTATCGTGCGTTCACTCCCGAGGGCGGCGCACCACGGGCATGTAGGGCGCCTTGAGCTTCTTCTGCGCGAACGACTCCCAGTCGAAGCCGTGGAACCACGGGTGCGCCTTGACGTCCGCCGCGCCGCCCTTGAGCACGCCCAGGCGCTGCGCCGGGTTGTGCACCAGCAGCCGGTAGATGAGGTCGCGCAGGTCCTGCCGCAGCGCAGCGCAGTATATCAAACCCCTGACAATGCCTTGCATGTGTGGCGCCTTTGCATGCAGAAAGCCTGCATGTGCCCTACCCTAGCACTCTGACCGTCATTTTTACTGTCAGCAGCCACTTTGCTGCGCAAGCACACATTGGCATATGAGGCCAGCATGTGGAGCCTCGAGCGGCAGCATTACACACGCTTATGCGCCGCTCGACTGACAGTGCAGGCGCCGCGCGACCCTCGCGCGCCTTGCCGAACGACGAGGGGAAGGAGAACTTGACGTGGCAGATGTTCTTGAACATCTGCACGCGGTCCTCGTGGTAGAACGGCGGGTAGCCGGCCACCATCTCGTAGATCAGCACGCCCAGCGCCCACCTGCGGCCGGCACACAGGGCTGCCCCAGGTGCTATGGCAGGCTGCTGTGCATCTGGCCTGCCGTGCGGCGCCGCCGCGGCCGCTCACGCCTGCACAGCGCATCGTGTGCTGTGGCACAGCGTCGGCGGCAGCCCATCCTACGCCCTAGCCTGCGCTCCACACACGGCAGGTGGAACGCTGCGCATGTCATGAGCACAGGGGCTAGCGCTAGAGCCACTGGCTGGGCACCCGAGGGGCTCGGCTGTCGACCAGGCTGGGCCGCGCCCGTCATGAGCGCATGCAGTGTGCTCGCCTATGTATTGAGTGCGCATACACGGACTTTGGGTAGCAAAGCATGCCTCACAGGGCGCGCAGCATGGCGCACAGCACCAGCCTGGGCGGGCGCTTGAGGCGCCGCACGCCGCACCACAAACGGCCCGGCATGCGCCCCGCGCAGGGCGCACCAGTCCACGGAGCGCGTGTGGCCGGCCTGCGCGACCAGCTCGGGCGCCAGGTACTCGGGCGTGCCGCACAGCGTCTGGCTTTTGCAGCCGGGCGCGATCTTCTTGGCGAAGCCGAAGTCGGCCATCTTGACGTAGCCCTTGGCATCGATTAGCAGGTTCTCTGGCTTCAGGTCCCTAAAGGGAACTCCCGCGCAACTCTCCGTCAGTGCCTCACTTGCCTCACGGCACGATTGCAGGCCAGTCCCACAGTGTGAGCACTGAGGAGGCGCGCTGCAGTGCTTATTTGTTGCCACTGCACTTGCAAGTATGCATGCGTGTGCGTTGACACTGACGGTCAAGACGTGCCGCAGACATGCCCCGAGCAGCAGACATAAAGCATGGTGGTGTTTCAGTTGCGAAAGAAAGTGCTTAAGAGCTGAACCAACTCACGAACGCAGCAAAGCATGGCCCAATTTACTGCCCTGCAAGACACGTCTGGCCCTTTGTACACGCACCGCCACATGAGATTGCGGTCCTGCATGTACTCCAGGCCGCATATGACCGACGCCGCGTAGAAGCGCGCGTGGTCATCGCGCAGCGGCGATGGCCGACTCTGCGGCAGAGTCCGACTGGCGCATGAATGTACGCACATGCAGGATGAAGCACTTGCTCATCTTCCTATACATTAGCAATGTATTTTGACATAACTGCTGAAGTGGTGGCGATGTGGTGAGGTGACGGGTACATCTTCACACAGGCGCGTGCGGCAAGCTTAACTGACTTATGGTCCTGAGGAACGAGGCGGGCAACTGGCTGAGAGGGACTCGGGCAGGAAACTGCCTATGTGCATGTGCCTGCAGAAACACGATCGGCGGCCTGCACGGCGGGCGCCGCTCCGGATCGAGTCGCGGTGCGCGCCTGCAGGTAGGTGAACAGCTCGCCGCCCATGATGCACTCCATGAGCATGTACAGGTGCGCGTCGTCCTTGAAGCTGGTCACCAGGTTGACCATGAAGGGGCAGTCACACTCGGCCATCACCTGCTTCTCGCGCTTCACATGCTCCTGCGCGCGCGCGCGCACGCTCAGGTGAGCCACGGCGGGCTCCTTTAAATACAAATACAATTAAGATTAAGGTTAGGGTTGCTCTACATCCTACCACCCTGCGGTCGCGCCGGGAAGGTCCTGCCTCCGCACGGCGCCTCCGCGACACCTACACGTCTGCAGCCGCGCCGTGGCCACCATGTGCAGCCGAGTCCTTGCAGCCCGCACACTTCCCTACCATCTGCTGCCGCGCACGCCCCACACGCACGCCTCGCAGGCCCCGAAAGCCCAGCCTCCGTGCACCGCGCTCGCTGCTGCATGCCGTGGCGCTCCCCGTGCCACGCTGCGGAGCGCAGGCGCGCCCACGGCCGGCGTGGGGCGCGCCTGGAGGCCCATCTCCATGATCTGCGCCTTGTGCAGCGTCTTGAGCGCGTAGTGCCGCCCGGCGTGCTTCACCAGCATGACCTGCGTCCGCGCTGCGCGGCTCAAGCCGCGGCATGCAGGGCCCACTGAGGGGGCCGCCGGCGGGCGCAACGGCGCCCAGACGCGCGCCTCTGCCTCAGCAGGCCTGCCGCGGAGCGGGCGGGGCGCGCGAGGGGCGCGCAGCTGCTGGCATGCATGCCGCGGCCACGACAGGAGGGCCGCAGGCGGACGCTTTGTGGTCAGAAGTTACCAGGTAGATCTTAGCTCACGTGGCTGGCCGCAGCAGTAGTCATGCAAGCGCCCGCCTGAGCACCAGGCCCTGGGACAGCAGAGCGTGCTCACCTGGCCAAAGGCGCCCGCGCCCAGCACGGCCACGCGCTGGAGGTCGCCCGGGCGGATGTCCTGCGCCCCCACAAGCATGTGAGCCCTCATGGCGTGATCATTCCACAGGCATCCCAAGGCCAGCTCTGGAGAGACCTGCAGACCAGATAACAACCAGCGCGGCCCACTGAGACGGGCTTTGGCAAGTGCCAGGGGTGTGCGCTGTGGCGATGCAGGCGTGCCGGCCCGCGCTCGCCGCCCGCATGCCGGAGCCCCACGCGCGCCCCGGCGCCGCGCGCCTGCTTGGCTGACGCCACGCTCGCGTAGCGCGACGCCTGCTGCTCCAGCTGCGCGGCCAGCGGGCCCAGCACGCGCATGAACTCGGCGCGCTCCAGCGCGAGCAGGTCGCATTCCCCGGCCGCAAGCACGGTCGCCGCGCGCGCCTCGCCGCGCAGCAGCGCCAGCTCCCCGAAGTACATCGTGGGCGTCAGCCGCGTCAGCTCCTGCGGGCGCGCGGCCCGGTGGGCGAGCGTTGCGGCGCCGAGCCGCGGGTGGCAAACGCGCTCGTGCGCTCTGGCGAGCGGGGCACGGCCGCCAACGGCCAGCACGGCCGCGCGTGCGCGCTGCACCCCGCACCCAGCTCCCAAAGCCGCGCTGTCGGGGCGGGCGGGCGGGTCCGCCATGCGGCAGCCGGAGAGATGGCAGGGCTTGCGCCGGGGCGCGGAGCCGCGCGCCTGGTGCGCGTCGTTGACGACGCTGCAGGCGCCGGCCTCGACGACGTAGAATGTGTCGCCCACGTCACCGGCGCACACGATGGCCGTGCCGGCGCGCGCGTGCATCGGCCGCAGCGCCGTGCACAGCTGGGAGCGCTGCGCGGGCGTCAGCGTCGCGAACAACGGCACCTGTGCGCGCGCGCCCTGGGCTCGGCATGTGCGCGCGGCCTGCAGCTGTGGAGTGCGCCTGCACGGTCAGTGCACCTGCCTGCCTCGAGCGTGAGCACAGGGTGAGCGGAGTTCGGACTTTAGCACTATGACTTGATGGAGACTGTCTCGTAGGTAACATGCTGCTGGCCGGCCCTGCTATCACACTGCCGCTCGCGCTCACCCTAGCCCTCTCACCATGGGGGCATGCTCTCAGAGAAGTGTGGCAATGCATGGACAGAGCAGTCTGCCTCACCCCAGGAGGCAGAGGCAACGGCGCCCGAGCGGCTGCGCGCGCCTTGCGCAGCGCCTCAAAGCGCCACATGTGGCGGATGTGGGACAGGCTGCCCAGCAGCTTGTTGAAGTCCTCGCGGTGCAGCGCCAGCAGCACGCCATCGGTCATCGCGCGCACGCTCGCCGCGCGCGGGTCCTGCCGCAGCGGGCCCCCCGCGCATCCACGTCAGCCGCGGGCGCGCGATCCGCGTCTCGCCGCCGGCCTATTTGTGTTGCGCCTATTCCCGGCAGTCAACCTTGTGCTGCGGGAAATAAAAGGCCAAGTTTCGGGTCCTTACGTGCACAACATGATACACATGCAGCCATGCTGCCAAGCAGCATGGGCTGCCACTGCCAACACATGCACGGCAGACGGCAGCCCACCCCCCACCCCCCCCCCCCGCATGCGTGCCGGCCCGCTGCGCATAGAGCACAGCGTTGGGCAGGCTGCGCGCCTTGCGCAGCAGCGCGAGCTCGCCGAAGCATGAGCCCTTGCCGACCCGCGCCAGCTCCTGACCCTCATCATTGTAGATCGTGAAGGTGCCATCCTGGATCACATAGAAGACGTCGCCTGCGCAGCGCAGCTCCCCATTGTCAGCCCCTATGCAAATCAGCCCCCGCTCATAGCTCAGTAAGACAGGCCCCGTGCCCCTCTTAACCAGGTCGCTCCATGAAGGCTGCAGCTGTGCTGCATGCTTGGCGGCCCCTCAGCCAGGAACGCAGTGCTCTATTCCATGAAGTCGCGGTCTGGCCAGGCTGCGCACTTCAGGCCACATGGTCAAGCCCAGGTACCTCAGACAGCCTGAGAGCCCTATGCCATGGCGGTGAGCGGCGGCCGGCCGGACCGGCGTCGCCCTGCCGGAACACGACCTGCCCCGCCGCGACCGAGTGGTTACGCATGCATCGCGCCAGCTCGAACAGCTGCGGCTCCCGCAGCGCGAACAGCACCGGCACCTGCGGCCGCGCGCGCGGGTGTGTGTGCACGCCCGTGATCGGCCGCACCAAGCCTGCCAAGATCCGCAGAAGTCAGGCACAGGAGGGAAGAGGGCGAGCCACGCATGCGGGCTCGCTGTAGGCAAGTAGTGCGCAGGCTGTGCACATGTAGCGGCGGGTGCATCGCCGGATGGCGCTCACGGCAGGCACGCACACCGTGTGTCTTGAGCATGCCAGCACACACTCGCCCCAGCGTGTCTGCACTCCCCAGTGGCACAGCTGCATCCGCCAGCAGGCGCCCGCGGCGCTGCGGCGGACCTTGCGCAGGGCCTCAAAGCGCCACATGTCCTCGATGGGCCCCAGCAGCTCGTTGAACGCCTTGCGCGACAGCGTGTAGCACACCGTGTACGTGTCCGCAATCACGTCCGCCGCCCTGACGCCCCGCAGGGTCTGCAGGATCAGCAGGGTCTGGGCAGGGTCTGTACAGGGTCTGCACAGCTGGGACCATTTGTCTGCATGCAGACGCCCCACGTCTAGCGTCCCGGCTCTGCTGGCCGCTGGGCCGATGCAACGCCGCGCCACGCCGCAGCCTGCAATGCAGCGCCCCGAGGCGCGGCGGCGCGCCGGGCCTCGTCCTTGGCCAGCGCGCGCTCGCCGAAGTAGGCGCCAACGCCCAGGCTGGCCATGGCCGTGCGGTCGCCCGCGCTGTTCGTGCGCACCACCGACACCGCGCCCTCCTGGATCAGGTAGAAGCGCTCCCCGCGCTCGCCCTGCGGCGCGGCCGGGCGCGCGGCCATCGCCATGGCATGCGGCAGCCGCAGGGCGAGCGCTTGAGATGCGCACGGCTCCGTGAGGCACAGCAAGCGCTGGCCGCCTCTGGCGCGCGAGCCTGCTCAAGGCAGCTCCTGCCGGGGACGACCCGGCTGCTTGCCCTCTGCCGTGCATGTCACCGCAGGACCCGCGCTTACACACCTGCCAGTGCGTCCACGCACACCGAATGCGGGGCGGCCTGGAGTGCCCGGAACCCTGCGGGGTGCCCTGAACCCTGCGGGGCGCGGCACCTGGCGGAAGATGACCTCGCCCTCCTGGTAGTCCACGGGCTCCAGCGCCTCCGCCACGACCTGCTGGTTCTCCTGCGCGCGCGCGTGCGCGCGTGCGCGATTTTGCGCGTCACCCGCCACAGCGGCGCTCGCAGGCGCGCACAGCGCGCCTGCTCCACCAGGAAAGGCCCCGCGGCGACCGGCGCGCCCCGACAAGCCTCGCGCCCGCACTCGCTACACAGCAACGCTCGGCGCAAGACGAGGGCAGCATCGCTTGCATGCGGGGGGGTGGCTGCCGGCGCCCGCGCGCCCGGCGGGCCGCACCAGCGACAGCACGGCCAGCATGGGCACCGCCGCGATGAGCGCGCGCTTCTGTGCGCTCAGCTGCTCCACGTACGTGCGCTTGATGGCCGCATACACGCGCCGCTCCATGACCCAGAGCTTGCAGTCGGCCGCCGCGAGCACGGTGGCCGCGCGCGGCGCGCTGTACAGCAGCGCCAGCTCGCCGAACGCGCTGCGGGAAGTAGGGTTAGGGTCAGGCTCTGGCCCTCGCCGAATACAATGCGCACCGCGCGGCAGTCGGGCGCGCTGCGCTCGCAGGCTGCAGGCTGCGGCAGAGCCGCGGCCTGCTTGCTTGCCGCGGCGTCATTGACTGTGTAACCCGGCATACGGGAGCGGCGCTGTGCGCGTTGCGGCACACAAGCAGAATGGAGCTCCCTGTGCGGCTGCCGCGCGCCTGCTCGCCATGCCCGCAGCCGTGCCGGGACGCCTTCCTGCTAACGCAGCGCCGACTTCAACGCGCGAGGCAGGCGCAGGGCCGCGGCGGCGGGCGGCGCGGCGGCGGCGGGCGGCGCGGCGGCGGCCCGCGCCTGCCGGGCGCGTAGGTGTGCACGCGCTGCGGCGCCTCGCCGCCCGCGGCCACCAGCACGTCGCACGCGCCCCTCTCGAGCACGTAGAAGTGCGTCGCATCCGCGCCCGCGTCGCCCTGGCGGATGATGGCCTCGCCGGCGCCCACCGCGAGCGGCGCCATGCTGCGGAAGATGGCCGCGCGCGCGGGCGCCGACAGCATCTCGAACAGCAGGTTGCCCGCCACCGCCTTGTCTGCGCGCGACCTCGCACTGCCGCATCACATACATATCTTCCGGCGCATTCAGGTCCTATCCGCCCAGCCAGGGTGCCGCAGCGAGCAGCGCCGGCGCCGTGCCCGGCCCGCGCGCGTCCGCACAGTGCCCTGCGGGAGCCGCGCGCGGGCCCGCCAGCTTAGGTCTATGTAGGATCTCGCCAGGGCCTCGCACCGAGCAGCGCCAGCACCGCGTCCGACTTGGGCACGTCCACAATGTTCACATCCGCCGCGCTGGCCAGCGCCTCGGCCGCCACGGCAATACGCTTGCGAACCTGGCGCGCGCGCGCGCGCGCCTCCGCATCGCCCGCCGCGTCCAGCGTCGGCGACGCCTCCGTGGCGGCCGAGACCTGCGCGCGCGCGCGCGCTCAGCCTGCAGCACTTGCCGGCTGTGCGGGGTTGCTGCGGTGCAGCGCCGCCGCAGCAGGCGTCCACGTTGTCCGCCAGCTGTGGTGTGCGGCCTACCCGCACACGGGGGGAACGGTGCGGCCTGCCCGCACCGTCACCCTCTGCCCCTCCGCAGACAGGCCCGACCCCGCAGCACCGGGAGCGCAGCACGCTCGCCAGGCGCTGGCGAGCGTTTGACCCGCGCCTGCCCGCGGTGCAGAGGGCTCCACGGCGGAGGCCCGGCGGGGCCTGCGCGCCTTGAGACTGGCCATCTTTGCCTCCATCCGCTCCTTGAGGACTGGGTGTTCACCGCGGCTGACGCAGACGCCCATCACGCTTAGCTCCTTGACTGCGTGCCAGGGACATCACCGCTCACCCGCGCAGCGCCTGCGCGCTGGCCCCGGCAGGCAGGTCAGCGGGCTGGGAGACGGCGCCCAGCTCTGCGAGAGGCTGGGCCTGGGACAGGGCGGCGTGGCGCGTCAGCAGTGTGCACTGTCCCTGACGCGACCAGTGTAAGAGTTTGCTGCGCGTACCTGGGAGCGCGCATGCTGCATGGACCTTGCGGCGTAGCAGCCAACGTGTGTGGTGACGCTCACGGACACTGTGTGGAGAATGATTACTACGCTGTCTGCTCAGGTGCGCAACACGCTCATGCTTACATCAACACTGATAGAGAGCGGCCGCTCAAAGACAAAGGGCGAAAAAACTTGTTGCAGCTCCTAGATAACGCCCTACACCCTACCATGACGCAAAAGAAACGGTGCGTCAAACTAGCCTCTCTCTGAAAGTAGACAGCAACGGCCGAGTGCGTGCGAAGCAGGACGCAGACCCCGCAAACCTCCCATATGTCTCTGATGCACTCTGAAGCCTCATCCGAAGCGCACTCGCCCAAACACCCAGCGCCTCTTACTCCTTGCCCATAAGGAGGGGCGCTCTCCGGTGCCCAACGACCGCTCATCACACAAAAGAAGCACACGCGCGCTCCGCACGCAGCGACACAGTCTGCTATTGCTACAGGCTCCAGAAAGCAAATGCAACCCCAACACTCCGCAACAAGCGGAACACATCCGCCTCTGCTGTACCCAGGGCTGCCATACATACAGGCCGGACTGCGTCTGGCCAGTGCTCATACAGGGGACGACCTGTCACAGTGCTGGGTACAGGGCACCAATCTCCTTGTAGAAAACACCCGGGGTATCGTGTCCGCACACGCTCTCATGGCCACTGCAACTCTCACCAGAAAAGTCCTGATGACTTGGGGACTGCCCAACGCGTGCATGCCACAGTACCTATCTCACACTGAGCTTACGAACAGACTTATTGATAGTATGCATAGTATGCAAAGTAACAGTCCAAAGGGAACCCTGGGAGCTGCAACAGTGCTGCGTCGCATCATCGCGACGCTCAACTAAAACGGTAAAATGACTCGCACGCACGATCTCACGTCTCTGGCAGGTATAGGGCTGACGCCTGGCGGCACTTGTAAAGCCCAAGACCGCTTTCAACCAGCGCGCAACCCAGGCACGCTGGCCAGCAGCCGCCCGGGCGCGCTTGCGGCCGAAGCACGGGCGCGCGCGCCGGGCTCCACTGCAGCCCCGCCCGCACGGCGCGCCCCGTGGCTGAGACCCCGGGGGCTCCACGCTTATGCCGAGGCGCGCTCGCCGCGGCCGGTCTCGGTCGGGCGGACGCAGCGCGGGTGAGCGCCGTGTCACCAGCCGCGCGGCGCTCACATCTTGCTCGTGGGGCCGCATGACCCGCAGGCATGCTCCTTGCTGCCGGCGTCGGGCGCGGGCGGCAGGTCCATACCCGGATTCTGCGTGAAGAAGCCGCACGGCTTGAGCACGAAGCCGACAGTCTCCACCGGCATCACCGGGAAGTCCTCCGGGCGCGGCAGGTGCGTGACGCCGTACGAGTGCCAGAGCACCACGTCCGCGTCCTTCACGTTGCGGTCCTGCGCGCGCGCGGGACTGCCTCAGTCCCCTCGCCCTCCCGCACCCGCAGCGCCTGCTCGATGGAGGGCGCATGAATGCCCTGCGCATGCATACGTCGCGCCTCGGGCGCGGCGGCGCCTGGCCAGCCGCGCCTGCCATTGCAGACACACACAGCAGGCTGAGCGCGCCGCAGGCACGCTTGCGGACATACACTATGATAGGCAGGCCGAGCGGGCTGCGCGACGGGCGCGGCGGCGCGCACCAGCGCGGTCCAGGCCAGGAGGCCGGAGTTGTCGCCGACGCGCAGGCAGTAGTCGCCGGCCGGGAAACGCTCGTCGTCACTGTGCGGCGTGACCCACAGGTTCTTGGTCGCGAACGCGGCGCGGCGCGGGTGCTCCGAGGTTGGGTGCGCGTACATGGGCGGGTTGCCGCCGGGCACGAGCTTCCAGGCGACCGGCGCGCCTGCGTCGTCGGTCGGTCAATCAGCTTAGCCACGAGACCGCCATCGGTCAGATGCGATAGCTTGCGGCCACGCATAGGGCGCAGCTTTCTACCATGCGCCCCAACACGGCATACCCTGCAGCACACCCTGGGCCCCTCTGAAGCCCAGGAACAGCGCGTGCACGCGGCTGGCAAACTCAGGAATTGCCGCCGCCGACGGGCGCCGAGTCAGGGCGCCGCCGCGCGCCGCCGCGGCGGGGCGGCGGCCGCGCACCGGTGGTCGGCAGGCGCGAGTGCGGGTTCTTGATCTTCCAGAAGCGCGACGCGCGCGGGTCGACCTCGCGGATCGCGCCCTGCTCCGTCTCCAGCTCCGTCTCGACGCCGAACCAGCCGACACCGTAGCGGTTGTCCGGGCCCAGCGGCATTGGCTCGATGTTCACCTGCGGGGCGCGGCCGCTGTTGCGCTTGCGTCCCTGCCCCAGTGCCTAGACTGGCTACCACCATGAACGAACTACCCAGGCGTCCGTGCCGAGTGCCCAGACTGGCCATCATTGTCACTTATTTGGCCCTACATACAAGGCCAGCGCATGTCAACGTCCAAGATATAGTCCAGGCTCGAGCACGGCGGCCTGCGCCCGCATGGCAGAGCCTGCGGCGGGTGCACTCGCTTTGAGCGCGGTCGCACCTCGACCACGGTGAGCGCGGCGCCGCCGGCGGTGTCGTCGACGGCCGGATCCAGGCGCGCGCAGAAGAAGTGCTGGTGGTGCTGCGCGTTCAGGCCGGGCGCGAGCAGCGTGCCGTGCTCCGGCAGCGGGCCCTCGCCCTCCGACAGC
>JAABUH010002711.1_pt1 | contig 16505 bp, 24 predicted proteins | sample 5559121 | NCBI WGS metagenome assembly JAABUH01 (sample SAMN10711871, study PRJNA513364) | rock metagenome | isolation source: Antarctica rocks | place: Antarctica: Victoria Land, Battleship Promontory nord | collected 2015-12-28
CCACACGGACCCAAAGAAGTCTTGCACACCGATCGCCCGGCCAAACCAGTGCTGCAGCAGCCCTTCGCCGTTGTTGAGCCGCACGCTGCCAGGCACGTGTGTCTGCACCCCGCCCAGCGTTGCCTCAGTGTGTCCACGCGGCACCAAGGTCATAGCTTGCCTCTGCAGTTCTCCAAGTCAACCTCACTCACACATCTCCCGCGTTGGGCTTGCTGCAGCGGCAAAATCACACCTCGTCTGCACTGCGCGGGTCATTCAGCTGCAACGGCCTGAAGCGGGCGCGATAGTCCTGGTACCCGTCAAAAGTGAAGCAGCCTGGAACGCAACCAGTCCTCTTGTTGTTCTGTTGTGCGGCAATGCTGTGCGCACCAATGCTGGTCTACTGCGTGACAGCTGGGCCGCACCTCTGCTTTCACGAACCCTCACCTGGAACAAACTCTCACCGTGCTGCGATGCCTGCAGGCAAGGCCACCTTCACAACGGTTCCATATGCACGCGTCACTGTGAAGCCACTTTCAGAGAGAAACCTGTGCGTCGCGGGGCGCAGATGCAGCTTTTGTCTTCTCTAGCGCGTCCGCCGCAGCTTGCAAGATATCTCTTCTCGGCACCGTCCCTCGCAGCCCCAACAGATGACCCAGCCGGTGCAGCAGTGCTGTCTGGTCGTCCGTCATCTCAGAGCTACATCTGTGGCTCTCTCTGTGGCTGTTGCCCTAGGCAGGCACCGCAAGCTCAAGCACCGAGCGCTTGCGGCTCTGTGCAGCTGTGGACGCCAGCTGATGGAGGCAGAGTTGATTGGTCAGTCAGTCAGCTAAGCAGTCCTTGGATGGTGTAAACCTCGGATGGCTAGGCTCTGGTGTGTTTACAGTGGCAGTCGGCCATTCTGCTGCTCCGTTCTTGCCTCTGCTGACCTGGTGAGACCTGGCTTGCGCCAGCACGCCCGCCAGATGCTTGCAGCGCGCCAAGCAGCTGTGCCTGGCTTTCAGGGACATTTAAGCTCTTCGCCTCAACCTGGACAGGTGCCGTTCGGAGATTTGCGAGTGGTGCTGCGGAGCCACGCGTACTGCCTGCACTTCTGCCCATAAATGCTTGAGCATGCTTGTACACAGTCGCTCAGCGTGTGCGGTTGCCGCAGAAAGGCGCTGCGCTTGCACCACGACTGCACGTAAGCGGCAAGAGGCGCTCGGTTATTGTTATGCAGGCTGGCGAAGGTGAGCTTGCTCGAGCGCAAACTGACAATCAAAGCCCGCCATCATCAAGCTTCTAACTCGGTGCTTATGCAGGGACTCCAAGCGCGCCAACAGATAAGGGACTGGGCATTTTGGAGTGGACTGGCAAGCTCGTTCCTCAGGGCTTGCTTGTGAAAGGTGTGTGAACTGCATGACGCATGCGTCTCACTTATCGCGTATCGTGTCAGGGCAGTTAACAGGGCTGGCATATGATGCAGACTAGCTTCAGCTCCTGTTGGTGTTCAGGGGCAAAGACCGGCTGGCGGACGGCATGGCAGCTTATGATGCGGGAGCTGGCGCCCCAGACAAAAGATGGCGGATACAGCCGCCCGCAGTACACATTTACTGGTCAGATCGGTGACCCAGAGTTCCCGGTGCGCTCCGTGCCCTGTACACGCGCTCCCATGCATAGCACGGTATCGGCTGTGGGCAACAACGCTCCTGACGTCCACGTCTGTTCTACTGTGGTGTTGCCGCACCTCACCTGACTGGTCATGCGGTTGTGAGCAGGCCTCTGGTAGAAACTGTGACTTATTCTGTCCCTGGCCCCGCCTCATGTCAACACTTGGTTGAGAAGGCGAACCTTGTGTGGGTCGCATATCACTTCTGCACCAGAGGTGTACTCATGCTGCACCTACACAAATATATATTCTGTGGAAAGAGACGTCTGCGCGAGGGCCAGGTGGAGTCGGGCCGGTACCACGTGTATCTGGGCAATGCATGCCCATGGTGCCATCGCGTGATGCTCGCGCTCGTGCTGCGCGGGCTGCTGCCGCACATCAGCGTGACGAACGCAGTGGACGATGCCGAGCGCGCCAGCCGCGGCGGCTGGGTGTTTGACACGCCTGAGCCCGTCTTTGGCGCGCGCGACCTGCGGCACGCCGCAGCCTGAGCGACCTCAAGGAGTACACCCACGAGCAAGGATGTGTATACACATGCATTATCGCATTGCATTGCCGCCAGTGAAGCAGACGTCTCCTACACAGATGTGTTAGGTCTGGCACTGGATAACAAGCACACGCGCCCACCATCTTGGGCTCCATGCCTGCTTGTAACTGCTGTTCACGACGCATGCATTGCTCACTGTGGCCACCCAATACTACAGGAGAACACTGATCATGCATAGCCTGCCTTGCAGGCTATGCTGTCACTCGCATGCTGACCTCCCTCAAGCTGTGAGCTGTTTCGGTCTCTTTTGCGTCACTGAAACATGCCTGCTCGCACGCTGGCAGCGAGGTGTACGATGCGGCCAGCCCAGGCTACCGCGGGCGCTGCACGGCGCCGCTGCTGGTGGACCGACGCACGCGGCGCGCGGTGTGCAACGAGAGCAGCGTGATCGTACGCAACCTCAACGCCGTGCACCTGCCAGGCTGCACGCCCATCGACCTGTTTCCCGCGGCCGCCGCGGCCGAGATCGAGCAGGTCAACGAGCTCGTGTATGACAAGGCGCGCGCAAGGCACCAACGGCCGTCACGCCCTTGCATGGCATCTGCCTGTCATTATGTTCTCAGGGGCCTAACCTGGCAGGCCATCGAGTCAGGGCCGCTCACGTGTGTTCTTGCACTAATCAAGGACTTTAGTGACAACTCATGATGATTATATAGAGTACAGTACGGCATACGTAGCAGGTCATCGCTGCGAGCCTTGCCCCGTGCCAGTGACCGCTGTGCAGCATGTGTTGGGCGGTATGGTGCAGCTGCAATCAAGCCATACCGCCTCGCTCATGGGAGCTGGATCTCAGGCAGAGTCCGTGTGGCGGCGGCGGGCAGGTGAACAACGGCACGTACAAGTCGGGCTTTGCGACCAGCCAGGCGGCGTACGACCGCGCGCAGCAGGAGCTGTACGCCGCGCTGGACGCGCTCGAGGCGCGCCTGGCCCGCCACCGCTTCCTGGTGGGCGACAGGTGCGCCATCCCCCGTCCCTGTGCTGCTGCGCTGCAGTCTGCGTACAGCCTCTTGCTAGCTTCAATACGTGTTATCTTCTGCATTCTGACATTGTGCAGCGTGTCGCAACATGTGCTGCCCGACGTGTCATAACATTGCTGCGCATCTGAAAAGCGTATATCTGTCTAGAATGGCCGCGACATGGAGTCGGAGCATTTGCTGCTGCACACGTTTCCTAGAGCCTGTTGGCTCACCAGACGCAGCAACTGCGACGCAGGTTCACAGAGGCGGACCTGCGGCTGTACCCCACCATAGTGCGCTTCGACGCGGCGTATGCGACGCTGTTCAAGTGCTGCCGCCGGCGCATCGCGGACTACCCCAACCTCAGTGCCTGGCTGCGCGACGTGTACCAGCTTGACATGGGCACTGCGTCGCCCGTGCAGGCGCGTGGACCATCGCCCAAAGCGCATTGGCAAGCGAAAGGCTGCATGCAGATGCACGCGGTGGCCAACAATGTAAGCAGTGGCTGCGTCCATGCGCAGCTCTTTCCTGCATACGGATCCAACCTGCGTGAACGGCGCGCAGGTGCGCGACAGCTTCGACCTGGACGACGCGCGGCGGTCATACTTCCAGAGCTTGTTCCCGCTGAACGCGGGCGGCATCGTGCCGGCCGGGCCCACGCTGGCGGACCTGGCGCTGCACCGCCCGCACGGCCGCGGACCGGCCGACACCGGCGCCGTGTTTGCGCTGCGACCTGGGTCGATGCTGCCCGCTATGTCAACTGCTGCGCGGTAGCGAGTCGCAAGGCCGACGGCCGCGCGCGGCGTCGCCTGGCGCCAGCGAGCGGTGGCGGCGCTGCAGCTGGTTGGGCACTCGCTGCTATCCTGCGGCTATCGCATTTCACTGCGTGCTGTGCTGCTGACATGCCGCTCGTCGGGCGGCTGCACTTCTCTGTCGTCTCATTCAGCTTGCAGGATTGTTGTCCGCGCAGCCGTCTCCCTCGTGCTTGGCGGCATCTTGCTCAAACTGCAAGGCTTCACTACTAGACAGTGGGCACGTCCCGCTCTGCATGGCATGCCATTTTTTTCACAAGCTCCAGCTAATGCATGCGCCCAATCCCAATGTCTGTAATCAAGGCATAGGACCCATAAAAATGATGGCCTGATTACTAAAAGTCTTTTCAACCTGGGGTTTGCCAATGACCCTCGGCCTCACCAAGCGCTTCAGGTGTTGTTCACTGCTCATCCAGCTGAGCGTCTGGGCGTCTGGCAGCTTCGTGCGCAGCACTGTGTCGCTCACTGTGGCTATCAACCTGCACAGGCGTACACCATGGCCGTGCGCCACACACTCCTCTGCTCACTGTTTGCAAGCTGTTGCAAACTGTCACAGGGCCGGAAGCGTGCTTGTGTGGTACACGCAGGGCATCAACCGGCTGGGCGCGGGGCCGAGGAAGCCCGGCATCGCGCGGCCCATCGACCCCAACCGCTTCATAGTGCAGGACCTGGTGCCGGAGGGCGTCGAGAACGACCAGGACTACAAGCGGATGGTCCAAGACGTGCGCTGCGGCTGCACTTTGTGAGTCGACACACTGGCTCTCGTTTCGCTGCCGAGTTTGAGCCCCTGTGCTAGCGCGCAGATAGAGGACGCGCAGGCGAGCCAGGTCGGCTGGCTGTTTGGCCGCGGAGGTGCGTTTGCTTGCGCTTGTACCGACGACTGCCGAACCAGGACCTGTGCTTCTGCGTGCATTTGTATATGAACGTGCAATCACAAAGTCGCCACCCCCAGCTTGTGGTCCCGCAAGCGATGCGCTCAGCGGAGGCGCGCGCTGCTGCGACAGCGTTCGACAAGAGCGACCTCATGTACCTGCGCGACGAGGAGGAGCGGCAGCGCTTCACGGAGGACGAGCTGCGCGACCGCGAGCTGCAGCAGTTCCAGCGGCAGCGCGCGCGCGTGGAGCCGGCCGCGCCCGGCCCGGGTCCGCCGCGGCCAGTGCGTCGCGACAAGGAACGCGCCGGCGCCAGGTGCTGCCGGGGTCCAGTCTGCGCCTAGTAATGCGCTCACCTGTGAAGCCTGCCGCGCCCGGCCTGCCCCCGCCGCGGAGTGCGCGCCACGGCGAGGTACAGAGCAGCGCACTGGAGGCGAAGGGCATGATCGCAGCAGCCAGGTGTTTGAGAGCGCGCGCAGACGAGAATTGAGCGCGCGCACAGAAGAGAAGATGTGCGGGCTTGAGAGTGACTGTGCTCGTGCGGGGGGCGCTGCAGTGTCCAGGCAAAGGTGCTGTCAAAGCTGAAGATCAAGGCGGCGAGGACGCCTGGCGGCGGCGGGCCTGCGGCCCCGCAGCCAGCGCGGCCTGTGCCGGCCGCGGCAGAGGCCCCCGCGGCCAAGCGCCAGCGCGCCGAGCCCGCCGCCCCAGCGCCTGGTGACGCGGCACCTGCTGGTGCGCCTGGTGCCAGCGGCGGCGGCGGCGGCGGCGGCGGCCAGGGCCAGGCTGGCGGCGGCGAACAGAATGGCGGACTGGCCGGCCTGCTCGGTGCGCACTGACCATGACGTGCGTACCTGGGAGCGCACCGTGCAGGGGCACGATGTTCAACAGAACAGGCCCGCTCTCGTCCTGGCGGAGCAGAGGCGTTAGCTGCGCGCTGGCGGAAGAGCGCGAGTGTCAACAGCTCTCCCATGGCGCAGGTGCATATGGCAGCGACGACGACGAGGTCAGCGAAGGAGACGCGGCCGGCGCAGCTCCTCCAGTGCCGGGCAGACCTAAGATGTCGGACACTGCAGCAGCACCTCAGCCGCGCATGTCCGGTGGCGACCGGGGAGGAGCGCGGAGGGAGGCTGCGGTGTACAGTGGACGAGGACAAGGCACCTAACATGATGCCTTGCCAGGCTTGGTCTTGGCATATGACTTGCCAATGGTCAACCTGCATGCAGCCCGCTGAAGCCTGCTTGTGCCCACTGACACTGCAGCATCATTGAAGAAGGGTCCAACCCTCATCAATAAAGTAGGGATGCATTTCCCGCCAGTGACAAAATAGACACATGGTTCTGAAAGCAGGCAACCCAAAACAAGCGGTCAACGCTATGGGATGTGCGCTCACCGTCTGAGACTCCTCGCAGAGTTGTGACTTGGCTGTGTGGCCCCAACTGATGGTGCTCCCATGCTTTTCTGGCTGCACTGAAAGAGCGGCTGCCTGCGTTGACGTGTTGACCTCTTTATTAGCTGTCAGCACACACTGAAGGTACCTGCTTCGCAGAGCATACCTAGTCATCTTGACACAGGCATCAGTGGCAACGGGCCTTCCCAGTCTTAGGTGAGGCGCCCCTTGCAGGCACGTTTGCGCCCAAAGCCGACAGCTACTGGCGACTATTTGTTAGAGGTGTGTTGCATCTTAAGCCACGCATCTTGAAATGTTCAGGTGATTTGGGTATAAGATTGACAGCGTCCAGCTTTGCTGCGCGTGGGCTGGTGCAGAAGCTTGCGGCCCTCACTCTGGAGTCAATAGCGATCCATATCTGACCCGTCTCAAAGGTAGTTTGTGAAGGTGCAGGGCAAGCTGCTCTAAAGCGTGAGGTACCACTCAGGCAGTGTTTGCGTGGCTGCCCTCAGGCTGTTCTGCCTCACCAGAGAAAGATGCAGACACACACCCAGTGCAAGCGAGCTGCCCTTGCTCACCAGCGACGCGCCCTCACCAGCACGGTTCCTGCTGCAGGTGCCAGCACAGATGCAAGCTCATGATACCTCTGCCAGGGGGCCTGGCGCTCCCACAGGTGAGGTGCTTCGTGACGGGCTGGAGGCGCGCGGCGGTGCAGTGAATGAGCCTGGGTGCGTTGTCCGCACATGTCCCATGCATATTTCGGTATTTGAGCTACACGGTAACCCATGCATGCAGGTTCTGCTCTGTAGCACAGCACTGCAAAATTCACCGACAAACGAACGCTGGATCCCTGCAGTGGCGCCCCGACCTGTGTGCACAGCCTCCCGGCATGCAGGGGCTGGTCTGCATTCCAGTGTGCGCTCTCATGCGTTGTCACATCAGGTGACTGCTTCTACGCCTGATGCAGGACCGGCACTGGGAGGGCGGCCGGGGGCCAGCCCGGCCTGAGCTCTGACGAGGATGCGTGGTACGAGGAGGTGTGGCTCGTGGAGGAGGGCGCGGCCAGCAGCGGTTCTGGCGACACGCTCGCTTTCGATGTCCGGCCCCTATCTGGAGGTGCTGAGCCTCTCCGACCCGCGGAGGAGCCAAGGGCAGCGGCAGGGATCCGACCTGTGGCACCGCGGCAGGCTGGGCCGAGAGGGATACCTGATAGGACCTCCCGCCCTGCCGCACGCTTGGCGCCTGGCGCGGCTGCGGGTGGACAGCTGCGGCCGGGGCGGGACGACGCACCATCGGCAGCACTTTCATGGGCGCTGGGCGGACACTTTCAGCAGGGGTGGTGGCTAGGACAGGACAACCAAACTGAACACCAGGAGAATGCAGCGCAGTCAAGTGCAGTGTGCGTGAGGTCAGTGTGACATTGTGCTAGTAAACGTCAGGATGACAGATGTTGGACTCCTGGAGTCCAACACATGATGCACTTCTGTAACCGCCGAACCCCAGGTTGCACCTCCCTTAGGCCTGAGACCAAACACAAACACATATAAAAGCCAAGCGAACTAACAGCAGTGCAAAGGACATACATGTACCTTTGATGACCTTTCTCGTCAAAGCTGCCCACGAGCAAGCACTTTGTGCTGCACCAAAGCGGTCACCATGTCCGCAGTACTGAAGGAGCACCACCATGGCAAGTCCAGGGTGCGCGTCGGCCGGCGGTGGGCGGGCGCTGATGGCCGCGACGACTTTGTGGAGTGGACGGTGGACACTCTGCTTGAGTCGGACATGGCGCACGCCTTCACAGAGGGCAGCAACGCGGACATGACCGCCACTGACACCCAGAAGAACACCGTGTGCACCAGTTCTGTTGCATCTGTTGCACCTGCTCGGCCACGAGCTTGTCGCGCTGCCAAGCTCAGACGTAGTGCTGCACAATGCCCTGCAGATTTACTACACGGCCAAGCAATGCAGTCAGCCCTGCAGCCCGGAGGAGTTTGCAGTCGCCCTGGCGCGGCACTTTGTGCACACCTATCCCAAGGCGCGCTCCCCAGGCGGCTCTGGGACTGCTGACGGTTACCAGCGCGCTGTGAGGACCCGTCACCGCGCCGCTGGGCTGCAGGTGAGCAAAGCCAAGGTCTGGGTGGAGCAGGCGCCATGGCAACGAGCGTGCCTGGGCGGGCAGCTGCACAACCATGGTAGTGGCTTGCCCCTCGCCTGTTGCCTCAATGGAGGTTGCTGGCAGACACGCGCTGCTGACGTGAGCACACGTGCTGCGCCGCGCCAGGCTTTGTAGCAGCGGGGACCGAGACGCGGACGTGCGCTGTCAGCGCAACCGCGGAGGGGCGGACCACGGTTGCCGCAGGTGCAGCACCAGGGGTGCACTGCCGCTGCTGTCCTGCCTGCAGCCCGTCCGAGCCGCGCTATGCTGCGCAGAACTAGCCTGGACGACACCACAGAGCGCCGGTGCTTGTCCAGTGGGTGGCTAAGCAAGCATGTCTCGCCAAGCGTGCGCCGGCACCCTGGCAGGTCACCTGCCGGGCATGCCTCTTACTCTCAGCGCCCAGGGCGGCCGTGCAGGGCCGCAAATAGCGCATCCGCCCGCGGCAGGCGTGCGGGGCCTGCGGCTGCTAAAGACGACGCAGTCCGGGTACGCGGGCTTCCTGCACGACCGCTTCACGCTGCTGCCAGACACGCGCGAGCGCATCATGGCCTCTGCGGTGACTGCCACCTGGCGGTGCGCGCGCGCGCGGCCTCGGCCCCTCGCTTGGAGGGGGCGGGCCTGGCCTGGGCAGCTCCCGGCGCGGGCGTGAACAAGGCAGCCGCTGCCTGCACCGCGCCATGCTCAGGCACTGTGGGGCATCCGAGGTCAGCAAACACGCACACTCCTTTGCGCCTGGAAGGTGCCTTGCTGCAGCGCGCTCGTGGCAGGCTGCTCGCAGGCCCTGCTGCACAACACAGGTCAGTGAGCATGCGCATGAACATGCACATGCTTCGCATGACCGCACGGATGCGCACAGCGCGCGCGGCATCGCGCGCGGCGGCTGCTTGCAACACAGCCTGCCCGCGCGCGCCAGGTACACCGCGCCGGCGGCGTACGACGCGGCGTTCGCGGCCGCGCGCGGCGCGCTGCTGGACGCGTTCCTGGGGCCGCCCGCGGCCGGCGTGTACAGTCCCTCGGTACAATACACGCTGTTCCAGATGGGCCGCCTGCTGCTGGAGCGGTGCGGCCGCCCTCGCGCGCGGCGCCGGGCGCCGCCGCAGCGTCATGTTCAGGGCCTGTTGCCCTATGCAGTCGGCTGCTCGCCGCTGCGCGCTCAATGGCGTCCGCAGCAGGGTGGACCTGCAGACATGCCCACGCCGGGGGGAGCTGTGCTGTGCGGTCATGGACCGGCACATGCCTGTCCGTCCAGAAGCGCCAGGCTGCGCGGGTCTGTGCCAGATGCCGCAGGTAAGTCTGCATCTGCCCACAACGCAGTGCCCCCAGTCAATGTGAGCTGCCCTGCGCGACAGGGTGGACCAGGCGGACTCCGTCTTCCTGAACATGCCCAACCTGCACTTCCTGCCCTGCAGCCCGGTCGCCAGCAAGGCGCGCGCGCGGCCCCAGCATGCAGGATCGAAGGGGTGCCTAGCAGGTGCACAGACGCATGTGTACGGACACACGAGCTGTGCTCATATGTCAGCCGCCAGACTCCCCAAGCATGGGACAGATGCCTGCATTGGCAGCCCTTCTGTTTCATGAAGGAACTGCCTCTATGATAGGTGGCACCCGCCGATGCATCAGTCTTTCTTTGCCAGTTCCACACATGAAGGCATCGCCCGAGCGCCAGCACTTGCATCGCAGTTTGAGGACGACGTGTACGTTGCCACCAGCGAACCACACGGCAGCATAGAGGCCACTGTGACCCGCGGCGATGTGCAGCCACACTGCAGGTTGTAAGCTGCCCGGCGGGGATGCTGCGGCCGCGCTGTTCACGTGAGCAAGTCTGCCACTGTACTGTACGATATTGTCGGAGCGCTAGTGACATGCGCGCAGGCAACGCACGCCGTCTGCTTGTCCACCTGTGTGGGTCTTTGATGTCAGCTAGTTTGTGGTGGGCTTGAGCAGCTTTTTGCGTGCTGCGTGCAACAGCAGCGCTCACCTAATAAGACTCTGGCATGCGGAGGCGCGTCGCCGTGCAAGGTCGCAACCAGCATCTCACAGTTGCGGCGCCAGGCGTGACAGCAGACCCAGTGCAGCAATTTGCGCTGACATTCCGCATGCCTCAAACCACCGCAGTCCTGCCAGCCCCCCCGTCAATAGTCCTACAGCGCTGTCGCAATGATACCTGCAATGGGCCGCGTCACTTAACATCAACCAATACGCCCAGGAAGGAGCATCTGCACCCTGCACGCTCTTCCTGCACATGCGAGCAGAGCCAGGCGCTTTGCAACAAGGCCACCCGCATCAAGACCGAGAGACCGAGCAAGTGCCTCTCGCCCGTGCGCTCTTTGCAAGCCGCGGCACTTCCTGGCCTTCACCAAGCGCAAACACTGTGCAGCAGCGCCTGCCGCTGCCCGCTCCACGTCAGGCTCCGACACTGGCACGGAGGAGCCCGGGAATGGCAAGCAGGGCGCGCGCGTGGCGCCCCAAACCCTGACCCCGTGCGACGCGGCGACCTGGACATGCAGTGACTACAACCAGGCTCTGCCACCCCGAGCCCAGCTAAGCCGGGGCGCAGTGAGCGGCGACGTGCGCACGCTCGACGTAAGGGCCGCAATGAGGAGCAAGCCCACCCTGAAGACCCTCCACACATCGCGGCGCAAGGCCGGGGCACTGCTGGTGCGCCGCGCCGCCTGCCCAGCTCACTTAATGTACTGCGAGGCCCAGCGGAAGCCGTCGCCGTAGCCCATGCGCCGTACCTGCCAGGCGCGCCGCAGCATGCTCTTCACGTGTCCCACAGATCATGCGCTTTGCCCTGCTTGTACACTGCATGGCCCTGCAGATGCCCAGCTGCGGACCGGTCCCAAGATTTGAAGTTTAAGGTTATATTAAGAGTTACCAAACATCCATGGCGTCGGCACTTGACGCTGCAGCGCAAGGGGCGGAGTCAGAGGTCAACCGCCTGAGTCAGGTCGAGTCGCCTAGCTTGGGCTGCTTGCAGCACTCCGGACATAAACAACCACTCCTGAGGTGCTTGCGCCTTGCCATGAGGGCGCGTCAGCGAGCTTGCAACCATAATGATCTGGGCGGAACGGGCACGGGTGCATGCATGCCGCATGACGCGATTTGCCCGCAGCCAGGGGCGCACCACGCTGCACATGAACACCTCGATGGGCCGGATGTTCGAGTCCTTCAGGTCGGCCTTGCCCTTGCCGGTGGTGTACCCGGCCAGGCCCAGCGCCAGGCGCAGCTCGTCCTCGCTCGCCGCCTGCGCCGCAGCCAGCGCCCCCCCTTTCAGCACCTCCGCAATACCAGCTCTGTTGGGCTACGACGTGTTGCATACGCAGGCCTGTCGCCAGGGAGGCAGCCGCTGCTGTGCCCTTTCTCACGAGTGTGCCCGACCCTCAGCCTCTGCCTGCGGACAGCCTGCTTCGTCCTGCGCAGCCCACCCGCGGCCAGCAGCTGCGGGCGCGCCTGCGGGATGTCTATCTTGTTGCCCAGGATGAGGAAGGGCACGGTGGCGAGCGCGTCGTCGCTCAGTAGCGAGTCCAGCTCCTTCTTCGACTCGGTGAAGCGCTCCCGGTCGACAGCATCCACCAGGAACACAATCGCGTCCACCTGAGCCCACGGCACGCGCCCACGTCTCGCTCGTGCCGTGCGTGCTCGTGCCAGGCGGAGCTGCACTTGAAGGGCGGCGCAGGCGCCGGGGCAAGCGCGTGCGACGGCGCGCGATCGTCCGACGGCGGGCGCGCGCCTTCGCATAATAGTCCTTCCACACGCGCCGCGCGATCTCGTGGCCGCCCAGGTCGAAGGCTTTGAAGTTGATGCCGGCCATCTGCAGCTCCTGCACGCCGACGCACGCAGCTGGTTGCAAGAGCGCGAGCGTTGCCAGCACCCACGCACCCGTTGCCAGGGCTGCTGGCGCACGGGAGTGCGGGAACGCTTCCACAGACCTGCTCTACACACAGACTCCACTGGGCAGCAGCAGTCCTGAAGCAGGCAGAAGGCAGCTCAGGCACTCCCATCAGGGGCCCGTCGTCCCCGGCACCTCTGACGTTGGGTACTGTGTCGGCTGGTGCTGGGCCAGCCGCTCGTCCTTCAGCATATGCATTAGCGTCGACTTCCCAGCGTTGTCCAGGCCCTGGGCAGCAGGTGGGCCGGTTCAGGTCGTATTAGCGAGTCGCCGCCCGTCGCAGCACAGTGATCGAGCCAGGCGGAGCCGCACCAGGAACAAGATCTTTGCGTTCTTGTTGTACAGGCCCAGGGAGTTGAGGATGCCATAGAACCTGCGCAGGCGCGTCCTCAGACACCTCTGTCACACTGACTCCAGCGTGCACCGCTTCACGTTCGAGTTCTGCACACCAGTTGACGAGAAACATAGTCTGTAAGTGCGCGTGCGCCGCGCGTCTAAAAGCCGCGTCCTTGAGCTTGCTCTGGTGCTGCACAAGGCTCGGCGCCGCGGTGTACAGCCTACCTGTCACACAGCGGCTAGGCAAGCACAACTCATCACTCGTGCACACAACGAGCAAAGGTCTGCTCTCTCTGCAGCTTCTCATTGGCCAGCCAACTTCGCCTGTTTTGGCAGAGCATGCAGACCCAATGCAGGCGCCCAACAGGCTGTGCTGTGGGCATGAACAAGCAACCGCATGGCATGCACTGGCAGGCCTCTGTGGACATGTGTACTATATCCGACGTTCGGTGAAGCCTCAGCTAAGCACGCATGACGTATTGAGCTCAGCACAAGACAAGGGGAACCAACGACAGACGCGCAGCGTGTTGTAAACTTCTTACACACCTGCCCCGCCTTGAGTGACAACGAGCCTTGCATGGCAGCAAACGCATGGTCGCAAGCAGCACCAGGTCACTTGGAAAGCAGCTGAGTGTGTTCATGCACAAGCCTAGGGACGTTGTATGGACGGGCGCACAGCACGTCGCAGGCGACGAGCGGCAGCTCACAGACCCGCACAGAAGCTGGGAACACATGCTGCAATGAAACGAGTGTGCGCTGCTGTTGTTGGACGCACTAGGCAACCACACCTTGGACGGAAAACACACCCTCACCAGCTTTGCAGCTCCCTTCTGGCGCGCAAAGCTGTCACGCAGTCCTACACAGCTCACGCCCACTGCCTGGAGTGCCTACTGGTAAGCCACGCTGCGACCTCGCACTGGCCTGGTGTGTGACTCCGCTCGACCAGGGCGCAGCCGCGCCGGCGCAGGGCCCTCTGTCGGGGGGCTTCGCTCGGCCGGCGCGCTCGCGGGCGGGCTGTGCGGCGCTGGCGCCGCACACTCTGTCACCCCGAAGCGCTTGTTGTATTTCTGGAGCCGCAGGTCGAGGATGTGGTGGCTGCCGATGGCAAACAGGCGGCGCTGCGCGGTGGTGAGCTGCGCCTGCGGCGCGTGCTCCTCGGACAGCCGCCCAACAAACCAGCCGGTGTCCTGGGAGCAGTGCACGCGCAGGTCGTAGCGTTTGAGCTCGCGCTGGCACAGCACGCAGGGCGTCGCGCAGCCGAAGGTGCCGTCCGAGCGCTTGCGCCAGACGCTGATGTGCGCGCCGAGCTTGCGGCGGACCCACGCGGTTACCTGGTGCGGCCGCACGCCGTGCTTGCGCGCTTCGGCCACGTACGACTCGAGCAGCCTGCGCGCACGCGCCGGCGCGGTGGACACAGTGTGCCGACCACATTCCAAGCAGCGTCGCGCGTCCCACCCTCCCCCCGTCCACACAAGCCTGTCAGGAGCATGCCAGCCGGTGCGCTGCCCCGCCTGCTGCCGCTGACAGCTCAGCCGGCGCAGCCGTCCGCGCGCGCTTCGGCGACATGCGAAACCTGACAGTTGCAAAGCGAGCCCGTCCCACCACCCCCCATGCTGCGGCGCACATCCACCCCGCAGCTCGCTGCGAGCAGCTGGTCGCATGTGCCAGCCTGCGTCCCACCGCTACAGGAAGGCGCTGTGCCCCACCGCTGGTCCGAGTTCCCCAGACCCTCGCTGGGAGGCACCGGCGCTCGGCACAGCAGCGGTGGTTGCTGACGACGCCGTTCTCAATGGTGTAGTCCTTGTGGAGCGCCTTTTGGTTGACCTTGTAGTGTTGACGTGATGGCGGCCTCGCCAGCAAAAGTCACGCGGGCGGCGAAGGCGTGGACCTGCTTGGCGACCGGATGCGGGCGCGGCTTGTTGCTCACCATGATCGGCACCGCCGCTGTCTTCCCCTGCCGGCGACCTGGGCTTGCCGACGGCTGCGTGAGGCGACAAGGAGGCAGGGAGCCGGGGAGCAGCAGGCAGGGGCGGCGAGGAGGCGAGTGCTGCCAACTACAGCTGCAGAGAAGGCTGCCGTGCAACTAGGGTTCCCACCGCTCGAGCTGGACTTGGAGCTCAGAACTCAGCACAAACTGTGCTGGTGAATGTAGCCGTGCAGCTACTGCCGGGACGTGACTGCGTGCACTTGAGCTTGCACCTGAGCTTGCACTGGTGAGCAGGATGTTCCAGACAGCTTGCGGCGTGCAGCAGAGAGCGTGCGCCTGTCGCACTCAACAGCTGCCCCACACCGTTGGACACAGTGTGCCTGCATGGCCCGTGCAGCGCATGCAGGTATGGAGGTCCAGCGGTGGCTGGAAGAACACACACTCGGAACCTGACCACGGTTCCTGCCGAATAACTGTGTCCGTGTCTGCGCGCAGCTGCCCGCAAGGCTGCAGTCAGGCGTGCGCAGGAGGAGAGCGACGCAGGTCGCAAGGCCGCCGCACGCCGTGAAGGAAGACGACAAGCGCACCGTGGAGGGCTTTGACACGGAAGCAGAGTCTTTTGCAGACTCTGAGCTGTTCGGCAACCTGTTGAAGGCGCGCCCTCGGCCTGCGCGCCTCTATTTGAGGCATGCGCAAGCAGGTTCCTAGTGCAAGCTCGCTGGAGACGACACCGCTTTCTCGTGCACCGGGCGCAGGTGTTGGCCTTCGCCGGGATTGCGGGGGCTGTTGGCCTGCTGGTGTTCCTTGCTAAACCACTCATTGACAACACTGTGGGCGCATTCCCTGCTCGATGAGCTGCAGGCAGTGTGTAAAGCACCCGTGCAACTCCGCAAAGCAGCTACTCCCACGCCCTGCTCAGAGCTGCCGCGGCGCCTCACGCTCGCGCCGGGATAGACGTCTGCACGCCACGGCTCATGCCGGTGTCGCTCTGGGCGCCCACCAGCTCCTTCACTGTGTGCAGGTTGTCCTGCGCCCGCGCACAGCCGCTGCTTTGCCACACTCCGCTGTAGCGCGGCACCACAGCATAGGCAAATCAGACAGGCACAGACTCGTTGCGGGAGGGCATGCAGACATGCGCTGTCTGGCACAGATGTATTGGTGCAGCTCATGCATGCAAAGCAAAAGCCCGCAGCTGCAGCACACTTTGATGCACCCGCGTGGCGGGGCTGACCAGGAAATCACCTGTGAGAGTCGTCAAGACTAAAGCTGTGCAATCAGGAGGCTGCCGTCACGAGCTGCGGGCAGCAGAGATAAAAACAAGCTGCATGAGCCATGAGCATAAAGGCGCCAGCAACATGTGCAGTCTGCAGCGGCGCAAGCTCCAGCGCAGCCCAGGGGCCGGGGCGGCGGGGCGACGCGGGCGCGCCTTCCAGGCGCCCAGCTGCGCCAGCAGCGCGCGCCACTGCGCGGCCGAGAACGTGCGCTGCGCACACTTGGTGACCGCCACCGTGCGGCGCATCTGGTCGATGCGCGCCGCCAGCAGCTTCCGCCCGATCGCGCGCACCACCCACACCTCCACCTCGCCCTCGCCCACGCCCAGCGCCTCCTGCGCAGGCGCGCGGGCGCGTTGCCAGCAGGTCATGCGTGCACCCTGCATGTGGATGCAGGGTTCCTGCGAGGCTGCCCCCAAGCACCCCGGCCCTGGCAGGCCTTCGAGGTGTGCGAATGTTACACCTCCTTCCCTGGTACACAAAGCCCGCGCAGGGCGCATGCTGCATGCAGGCAAATCTCCTGCCATATACCAGCACGTGCATGTCAGTGCGTGCTTGACAAGGTCGACCTGCAGCCCTGCGCACAAAAAGGTCTCACGCAGCATGCGCACATTTTGCCAGACACAGCCTGCTCTTTCATCCGTAGCCGCCCGCCACAGCCCAGGCCTGCCTGCTCCGCCCCGGCGCTGCGCAGCGCCGCGGCCGCACCTGGATGGTGGC
>JAABUH010002713.1_pt1 | contig 16500 bp, 18 predicted proteins | sample 5559121 | NCBI WGS metagenome assembly JAABUH01 (sample SAMN10711871, study PRJNA513364) | rock metagenome | isolation source: Antarctica rocks | place: Antarctica: Victoria Land, Battleship Promontory nord | collected 2015-12-28
CACTCGTCGATCCATTGGGCGGGATCTTCGGTGCGAGTCTCTTTCTCGTGACCATCGTATGCCTCGTGAGCTTGTCAGCCGGGGGACTGTTGGAAGGGGTGGAAGGGGTATGGACGGTGACTGCGCCCGCTGCGTTGATCATGTTGGTCAGGGATTGTGTGCACGATGTGATTCTGAGGAAAAGGGATGAGGAGAGAAAGGAGAAGGAAGAGTTGGTACGGGTGAAGGAAGGGAGGGAAAAGGTGGATATCAAAGCTTTAGGTGACTTTACGTCGGACCGGGAGAAGGGGGTGAGCGAGCGTGGCGAGCCGAAGAACGAAACAGGAGACACGATTACAGGCCCGCTGGATGATGGCGCTCAGGCCTCCGGAAACGACGTAACAGGAGTCGGTCAGGATCGGGACGATGGTCGCAAAGCGGATCGTGCCACGCTTAGCGAGGAGGTTGGTGGAGGGGACGACCAAGCTCGAGACTGCAACGACGCGATAAAGGAGTCTAAGCTCAATGCATCGATGTCACTATCCGATGCGGGACCTGGGACAAGCGAGAGGGGTCAATCAGCCGGTACCAGCGTGTCGCCGGCACGATCGCCTGGCCCTCCCCTGCTTCACTCCCTATCTGATACCTTCCCTACTCCAGCTCTCATTCTCACTCGTCTCCCTCTTCCCCTTATCCCATTTGCTTTCTCCATGTTCATCCTGGTCGAGGCACTACAACACACCGGCTGGATCAGGGTATTTGGTGGATGGTGGGCTGCTTGGGTACGTGCAGGAGGCACGGCGGGGAGTGTATGGCTGATGGGGACGATTGGAGGGCTTGGATGTAATGTGGAGCTGCCAATCTGCATCAAATGTTGCAACGGCTGATAGGGTTGGGCATAGGTGTTTGGTACGAATATCGGCGCAACCGTTCTGCTCTCTCGTGGGTTCTAGACCAACGACCAGTCGAATCTAGCTGACTGAAGGTTATCGACCTCAGGCGTACTGCAGCAGTGGCAGTCCACTACCGAAGACATCTCTCTGCGCAGCCTGTACGGCGCCGTCTTCGCTCTCGCCATCGGCTCGAACTTTGGTGCCTACTCCTTCGTGTGCGTATTCGCATCACTCCGTTGTGACCGCTCTCCTGACGAAGCCAATCTTAGATTTCCGGCATCGCTAGCCGGCCTTTTATGGCGAAATATCCTGGCCCAAAAGGGCTTGGCTATAAGCGCGAAGGATTTTATGAGGTGGAATGCCCTACCGGTAGTGCTCACCACGGTGGTCAGCTGCTTGGTAGTGGCTGGAGAGGTATGCGTCATGTACAAGGATTAGATCTAGATGGTGAAGCTTTTGTGTTTATAGATTATATATCATTCACAATGGCTGATCTTGTCATGAACTACTGATTGCTCTCTCGTATACCTGTTCAGCTGGACTTGTCGCTCGAATCCCCTCATTCGGGACCGACCCCTTCTCTCGGGGGATCCTGTGTCGTCACCCGAGGAATCCTCTCCATGCAGATCGAGAGACCTCCGACGACGTCTCCCTCGAAGTACCTCCTCCTCGACGCTATCTCCCTCGATTTCGCCGGAACCGGGTAGCTCCAAACCCCCGTCCACGGTCTCTTCCGCATCCATAGCTTCCGACAGGAAGTCATAAACCATACCTGGTCGACAAGACCACCCGTCCTTCTGGTCCGGTCGTATCGACTCCTCTCCCGCCTCTCCAATATCTCCAGACTCGACGCAGGATGGGTCGCGGGATCGAACGTGGTGCGTTCTTTGAATCGACGTTGAGCGTGTGTAGAGATCTCCCGAGCGCGGGATGAACACGTCCAGCTGGATCTTCCACGTCCGACCCCCGTCGGATTGTTTCGACGATTTGTAACGCGGGCTGAAGGTTCCTGGGGAGGTCGCTCGGACGTCGGCGTGATATCGATGCGGTCCTTGATGATATTGATGACGGACCGTGAAAGCGGGCCGAGCGACGGGAGGTCCCATACGTTCATCATCTGTGCTGGGACTGGGGCTCGTATAGACTGATAGTGGAGGCTTCTGGTCTCCGGCCTGAACCTGGTAGAACAACCGATTCGACGCTCTTACCTCTTCACCGGGCTCCATCAGTTCTGTCCCTCTCGTCTGGCTTTCGAGAGCATCATCTTGTCCAACCCAGGCTCTCTTGAGCCACCTCACCCAACCAGTACACGTCTCTGAGTTGTTCTCATTCACTTTCTGCCTTGGGGTATTCTCTTCCACCCATGCCTCGTGCCGCCTTCCCTTAAACGTCTCATCCTCACAACACTTGTATGACCTCTCTCCCTCCCTCGATCCGGGTGGCACTTTGCGATGACGCCGGAGATCCGCCTCGGTCGCGTGCCCCACGCAGCTCAGATCATCGCACTCTGCAGAATGTCTCGTCCGGCAACCGTCCCACGTAAAGAGGTGGGCGACGATCCGAACCTCCGCCTCGGTGAGGAAGGCGGAATGGGTGGTGCTATGGAAGCCATGCCATTTCCCCATCGATTCTGCCGGAAATATGTTTAAAGGGTCGCACATCAGTATGGACCACGTCAGAACGAAGATAGAATGAGACCGATTTACGGAATGCGACGAATAATGTCAGAGATATGAGGGGAGCGGTCAGCTTTGAAAGACGCAAAGCGTTGAAGATCATCTTCCTGGTTCGCACTTCTTTCTTGGTTAAAGGAACTCAAAGAAGCCACTGGCGGTTCAAGGATCGAGCGTGTGCAAGTCTCTCTTACCGGACGGTGGCCACGAGGTCACGGGTATCATCAGGAACCCCGAGAGTGAGAAACAGCGAAGGGTATGCGTCGGACTGGTTCCGTCCCCAACATTTGGCATTGGCTGACGAGAGGAGAGTAGCGCTTCTTGGGAAGATGGGGGTGAAGCTGATCAAAGGGGATTTAGAGGACGTTTCCAGCAACTCGTCAGCATTGAATGGCATGGATGGCGCTTGTTGTCAATGCGGATTGTCGGTCCCCTCCATTGCCTTTCCAGCGTCCCCACCTGACGCGCTCGCTTGCTTGTAGTTTGCGGAGACATTCATGACCAACGGAACGGATGCGGTCGCTGCGGGGGAGAAGGAGACCACTCTTGGTCGAAGAATGCGGTGGACGCGTGTTGTTCAGCGGGTATCAAGCATATCGTCTCTTCAACAGGGGATGACTTACCCGCCGAGGAGACTTGTCAGCATCTCGTTTCCAGGGCAGGCGAAAGCCCGAGACGCAACTCCACACCTCTGGTTCGTTCTCAAACATCATCATGTTCTACCAAATCGAGAAGAATGACGATGGCTCGTTCCTGCTCAACCCCCGGTAATGGGTGACTGAGCCGGATCGTATCGTATGCGGTCGAACAGACCGGTCTGTGGGTCAAGGCGGCAAGTAACGACCCGAAGCGATGGATCGGAAAGGATGTGGAGGTTTGTAGCGAGATCAGCACTTTAAGCGACATGGCCAAGGGTCCTATCCCAAATCAGCGGGAAAAAGGTCGATACCGCTCACGTTTCCGCAAATGATTTCTATACAGAGCAGATGAAGGAGAAGATCACTCCCGAAGGATGGTTCACTTGGTACATCCATGTCGAAGAGTGCGTCACCTTCCTGGTCGTGACATTCCATTCGCGACATTCGTAATGCTCGGGCAGGTCCTGACGATTCGATTCTAGGCTAATGGTCCGCGACGTCGAGGCGAGCAAGGCTCTCGTGCCGGAGCGACGGGACTTTGAGACGTGGGCTCGCAACAGTCCAGTGTCGAAGGCGATGCTCGGGTTTTGAAAAGGGCCATGGGTAAACAGGGAGACGGCGCGAAGAGGCAAGAAACGTCTCTTGACCAGAAATCAGATATGAATGATCGGTGATGGCGATGGATTCATCGCCTGGTGATTGAGGAGGAGACTGTGAGGCCGCTCATCACATGAGATCAGTATGCGATGAATAGACTCGAGCCCAAGGTGAGATTCAATAAGTAAGGATCATTCATCAGACGAGCGACGCTTGAAAGGTTATCTCCCTCAATCCACCAAGGTCTTCTCCATGATTCCACCGTCTTTCTCGATCAAATAATTCTCGTCGCCGTTTCGCAGATTTAATGGGACAAGGTCGCTCCAGAAGCCAGCCATCAAGTCAGTCAGCCGCGAACGGCGGCTCCCGTGTGACGAGGGAAACCAGCTGTCTGAAGCTGTGATCAGCCACGGCCTGGTCCGACCCGCCTGTAAAGTGTCCGATAGTGCTCATGGCATCATGCAATGATTGCAGCAAGATGGATCCTTGGTCAATCAAGTGACCACCTTCGGCGCCGACACAGCGACGCGTTTTGGTCTCGTCAAGCGGTTTCTCTCCGCTTGGATCGCGTTGGCTTCCTCCCAAGCTCCATCGTCCCATATCGGAAGGTTCCCATACTGGTCGAAGCACTTTGTCTTGCGGCCTGAACTCCGAGGTGTTCGTGCGTTGATGAGAGGAGCCGACGGCTCGTCACCATTTCCTAGCACGTCGGGGAGCGAGTCGAGCCACATCCTGGCCTTCCCGCCTCGACTTTGCGCCTGTGCCTCGAGGAAGCGATGATGAGCCGGAGATCGGATGTCGGGGAACAGCGAGACTGGTGCGCCAGTATCGGCGATCATGGGTATCACATCGGGTGTCGGCTCGCCGAGGACGCCTCCGGTCTTCTCGAGAAGCGAGTGGATATCGAGACTCTCGCCCGCCGGTATAGGGTTGGGATGACTTGGCGTTTCGCAGGTCATGAACACCTCTTTCCGCAGGACGTGGTCCACGTCGACGGCCGAGAAGAAGGCAACGCCCTGAGGGACATCATCCATACCGAGATTATAGGAGAAGAGAGCGCGAGTCCAGGCATTGGCGATCTGCAATGCAAGGGCGGCTCGGTATCGATCCTCATCTTTCGCCAGATAGCGGACTTCATCATGCACCGAGATGAGGTACCGCGCTTTGATGTCATATTTGCGCAAGAGGTATTCCATAGAGACGATGAGGAGATGCAGATAATCGACACCGGAAGATTGGACGACCCAGTTGACGCGAGAAGGCAGGAATTGGGTCCCCTCGTCGAGGTAAGACTTGCTGAGTGCCTTCGTCACACCGCACCCCAGTGCAGGTGTCATCGGTCGATCGCTCAGCGCAATTGCTTCGAGGGTATTGAAGAGGTAACTTTCGGACCCGCCGTGCCAGATAGACGGAATGGCGCCCGGCGAACGTTTGCGATCGCGCATTGTCTTGTTACCCTTGGTCGCCCGATACAGGTTCTTCGCCAGCTCAGCAGCCTTCTCCTTCGAGAGCGTCGAGTCGCCTTGCATGAGCAGCTGGACCGCATGCTTCTGGCCTGCGCCGTAGATCCTGGAGTAATTGAAGACCTTCGCCGCGTCACGCGAGGTGCCGAGGATACTAGCGGTCTTGGAATGCAGATCCGTTCCAGCTGATTTCGTACCCTCAAGAGTCATCCATCCGATGGCGGTCGCACCATGTAGACCGAATTGCGAGTCCCCCATGACACTCGAGATCCAGAGCTCCTCCGAGTCGACGTCGGCGCCAACCATAGCGTGACCAGGTGGCGCGCGGATCATCGCCTTGAGCTCCGAACCAATCCGATTCTTCTTTGCGTTCGACGCGGTAAGCCATGTCGCCTCGACAGCGCGGCGAGTAACGGTGCCCATGGTGATGACTTGCGGTAAGATCATGCCGAATGACGAATCGCGGTACACGACCATCTGATCCATGATACGTTCCCTCGCGCTGATCCAGTAGCTGCAAAGGACATTCAGGTTGGTTGCGTCGACAGCTGCTTTCGCTGACGCCTCATCGCCGTTCGTCGCGGCCGAGGAGGCTAGCTCCCCCGACTCGATTGCCTTGACAAAAGATTTCGCCATTGGGTTCCCCACATTCTTGCCCTCGCCTTCCGGATGCGGTAGGCGGAAATAGAAATGCTCATCGTCCAGGGCAAATGTCTCGTCGGCGTCAAGACCGAACACGACTGGGTCGCCTCTCGCCTTCTCAGCGGCTCGGACTTCATCCAAATACACCTGCCTGGGCAGACGGTACAGCCATTTGTGTTCTCGGCTGTGGAAGAGCGAGTGACCTTGCCACTGCAGTCGGAGCAAGAGGGGAGCGACCGTCTTCTTCATTGAGATGTCGAGCGAGGCAGCGTGCGCGCCATCCCGCGAGGACGGGCTGGTGAGATCCCAATACCACTTCGGCCACGTGCCGTGATCTGGGCGCGGTGCAGCTTTGGGCTTCGCTTTTGGCTGAAGCTGCAATCCGTTCGTTGAGGTGGCTGGACACATGGGTCAGCTGACCGAGCGGAAGAGGACACGGACAGCTTACCGGATCCCTGCGCGGTCCAATCGAGCTGCATGCCCCAATCATCCTGCGGTCCTCGTGATTGGAGATCCTCAGCGCATGACAACAGCTGACTTTCGAGCCAGGCAAGATCAGACCTTGTCAGAGACGAGAGCAGTTCGGGATACGGGCTCGTCAGCTCGCCAGACGTGACGAGCTTCTTGATGCTCGGCCCGACCAACTTGGTCTTCCGCGCCGCGCCATCGGGAGAGATTCGGAAGAACGCCGAAGTATCGAGGCAGGACTCGAGATGCTCGTCCCGGGGAGCAAGTTCGACCGGGGCACCATGCGCTTCGACCTGGTCATCGATCATGTCATGGGGGACCTTGAAGCACCAATAGTGGTCCGCAAGGTAGGCGACGGGATAGCCTTTGAAGGATAGCCGGAGGAGTAGGGGAAGGAGATATCGTTGAGAAGCGGTGGTCAGGAGGTTGGCGGGATCTTGCTCTAGGGGAGCAAACCACGCAGGGGTATCCGATGAAGGCGTATGATTGTGCTGGGTATCTTCGTTGTGGCCGGACGACGAAGCGGCAGCGAGAGCCGGGGCGTCTGTAGACGCTGCGCTCAAGCTTGACTCCTCGTCAGGCCATCGAGCGGACTTTGGCGACCAATCCAGCTGCGAATGCCACGGGTCGTTCTCGATGGGACCAGCTTTGCGCAGCTGCTCCGCCGTGACCCTCAAGGCCTTCCTGACACCCTCGTCCATCTCTCGGTACTTCATCTCGGCGTCCTGGAGGTATCGCTCCCAGCTCTCATTGACAGGAAGGAAGGAGTTTCCCATGGACAGTACTCCGGTGAAAGACGCAGGATGAGGGCAATTATTCAGGAAGAGCGGGAGGACCTTCTTGTACACGTCATGGGTGATGCGGACATCATGGGCGCAATAGGTGAGCAAATCGTGTAGCTCGGGGCGAAGCATCGAGGCATGGGTGATCTGGTCGTCGGCAAATCGGCTTCGAATAGTCTTGTCGACGGCATAGCCGCAATGAAGGGCCGCGACCTCCGCGAGCGAGTTGACAGATGTAACGTCTTCCCATGTCTTCTGCGCTGATTCCAATTCCCCTTCGATCGTTGCACTATGCTCGACTACACTCTGAACGAGATTCAAGTCGCCGGAAGCCTCCGCCAGCTCTTGCACATGCGAGAGAAGCTCGCTTTCCCGTAACAGCTTCTCTCGCTTGTTCTTGCGATGTTTGATCCAAGCTGGTCTCTGTACTGATGTGATGCCACGAGTGGCGACATGAAGCGAGAGTGTATCAAGCCATCGTGTAGAGGTCCGCTCGAGATCATACTCCTCTAATACCCGGGCGCGATCGTATCCGACGTTATGGCCGATCGCGATACGTGGCGTAGATCCGCTGAAGAGCGGAATGAGGTCATGAGGTTGATGAAGCTGTGGTCGTCTGTCCCATCGTTGAGGTGGATCTAGCGCCTCGATTGGCGGGGACTCGAAGATGGTGGGAGACAGCCAGGAGTACCATGCATTCGGTGTGACTGCCGTCGCCATGACCGGATATGGCGAGAGCTTGTAGAGCACTTCGACGTCGAAGGAGACGATCGTTTCATCCCCCAAGTCCTCCACCTGGTCGATCGCGCCGTCCCGTCCATATCGAGTCCATCCAGGCCGATCGAGTACCCACGACACCGGCATCTCTGGCAACTCCGCATCCACGAACTCCTTCGCCATGCTGAGATAGGGTTCTGCGGTTTGCTGTCCCAGTGCCAGAAAGTGTTCTCGGATGTTATTCCCCCTTAGCCGAGGCATGTCGAAGGAGATCTCAGGAAGGACGGCGGCGCCTTCTGGGGACAAGTGGTTATCCCGGAGATGGTCTTTCGAGATCTCCAACAGTGGCCTGGGCGGCTTGGGAAGGGACGGTCCCGGGAACAGTTGGTTGTGGAGCGATGGGGAAAGAAGCTGAACACCAACAGCATTGCGACGCAGCCGTGTTTCTGGACCAAGTCAGCACCGTCAATATAGTCTTGAGTAGGCTTACCCCTGACATCTCCCACCTGAATCTCCGCCTTCTCCTTACCTTTACGGGAGATGTCTGAAGCCTTCGGCGATTCACCTGATACCGGTGGGACATCGCGGCGGCCGGAAGAGCTTGCTGCAGGTTGGATAAATGATCTCGGATGGCGCAGGGAGGGAAGCCCGTTCTTCTTCCTGGGAACTGCGCCGCATGGCATTAGCGAGGGGTTCACAGTGTGCCGAAATCATGCACCTCTGCTTGGCCCAGCTGCTCGCTCCAGCTCGATCGCCTGTAAATAGTCCCCGTACTCATCTCGCTGTTGCTTCGATGTCGGTCCATCCAACGTACTAGGCAGCGGATGCATGACGGATTTGGCCGTTCGGCTGGATCGCGGGACTTTCAGTACCTGTTGAGAGGCTGATGCAGGCTGCGTCGCTGTCGATTGAAGACGGAGAGCGAGTAGAGGACGACATCGTAATCGAGCGGGTCGCGTGAGGCGGGCAATCTCGACGTGTCGAATCATAAGTCTCAGCCGTCGCTCTAGCCCTCAGCAGTGCCGATCTTGCCTTCTGCAGTTTGCGAGAATTGTGTAGGTGTCAACTTGCGACGTTGAGATTTGGAGATCCTGACGGGACGGGATCAGAAATGTTGACGCGCGCCGGCTGAGCTCTGGGCTCGGTCGTCATCGCATCTGCCTTTCACATTTCTCCAGTCACGACCGCATCGCTCAAGATCTGTCAACATCGCTCTCAAAATCACAGGTCTCGCCTCGAGATGAGCATCTTCTCCTGGTTCTCTAAAGTGAGACTGCTTAGAGATACCTAAGCTATCCTGACATTCATCTCCCCTCAGTCCCCTCCTACAGACTACGAGACCGTCCTAGCCCGCCTCGCAACCGACATCAACGACGCCAAGAAGCACCTCTCCGAAATCCGTCTCCGCGAGCGCCGATCATCACTGCTGATCAACGCATACGGACTCGCATTATGGGCGGTCTGGGTCGGGCTGTGGTGGGTTAGGGGACTGCCTTTTGGTCTGCTGGGATGGAGTTCGGATGGCTTGGAGTGGAAGGCTGTGGGTGGAGGAGGAGTCGCTGCTGGACCGCTTGGGTAGGAGCTCCACGTTGTCAACAGACGACTAAGCTTATGGATTGTGTTAGGATATATCTCCTGAATCGATTATTGCATTATCTCTTCTACCGCCAACGGAGCAGCGAGGGTTGGTCTGCCTCTGGGTACAAGAGCGAGCTGATCTCGCCGCAGAGACCCACCTCCGCGTCCTTCTCACCGAACAGCGGAAACAGCTAGACTCCATCAAGAAAGCGACCAACTACGACTCGACCCGAAAGCTGATCGAGCGATACGACGAGAGCGGACCGCCTCAAATGGGTATGCCGATGGGCTCGAGTCCCTCGACTCCGACGCGGAAGATGCCGGTCTCGCCCTCAGCTGCTAGTCGGAGAGGTACACCGAGGGCGCCGGGACATCTGGTCGGTGCCGGTGGGACGCCAGGTGAGTCGCGTTATGGTTCAAAGCTGATTTAGGAGCACCACAAGGATCGCCAATGCCTGTCCCACCTGGGTTCTCGCCGGACCAGGCTGCCGCGCTGCATTTGCAGATGCAGGCGGTTCAGCCGGTCTTGCCAACGCCGGAGAAGAAGTGGTATGATCGGGTGGTTGACTCGATCCTGGGGGATGATCCTGGTGAGTATACTTTAAATTCCGAGTAGCGAAGTCAGTATTAATACTGTATGTTTCGCAGCCCATGCTACACAGAGTAAGTATGCTTTGGTATGTGGGGAATGCTTCCGGCATAACGGCTTGGTCGGGAGCAAGTACGAGTGGGAGCGGATGCGTGGGTCTCCATCTTCTTGTGGAGTCCTCCAGGCTGACTGTATCATGTCTTTCCTCTATACAGAATGGAGCTGCCCTCGTGAGTTTCCTCCAGAATCGATGAAGCTGGGATGCATTCTGACGTTGAGCAGGGTGTAATCACATGAACCCCTCCCCCCTCTCCCGCCTCAAATCTGATCCCTCCCCGACATCCTCCTCAACCCCATCCCAGCCCTCCCAATCCACACCGTCTCCAGCAACACCTTCCCAACCTTCCCGCGCCTCGCCCCGCTTGCGCCCCAATGTCGAGCGAGGTACCCCTCGGTCGTCCAGGCTGGGTCAGGAGGTCTTCTCGGCGACTGCGGCGGCTGAAGAGGAAGACGAGGGTGAGGAAGGCGAGCAGGACGAGCTGGAGAAGATGCAGGTTGATAACGAGACGTGATGCAATTATACCAATGCCACCAGATCAGTTTTCTCGCCGGGTGGGGTGGTCATCCGCCTCACCCTCGATTTGACCTGGTCATCTCCGCCCTTTGTCGCTCGATCAGGACTCGTCGGAGCGACTCTGCGGTTCGCGTCTCGATCTCCGCTCGACGCCAACTTGCGTTCTCCCTCACCTCGTCAACTGATCCTAGGATCCCCTCGGATGGGCAGAGTAGGAGATCCCACTACCGCATCTCGCGATCGTCGATCGTGTTGTGGTGCTCACCAGCGAAATACTCCATAGCCGGGTGGAAGGTGATTACGTGGTTCGAATCCTCCGTCTGATCCGTATTTGTCGGTTGGCACTTCTTCCCGACCGCTACCTCTTCTTGGGACTTTCGATCCTTTCCCAAAAGACTCCACCATCCTCCTCTCCACCTCCTCGACGTCCACCTCCCGCCCATACCCCGACCCCCTCGCCGCGCGATCAACGTTGCAGACCTTTACTCTCCTTACCTCACTCCAGCGCCCAATTTCCCTCATAAGGACCGGGATATCCTTGGACGGATCAACTCCGTATTTCTTACACCGTGTCTGATTACAGAACACGCAATCCTTCTTCGGCCGATCCCGGTGCTGGCCACGGCCGGTCCCCCTAGGGGGATCGGATGGGAGTCAATGTCGAAGGTCGATCCGGTGATCATGCCGCACGTCCCAGAAGATCAGGTCGAGTTCTGTCGACGCTGACCATAATCCCGAGCGGATTATACTCTTCTTGTGAATGGAAAAAAAGGTGGATCGGTTGTGGCGACCGTATGGGATTGGCAATTGGCACGACCGGATCTTGAGGATGATCTTCTGCACCTCCGGAAGACGTGGGAGGCGGGATTGAGAGCCGGAACTGAAAGTACGAAGGACGACGGACTTTACGCGCTGGCAGGTCGAAGTCACGATGCTGCATGTGTCTGACTTGCAAAGCTCGACGTCGAGACCTGGCGGTCTACCGCCGCCTGCAAAATGGAGGATCTGCAGAGATTCTAGCTCGGGAATGCCAACGATTGGAGGATCCGGCCGTGTCGAGGTGCTCTGGCATGGTAGAGTGAGCGAGTCTGAGGTAGAAGAGACTAAAGCGGTGATGGGTCAGGAGATGTAAGTACGATAGGTCGCCAAGATTTCGCGTCAAATGGCCCAATCACTCATCTGGGCAATCTGAGACGACTCGCCTCCAATACATACCAAAATCCACTCTGTCCCGATCTTGATTCTGGCGCGGACCTATCATGCGTTATGAGTGACTTCCTCAGAACTGCAGGGATCAGTCTCCGTCCTCGTCAATCAAACGATGCTCGGTAAGCTGGTCGAAGACACAAACGTATCCAGACCATGCATGTCGTCCAACCGTCAATCCCAATCGCCAAGATCATTTGCCCAACCGCTTCCTTAATGCCCGTTGCGCCTAACTCCACCGTCAGTCTCCTATCATTCAACACAATTTAAGCACGGCCCGACCCACCTTTCTCCGCTTCTTGTACTTGTGCTTAGTAATCTTCTTCCTCCTCTTCCTCTGCGTACTATCCAACTTCACCCATTCCTCCTCCCCGTCCGGCCCGACGACCATGATCGTTCGACTCCGTCCCCTCCTCGAGGTCTGCAGTCGCGCAAGCAGTGTCTGAAGGGAAGTGACGGCCGCGTCAATGTCCCACTTGTCGGATCGGGATGCGGCGGTCGGAGAAGGCTTGTCGCCGAGATGGGTGAGGATTCGGTGCCAATCGTATTCGCTTGTCACGCGGTTTCGGACTCCCGCTTCGCCGAGTGAGCGGGTCAGGTCGACCGGGAAATCGTTGTGGGATGGGGAGGATGAAGAGGGAGATCGATGGGGTGGGGGCGTTGCGAGGTCGGATGGGAGCGCCTCGAGGACGTTGAGGTGTTCTCGGAAACCAGACGTTGGAGTCTCCATAGAAGCTAGTTGAGCCGGAAGAGATGGAATGGGCGGCTTCGCGAACGGGACGGACGAGGAGACAGGGGCGCTGGCGGATTGGTAATGTGTCGTACCGAGGTGAACGGGCAAAGGCATATGAGGGGGATTGAGCGCGAGGTGAAGGGCCATCTGAGCGGGGTGAAGTCTGACAGGCTTGAACGAGTACCGCTCGTTCTCCGGATGTTGTGTGATGGTTGAATCCGAATCCAGACGAGACGGTTTTCGCCGTCCTTTCGTTTCTCGCAAACCCAACCCATCGTTTCCCCTCTCGTCGGCGGTGGCGCGCGATAATCGAGCTGCCGATAAGCGGGTGGTGACAGACACGCCTCGGAGTGGTTTGAGACGACCACGGGTGGAGACGTCAGGTTTGCGGGATTGGGATGAGGAGGAGGAGGCGGAGAAGGTGGAGGCGGGACGGCGGAGCTGGATGGCGGAGCAGAGGCGACGGAGGATCATATCGTCAAGTCGACGCGATTCCGAGAGCACGATCGATACCACCAGACTATTAGCGGACCGAGTGGGGGTGCCAGCGGGATGGCGATCCAAGTAGGATGGGCAAGTGGACGGAGAGGGTCTTAATCATCGCGTATGCTTCCGTTGTAAACTTCGGAATCGCCACGTGATTTGAGCGATTGGCCATCACGGTGATTCTGGGTTACGCAGCTACTCCTGGTACGACCACTCGGGTGGCTGCTCTCACTCGATTCATGATGTCTAAGCGACCTCGAGATCTGGAGGACGAAGCGGGACCCTGCTCTCCAGCTCCCTCATCCTTCAATATGAACGGCTCCGAAAAGCTCCTAAAAGCGCCTCAAGTCCGTCCATCCTTATCGATGCCGCATCTATCCATACTGACTCGATCCAGAAACGTTTCTATCGCCAGAGAGCCCACGCGAACGTCTTCATCGACCATGTACTCGACTAGTGTGTCCCCAATTCACCATCTTCTTTGTGTCTCATTGATGCGGTGTGGCAGTCCCCCTCGACCCGAAGATATGAACTGGTCAACCCACTACCCCGCCTTCTTCCCGCCTTCCTCGTCGTCCGATATTCCCAAGCAGGTTGAATGGGCCGATGTAGGATGCGGATTCGGCGGATTGCTCATGGCTCTCGCCCCGCACTTTCCGGATACACTCATGCTGGTTACGTCTCTCTCCCTCCCCTCTTCTCCTCCGATCCGCTTCTAATCAGCGGGTGATGTCAGCTGATACGCAAGGCAGGCATGGAGATACGAGTCGCCGTCACGGCCTACGTATCCGACCGAATCGCCGCCTCCCGCCAATCCCAATCGCACCTCCCCGCCGACTCACCGGATAAGGTCCCAGGCGGATACACGAACGTCTCGGTGATCCGTGCGAACTCGATGAAACATATGCCAAACTTCTTCTTGCGTGGTCAAGTGGGTGAAGAAAAACTCGGCGGAATTGGATGAGGTGTTGATGACAAGGTGGGCAGTTGACGAAGATGTTCTTCTTGTTTCCGGATCCGCATTTCAAGTTGAGGAAACAGAAGGCGAGGATCATCACGTATGTCACACCGATCCTTTCATGACTGTATAGCTGAGGTTGGGTGACAGGACGACATTGCTGGCCGAGTATGCATACGTCTTGAGACCGGGCGGGATATTGTACACCGTTACCGACGTCAAAGGTGAGCGCCTCCTTCCCTTCCGTCCCCCCTGCAATTATCCTTCCCTCTTCCTTGATCGCAGACCATCCGTCAGCTGACAAACACACTTAGACCTGCACGAGTGGATCGCCCACCACCTCCACACCCACCCCTTATTCGCTTACATCCCCACATCCGAACTCGCCGACGACCCTGTGCTCGAAGCGGCGCGGACGGCTACTGAAGAAGGACGGAAAGTGGAACGGAATGGAGGGGAGAAGTGGGTGGCTTGTTTCCGAAGGGTTGAGGATCCGCCTGAACAAGTCGGATAGCATGCATTGTCGCCGGAAGCTCCACACGAAGGTCAGGGTAGCGTGCTGATCATCTGTGTATGGGAGAAGTCATCGTTGCCGAGTGTTTGCGACTCGTCTACTCACGCTGCATCCCACTTTCGATCAGCCTGAAGAGCACTACGGAGGAATGCGAACTCAACGGCGCCATCACTGTTTCCACAACGATTGAAGTACGGCTCAGTCGAGCATGGGACAAGGAGAGTGAGGCCCGAGTTCGGGACATCGTGGAGCTGCACATGGTGGAGGTATCGGTAAGAGAGGGTGAGTGTTTCATCGTCTGCCTGTTCATGGCTGCCATCCACTCAGAATTGAGGTAAAGCACCTGTAACGGCCCGATCCTGCGAAGTATAATGCAAGAAATGCATATGCTCTACGTTCCACCATTCACCTGATCCGGATCATCAGCGCAATCTCAGGTCTGCGGGCAGAATCTACCCACCTTATTTTTTACTGTCGTGAGATACTGCGCATAACTACTCATATGATCCATCCGATCCTCAATCAACAGACTCAACGCCCAACTCCGTAACGCTGGTTCCGCATCGCTCTTGACCACATACAGATGTGGTCGGTACACGCCGCGCCGGAGTTCCCGAGTCTTCGCCACGATCGCGTTTACTCGCTGGTTGAACGGGTTGTCCAGCACCGGCAGGGTGTACTTCCCACCGCTAAGCTCGCTGTAGGACAGGAGGTCGAAGACGTCCTGGATGAGTCGGGGAACCGCCTCGTGGCCGACCCAGAGGAAGATGTTCTGTCCGTCCTCGATGATGAAGAGACCGTGCCGTTCGAGTCGTTCTGACGTGAGATTGAGGGCAGGCGGCAGGATGACGCCCTGTTCCCCGATGGTTCCGGCTTCAGGAGGCATGTTGTGCAGCGAGTAGAAGCGAGGGTGCATGTAGGGTATCAAGGCTTGGCATGGGAGGGTGGTGAGGAGGTCTTGCGCGTATGCTCGGAGATCGGGTGGGATTTGCGAGCCCTCGCGTAGACCGACGTGTTTTGTCAAGCCGCACATGAGAAGGGGGAGAAGCAGAAGATTTGCGGGCACGGCGAGTTGGGCGGAAGCTCCGGTCGAAGAGGTGACCTGGTTCTTGTATACCGTGAGCATGTCGGAAAGCTTATTCGTGATCAGGGTACGAGCGTCGTCTAGACTATTGGTGATAGATTTCTCGACCGCCTTATTGGTGAGATATGCGGCGATGGCGATCTGGTCGGCAGAGGCGTAAAGCTCGGCAATGGAATCTGTCGTCGGCATGGCCTGGGTGATGACCCGGATTCTTCGCTCGCCATAGCACGATGTATGCAGAATAGCGGTTTGAAGCACGACGAATGGCCCCTTGAGGTCGTCCTCCAGCTGAAGCTCCATGACGTAGTTCTGGTCCTCCGGAACTGTGGGTAATGCGAGCAAATCTGTCGACCGAATGAAGAAGTTACCATGGAATGCTGACAGCCGGATTCCTCGGGTAGCTCGGACCCGGATGACAGCCTCGAGACCGATGGGCATAGCGAGAACCTTCCCGAATTCTGTGGCGAACTTGATCGCATCCTCGGACCGACTCGCATTGAAACCGGGGTAGAGATAGGTCTGACCAGCCGTATATCGAGGAAGACATGAAAGGGTCGCGACATCGGTGTAATTTGCCGAGAAGAGGAACATGTCGACCGAAACCTGCTGCTTGGAGCACTCGATGGCGAATGTCTTGTAGAAGCTCGACCCGGCATTGAGCAGGGAGCTCTCCTTGCTCGTGCCGAGCAGCTTCGGATCGTCTCGTGCTTTCAATGCTCCCTCGCCGAGAGTAGGCAAACTCGCACTGAGCGCGATAATCTTCCCTCCGATCTTCTCGATAAGCTGATGTGCGGCCTGCATTGCTGACCCGAGAGCATTACCGACCGTATGCGAGTCCTGGAACATGTCGCTCAGCCGCCCCAAGAGACTCTCGAGTGCGGGTCGAGACTCTTCGAGGTTGACGAGCAGATCGACAGGCTTGGGCA
>JAABUH010002714.1_pt1 | contig 16495 bp, 14 predicted proteins | sample 5559121 | NCBI WGS metagenome assembly JAABUH01 (sample SAMN10711871, study PRJNA513364) | rock metagenome | isolation source: Antarctica rocks | place: Antarctica: Victoria Land, Battleship Promontory nord | collected 2015-12-28
CTCTACGCGACTCCCTACCCCGACGACGACGCCATCTCGCCGGACCTACGCGCCCTGGAGCCCGGTGCCGTCCTGCCGTCCGCGCGCGCCGCGTGAGGAGCCTTTCAACTCAGATGAAACACACCCATTTCATTCTCGGCTACGACCGTCGCGCGGGGAGGCGTAGGGGCGTCTGGCAGACGCCCGCGCGGCCTGGGCGTCTGCCAGACGCCCCTACGCACGCGACAATGAAATGACCCTGAACCACACCACCGTCCAGCGCCATAAGCGTCATATAAGGTATATAATATAGGGGTCTATCTCGCCGTGACCACGATGCAGCCCCCCACCGTCCCGCCCGACCAGTACCGCGTGCGCGTCCGCAAACGCCGGCGACGCCGCAAGCGCCGTCATCCGGTGCGCCGTGGCATCCTGCTGCTGCTCCTGCTACTCCTCGTCGCGGCCGCCGTGTCGGTCTGGACGGCGCTGCCGGCCGTCGCGGCGTCGCGCGACGCGCGGACGCGCATCGCCGCCATCCAGGCGGTCGTCGGCTCGACGCGCCCGGCGGCGGACGCGGCCGGCATGGCCGCGCTCGACACCCACGTCGTGCGCCTGATGGACGACCTGCGCGTCATCGAGGGAACATGGAGCTTCTGGCACGGCCCCGCCTTGTTCGTCAGCGCGGTCGATCCGCGCGTCCACGCCCAGGTCGCGCAGGTCGATCCCCTGCTGCGCTACGGCCGGCTCGTCGCCGAGGCCGGCCACATCCTGGCCGCCAGGGCCTCGCCGCTGTTGTCGTCGCTACAAAATGGCGAGGGTAGCCTGGCGGGTCCCGCCCTCGTAGCGAGCCTGAACAGGGCGCGGCCGGCCCTCCTCGCCGCCGCGCCCGTGCTCGAGCAGGCCGCCCGCGCGCGCGGCCAGATCGTCCCCGCCGACCTGCCGTCGCCGCTGCGGTCGTCGGTGGCGGGGGGACTGCGGCGCCTCGACGCCGTGCTGCCAGACGCGCCCGCCACACTGCACGCGCTCTCCACGCTGCCGGCCGCGCTCGGAGCGGTTGGCCCCAGGGATTACCTATTGGTCCCACAGAACAGCGAGGATCTGCGCGCCAGCGGCGGCTTCATCGGGACAGTGGGCCTCCTCCACGTCGACCAGGGCAAGGCCCGCTTCGTCGATGGGCAGAACTCCTACGATGTCGACCAATTCCACGGCCGCCGGCCCGACGCCTACCCACCGCTCCCGCTGATGACCCACAATTTCGGCGCGTGGTATTTCCGCGACGCCAACTGGTCGGCCGACTTCCCCACCACGGCGCGCCTGCTGGAGATCTTCTACGGGCTCGGCATGCATCGCCATGTCGACGGCGTGATCGCCTTCGATCCGGCCCTGCTGCCGAGCCTGCTCACCCTGACGGGCCCCATCCCCGTGCCGGGCTACCCCGAAACGCTCACGCCCGCCAACGCCTTCGCGCGCATTGACTATTATGTCAATATCAAGCAGGCCGCGCCGGGGACCAACAGCAAGGATTTCGCCATCGCCGCGTACCGCGCCGTCTTTGATCGGTTGCTGGCGCTGCCCCACACGGCCGGCCTGCGCGCCCTTACCACGATGACGGAGCGCGCCCGCGCGCGCGACCTGTTGCTCTACGCTGACGATCCGGCGGTGGAGCGCACAATTCGCCTGGCCGGCGCGGACGGCGCGCTTAACCCGACGCGCGACGACTACCTGTACGTCGTCGACACCAACACGAGCTACAACAAGCTCAATCAGTTGATCGAGGAGAAGATTTGGTACCGCGCGACGATCCAGCCGGACCGGAGCATCCTGGCGACGACCACGATCAGCTACACCAATACCGCCGATGCCACAAACCTGCCCCGGCCGAACGGCGAGCCGTTCTATGGCGACTTCGTGCGCGTGTTCGCGCCGGCCGGCAGCCAACTCGTGTCGACCGGCGGGCTCGACGAGTCGTGGAAGGTCTACACGCTGCACAACAAGACGCAGTTCTCGGGCTACCTCGCGCTGGGCTCGCACGAGTCGCGGACGATCGCCTTCACCTACCACATTCCGGCCAACGCCGATACGGACGGCGCGTACCGGCTCACGGTGCAGAAACAACCGGGGACGGCCCCCATCCCACTAGACATCGCCGTGTCGGCTACGCCGGGCGTCACCCTCGGCGGCGCGCCGCGCCACGTGACCACGCTCACTCATGACGTCGTGGTCACGAGCCCCCTCAGCGGGGGGACGCCCCGCCCCGCGCGCCTCACCTACCACCCCGACCCGCCGGTCGTGCCAGGCTCACGCCCGGAACCGTGGGTCAGCGTGCCGGCAAGGAGCGTCGCGGTCAACCCATAACTGGGCTGTAGACCCGGTCACCGACAGCAACATCAATGGGGCCGAACAATCGTCGCCGCATCTTACCCTCAAAGCGCCGATCTTAACCAGGTCTTAACTCGTATGTTAACCGGATCTTAACCGCGCGATGGTATGATAGCGGGTAAGCGGTCACGTCGATGTGTCGCCTCGCCCATCATCCCGGCTATGCTCCGGCGCATGTCCGCCTTTTTGCTCCCCATCGATTAGGACGAAGAGGCCCTTGCAACGGGGTGGCTCGATGGCCGATATGTAGGTCAGACGCGCTCGCCCATTCTCCGGCGCCCGTATGGACTCGGCGGAGTGGCGGACTGACCGGGAGCCATGCGGGGCGCGTGATCGGGCGTCCCACGTGGTCGCGGGGTTGTCCAGATTAAGTATCCGCCGGCACAGCAGCTCAAAAGTAGGGATAGAAGAAAATGCCAGTTTCATGTTTCTCACAGCTTGGCGTCGCGGCACTCCTGACCACCGCCTTGAGCGCGCCTATGGGCGCGTTCGCGGCCCACACCGGGCAGAACACCGGCCCCACGACACAGGCGACGGCCCCGGCGACGCGCGCGCCGAGCTCCTCCTTCAGCACGGGTCCCTTCCACGCGTGCGGGATCAATACGGGCGGCGCGGTAGCCTGCTGGGGCCGCAATCGCTATGGCAACGCCACCCCACCGCTTGGCGCCGCCCTCACCCAGGTCAGCGCGGGCTACAACCACACCTGCGGCATCAAAATGGACAAGACGGTGACCTGCTGGGGCCTCAACTCGTCTGGGGAGGCCACGCCGCCGCGCAGAGCCACCTTCATCCAGGTCAGCGCGGGCTACGACCACACCTGCGGCATCAAGATGGACAAGACGGTGACCTGCTGGGGCGCCGCCGACTTCAAGCAGCTCGTCGCGCCATCCGGCGACGCCTTCGCCCAGGTCAACGCGAGCTACCACTACGCCTGCGGACTCAAGATGGACAAAACGGTAGCCTGCTGGGGCGGCGACAACGTCGGGCAAGCCACGCCCGCCACGGGTCCCTTTGCCCAGGTCAGCGCGGGCTACGACCATGCGTGCGGGCTGCGCACGGACGGTTCGGTGACCTGCTGGGGCGCCAATGACTACGGGCAGCTCAACCCGCCCCGCGGCGCCACCTTCACTCAGATTGGCGCGGGCTACTACCACACCTGCGGCATCAAAATGGACAAGACGGTGACCTGCTGGGGCCTCAACTCGTCCGGGGATCTCACGCCGCCGCGCGGCGCCACCTTCACGCAGGTCAGCACGGGCGAGTCACACACCTGCGGGATCAAGACGGACGGTTCGGTGGCCTGCTGGGGCGCCAACGACTTCGGGCAGCTCAACCCGCCCCGCGGTGTCTCCCTGGCCGTATCGCACCGGTGACCGCGCCGTGGGGCGCTCTCCTCGCCCCACGGCCACCTCGCTCGCCGGCGCGCCCCACACGCGCGACACACCTGGCCAGCGCGCCGGCGACGGCCCCTGTTCCTGCGCGTTCCCCCGTTCATGGATAACCATGCGACGCGCCCATCCCTCTACCCGGTCCCAGAGCCGCGACGGCGACCAGTTCACGGCTCTCGTCGGCCTACTCCAACGCCGGCCCGTGGTCGCCCGCGGTGATTGTGTGCGCCCCGCGCGGCTCCAGCTTGAAGGGCATGTGGCGCAGACCCAGCGGCGTGAGCGCGGCCTGCACGGCGGCCTGCGCCGCCGGCGGAATCAGCAGCAGCAGGAAGCCGCCTCCTCCCGCGCCCGTGATCTTGCCGCCGAGCGCGCCGGCCGCCAGCGCGGTGTCGTAGGCCGCGTCGATCGCGGCCGTGCTGATGCCGCTGCTAACCTGGCGCTTGAGCTGCCAGGACTCGTGCAACAGCGCGGCTACCCGTGTGTAGTCGCCCGCCTCGAGCGCCTGGAGCATCGGCGCGACCCCCTCTTTGATCGCGTGCAACGACTCCATCGTGCGCGCCTCGCCGACGGCGGTGCGCATGCGCTGCTCCCGCAAAATGTGGCCGGCCTGGCGCGTCCCGCCCGTGAAGTACAGCGCGAGATGGTGTTCCAGGCCCTCGCGTACCGGCGCGGACAGGGACACGGGCTCGACCATGACGCCGTCGGCGTTGAAAGAGAAGACGTTGACCCCGCCGTGGGCTGCGGCATACTGGTCCTGCTTGCCGATAGGCTGGCCCAGCCGCACGATCTCGACATCGGAGGCCAACTCGGCCACCTCAGCCGGTGTGTAGACGCGCCCCTGATAAGCGGCGATGGCCGTGATCAGCGCGATCGCCGCCGTGCTCGACGAGCCCAGCCCCGTGCCTGGCGGGGCCTCGGAGGAGAGCGCGATGGTGACGCCGCGGTCGAGCCGCATGGCCTGCACCACGGCCTGGGGCAGCGCCAGGCTTCCGCTCGGGCTCTCCAGACCCGCGCTGCCCGCGTGTATCGTGCGGTAATCCGACGTCGTGATGTTGACCTGCTCATAGTCTCCCGGTGCCAGCAGGGCAAAGACGGAGCGGCTGATCGTCGTGCTCAGCACGATGCCCCCGTGCTGCTCGTAGTACGCGGGGAGATCGGTGCCCCGCCGGCGAAGGAGATGCGCAGGGGCGCGCGGGCGATGATGAGGGCTGAGTTAAATGGACTGGACACTGTTGAAGACCACGCCCATGGTCGACATGATAAACCCGTCGCGATCGCGGAAGATAGCCGGCTGCATCGGGGTACTGTAACCCTTTCTACGCTACGCTCAGTAGCGAACTGACTAGTACTTATTGGCTCACATACGTTGGCGGTTTAGCGGTTTACGTGAGCCGTCAAGACACATCAATGTCCGTGGTTTGCCATGGACTGGAGTCGCGGGTCGCCGCAGGAACGCACACATTTTTACGCCAGGCTGTACTGGCGCCAGGGCGGCCGGCTGATCAGGCCACGACGGCCGCGCGGGCCTGTAGCGCGCTACGGATGGCGCTCGTGACCGCATGGTTGACCATGAGGTGCGCGTCCTCCACGATCTCCATCGAGTCGCTGGGCACGATCAGGGCCACATCGACGGCGGGAGCAAGCTGTCCGCCGCCGAAGCCGGTAATGCCAATCGTGCGCGCGCCCGCCGCGACCGCGGTAGCGACACCGTTGAGGACGTTTGGCGAGGCGCCGCTCCCGCTGATGGCGATGACTAGATCGCTCGCCGTGACCGGCGCCAGCAGCAACTGCTCACTGAAGATCGCCGCGTAGCCGATGTCGTTGGCCAGGGCCGAGATGAGCGCCGTATTGTCGGTGAGCGCGTGGACGCGCAGGCGCGGCAGGTCCGCCACGGCCGTGTTTTTGGCCAGGTCGCAGGCCATGTGCGAGGCTGTCGCCGCGCTGCCGCCGTTCCCGCAGAGGTAGATGCGCCCGTCGCGGTCGTAGGCGCTCAGGATCTCCCGCGCGATGGATTGCACCGAGTCCATCGAGAGGTGGTCGAGCGTCCGTTGCAACGCCACGCGGTAGTCGCGCACAACCTGGCCCATCGTCACCTCAATCATCCCGCCTCCTTCCCGACGATACGAACACGAACAACACGAACAATATGGCAGGGACGGCGCGTGCCCGTCGCCGTTACGTACGCCCTACCGGATAGGCTGTTTAAGCACAAAGATCACCAGTCACAATGGGTTATAGTGGTAGCATACCAGCGGTGGGGGATGACCGGGTATCGATGTGCGCCCCCGCGCGGCGGCCATGAGGCGTTATACCGCGGGCACGCTCCATCATGACCGCCCGCTCCGCGGGCGCGCCTACACCCGTGTACGTTAAAGGCTGTCTATGATCGCGCCGCTCGTTTCAGTCCTGATGCCCACCTACGGGCACGCTCCCTTCATCCGCCGCGCCCTGGAGAGCCTGCGCGCGCAGACGCTCGACGACTGGGAGCTCGTGATCGTCGACGACGCGTCGCCCGACGACTCGGCCGCGGTCATGACGCCTTACTGCGGTCGTGGCGCCTTACATGGCTGACGCGCGCGTGCGCTACCGGCTGTGCTGGCTCCCCTACGCATCCGTGCGTCGTTCGTTACTACAACGACGCACGGATGCGTAGGGGAGCCAGCACACCTATTTTTACACGTATCCTGGCTGTACCCCATGTCAGTTTACGGCACAGTGCATTCTTATTATGTGCACTCCTCCCCTGCCCCGCGCTCCACGCAATTTCACACATCAGCGATAGAACTTTCGTTCCACTGCGCGCAGTGAAGCGAGCATAGTAACAGTTGTGCTGGCTACTACCATTATCCGTGAGTGCTACGCGCACCGCAGATTTGTCTAACCGCATCCGTGATGGTGGATAATAGGGGGTAGAAAGTAGTGGAGAGGGGAGGGTGGATGAGCCCGTGTGGACGGAATTTCTTGTGCCTATTGCCCGTTGGGTGCGACGACGTATCCGCGCGACCGAGCGGCGCGTCGTCGCCTGGACGCGCCCCGTCGCCCCTGGCATGCTCCATGGAGCGCTCGTCGGGGTCACCCAGTCGAAGGTCGAACTCGTCGCCGAGAATGCTCTGTTGCGGCAGCAACTCATCGTCCTGCGCCGGCAGGTCAAACGTCCGCGTGTCACAACGACGGACCGCCTACTCCTGGTGCTGCTGGCGCGCTATGTTCGCCTGTGGCGCGACGCTCTGCTGATCGTTCAACCGGACACCTTGCTGCGCTGGCACCGCGCCGGCTTCCGCCTCGTCTGGACGCATCGGTCGCGCGTCATCTCGACGAAACCGAAGATAGCGGCCGAGACGATCGCCCTTATCCGGGAGATGGCGGTGGACAACCGTCTGTGGGGCGCGGAGCGTATCAGAGGGGAGTTGCTCAAGCTCGGAGTACATGTCAGCAAGCGCACGGTCCAAAAGTATCTGCGGCGTGGGCGCCCGCGCCGAGCGCCCAGCCAGACGTGGGCCACCTTCTTGCACAATCATGCCCGCGACATTTGGGCGTGTGACTTCCTGCAGGTGACCGATCTGTCCTTCCGGTCGTTCTTTGCTTTCTTTATCGTCGACCACTCTTCGCGCCGGGTGGTCCACCTCGGCGTCACGCGCCATCCGACCGACGCCTGGGTCGCCCAACAGCTGCGTGAAGCAACGCCGTTCGGTGAGCATCCGCGCTTCTTACTGCACGACGCATTGCATCACGGTAGATCTTACTTTCCGAGAGATGTTGCCTCACGAATAATGTAACCCGAAGCGATCGTGCCGTCGGCACCGTGGAGGGGAGAGAAGAGTGAGGTCCATCATGAGTTTCCAGGCCAAGCGCGAGCTCTTAGGGCAGGTCGCTCCGCGCTACCGCGAGGCGTCCGGGACACAGAAACATCACATCCTCGACGAGTTCGTCGCCACGACGGGCTACGCGCGCAAGTACGCCATCCGTGTCCTGGGGCAACCAGCCGTCCCCGCGGCCGGTCCCATCGCACGACCACGGGAGCCGCGCTATGGCCCCGCGGTCGTCGCGGCCCTCGAGGTGGCCTGGACGGCGGCGAACTTCATCTGCGCCAAGCGTCTGGTGCCTTTCCTGCCGGAGTTGGTAGCCTCCTTGGAGCGCCATGGGCATCTCGCGCTCCCCGATGACGTGCGGGCGCAGCTCCTGACGCTCAGCCCGGCCACCGCCGACCGCATCCTGCGGCGCGTGCGCGCGGCCGATCGCCCGCGCGGCATCGGCACGACCAAGGCCGGGACGCTGCTCAAGCACCGCGTGCCGATCCGCACCTTCGCCGAGTGGGACGACGTCCGCCCCGGCTTCATGGAGGCCGACTTGGTCGCGCATTGCGGGACCAGCGCGGAGGGGGCCTACCTCTATACGCTGACGCTCACCGATGTCGCCACCGGCTGGACCGAGTGCCTCGCGTTGCCGTACCGCAGCCCCGAGGCCGTCACCCAGGCGCTCGACCACGCGCGGCGCCTGCTGCCGTTCCCGCTGCGGGGCCTGGACACGGACAACGGCGGCGAGTTCCTGAACAACCACTTGCTGGCCTACTGCGCCCGCGAGGCGATCACGTTCACGCGGGGCCGGGCGTACCGCAAGAACGACCAGTGCTACGTCGAGCAGAAGAACGGCTCGGTGGTGCGGCACCTGGTGGGCTATGACCGCTTCACGGGCGAGCGCGCCTACCGCCAACTCGCCGAGCTGTACCGGGCGGTGCGCCTGTACGTCAATGTCTTCCAGCCTTCGCTCAAGCTCCAACTCAAGCGGCGGGAGGGCAGCCACGTCTATCGGCGCTACGACGCGGCGCGGACCCCGCTCCAGCGCCTGCTCGCCGCGGGCGTGCTCGACGACGCATCGCGCGTACGGCTGCACGCGCTCTCCGAGGCGCTCGACCCGGTACGGCTGCTGCGGCAACTCCAGACCTTGCAGGATGCGCTGTGGCGGCATGCCGTCGTGACGATGCCGCTCCCGACGGGGCCGACGGAGCGGTTCAGCGCCGGAGTCTGCGGCCTGGCGCCCGGCACGGGGGCGGAGGGCGACGTGTTGAGCCAACTCACGCGCGCCAGCCACGCGCGCACCTATCGGCGGACCGGCAAGGTGGCGGGGCCGCGCACCTACCGGACGCGCGCGGACCCGTTCGCGGGCGAGTGGGATGAGATCCAGGGCTGGCTCGCCGTCGCGCCGGAGCGCACCGCGAAGTCCATCTTCCTGGAGTTGCAGCGGCGCGATCCCGCGCACCACCCCGATGGGCAGCTCCGCACCCTCCAGCGGCGCATCGGCGAGTGGCGCGCCAAGGCCATCCTCGAGTTCGCTGACGGATGGCTCGACGAGGACACGCCCCTCGGTCAGCTGGGGCCGGGCACCTTACGCGCACGCCTCGACAGCACCGGCGCGGCTGTCGCCCGGTGAGCGGCACTATGACCCGTTATGTGTTACGCTAGTTTCTCCGAAAACTAGCGTAACAACGAAAGGATGGGTATGGCGATCAAAGAACGGCGCATCACATGTGTCGCCTGTGGTGAGCGCGAGACGGTCATCCGGGGTGAGCGTGGCCCCCTCACCGCCTATTGTGATGTCTGTCGGGAGGAGCGTCAGCGCGAGCAAGCGCGCTAGCGCATGGCAGCCATGTGCGCTCAACGACGCCATAGCGGGGACCAGCCGTGAGGACCCTTGCCGCAGCATGCGGCTCCGCGCGTTTGTTGTACCCTCGGGCGCACCACCGTCCGGCTGCGCCGGACCAAGGGGCCCACCCCTTGAACCCCGTTTCGGCTGCGGCGGCCCTGTGTCAGGCCTGGGAGGGCTTTGCACCCGACGACTGACACAGGGCCGTCCTCGCCGACCGATATGGACCGGGTAGGGTAAGATATCTCATGAGGCAACGACCCGCTCATGGGTAAGATTCTCTCATGAGGCAATACGCAGCGTGGCGACAATCTAAAAGCGAGGAGAGATATGGCGCGTATCATTGCTTTAGCTAATCAAAAGGGCGAGGTCGCCAAGACCACTAGCACGCTTGCGCTCGGCGCCGCCCTGGTCAATCAGGGCCAACGGGTGCTGCTCGTGGACCTCGACCCCCAAGCGAGCCTCACGAGCGCGGCTGGCGAACAGGTGGACGCCGACGTAGCGACGGTCTACGCGCTACTCCACGCCTATGTCACGACCGGCGATGTGCCGCCGATCGAGGCCGCACTGCGTTCCATCGTCCCCGAATTAGACCTCGTACCGGCCAGCATCGAGCTTGCGGTGGCAGAGATTGAGTTGCAGAACGCCCCACGCCGTGAGTACATCCTCAGTGAGATCCTCAGCGGCTCCCACGAGGCATACGACCTTATTCTCATCGACTGCCCGCCGTCGCTTTCCTTGCTCACCGTGAATGCTCTCACGGCTGCTGACGAGGTGCTGATCCCGGTCGTGCCTGATTATCTGGCGGCGCGCGGCCTGGGGATGCTCCTCGACTCCATCGAGCGGATGCGCAAGAACAAGCTAAACCCGCGATTGAGTGTCGCCGGCGTCATTCTAACGATGGTCGATAGTCGCACGACGCACAGCCGCGAAACGATGGAGAGTATCCGCGCGTTCCTGGGCGACCACATCCCCATCCTGGGCGAGGTGAAGCGCAGCACTAAGACGGCTGAGGCCGCCGCCGCCGGCGTCCCCATTACTGTGTATGCGCCGCAGAGTGAAGCCGCCCTGGCGTACGGGAGTATAGCCGCTGGCCTGTTAGGTGAGGGCGACCTCGCGCGACAGCGTGACGCCGCCAACACGGGGGGCGACACAGAGGGCGAGGTGTTGCATGTCTAACGCGAAGCCTAAGTTTGAGAAGCGCAACGCCCTTGCCGGACGATTGCCAAGCGCGCTCGATACGATCATGCCAAACCAGCGACCGGCCGGCGTCGAAGACCTGGACGCCGCAAAGAGTATCGCGGTTGACCTGCTCGAATCCAATCCCTACCAGCCGCGCACGACATTCAATGAGGTGGCCCTGGCCGAGCTCGCCGCCGACATCGCGGCGCATGGCGTCTTGCAGCCGCTCCTTGTGCGTCCCCACCCCACCATGAAAGGCCACTACCAGATCGTCGCTGGCGAGCGGCGCTGGCGAGCGGCGAAGGAGGCGGGTAAGGCCGAGGTCCCGTGCATCGAGCAGGACATGGACAATGCAACGATGGAGCGCCTGGCCCTGGTGGAGAACATCCAGCGCGCCGACCTTGACCCGGTGGACGAAGCGCGTACGTTACGGAGCCTCATGGAGCGGGCTGGGATCTTGCAGGAAGACCTGGCTCGCTCCATTCACAAGGACACGTCCTACATTACCCTGCGCTTGCGCCTCCTCAAAGATGAGCGCATCGCTGCGGCCGTCAGCGCGGGCAAGATGAGCCCGACGGTGGGACAAGAGGCGGCGCTCATCGAGGACCCGGCGCAACGGAGTGAGGTGATCGAGCGGGCGGACCGCGGGGAACGTGTGACGGTGCGGCAGGTCAAGACCGCGCGTGCGCCCAGGGAGAAAGCCTCTGAGAAGCAACCACAGCCCGCACGAGAGGCTGCGCTCCCCGCGCCTCCTGAGGAGGTCAGGTCGTTGAATAATTCAACACCACCCCCGGTGGATGGCCTCAATAGGGCTTTAGGGGCGCTTGGGGCGCTCGCGGCGCGCGATGTGGCCGCCCTCGATGCAGTGCTCGACCACGGGATTGCGCTTGCGTGGTCGTGTCAGGAACTGGCGCGGACGATCCGGGAGTGGCGGTCGGAGGCGACGCCGTAGCGGCCCTGCGCGCGCCCTGTGGTAAGGTACATGGCCGCGTCGGTCGTCAAGCAGCGGCCCTGAGCATCGCTACAAGGCATGTGGGAGCAACCCAGGCAGGCCGAAGGGCCACAGAAGGAGTACGGGCGATGGTGCGGACGTGGGGCGAAGCGCGGAGCAGATGGAATTACATACGTGGATTGCGGACGCGCTACGAGAAGGGATTCGTCAGCGTGGCAACCCTGGTGAAGACGCTACGGCGCGAGGCCGACGCCCTCGACCGGCATAACGCACCTGCGCTCCTGCACGACGGCCCGGACGCTAGCCGCGCCAAGGATTACCGGCGCGAGGCCAATGAGTTGGAACGTACTCAGCACACACCTACGCGGGATGCGTCGAGCTAGACACTGCTGGTGTCGTGGGGTCTTATCGCGTCGTAAAGCAGTGTCTCAAGAGTGCCGTAGGGCTTCTTAGGCGGGATGCGTTCATAGATGCGGTGCGGCCCGGCATCTGCACTGTCAACTCGCCATGAGGTCAACCTCACGCCTATGCGCGCGGGGAACGCCCAGTCGACTCGTCTTTCTCCTTCTCCACGAGGGCCTCACGCCTATGCGCGCGGGGAACGCCCTGGCCTGCATGGTCCCGCACATGTTAGAGAGCAGAGAGCGGGCAGGGAGCTCGCGGTGACGACACGCCCATCAGCCAACGGTTGTCGGGCCGGCCCAACGCCCGCATCCGCTCTATGCCTATAGTGTAGGGTGGCCTCATGAAAGCAACGTGAAAGAGGGCGGTCCCGATCGGGACCGCCCTCTTTCGACATCATCCACCAGACAAGGATGGGATCAGCAATAAACAGCGGGGCCTATCCGCCGCCCAGCACCGTCAGGCAAGGAGAGCGGTGCGTCGCCTTTGGCGGCGGGGCCTATCCGCGCGTCATCGGCATCTGACTCTAGCGTAGCAGCCGCCCCTTAATCTGTGATTAAGACGACCTTAAGGTTTCTTAAGGATCGAGCGCGCGGGGGAGCGGCCTAGCTGTCGCCCTCATCGGGTCGTAGACGCACTACTTATTATTCCAAGGAGTACGCGGTCGCGGGCGGGCTAGGACACGAAGGCACTCAGGCCGGCGCTCATCTCGGTCGGCGTGCCCGGCCGGATACGGCACGGCTTGCCCGTCGCGCTTCGCTGGTGCCCCCACCCCGCGATATGGGCACGGCGCCTATGGGCACGCCGGAGACTGCGGCGCTAGAGCACTAAGAGGGGGCACTCACACGTCGTGATGACTGTGTCCATGCGCGCCCACCTGTCTTAGCTGCCCAGGATATTGACCGCGCGCGCCGCGACCAGCGCGATGGTCAGCAGCGAGGCGAGCGATTGGACGAGCATGAGCGCCTTCGCCACGGGCGTCAGCGGCATCGTGTCGGTCGGGCTGAAGGCGGTCGCGTTCGTGAACGACACGTACGCATAGTCCAGGAACGTCGGCGACCACCGCTCATGCGTGCAGTGCGGCGTCGTCATCTGGGGGAAGAGGAAGTCCGGCTGCCGGTGAGCGGGATGGCTGCGCTCGTCCGGGCCACCGCGGTCGAGCTCCCAATACCAGAGGCCGAACACGATCACGTTGGTCAGCCAGATCAGGATCGACGAGAAGAGGAGCTGCGGCCCCACGATCTGCTTCCCATTCGCCTTCCCTTGCAACAAGTCCTGGACGAGCAAGGCTAGGGAAACGAGATTGGCCACATTGACCAGCGCGATGAGCGCGACGGCGGCGTAACGCTGCCAGCGCGGTTCGTCTTTACGTCGCATGGGCGACACAACGCTCAGGGGAATGAGCAGAGCCAATTCAAAGACGGGCACGATCCAGTTCGGACCCAGCGTCAGCTTCTCAGGTAAGAACAAATACAGCGCCAGCGCCACGAGCACGGCGAGCGAGGCCGGCCAGCGCGGTTCCTTGTGTGTCGGCAAACCCCACGCGGCCTGCCCCCGTCGTGCCTCCTGTATCTGTATCGGCGCGTCCCTACTCATGTTTGCCTGTCCCCTATCACACCACTGTGAGCGTGAGGCTCGTCGGTCCTGGATGTGCCATCACGTGATACGCTAACACGATCTATGCCAGGTTCGTACTTCATTAGGAGACAATATCGTTGGACAGCACACCACCCGTCAGCGTCTTTCGTCCGCCCGGTCATCCTGCGCACGCGCCTCTTTGGGCGTGGGCGCGTGGTCTAGTTCCGCGCTCGGCGTCCAGGCATCCTCCCGCTGGTGCGCTTGCTGGAGCGCCTGGTTCCAGTCTTTGACGCCGGCGGGGGGGCGGTCCCGGTCGATGGGGCTGTACGTCTCGTGCGCCTGTGCGCCGTACCGCTCCATGACACGCTCCCACATCGTGTCGCCGCCACGGTCCCGATCGAAGCCGCAATGCACCACCGCGCGCCGGTCCAGCCCCGCGTCGATGGCCCGCGTGGGCAAGCTGCCGTGCCCGTCCGTCGAGATGAAGATGCGCTCGCCAGTCGCGCTCTCGCGCATCACCAGCGCGGCGCGACTCAGGGCGTCGATCGGACTTTCGGCGAGGTAGATCTGTGTCGCCCTGTAGGCCGTGGGCGTGCCGACGGTGAACGAGAAGTGTCCCTCGTCGCGCCGTGTGCCGGCGGCGAGTCCCTTGAAGTCCGACCCCTCGGCCGTGCCGCGCAGCGACGCGCCCACGGCCTGGCCGTCGGTGTCCTGGCGGATAAAGACGGCGTTACTCCGGCTATCGGCGTAGATCGTCCCGCGCGCGTGCAGGTCGTCGACGAGTGCGGCCGGTAAGGCGCGCCCCGTCACTAGGTAGTTTCTGACCTGTGGCCACCGCCCCTCATCAGGGGTCGGGGCGCGGAAGGCTGGTCGCTCGGCGTGCTCGACGATGTGCAGGGCTTCGCGCTGCCCTTCCTGCGCGCGATGGTAGGTCGCCGCCTCGGCGCCGTGCGTGTCCCGGAGGTAGGCCACGGCCTCCTTGTAGGGGTACGGCCAGGATATGTGTAAAAATAGGACATAGCGGGATGCGCTACCATTAGCAGACACGCCGTCGAGGACTTCTGGGCAACGTTAGCAGACGTCAAGAGCCTGGTTTAGGCCGTCTGATATCTGAGAAGATCGATTAGCAGACAGGGAGCAATCTCGGCTCTGGATCGGCAAGAGGGAAGGGAGCAGGCCCGTGGATCGGCACATTATGTGGACTCCGTGGGAGGGACCAGGTCTCGAGCACCTCCACCTGACACAGGGGGCGGACGGCATCGTGGCCGATAGCCTGATCGTCGGCCTGAGGAATGAGCAGCCTTTCCGAGTGCGCTACACGATGACGTGCGACGCGCACTGGTGCCTGCGCAGCGCGGATCTCGTGTCCTTGCAGGCTGATCAGCGCGAGATCCATCTACGGACGGACGGGAGCGGCCGATGGACGACCGCGCACGGCGAGGCCGTGCCTGATCTTGCCGGGTGCCTGGAGGTCGACATCTCGGCGACGCCCTTCACGAATACGTTGCCGATCCGGCGCTTAGGGTACAACCCCATCAAAGTGTGGAGCGGGGAGAGGATGACAGGAACGGGCCACATGGTGCATGCTACCGCTAGCCGTGTCCAGTCCACACGGCGAGGAGAGCAGCACTCATGGACCCGTCCAGGGTATTTTGCAGCACGGAGACCTGTCCCGACAAGGGGCGGGTCGGCGCGGGCAACATCCGCATCCACAGCCAGAAGCAGCGGCGCTACCGCTGCGCGACCTGCGGGGACACATTCTCCGCGACGACAGGGACGCCCTACTATCGGCTGCACAAGGAGGCGTGGCTGATGACCGTGGTGCTGCTCCTGCTCGCACATGGCTGCCCGCCGCAAGCCATCGTGGCCGCGTTCGGGCTCGACGAGCGCACGGTTACGGCGTGGCTGCACCGCGCGGGCGACCACTGCGCCGCGCTGCACGGCCACATGGTCGAGACCGGACAGGGCGGGGCGGGGCAGGTCCAGGCCGACGAGATCCGCGTCAAGGTGTGCGGGGGGGTAGTGTGGCAAGCCATGGCGGTGGATGTCGCCGCGCGTCTGTGGCTGGGCGGGGTGGTCGGCCGGGCACGCGATGGCGCGCTGGTGACGCGGCTGCTGGAGCGGGTGCGCGCCTGCGTGGCGACGCGCGCCATCCTGCTGTGTGTGGATGGGTTCGTCGCCTACGTCGGCGCGGCGCACTCCGTCTTCCGGGAGCCCCTCTACACAGGCAAGCGCGGTCGCCCACGCCTGGAGTTGCCGGAGGGCTTCCTGCTGGCCCAAGTGGTCAAAAGCCACAAAGGGCGGCGGCTGGCAGAGGTGACGCGGCGCGTGGTCGTCGGCGCCCCGGAAGTCGTCGCGCGGGTCAGCGCGGCGACGCGCGGCGGCACGCAGATCAACACCGCCTACATCGAACGTCTGAATGCCACCTTCCGCGCGCATCTGGCCCCCTTGACCCGGCGGGGGCGCGGCATCGCGCACGGGACGGCCCTCGTGGAGAGCGGCATGTGGCTCGTCGGCTGTGCCTACAACGTCTGCTGGACGCATGAGAGCCTGCGCCTGCGGGCCATCGGCGGTCGCAAGTGGCTGGAGCGGACGCCGGCCATGGCGGCGGGGCTGACCGACCATGTGTGGACGCTCGATGAGGTGCTGCGCTATCCCGTCCCGCCCCGCGCGCGGACGCTCACCTCGAAACCACGGCGCGGCTGCCGAGGCGATCATGGCCGTCTCCTCCCCTTCCCGTCCCGCCCCGCGCCCCCACCAACCGGGAGGGCCGCATGACCACACTTCCCTGTGGTGGTACCGCACCCTCCGTCGCGCCCATGTTTGCATAAGGAGTGATAGGCGCGCTAAGCGGGGGTGGCGGGGCCGGGGCGCCAGGGGGCATCGGGGAGGCCGGAGCGTGGTCGCCGTGTATGACCCGCGCTACCGCGCGCCGCTGCTCCTGGCCTCGCCGCTCCCCGTCACCGCCCGCGTCCTGCGCGACCGCGACCGCGAC
>JAABUH010002716.1_pt1 | contig 16488 bp, 23 predicted proteins | sample 5559121 | NCBI WGS metagenome assembly JAABUH01 (sample SAMN10711871, study PRJNA513364) | rock metagenome | isolation source: Antarctica rocks | place: Antarctica: Victoria Land, Battleship Promontory nord | collected 2015-12-28
CACCCACAGCTGCACTGGCTGCTGCCCCCAGGCCCTTACCCCTACCCGTGAGCAACGACGTCGCCACGGAGGTGTGGTGCACCGCAACGACGGCACCACCGCCTACGGGCCCATCTGGGACTGGACTACCACCGACGTGTGGGCCTACATCGCCCGCCACCAACTGCCGGTCAACCCTGTCTATGACAAGCTGCGGCGCCTCGGAGCCCCCGAACACGCACTGCGGGTGTCCCACATGGTTGATGGTCACCACCTAGAGGGTGGACGCATCACCTGGCTGCGCCGCGGCTGGCCCGAACTCTTCGACGACCTCGCCTCCGTGCTGCCCCGTCTCCGAGAGTTTGTGTAGAAACACCCGCACAACGGGACGGCTCCCGGCCCCTACATCAAGGTGTCGCTGATCCGGAGTTCCCCACGCCCGGCCGCGAGCTGCAGCGATCGCAGACGAGACAGTGCATTGCGGAAACCGCCACTGGTAGCGGAGTAACCGGTCGCTTCGGCGATCACCTCCACGGGCACAGCGTCGGGCCAGTGCTCCACGAGCACGTCAAGGATGGCGCTTTCGGCTTTTCCGAGCTGCTCACGCTTCCACCACTGCACGAGCTGCTCGCCGACGGGTAGCGGCTCGTAGGGGCCAAGAGCCTGCAGACCGGTTTGAGTGATCTCGACGTCGCCGCGTCCCTCGATCAGCTCGGCGCTGCGCAGTGACGACAGGGTGTTGCGGAAGCCCCCACTTTTGGAGGAGTAGCCGGTCAACAACGCCACCTGCACGGTGCTTCGGCGCCCGTGCTGGGCCAGCACGCTGAGGATGGCGCGCTGAGCTTTGGGCAGGGCCCCATTGCCTGCTGCGGTCCGCTCCAGGCGGGTGATCGGAGCACGCACCGCGGCCGCGGCCACCGGTGGATCCGGGGGCGCCGCTGCCGGCGTGTGTGCGGCCGGCGTGGTGAGCTGTTCGCCGATCGCGTCGAGGACAGAGCGCACCTGCCCAGTGGCGGCCTCCCACGTCTGCATCGCTGTACGAAGATCCTCTCGGGTGGCTGCATCGAGCACGGGAACCTCGACACGTTCAGGTGGTGCCGGGGCTGGCCGGTTCGCCAACTGGCGCTGAAGGTCGTCGATGGTGCGGTGCAGCTGGCGCGGATCCTCGGCTTTGGCCCGCTCCACGGTGGCGGTGATCTGCTCACCCAAAGCGGCCAAGTCGATGGGGGGCCATCGCCCGGGCGGCGGGACGCTTCTGCCCGGGTCGTGGGGTGGCGGAGGAGTCGAAGGTGCGGGGCACACGGATCTGCACCCGGCGCAGCAGGTCGAGCCAACCGGGGGACCACACCCATGCGGTACCCACCGGCAGGGACGCCAAGCTGGACTTCACCTCGCGGGCCTCGTCCTCATCGGCGTGCAAGCGCACCCACTCGTCGATGGCAGCCACATCGCGGGGCCCGGTCATGCGCAGGGCAATCAACACCTCGGCCTGGGTGAGAATGTCCTTGGAAAGCGTTGCGGGCCTTCTCTGCACTCCTGATGGACACCGGGTGGGCCGCGACCGTGGCGGTCACGGGAAAGGAGCCACGTCTGGGACGGCGGTGAGCAGTGGGGTCGGGAGCGTGTCGAGCATCCGCTGGACCTGATCCTTCTTGCTGTCGAGGTGGCCGAGGGTGACGAGCAGTTGGTCGACGTCACCGAGCCAGGAGTTGGCCTTGGCCTCGTCGACGCGGGCGTGCAGGTTGTCCTCAATCTCAGCAAGCCGCCCAACATGCGCGGGATCGATTTGCAGGAATTGGCAGCGGATGCAGGCGTGTTCGTGGCTGCAGTCGGATCCGTAGGGCCGGTGGCAGTCACCCAGGGAGACCTTGCGGCGCAGGAAGTGTTCGTGGAACGCCGCCCATTCCTGCTGGGTCGGATCGCGGTATTCCGCTGAGGGCCGCAGAGTACGTCGGGTGACTATAAAGCTGTCGTAGGCGAGGAACACGTCCTTTTCGTAGACGGCCGTGTAGCCACGGGTCGTTTCGATGGAGGCGTGGCCGACGATCTGCGCGGCAAGGTGGATCGGGAAGCCCTCGTTGACCAGGTCGGTGATAAACATCCGTCGAAAGTCATGCGGGGTGAACGTCAACGGTTGCCCGTCGACGTCACGCAGCCCCATCGCGGTGGCGGTCTCGCTGAGATACTTGCGGATGGTGCCGCTACTCATGCCCCGCGAGCGGCCGCCCTCGCGGTGCTGGAACAGGTAGGGCATCGGCGCGGAGTGCACGAGCTCGTGTTCGTCGCGTTTGATGGCCAGCGGGACAGTGCCGCCGCCATCGGTGAGGCGGGCGACGATGAGGGCGAGCACGGCGGTGAGTTCGGGGCTGGCAGGCAAGATGCGTTCCTGGTCGCTCTTGCTGGGCGCGATTTGCAGCAGCGGCAGAATTTCGCCGTCGGGTTTGCGGAACTGCCGGATGCTGAGGTGGGTGAGCTCGAGCAGCTCCTCGATGCGGATACCGGAGTGTCGCAGGGTTTCGATGGCCGCCCACGCCCAGAACCGCTGGATCTCTTGCCAGGCCGGGTCAACCCGTTTGGCCTCCTCAGGCGTGGTGAGGCGGATGGCGCTCGCGCTGGCTCCACGAGTCAGGGCCAGGCGGGTGTAGTGCTGGTCGTGCAGGGTGAACGTCTCGCCGACCTGGGCGGTCCGGGAGCGTTCGAGTAGCTCGACGGCGCGTCGGTGCCGGCCGCGGGCGAAGTCGCTGAGGCGGGGCATCAACGGGGCGAGGGTGCGGGTGCGGCCTTGCATGCGCTCGGTCGTGCGGCGGCGCTGCGCCTTGTAGCCGCGGACGTCGCGGATGCTGATAGGGCAGGGCACGGCCCAGGGCCCCCAGTGGGCGGGATCTTCGTGTGCCCAGGCGGCGATGTCGAGGTAGAAGCTGCGGACGGCGCCGAGGACGCTGTAGGCGTTGCGCCGGGGGTTGCCGTCCGGTCTGGTCTTGATCCGTTGCTTCCAGGCCGTGGCCTGTTCCTGGGTCAGGGCGATGGTGTCCAGCTCGGGGTGGTGGTCCTGCAAGTCGCACCAGAACAGGTGGACCAGGACGCGTGCGGTGTTGGCCAAGCTGGCGTAGTCGCTGGTGGTGCTCATCTCGGTGACGTAGTCGATGAGGAGCTGACGGATGGCTGGGTCGGCGACCCGGTAGTGGTCGACGAGCTCGGCGGGGCTGCGTTGGCCTTGCAGGAGGAGGGCGTCGAGGCTGTCGGGGGCATTGTGCAGCAGTCCGGCGAGTTTGGCGTGGTGCCAGAGGCTGTAGAGGGTGCGTCCGACCCGGCCGGTCGCGAGGGTGCGGGTCCGGAAGTCCAGGACGTGCTCGGCGGTGATGTCCTCAAGGCCGATGCCGTGGTGGATGCAGATGCGGATCAGCGTGGCGTAGCCATTCCACGCCACCCGCTCGCTCACCTTCTCCTGCTGGCAGATCGCGAACAACCGATCCCAAAAGGCGCTGTCGTGGTGCACGGTCCAGTCCCGCCAGAAGCGCGCCTGTTTGCACTCCAGGAGCCACTCGATGCTGGGCCGGATAACGCCGAGGACCAGCAGCGCGTTGAGGGCTTGGCGGGCGCCGAGACGTTTGGAAGGTCCGCTCGCGTAGGGCGGTAGCCAGTCCTTGCCCGCGGCGTCCGCGCCGCAGGACATCCACCGCTGCTGATACGAGGCGCCGGCGACACTATCGAGGTAGTCCAGCAGCCGGCCGACGACGCGTTCGGCGTCGGCGCGGTCGGTCGCCGGGCCACGGGATTCCGGCAGCCACTGGCGCACGAGTTCGACGCCGGCGGCGAACACCCGGGTGCGTTCCTGCGCGGTGACGGGCCGGTCGAAGTACGGGTGCGCCTGATCGGCTGACCCGGGCGCGGGATCGGCGACGAGCGTGGCGGTGCGGCGCTGCTCATGCTGGGTGCGTGCCGCCTCGCGGCTGAGGACCCGGGGGCTCACGAGAATGCTCCGGGGAACAGCACGGTCATGTCCTCGCGGGCGTAGCCAACAGCGGGAGCCGGTGGCGGGGTTGGGGGGCGGGCGTAGTGCGCCTGCAGCTTGGTGACCAGCTCGTCCATCCGGGCCCGGGCGTAAACCTGGGTGGTGGTCAGTTGCTTGTGGCGCATCAGTTCCTGCACGTCGGTGATGAGCATGTTCGGGTCTTGCAGTAGCCGGTAGCAGTAGGTGTGTCGCAGGTCGTGGAAGGTGATGTTGCTGCCCATGCCGGTATTCGCGCGTTCCAGCATTTGCCGCAGCGCCCAGTAGCTCAGCGGTCTGGAGGGGCCGATGCTGGTCCTCCAGAGCGCCTCGGTGGGCGATCCTGGTGAACATTCCGCCAGGTGCACGGTGAGCCACATGAAGGCGTCCGGGGAGGCCCGCACTGGGCTGCGGGTGCGGGCGCCCTTGGGGATGACGTCGATGGTCTGTTGCCCCATGTGCAGGTCCACCGGGCGCATGCTGAGCAGCTCGCCTGCGCGTGCGCCGCTGGATACCGCGGTCGCGATGATCGCCCGGTCGCGGTTGCTGGGCAGCCGAGCGAAGAACTCGTTGAACAGCTCGTCGGGTAGCTGCCGGGGGCTCCGGGACGGCGCTTTCTGCCGGTAGGGGGGACGTGGTCCGCGGATCGGCTCGAGCATCGGGTTGCGGTGGGCGAACTCCCGGGTGCGGTCCTTTCGCGATCGTGGGACCGGGTTCACGATCGGCCCGAGATCGGACTCGATCGCGTAGTCGTAAAAGCCGCTCAGAACCGCGAGGCGGTGGTTGATCGACGCGGGTGCGTGGCCGTCAGGTAGGTAGGGCTTGCCCGTGCGGGTGTTAACCGAGCCAGCTGCCGGCCGACCCGTCGTGCCCGGAACATTGCCGCGAACCCGTTGGGCATTCGGGCTGTGCCGTAGCCACAGCACCCAGTCCCGGACCTCCGCCCGGGTGGCTTGGCGCCAGGGAACATCAACAGCGGCGAGGAACCGGTGCCAACCCAGCAAGTCGTAGGCGTAGGACCGCAGCGTCGAGGTGGCGTAGTCGCTGGCGTGCAGATCGGTCAGCCAGGACGAGACCGAGACCACCTCCGAGCCGTCGGCGTCAAGAAGCACCCAGGGCAGAGCAGCTCGATCGGTGACAGCCACACAGCCGATGCTTGGAGCGACCAGTTCGATGATGTCCGGTCGTTGTCGGGTGCGCCTCTCGGCCATTGTGACCCCTCGCCTCGACTAGGAGCCTGCCAACAACCAGCGTCAAGGACGGGGAAGTAGACCGTAGCCGCCACGGCGTGTCGCCTGTCGAGCTGTCAGTGGCGGCTCGCCATGGTCCCTTCCCGGGCACAACCGACCAAGTAATGGGACTCATGCGGAAGTCACGATGGCTACTGACGCTCCTGTCGGGGTCAGCTCCGGTTTCTCAGGTGAAGTACTCGTCGAAGCCAGGCTGGTCGTAGGCGTTGTCGTGTCTGATGCTTGGCCAAATCATCTGGGAGTGGGTCACTTTCGTTACCTGCTCGCGGGGTGAAGTGCTTGGCTCGTCCTCGATCGTCGCGCGCTCGACCGCGGGATATCTGCTCGTCGGTCCATGCGCCAGCCCAGTGGATCTTGTCGGACGTGATCCAGTAATGGGACCGGCACGCGGAGCTCCAGTTGCCGATCGATGGTGTCAGCGAGACGGTCTCGCCGTCGAAGACGAGTTGCCAGTCGGCTGGTGTGATCGGCGCGACGACCTTGTTGCCGCAACCGCATGGGCATTTGTGCACCACGGTGCAGTACGGGATCGAGACGTGCAGCACCCCTTCAGCGGGATGGCGAGGGATGTACTCCACGAATTCGTGGGTCATCGACGTCCGCTTCACGGTTGTACGTCCTCGTTGAGCAGGTGGTCACCGTCGATGGTGTAGACGCTGTGGTACTCGTGCTCAAGATCGGCGTAGAAGCCGAACAGCTTCTTCCATTTGATGACGGCAAAGGTGGCATTGAGGGCGTTGAGGTCGGCGATTTGGATGTTGCGGTTGTACTCGTCCTCATTGTCCTCATCGAACGGTATCCGGTGCAGCTTCCTAACGTGGTCGCGCATTTCGGGGGTGCTCGTGGTGGTTCGAAGGATGCCGGCCAAAGAGTCGTTCGCGCGGTAGATGCCCATGCCTACGTCGATGAACGGGACTCCGTAGGACTCGAGTTGCTCGACGATGTGCTTCTTGGATGCACCGGAGTCCATGGCCAAGAAGACGAAGTCCACTCCTTGCAGCTCGGCGATGTTGGAGTCGTCGACCGCGACGGGGTGGGGCACGATGCCGCGATGGATGGCCCCGTAGACGCCGCTGTAGTAGCCGACTTTGAAGGGCGAATCCTTCAGCTGGTCTAGTGACGCTGCACCCGGTGCCCGGAAGGCGTTGTGGGCGTAAAAGCGGTCAGCGTCGTAGAGATGGATCTGGCGCACCGGCGTCTTGGCTACCAAGTCCAGGATGTACGAGCCGCTGCCGCCGAGGCCGACGATGGCGATCTGCGGCAGGGCGAGCTTCTCGCTGATGCCGCTGATCCGGGCGCGGCTGGAAGCTGCGTCCAGGTAGCGGAAGGGTGACTCTTCTTCGGTCACCTCAACGGCTGTGAAGGTCTTGATTGTGGCGGTTGGGTCGATGACCTGGGCGTAGCCGGCGAGGGTGTTCACATACATGGTGATCTTCTCGTAGTAGTTCTCGTAGTAGCCGACGGGTGGCTTGAGCGAGAACATGCAGTCGGCGGTGATGCCGTTCGCCAGATTTACGGCTCCTGGAATGTTCATGATCTTGTCCAGTTGCGCACCGTGATTATCGTGAGGGAGACCGCCGACGAAGCAGACCGTGTGGTCGGACGGGCGAATGGCCTTGGTTCCGTCGGTAGACAGTTCGCAGACGATCGTCCCGTACGCCACGGCCGAGGCGGCGGTGACGTACGGGACGTGCTTGATGAGTAGGTAGTTCGACCGCACCTCGAGGTCGAAGCCTTCGTCGCGCAGGCGCTTCAGGTCGGGACTATGACTTACCAGCGATGACGACATTGAAGATCGTGCCCTCCTTCTTGACCCGGACGGTCTCGCCCGTAACGAGGACGCCGTCGTGCTTGGGTTCTTTCGCCTTGCGGTATGTGACGCTGTAGACGGCCCCGGGAGTTGGATCTACCGGGAAGGCGATGGCGACCGCCTCGGCGTAAGAGACGGTCTGGTGGGGCACGACGGCAAGCTCCCCGTTGATGACGATGGCGTACTCAGTGTGAAGTGCGTCGGCGTCCAGATCTGTTGCGGTCTCGCTCATGGCGGACCTCCTTCCTGTGCTCGGCGCATCGAGCCTGTCTCGATGTACGCCTACTCGCGTGTACGCGGACAAGCGTACACGCTCTCAGCCGTCGTTGCCGCCTAGGGCTGGTGGCGTATTCAGCGATGGCTTCGCCACGCGGAGACAGGACGTGGCCTGTACGCTCACGAGCGGACATGGGAATCAAATACTCAGACGCGACGCTAGGCCAGCAGATCCGGGACGCCCGAGTCAACGCTGGTCACTCTCTACGTGCCTTCGCCCGTGAGCTGGACTTGTCGCCGTCGTATATGAACGACATCGAGCACGATCGGCGAGTTCCATCCGAGCCTGTGCTCCTGCAGATCGCCAACTTGCTGGAACTCAATGCCGACCGACTGCTGGCGACCGCGGGGAGGGTGGGGGAGGGAGCCGAGCGCTACCTGAAGGCGAATCCGACCGCCGGGGTGTTGTTCAGGCGGGTGTCGGATGCTGGTCTCCCCGAGGAGCAGCTGGAGCGACTTCTCCGCCAGGCCGAGAAGATGATCACCAAACGAGACAAGGGCACGGACAAGTAGGCGCCATGCATTGGTATCGGGGACCCGAAGGCGACCAGCGGATCTGGTACGACTCGGACGAGATAGAACGGATGGCCGGCGACGAGCTACGTCGTGGGGGACTCATGTCAACAGTGGACGATCCCGTGACGGACCTCGAGCAGTTCATAGAGGTCCACCTAAAGGCCGAACTAGATCAGTACGCCGATCTTCCCGAGGGCGTCCTCGGACTGACCCAGTTCCCTCTGAAGGGCAGACCCAAGGTTTCGATCAGCGTCGACCTTACCGAGGGCGCCGACCGTGACGTGCCATCGCCCGGGAGCATGGGACGGTGGCGCGCCACACTGGCCCACGAGGCATCGCACATCTACCTGCATCGTTATCTGTTCGATCCGGAAATGATCCAGCTCTACGGTGTGGGCGGAACCCTCGGCGGGGCGCCGCCCAGCGACGGATTGATGCGGTGCCTGCACCGGGATATAGCCCCAGTCGCCAGCCACGACATGAGCGTCACCCGGCGCCGGGGTGACTGGCGAGAGATTCAGGCCAATCGAGGCATGGCAGCGTTGTTAATGCCGAGCCGGATTTTCAAGCGTGTCGGCTTCCAACAGATGACGCAGCTCGGCCTCAACATCGTCGACACAAATCCGTCTGCCGCCGACACCCTAGCCACGGCGATGGCCGACGCCTTCGCTGTGTCCAAGCAGGCCGCCACCATCCGGCTCAACACGGAAGGCCTGCTCTCTAAGTACTCATAGCCGCTGACTTGCCCCACGAGGCAATGCTACGTCGGCTTCGCCGTCGATTCCTCTTGCCTCTTGCCAAACTGGACTCGGTCGGTAGTACGGCCCACATCAGTGGGAGATCTGCCGTCGCGTCGGGGCCTTCTCGCCGAACTATCTCCCACCACCACGTCCCGCTGAGCCACATGACCCAGCGTGCTGTTGGCGAGGAGTGTGCAGTTAACGGGGCTTTGGGTTATCATCGAAACACCCAAGCCGCGGACACGGCCGCGGCGGACCAGGTCGGACATGGCGCCCAGCAGGCGCTCACCACCGTGGGCCACACGTTGCGGGGCTAGCAAGTCGGCCTCGTCGATGACCACGTGCAACGGCTCCCGGTTTCGGTGATACAGCCGCTCCAACAGGTCAGTACAGAAACGGCGGGTACCGCTCTTGGACAGCGACGACAGGTCCAGCACCGCCGAGATCCGCTGGGAGACGATGACGTCGGCGATGAGGGTGCCGGCGGTCTCCTCCAGGGGAACATCGGCGTGGTCACCGCCGAAGATGACCACCGGGTAGCCGGCGGTCTTGCCGTCGGCAGAGGTACGCAACCCCCACCAGACTCCGGTGGGGTCCAGGATCAGCACGGGAAGCCCACCTCGAGCAGCTCTTCGGTCAGCACCCGCGCGGTCGTGGTCTTGCCGACCCCTCTCTTGCCGAGGATGGCGAACGTCTCGGTGACTGCTTCCTCGGGAAGCTCCAAGCCTGAACCGATACTCAGCATGGTGCGCTGCTTAGCCACTGTCTGCCCCGGTGCGAGACAGGGCAGGGTCCAGCCGCACCTTGCGCAGCACCGCCCACAGCGCCTCGTTGGCCGATTCGGTGTCCCCTACGCGGGTCACGCTGTCGCGGTGGGTGGTGATGGCATCGACCAGCTGCGCGATGACGAGGCGACCTTTCGGGTTGAACCCGTTCGCCGCCCGCCCCGCCCATCCCAAGGGCTGATCAACGATGACCTCGAGACGGTTCCATGCCTCCTCGCAGAACCGGAGGAACTTCCGGGCCCGCTTGGTTTGGGCGTCATCAAGCTGTCCCCCGCCGAGTGCTTCCTCGGTCTGCTCGAAGAACTCCTCGAGCACATCGAAGACCCGGTCGGCCAATTCGGGCTCACTGCTGCCCAGCGTCACCCAGAACTTCCCCCAGGCCTCACGGACAGCCCCTATGGGCTGCCGGGGCGCCAGGTTGTCGCGAAGAAGTTGAGCGAACTCGACGTCACTGAGCTCCATGAAATCGGCGGCACTGAAGTCCGCAGGCAGGGGTGTGGGGTGCTTGACGCGGGCCCAGGGCGTGTCGAGCAACATTGGAGTGCTCACTTTCGGCGGTGGGGTGAGGAGGCTGACCATCACCGTCTCATGCCGCGGTGCTACTCAGTGCCCGGCGGGCGCAACGAGACCGCTCCTGAGCACGAACCCTGGCGTGGTGCCACCGACATCCCCGGCAGCGGCATCCTTTGCGGTAGAACGTGCGCGATTCCTCGCCCGGGGCGTGCAGGGCTGTGTCCGCGCCGCGCAAAGCATCTGCACGGGTCACGGTGACCGGACCGGTGCGACGCAACAGGATTCGCTCATCGGTGGTGGTGCCGGCCCAGTATCCCTCAGAGTCCGTGGTGACCGCGGTGTCCAAGCACCATTGCCGCACCGGGCATTGCACGCACAGTTGCCGCAAAGTAGCCGGCACAACACCGTGCTCGTGCAACGGGACCCAGTCCAGGGCGGCGCCGTCGGTGAAACACCGGGCACGGGGAGAAGAAGACGACACGGAGGCGTCACCGAATCGGTGCGCCTCCGGGTCACCCAGCATGCTCGCAGTACGTCGAGCATACGGTTCGGATCCGGAGAGAAGAGTGCGTGCCATGGTCGTGTCCTCACATTTGCGTGGCTGGTCAGGCCTGTCGACCGTTGTCGTCGACGTCAGCTGCCATCATTCCCGTGCGTGCTGCATAACGTCAACACCTAGGGGGGTTCGTGTCGCCACACCACCTGACGTATGAGCAGCTGGCGTCCCGGATCGAGACAGTGCTGGGCACCCGCCCGGCACTGTCGACACTGCGTGCCGCCGCCGCCACTCGAACCCGTCGTCCTCGGCGCAGCGACCTCACCGCAGGCATGCCCGCACCCCTGCCGGAACGGGACTCCCGACACCGCACCGTGTTCGATACCCCCACTATCGAAGAATGGCTGCACACACATCCGCGGCTGCAGATCCGCCACCACCAGCAGCGGCTGACCGCTGCTGCCCGCTCTGAGCGGCCGACAGCGGTCGCCGCGGCGAGGGCAGCGGGGTTGAGTTGGCAGCAGGTCGCTGATGCGTGCGCCGCAGCCGACGCCACGTCCTACACCAAGCAATGGGCGCAGCAACGCTTCGGTCGGGCATGACAGCCACCGCCCAGGTGCTCTACCACGACGCGCGATCATGGGGTGTATGCCCTCTGCAACAGGACCAGCAGGGCATTTACCGCCCACTCTGCTAGCAGTTTTCTCATCGGTTCGCCTCCATCCACCGATCAGACAGACGCATCGGGTGCTCATCCTCGTCGAGCTGTACCCGGTGGATCAGCTCAAACAGATGCGCACACTCACCGAGAGGACCGGGAAACCAGACCGGTTCCGGCACCCCATCAAGGACAACCCCTCCTCGCTGGCAAAGGGGCACCCGGATAGGGCTGTGCGTCACCGGGTCGCTCCTCGCTACCGAGAACCGGGTTCCCGGTGCCCAGGTGCGAACCCGGACCTGGGCACCGGGTGACATGCGGTGTTCAGCTTCGCTGCAGCGACTTCCGGTCATTGGTGACGCGTGTGCGGTGCTCGTGGTCATAGTTGGCTCCAGGGTGTGCGGGTGCCTTCACACACAAGAAGGTGTGCAGCAATCCCTGATGTGACCGTGGATCCAGTTTCGTTTCACCGCAGCGCCGCCGCTTCCCGACGACTACGTCGCCGGGACAACAACGCCTCGACGAGGGCACCGATAGCGGACCCGCCCGCCGCCGCGACCACCACCAAGCTCACTGTGGTGAGCCACCCCGGATCCCCGGGCTGCGTCGCATCAGCATGCTGCCTTGGTCGGCATCTTCGGCTACCAGCTGGTGATGGGGTTGCTGCCCACCCCTGGGTCTCCTCTGTGGTGACGGTTCGTTGTGGTCGTCATCCATAGGTGTGTCGGCGGTAATGACGACTGGTCGGCCGTCCGCGGGCCGCGCGTGACGGCGTAGTCCTTTGCTGGTGGGAGCCGTTGGCGTGCGAGATGGTGTCGAAGCGTTTGCTTCCCTGATGCAGATCGGTTCCCCGCCGGTGAGTGCTGGCGGGTCGTCGTTAGTGACCAACGCACCGAGTGGGGTTGTCACGGAGGCAGATCTTGGCGCCGGCTACACGGAGCCCAGCGTCGTCGAACGCGGTGACCCATTGATGCGCAATGGCGGTTTGCGCCACAGGCAGTGGAATGAGGCCCGCGCAGACGGCACGGTTCAGGCTATTCTCGACAGCATCTTTAGGATTGGGGATTGACCCGATCTCGACCCACAGATTACGTGGATCATCCGCTGCCCCACCAAGTTCAAGGCTCACTAAATGATCGTACTCGCCTTTCTCTGTGGGTGCGAGACCGTAGGATCGGGCAGACTCTGTCTTCATTTTGTTGGTGACTGATGTGGGTGGTCGCACCGTTGATGTCCACCCGCTCTTGCAGATGGTGTCCCGAATGGTGGATGGAGTGACAGCAGGATTGGTGGCACCTGGTGTGCATGTGGGGTCGGGCAGTGGTTGGCCGTTGCGGTTACCGGCGTGACAGGAACCAGCCAGTGGCATCGGGGATTTGCTGTCGCCGATCGGTAGGGCGCCACCGGGTGCCGCGGCCGGCGTGTTCCCCGCCTGTGGCTGCGCAGGGGAGGAGCTTTCGGTGGAGGTCGACGTACCCGCCGCACTGGCCACCGGGGTGCGGGTGACCGGGGTGTGGTTTGTAGCCGGCCCACACGCGGTGATCGCGGCGGTCGTGAGGGCGAGGGCGCCGAGCAGCATCGTCTTGCGCTGGGCCACGAGCGTGGAGGGAACACGTCGAGGGTGCATGAAGGTCTCCTGAATCCTGGAAATCGGCGAGCTGGTCAGGCTCGGTGTTGGTGGACCAGAGCCTAAACCCAACTGCTGCGAACCGTCAACTCCTGCGGGTGTCCGGGGCTGTCTTCTCCTCCTGCCGGCCCGTGTGCTCATCGACGGGGGGTGTGTGTGGCGGGACGGGCTCCGAGGTGTCGACGTGCTGGTAGGAGGCGTTGCCCCGTTTGATGGAATCGTTCACGACGATCTCGGGTCGGCCCTGTGCGTCGGTGTATCCCATGATGTTTTCTCCTCTGTTGGTGGTCATTGCCGGCTGTCGGTGATCTGGATGACCTCACGGTGGCCGGTACTGCCGTCCGGGCGTTGGTAGGTCGCGGTGTGAGTGCCAACGATCTGGTACTGCGGGCCCCGGGGCAGGAGGTGGGCGGTGTCATCGAGGCTGGTGGAGCGCCCGAGATAGGCGCCGCGGCGGGTCTGGATCTCGAACACCGCGGTGCGCTGGGCGTCCGGGTCGTCACGTTCGATTTCATGCATGGTGTGGGCACTCATGGTGAAGCGGTCGAAAGCGATCGCGCGCCCGGGCCGGAACGTGTTGCGCAGGAAGCCGCTGAGATTGGACGCGTTGACCGCGCTGGGCATCTGCACGTTGCAGTACACGACATGCCCGCGGTCATTAGCCCGCTCGTAGGCCATGATCGACCGGTCGACCCGCTGAATCTGGGCGATCTGGAAGTCCTCGAGCTGCTGCACGTCACCAGCGGCGTCGGACACCGCATCGTTGACGCTGCGCCACTGGGCGTCGTCGGTGACCATCCGGTTCATCGCGGTGTACTGCGTGCTCGGAAGCCGGTCCTGGGCGGCGCGTTTGGTGACCGCGCGTGCGCTGCGCTGCCGGGCGCTCATCGGCATCCGGACCTGATCCGGTGTCGGCAGGGTGCGCTCCATCCGCGGGTCGGGCACATCACCGGTGACGTCACGCGGTGTCGCCCGCTCCCGGTCACGCTGCTGACGATTCAGCCCGGGGTGCGCTTCCACCCGACCATCAAGATCCCGGGCACCCTCCCGTGTCTCCTGGCGCTCCTGCGCTTCATCACGGCCCAGCACGCTGGCGAGTTTGGTGCCGGCATTGCCCGAACCGCGGTCGGCATCGAGAACCGCCCCCGCCCCGTCGGGGCTGGCGGTGTACCTCTTGCGTCCCACGGTGCTCACCTCTCCGGTCTGCTCGGGGCTTTCTCAGGGGAAGGTGCACGCGACACCCCCTGTGTGACCGCTATGAGCCGCGAAGGTGAAGGGTGCTGGCCAGCTGCCCCAGCTCGGGCACCGGCGCAGCCGATGCCCAGCTGGTGCTGCGCCCCACAGCTACGTACCCCTCGCGGGGCAGCAACCGCCACGGGCGCACCTGAGTGAGCAGTTCATGCACCAGCACGGTGGCGTGAAAGCGGGTGGGCACCATAGTGAAATCGACGATCTCGCCCCGCCGGCGCAGGGCTTTCATCGCCCGGTCTGAACCGCGAGTGATGCTGGCCTGCCGGACCCGCACATGGCCCAGCTGCGCAATCGGCACCTCGAGGACAGCCACCAGATGAGGTTCCAACCAGCGCTGGGTGCGCCAGGAGTCTTCAACACCTTTGCCGCGGGGCAACTGGAGGCGGTCGATGGCATCGAGGGCGTAGGTGGCGTTGAGGTCCTCCTGGCGCAGCACCTGCGGGTCGGGGCAGGTGATCTGGGTGATCCGGTGCCCGGGGATGTGGGCACGGGCGCGGCTGGCTCCGTGCAGCCAGCGCTGCACGGAGCGCCGGCTGACCCCGAGTCCCGCCGCCGCGGCCGCCGTGTCAGGGGTCCCGGTGGGGATGATGCCGAAACGCACCGCCAACGCCGCCGCCAGCTGGGAGGTCGTCCACCGCGGGCCCGGCGACCGCGCCACCCTGCCCACCGGGATCACTCCCCGATCTGGAAGCTGTCGATGCTGCCGATCGACCACCCGTCGACGTAGGTGTCACCGGCGTAGCCCTCCATCCACCCCACGAAGCCCTTGTCTCCGCCCTCGGCGTAGGCGTCGAACATGCCCTGGGCAGACTCGGGATCCAGCTGCAGGCTGATGCTGCGATCCCGCAGGTAGTCCTTGCCCGCCGCCGCCGGACCCTGCGTACCTTTCAACGTGATCTTGCTGCCGTAGCGGGCGGTCGAGGAACCCCCGGGCCCCCCGGTGTCCCGGATCCGGGCCACGGCCCGCCGCCGCCCCTTCTGCGTGGTCGCCACCTGCCGCGACTTAGCGACCACCTTGGACAGGTTCGCCCCCCTCAGCCTGTTCCTCTCCCCAGCCGTCGTGACCCAGCGCTCCACAGTGCGTCGGGTGACACCGAGCTCCTTCGCGGCCGCGGTGAGATCGATGCCCGACTTGGTCTTCCCGGGCCCACCGATGGCCATCAACATGCCGCGCACATCGGCGTCGCGGCTCCCGGACACATCACCGGTGTTGCCGCTGAACGCGGAGAACAAGGTGCCCCGCAGGGCGGCGGTAAATCCCTGCTTCTTCATCGGATCTCACCCCGTGCGGCACCCAGTGGCTGAATAGTGGTGTGCCACTGGGTGTGCACACTGGTCCACGCCCCCGTGCGGTCGACATCGATCGCGACACCGCAGGTCAGGCACTGGTAGTGATAGTTGCACCCGTTGATGATCGAGGACAGCGAGTAGCCCTCCCGCTGGATCCATTCCACCCTGCTCATCAGGCGCCTCCCGCGGCGGTGGGATCCCACTCGGTGTCCAGCAGTTCCTTGCCGCGGTAACCGTTGCCCGCACCGAGATGCGCCAGCTGCTCGACCAGCAACCCCGACGCCTCGGCCTTGTACTGACCGAACCCGCGTCCGAGGGTGTTGGACTTCCCGGGCCACGCACTGATGGGGTCCGGGTCATCGGAGGTGTACAGCACGGTGTCGGCGGTGACCGCGACCGGCCACCGGTCACTGTCCCGGCCGATCTGCAGGATTCGGCGCAGCACGTTGGCCCGTGCTTTGGCCACGATGTGGTGGCGTCGGTCGGGGGCGTATCCCATCCTGTTCCGCATGTGCAGCTCGGACCCCATCATCCCGAAGGTGTGCGCGTAGACCACTTTGAGCATGTCGCGGGCGGCTTGGGCATCGACGTCGTCGATGTCGAGCTGGGTGCGGGCATCGCGGACTCGGGCATACCAGGGGTCGAGGATCCGCAGGTGCTCGCTCCAGGTGTAGGCCTGCAGCACGGGCTGTTCGTAGCCCAGCTCGTAGCCCATCGCCAGGGTCGGTGTGGTGACCCACATCGACGGGGTCGACCCGCGGGGGTTCAGTGGGTGCGGGTAGCGCCAGTCCGCGGCGTCGGGGATTTCGACCTTCCAGTACCCGGGGAGCTTCGGGTCGAACGCCACCCCGTCGGGATGATGCGTCGGGGTGCCGACGCCGAGTTCGAGGCCGGCCACTCCCGCGGCGTAGGAGCCGCCCCGGTCATAGCCGTGCACGTAGCGGTGTGCCGCCTCAGCCTCGGTGGGCTTGCGGGACCACCGGAAGTCCGACTCCAGGGTGTTCATCGCGGCGGGCGGCACCGGCTCGTGGGGGGTGAACAGCTTGTCGCGGTCTTTGGCCCGCAGGCTGATCATGAGGTCGATGCCGGTGGTGGAGCCGCTCATCGCCCAGGGAGCCCCCACGGCGGCGGCGAACAACCCCAGCCGCCGAGCCAACGTGGCTGGGGCGGGGTCATCGCCGAGGACCGGTGTCTCCGAGGGGTCGGGGCTCATGCCGGAGATCAGCGCCACGAACACGCCCCGTTTTTCTCCCCGCCACACCCTCGTCCAGGTACCGAGGCGGTCTCCGCCCTTGCCGCCGAGCTTCCA